>ERZ773359.1497-NODE-1497-length-32073-cov-5.957305_pt1 | contig 32073 bp, 25 predicted proteins | sample MGYA00374955_ERZ773359 | MGnify/ENA primary metagenome ERZ773359 (study PRJEB29098, sample SAMN04486028) | biogas fermenter metagenome | study: EMG produced TPA metagenomics assembly of the Biogas fermentation microbial communities from Germany - Plant 4 DNA1...
TCCACGGGCTATTTCATTTTACTTAGTTCAACCCCAACATTTGACGTAGAACCAATATGTTTGATTAAGCTTTGCCTGCACAGCCAAGAACATTGATCAGTTTATGCTTAACAAGCTTTTTAATCTCTTCACGTGCAGGACCTAAGTATTTTCTCGGATCAAATTCTGATGGATTTTCTGCAAATATTCTTCTGACAGTGGCGGTCATTGCAAGACGAAGGTCTGAGTCAATATTAATCTTACATACTGCCATAGAAGCAGCTTTTCTGAGCATATCCTCAGGAACACCTCTTGCTCCGGGCATATCTCCACCGTTAGCATTGATCATGTCAACATACTCAGGAATAACAGATGAAGCACCGTGGAGTACTATTGGGAAACCTGGCAGTCTTCTCTGTATTTCCTCAAGGATATCAAAGCGGAGCTTCGGCTCTCCTTTAAACTTATATGCTCCATGACTGGTACCAATTGCAATTGCAAGGGAATCCACGCCAGTGCGGCTTACAAACTCTTCAACTTCCTCAGGTTTTGTATACTGGGCGTCCTCTTCAGATACATTTATATCATCTTCAACACCGGCAAGACGTCCAAGCTCACCTTCAACTGTTACGCCGCGTTCGTGAGCATAATCAACTACTTTTTTAGTTAAAGCAATGTTTTCTTCAAAGGGCAGATGTGAACCGTCGATCATTACAGAGGTAAATCCGCCATCAATACAGGCTTTACAGAGTTCAAAGCTGTCACCGTGGTCGAGATGCAGAGCAATTGGAAGATCGGTTTCTTCAAGAGCTGCTTCGACTAATTTCATCAGATAAGTATGATTGGCATATTTTCTCGCACCAGCTGATACCTGAAGAATCAGTGGAGCATTAACTTCTTTGGCAGCCTCAGTGATTCCCTGAATAATTTCCATATTGTTTACATTGAATGCACCTATGGCATATCCGCCTTCATATGCCTTTTTGAACATTTCTGTGGTGTTTACGAGTGGCATAGTGTTCAACTCCTTTAGTTTTATGTTTTGTGAAAAAATTCACGTTGCACCAAAATTAATTTTACCAAAAACAAGGTATAAATCAAGCAAATTAACCAAATCTAATAAGAAATAAACATCTTTTTTTAAGAATAAGGACTTTTTGTTGCCTCCGTACTATATGTACCATCCTCACTGAATTTCAGGAGATAATAGTCTTTTTCCTGCCTTTTTTTGAAATAAGGAATACTTTGTGTTTTTATATCAATCTGCATTCTGTCAAATATATCTGCTTGCAGTACAGCAATAATCGGATCTATATATTCAAGAGGATCGTGATTTGATTTCTGTTCGATTAATAGAGGAACACGCCCGGTAATATCGGGTGGATATATTCTTACACAAACACTGCCAGGCTCTTTTTCTGTCCCTGTTTTGTACAGAATATCTTTTTCAAATAAGGGATTCTTCATTTTGCCTCCTGAAAACAGGAAATTTTTTATATTAATTTTCAGTTTACCTCAACTTTCCCATATATACAAGTGATAAAATTACAATATGTATACATCTTATTTTTTCAGAAGATCTGTTACTTTCTTTTTTAGGTTCTCTATGCTGCCTTCATTTTCTATCACTACATCGGCAAGAGCAATATAATCTTCCTGAGGTAATTGCGATTTCATTCTCCGTATAGTTTCCTCCCTGCTAAGCCCGCTCCTTTCCTGCACACGCTTTATACGGGTCTCTTCTTTTGCCGTTACAACCCAAACCTGATCGGCCACATCCAGAAAGCCATGTTCAACAGGAATGGGAACATCCAGGACCACAAGCCCCTTATACCCTCCTTGTTTTAACTCATCCAGTTTTTTAAATATACAATTGACTACTTCTTCATGCACAATTTCTTCAAGTTTACGCCGCAATGCAGGATTGTTGAATACAATCCGTCCGAGTTTTTTCCTGTCAATATAACGGTTACTGTCCAGGATATCTGAACCGAATACTTCTATAATTTTTCTGTACGCAGGCTTGCCTTTTTCTACTGCTTCCCTTGACAGTTTATCAGCATCTATAACAACTGCACCCAATTCTTTCAAAATTGATGACACTAAAGTCTTTCCGGCTCCTATGCCACCGGTGACTCCAATTATTTTCATTTTATCAATGCTCCTATGCAGGTATTTTATTTTGCTTCAAACCAGTCTTTACCCGTGGATATATCAACAACAAGAGGCACAGAGAGCCTCGCTGCTCCTTCCATATTTCTCATTACAATTTCTTTGACTTCTTCGAGTTCATCCTCGGCTGTTTCAACTACAAGCTCGTCATGAACCTGCAAAATCAGCCTGGACTTAAGTTTTCTTTTTTTGAGCTCACTCCAGACTTTTACCATGGCAATTTTTATAATATCTGCAGCACTACCCTGAATAGGTGTATTCATTGCAATTCTTTTTCCGAAAGACCTTACCTGGAAATTGGATGATTTAAGCTCAGGTATATGCCTGATTCTATGGAACATGGTCTCTACAAAACCATTCTTCTTGCTAAACTCCACTATATCATCCATGTACTTTTTAACTTTTGAGAAAGTTGACAGATAATTGTTTATATATTTTGCAGCTTCTTTTCGTGTTACATTTATATCCTTGGCAAGGGAAAAATCACTTATCCCGTATACAATCCCGAAGTTCACAGCCTTGGCGCTATAACGCATTTCAGGGGTGACCTGCTCAACAGGTATGTTAAAGACCTGGGATGCAGTTTTGGTATGAATATCTGTCCCTTCTTTAAATGCTTTCTGCATCATTTCATCCCCGGTAATATGAGCCAGAACTCTCAGTTCTATTTGCGAATAATCGGCATCTACGAACATAAAGCCGTCTTCAGGTATAAATGCCTTTCTGATATCTCTGCCAACTTCGGTTCTTATAGGGATATTCTGAAGGTTGGGCTCCGTACTTGATATACGGCCGGTTGCTGTAACAGTCTGATTAAAGCTCGAGTGTATTCTTCCGGTCTGAGGGTTGATGACCTTGATCAAGCCTTCCACATAAGTTGATTTAAGTTTAGTAAGCTGCCTGTATTCAAGTATGCATGGAATTATCTCGTGGTCATAATACAGTTCATTCAGAACCTCCGCACTTGTTGAATATCCTGTTTTTGTTTTCTTTATAACTCTAAGGCCGAGCTTTTCAAAAAGGATTACACCAAGCTGCTTGGGCGAATTAATATTAAACTCCTCACCTGCCATCATCCAGATTGTCTGCTGCAGGGACTCAATCCTGACATCCAGCCGCTTTCCATATTCCTCGAGTCTTTCCCTGTCTACCTTAAACCCATGATACTCCATGCTGCCCAGAACTAAAGAAAGCGGAAGTTCCATATCATAATATAAACTGTTCTGATTATTTTCAGTTAGAATTTCAGATTGTTTTTCAAAGATATATTCAAATGTGTCGAGAGCCTTGCTAAGAAGTCTTGAATAATACTCTTCATCCATTTCTTCTTCCGGACTGGCTTTTTTATTTTCATTATAAAAAGGAAATTCAATATCCATACCAAGATATTTTCTGGCAAGTCTGGGAATGGAATAGCTGTTTGCCAGTGCGTCTATTAAATATTCTGCGATAATCATGTCAAAAAGCTTGCAGCTGATATCCAGGCCAAAACTCAGAGCCCAGGTATATAATTGCTTGATATCATGACTGATAATAGTAGTTTGTGTGCTGTCGAAAATTGTTTTTATTGCCTGAGCAAGGCTTACTTCATCAATATTCCCGGTCGGTACTATATAATGCTTTTTACTTGTCCCTGCCGCCAGAAACCTGAGTTTTCCGCCAACTCTTTCTGAAGGTTCTGTTATATGCAGTAATAACAGATTTTCTTCTTTTGATAACTGTTCAAAAATCAGCACTAATTTTTCTTTGTCTGTAATAATCTCATATTCTGCTTCTTCAACCTCCACAGAAGGCTCATACTGCTCTGTAAGACCGAACTTTTTTATAAAGCTGTTGAACTCAAGCTTTTTAAACAATTCAAAAAGCTCTTTCTTGTTTATTTCCTTCACCTTAAAATCGGAGATATTTTTAATTCCTTCTTTTGTCCTGACAATCGTACCTAAAGTACGGCTCAAATAGGCCATTTCCCGGCCTTCCTCAAGGTTTTTCTTCAACGAGGGTTTTGTAATTTCGGTCAAATTCTCATAGACGTTATCCAATGAACCGTATTCCTGAATAAGAGCCAAAGCAGTCTTTTTGCCAACACCCTTAACACCGGGAATATTATCAGACGGGTCGCCCATCAAAGCTTTTACATCAATCAGACTTTCAGGATCAACTCCATATTTATTTTTAATGTCTTCAGGAGTATATCTCACAGTAGATGTAAGACCTTTTGAAGTAGAAGGTATGATAACGGTAACCAGATCACTTACCAATTGAAGCGCATCCCTGTCTCCTGTAAGAACAGATACCCTGATGCCCTCATCCTCAGCTTTTTTGGAATAAATTCCTATCAGGTCATCAGCCTCAAGTCCTTCCTCTTCAATAATAGAAATATTCATGGCATTGAGCACTTCTTTTACCACAGGAAGCTGCAGCGCAAGTTCATCAGGCATACCTTTTCTGTTGGCCTTATAATCTTCAAAAAGTTCATTTCTGAAGGTTTTTGCTTTTAAATCAAATGCTACGGCAACGAAATCGGGTTTTTCCTCTTCAAAATATTTATTGAAAATATTTATAAATCCAAAAACAGCATTTGTCGGGGTGCCATCTGATCTGGTCAGCATTCTCGGTCCCCTTATAGCGTAAAACGCTCTGTTTATTATGCTGTTTCCATCAACAATTAAAAATTTTTTATCCATTTAGGTTGGTCCTCCATATGTTTTAGCACATGTTCCATTTAACTTGTGTGCCTTTTATTACTTATTGTATAATAAGGGCATAATTTATTCCACTGCGATGTTTTATATTGAATCTGCCTATTAATTATTGCCCTTAACAGCAGGGAAAATATCAGTATATTTATTGTTGGCGGATATAATAATAAACAGTAATATTCTTACAAAGGCGGATACAAGGATTCCCCTGAAGATCGGCAAAAACGCTTCGATGTAAGGCCGGCGAAATACAGAAGCAGACCTCCCGCACCGGGGATAGAATTAAACAGGAGTGAACCGATGAAAAATTTATTAAAAAAAATGCGGCTTACGGCTGCAATAATAATAACAAAACTTGCAGTTATAGTTCTGAGGCTCTTAAACAGAGGCGGAACAACTTTTCCGGGGAAGATTGCCCTTAAAATTTGCCCGAACATTTTATCAGAACTTTCAGATAAATTTCGGGTAATCATGGTTACCGGAACCAATGGAAAAACCACTACCTGCCGCATTTGTGCCGGGATGCTGGACAAAAGCGGTATTAAGTATATAGCCAATAAATCAGGAGCAAACCTGGCAAGTGGAATTACTACTACATTGATAGATGCGCTTTCACTGACAGGTAAGGCCATGGTAAGAACAGCGCTTTTGGAAACTGATGAAGCAGCTTTCAAAACTGTTGCTCCCAAATTAAAACCCGAGATTATAATAGTCACAAACTTTTTCAAAGACCAGCTCGACAGATTTGGTGAGCTTTATTCCACCTTAAACTATGTCCGGGATGGCATATTAAGTTCCCCTGAATCCACCCTGATTTTAAATGCTGACGATTCACTCTGCGCCTCTTTGGGGCAGGGCGTGGATAATCCTGTATTCTATTTTGGTTTTGCCGACGGGGTATACCCGGAAACCAATTTCAGTTCAAATAATGATGCGCCTTACTGCATGAATTGTTCGGCCCGGTATGAGTATTCATCAGTTACATTTGCACATCTGGGACATTTTAAATGTCCCAGATGCAACTATGAAAGACCCGAAGCAAAGATCGAATGCACACAGGTTCTCCACTACGATAACTTGACATCTACAGTTGAGATTAAAGTGCCCGATGGAAAATTTGCAGTAAAGCTCGCGCTTCCCGGACTGTACAATATTTATAATGCATTGGCTGCCACAGGTTTAGGGTACCTTCTTGAGCTCAGCGAAAAAGACATCATTCATGTCCTTGAAGGATTTGAAACCGGCTTCGGACGTATGGAGACCGTTAACGTCATGGACAGGGAAATAAAGATGATACTTGTAAAAAATCCGACAGGTTTTAACCAGGTTCTCAGATATATGATGACGCAAAATAATAGATGTGTTGTAACCCTTGCTCTTAATGATAAACTTGCAGATGGTACAGATATTTCCTGGATATGGGATGTGGATTTTGAGATTCTTTCTTTCATGCAGAATAAAATCCGTTTTTTTTATGTTTCAGGTGACCGCGCCGAAGATATGGCTGTACGCTTGAAATATGCCGGTATTGATGAAGAGCTTATCAGGATAGAACATAATGAAAACCAGCTTATTGACAAAATATTGGCTGAAGCCGGAGAAAATGAGACAATTTATATTCTTCCCACCTATTCTGCAATGCTTGATATACGGCAAGTACTGAAAAACCGATTTAACTTGAAAGATTTTTGGAAATGAGGAGTATTATGTACAAACTAACCATATGTCATCTGTATCCTGACCTTATGAACCTCTATGGTGACAGGGGCAATATCATAACTCTGAGTAAGCGCTGTGAATGGCGCAATATAGACGTTGAAACCGTGACGGTTTCATTGAATGAGGAATTTGATTATGAAAAATATGACATTATTTTTATAGGCGGCGGTCAGGATTTTGAGCAGACCATTATTCAGGACGATCTTATGAGAGGTAAGAGACAAAGAATAATCGATGCAGCTGAAGAAGGAAAAGTCATTTTAGGTATTTGTGGCGGTTTTCAGTTACTTGGTAAATATTACAAAACTCAATCCGGATCTGAAATCGAATGCGTCGGCGCCCTTGATCTTTGGACCTGCAGCTCTGAAGCAAGGCTGACAGGCAATCTTGTCTTTGAATGTGACTTTTTGAAATCACAGACAACAGACGGTTATGTTGTGGGATTTGAAAACCATTCAGGAAAAACCTATCTGGGAGAAGGTGTTAAACCATTGGGCAAAGTCATAAAGGGCTTTGGCAACAATGGAGATGACGGTTTTGAGGGGGCTGTATATAAAAACACCTATGGCACTTACGCCCATGGAAGTCTGCTGCCAAAAAACCCTGCCCTTGCCGATCATCTCATAACCCTTGCATTATTGAACAAGTATCCGGAATTCCAGGGGCTTGACCCCCTTGATGACAAACTGGAAAACCTCGCCCGCACTTCAGTTATAAAACGGGTTTTAGCGGATAAGTCATAAGAGAAAAACGGCTGTTCAGAACAGAGAACCTTGCGGCTGCATATTCTTACAGCAAGAAAATCTGAACATCATGGCAAGATATCTATAGTCATACTGCACCTGAAAGTACTGTCTGGTGCAAGCTTTTGTATTCCTCTCTTCTTGACAAACTGTCCATCAGTATCATGGGCATCCGGAAGCCCATACCACGGCTCTATACAAACAAATTTTACTACGTCCGGGGTTGACCATAGCACCAGATAGGGAAAATCTTTAATTCCGACTTTCACAGACCTTCCGGTATTTTGCTCTACTATGGAAATATAATCAGATTTTAAATTCGTTAAAACAATACTTGATGAGAAAAGTTTGTTATGAAGTTCAATTGTATCTTCATTTTCAAAATAAATTCTTTCTTCCCCGCTTAGCAGTCCCTTGTCATTACAAATAATCTCAATAGGAGTTTCTTTTTTTTCGAATTTCAGAATATATTCCTCTATATCCCGACCACTGTCAAAAGGACACATAAAGCCTGTATGATAACCTATGCTGAAATACATATCTTTAGCATTAGGATTATATACTTCATAAGAATGAATGATTCTGCTACCTTCCAGCTTATAACCCGTTCTGAAGTTAAACCGCCATGGATACATTTTCAGTGTTTTTTCACTATCTGAAATTTCAAAGACAATGGATGCTTCACTTTTTTCAATTACACGATGCTCAAATTCTTTAACAAATCCGTGGATTTCAGATTTATAGGTCTTGTTCTCGTAAGTATACTTATTATTCTTCAATCTTCCACAATGCGGGAAGAGATTTGGAGCTCTCCTTGCCCATAATTCCTTATCACCCTGCCACAGATATTCAGTACCATCATTTTTGTCAACAATGGACCAAAGTTCAGCACCCAGACTGTTGATCCGGACTTCAAGATTTTCATTTTCAATTGTACATATCATTTTAACATCCTTCCTTTCTGCTGGCTACAGTTCTCTTACTTTAAATTCTATCCTTGCCCCAAGATACCTTCTTTTTTATATACGATTACTAATTTCTGCTTCCTTCTTATAATTTCGATTCTTCTGCCCTTTTATTTTATCTCTGATATCCAGCCGGATTTCTCAAATCTCACAATTCCGGTTTTTACTCTCCCTATAACAAATCAGGTCAACCGCCGCAGCAGTTGACCTGAACCCCCCCAATATATTTATTTTTTAGCCATGATGGCAGTAATCAACCCCATAGTCTCTGTTATCGTCATCCTTCATGCACAAATGCACGGAAGCAAGCTTAAATGTTTTTGGCAGAGCCAAAATATTGGGTTTTGGACCTACATATTTCTTCATTGCATCTTCCAGAGCTTCTTCAAATGTAGCCCTGGTCTTAAGTCCCATTCCTCTTGCATATCCGGGCTCCATCGCACCTACGATATAGATTGCTGCAGTATTCATTTCTGCAATATGACCGCAGCTTATCATGGAGAATGAATGGAATGGATGGAAGCCGTTGCCGAATCTGTAGTTTCTGATATATTCCTCATTAGTGGCAAACATTTCACCATAACGGTCCATATCAGGCAGAATGTTCTTGTAGTCATGCTGGAACATTTCATAAACCTGACGGTAACCGGTAAACTTATTATCATTGAAATAACCGTTACATATGGATGAACATATGATTACACAGTTATCCTTCAAAACTCTCTTATGACGGATTACCTGTGCAGAAAGAGCCTGCATCATCATAATAGGATTGGTGCCCATTCCATCGGCATAGTGGAAGAACTGGGGCATACCAAACACCATAACATCATACTTCTTCTCTGCCCAATGGATATAGGTTCTCTTATCAGCCACTTTCCATGAAATAGGCTGCATCTCCTTTGCATACCCGCTGAACACTGCTATCTGTCTTGAACGGCTGTCCAGCACTGCATCACAGCAGAAGAATTTCTTACCCATTTTCTCTTCCATGTGCATGCCTATCTCGTCAAACTTTCTGCGCATAAGTGAATTTGGATTTACAGGTGTAAAGTCATCACGATGCATAACTTGAGGAACATGGTGGGAAGCAATGGATCTCCAGTGGGTAAGACCGGTTGCACAATGCTTGTAGCCACCTGAATATCCTCCGTAAGGGTTACCAAGAACATGTCCGATCAAAATAGCGACATCGGATTCATAGACATATCTGTTCATGATAACCGGGTCACCGCTTTTGGTTGTTCCAAGATCAACTAAATTTTCATAGTCTTCACTGTCGTGGTTAATAATTTGTTTAGTGTACCAGAACTGGTTGAATATTTCTTCACCCAAAATACTGCGAATTTCTTCTTTGGTATTCTTGCTGTGCAGTCCGTTGGAACAGATAAGAAGAATGTCCTCTTTTTCTACTCCTGCCTTATAAAGCTCTTCAAGAATAATCGGTATTGCAACCCTGCGGTGTGCAGTCGGATGTTCACCGCCTTTTACTCTGTCAGGGAAAACAATTGTTACTTTTGATCCCTTTTTGGCAAGCTTGGACAAAGGTTCCATTCCTATTGGATTTAGAATGGATTCCCTTGTAGCTGTATAAACATCCTCCAAATAAGGCGGATCGGGAACTGTCTCGCCCGGAATAAACACATCAGTATAATCCGGGAGTTCGGCTGTCATGGTACCATGACCATACTCAAACTCAAGTTTCATGTCTCCACTTCCTTTCTTTTCTTTTTTCTATTTGCCCATATAGTTCTTAATTATTTCCAAATACTCATCAGGATAAAAACCTATTTCACCGCTAAATCTGGTAAGAGCGATGAGTCCACCGTCTATTTCAGGTATAGATGCAAGCATTTCAGCATTATCCTGCTTTAAGCCGCCACCATAAACAACGGGAGCATTATCAGTGATTTCTTTTATAAATTTTGCCACCATCTGAATGTAATCTCTGCCCGGCGGAGTCTTTCCCGGACCTATCGCCCATACGGGTTCATATGCTATGGCTACTTTGCTCTTATCCACACCATCAAGACCTATTTCAAGCTGTTTCTTCAAAGTATCCTGCCAATGAGGCTGTTCATCTGTTGTCTCGCCTATACAATAAAGTACTTTAAGTCCTGCATTGATAGCGCATTTTATTTCTTTGTTCAGGATACGGTTCACTGCGTCAGTATCTGTTACTCCAGCTTCTTTCATGATTTCCAATTTATCGCGGCGTTCTTCGCAATGGCCTATGATTGCCCCGCCGCATCCTATTGCCTTCATGCTGTTGGCAGTGCGGTTTGTGGTGAATGCACCAAAATTGCCTCCAACAGCAGTATCTTCCCTGAAAACGCCCTGACATCCGATTTTTACAGGACTTCCTTCAGAAAGTGAGTTAACAGCAGTGATAATATGAGCCTCGGGGAAAAACATTACAAATTCCACTTCATCAGGATTATAAGCCTTTAATTGTTCCTGAGTGTTTTTAACTATATAACTTGCCCAGTCTTTTGCCGGAGCTATACTGTTTACTCCCCCCAGCTCTCTTGGTACATCAAATCTTTTCAGGTTCAGAAAAATGTATTTCATGGTTACCTCCTTAATCCAGAAAACTGATGAACTCTCTTAAATCGTCTCCTATTAAAGGTCTGCACCATTCAATAAATTCGTCAGTCACGTCATTACCGCGTTCATTTATAAACTTGTCCGGAAGAGTTCTTTCATGGAGCATAACTTCTTCGATAGGTATTAAAATGGTTTTGCATTCATATTTTTCTCCCGGAATTCTTTCAAAACCTACCATTACTCCTGATTTTCCTTCTACAGCCGCTTTTACTGCAGTGGCACCTGCAATAACAGCCTCTTCCCTGTCAACATTGGATTGAAAAGCTATAGATGCTCTTCCGCAGATTCCAGGTTTTTCGTTTCTTGCCTTTATACCCAGGCGCTTAATGATAAGGTTTGCCAGATGAGCACTGACATCCCCGTAATAAACAGATCTTCCCACCTGGAAAATCGGAGGAACAACAGGTTTGCCTTCTTTATCCTTAAGCCCTTCACTTACAACAACCACAACACCGCCCAGTTTGTCATACAGCTCTTTTACATCCTTGAGGAATTCATCCTCATTAAAAGGTCTTTCCGGAAGATAAATGAGATGTGGTGCATCTCCCTTTTTCTTTCGGGCAAGTGCAGAAGCCGCAGCAAGCCAGCCGGCATTTCTTCCCATTGCTTCTATAACACATACATGTATTGGCAGTGACTTGACATCCTGGGCAACTTCACTGACAGTTGCAGCAATATATCTTGCAGCGCTTCCAAAGCCTGGAGCATGGTCGGTAACCGAGATATCATTATCAATAGTCTTAGGTATTCCAACCACATTTATCCCCGCATCGCCGCATGCCTTGTAAATTTTTCCGCAGGTATCCATCGAACCATTGCCGCCGTTGACCAGAACATACTTGATATTATTGCGCTTGAATACCTCAACCATCTGTTCATAATCAGACTTCTCAAGTTCGTATCTGGAAGTGCCTATAGCTGATGCGGGAGTTTGCAGCAGAAGCTTGAGCCTCTCATCATCAACTTGTTTTAAATCCATAAAATTCTCATCAAGGATAGCCTTTGAGCCGCCTATAGCCGCATATACCTTGTCAATTTCCTCATGTTTTTTTGCTTCGGTAACAACACCATATAACGAAGAATTTATAACAGCTGTAGGCGCCCCGCCATGTACCACTAACAAATTTCCTTTCAAATCAATTCAACTCCTTTTTTCTCTATTGTTTACGAAAATTTATACTTTAAACTTCGGTGGATAACTAAGCACTACTTTTAAATTTTTACCATCATCAGATTCCCATATAAATTCTTTTAAACCAGCAGGAATAAATAGTTCGTTTGACTGTTTTATTCTCATTTCCCCACCATGCCATTCAATTCTTCCCTGCCCGGAAAGTACAACAGCTATGATGAATTCATCACTTTTTTTCATGAAAAACTTGTGGGTGATATTAAGTTCTTCCATTGTGAAAAAATCAGAATATCTATCAGGAATAATGGATGATTTGGTTCCCCCTTCCTGATATTCAATCACATCGGTTTTTAAATAAAACTGTCTCAGCATATCATCCCTGCTATAAGTTTCATACCTGAATGCTTCAAGCATTCTTTCAAATCCAATACCCTGGTGACAAAATGTATCAGGAAGCTTTCTGCCATCATGGCTTGTCCTTTCTACTCTGAATGTATAATCCGTCGGTTCCTGAACTTCAAGGACAAAACAGCCGGCACCAATTGCATGAGGCATACCGCTTTCAATCAGGAATATATCTCCTGCTTTAACTGAGAATCTATGAAGGCAATTAAGCATTCCTTCAATATCCTGTTTCTCAAATAATTCCTTCCATAACTTTTTTGTGACACCTTCTTTAAAACCAAAATAGACATATGGGTCTTCACCATTTATCCTTCTGCCGCCAAGTATGTACCACGCCTCGGTTTTGCCAAATTCAGAATTCAGATATTTCTTCGCAAAATCCCTGTCAGGATGTACTTGGATATAGAGTCTGGTACATGAATCTATTAATTTAACAAGTACCCCTAAACTGGCAGAATATGTGTTTACATGTTCTTTTCCAAGAAAAACTACCGGATTGCTATTTATAAGATCACGAAGCAGTATTTCGGTATCTTTATCAATTACAACAGTACTTAGCCCTTCATTTTCAACATAGTCGTCAGTTCGGACATCTACTGTAGAAGCTACCCAATTTTCAGGCATGTTGCCATCTTCAGGATTAGATCTGTTTTGCCATTGCTCCAAAAGAAGACCGCCTGAATAATTTCGACGAACTCTTGCAGGTTTTAATTTTAGTGGTCTTGTAGACAAATCTTGCAATTGCATTCATTGATCCTCTTTAAAAAAAATTAATTGTTCTTCCCTTATTCCCTTAAAGGCTCAATTCGATATTACCATAATAAATCATAAATTATTCCAGAATTTAAGCAAACGTTTGCGTTCATACAGACTAAATGCTATAATGACTGTGCTATAATCAAACTGAACATTCTTAATTTTTCTGATTTACTTACTAATATAACTTTATATTAAAACAGGAGAGGGTTTTTTTGACGCTAAAAGAACTTGCTAAACTGGCTAATGTATCAGTATCAACTGTTTCACGGGTTATTAATGGTGATGAAAATTCAGCAAGCGCCAAAACAAGGGAAAAAATTTGGAAGCTTGTCCGGGAAACAAATTATATACCAAACACTGCCGCACAAAAACTAAGAAAAGGTATAAAGAACACAAAAATGAAAACACATAATATAGCCTGTGTTTTTGCAAGGACCACCGACGGTTTATCCGATCCATTTTTTTCTCAAATATTTCAGGCAATCGAGCAGGAAGCTATTAAAAATTCATGTACTGTTACTGGAGTATTTTCGGCCCAGAGCATGAATAGCGATGGAATCTACGATGATCTTATTCTTTCAGAACCCGATGGAATAATACTTATTGGCAGATACTCCAAACCCCTTTATACATATTTGAGCAAGAAATTTAAGAATATTGTTTATACAGGTCTAAATAAAGTCAGCGATGAATGCGACCAAATAATATGCGATGGATATACTGCCGCAAAAACAGCAGTAAAACGTTTGCATTCTTTGGGTCACTCCAATATAGGATATATTGGTGAAATGTCAAATGAAGCCCGTTATCGTGGTTATTTCGATGCATTGGTTGAATTAAAAATACCAGTTGAACGCAACTTTATCATTGATGCGCCTTTGTCTGTTAAAGGAGGATATGAAGCTGTGGAAAAGCTTTTAAAAATATCATCAGATACTCCTACAGCTGTTTTTTGTGCAAATGATATTACAGCTATAGGAGTATTAAAAGCTTTAAGTGAAGCCAACATAAAAGTTCCGGATGATATTTCGGTTATCAGCATAGATAATATTGAAATGTGCCAATTCGTTTCACCCATGCTTACAAGTATTGATATCCCCAAGACCGACATGGGTAAATTTGCATTCAAAATTTTACTCGACCGAATAAAAGGCGGACATAAATTACCAGTAAAATTAGAGGTTCCATTCAAAATAATCCAGCGTGAAAGCTGTGCAGCCCGCAAATAAGTAACGCAGGACGCCCATCGTTATTTTTGTATATATTAAAACCCCCGCTAAAAGTCAGGGGGTTTTAATGCAAAGCCGCAGATAATGGTGATAAACTGGCATCATATATTGTTGAGAATGCCGCATGTATATTCTCTGTGGGATTGGAGAATTTTCTCAATATTCTTGAAATAGAATTAATAATTTTAGGCGGCGGAATTGCCGAAAACTCCAAACTATTTTCTAACGTTATCAAGAATAAATTCAGAAAAATAATGCCTGATCTAAATATAGTAACAGCAGACGACGAAAAAATAATGACCATTAAAGGTTGTGCCGCATCATTCATTTTAGATATTTTAAATTAATCATTTCATTTAATTTTTGCATTTGAAATATACAGATCTTTTATCTTTTTACGAGAGATAAAAATAGGCCTGGTTTATCCAGACCTGATAATTAATTTTCAGAATATTTATTCTCAAACACAATAATTAATAGATTGTTAGAAAACTAAAAGCACTCCAAGACTTAAGACTGCTGACAAAATGAGGAGTATTACGTCATGCAGACCATATTTCCTGTGAAGGAAATTTAATCCGTAAATGCTAAGAAGAATAGCAGGAAGGGAAATAAAACCTGAAATACCTTTCCCGCCAGTTATTTTCATACTTTCAAAAAGCATGGCAGCCGATGTTGAAATCAACATTCCGCAGATAACCGGAAGTATATATTTTTTGAGGTTGGTTATAAACTGCAATTCCTTAACGCTGTCATACAGTGTCAACACCACAATGGCAATTGCACAGCAGACTCCCATAGCCGTAACCCCTGAAATAAGAGCAACTACCCATCCGGCAACAGTACCACCAGCCTGCTGCCCGAACAGAAAGCCCATTCCTGCAGCAATTTTAACTAAAATAGGACCCGGCAGAGAGTTGGCCACGGGTACAAGCCTTGTATAAAACAGATCAGGCTTTATATATCCACCCTGGACAAAAATCCCATCGGCAACTGAAACATAAGCTTCACCACCGCCAAAGGATGTCACAGTCGAAGAAGTAATCTTAACAAGAAAATCAATCAAATTATATCCCTTCATTGGGATGAAAATCATTGCAGCAACTGTAAGCAGAATTGGAATTAGTAAATATAATAAAGTTATTACTATATCTGATTTTCCAAAGGACAATTTAGTCTTGTTTTTGCTTTTCTCACGCCTTACAACAAAAGCCATAATGGCAATACCAATCATTAATATTAACAGTATACTGCCCACTGTATTCAGCCCAAGAAGTTTTCCTGTCTTACCCTTACAAAAAGCATACAGCAGGCATAATGACAAGACAAAATAGAACTCAGTTTTATTTCTTATTTTTTCAAGCAACAGTATCACAAAAAAAGATAAGATTATAAGATCGATGGTGGAAATATCAAATAGCGGTGTACCAAAAACTTCTGGCTCTACTTTAAGAAGCTGGCTTAGAATTTCACGCACCTCTTTGCCGCCTGTCAGGGCAAATGCTGCGATACACAAAGACATATTAATCTTAAAATCGCCAGATTTAACGATCTTTACCACATAGCTTATGAGCAGAAATACAATGAAAGCAGTAATTCCAACCGAAGCATAGTTAAAATAGTTGATGGCATCGCCACCTAAAATTGAAAAAAGCGCCATAAAGGCCACTGTGAATATTAAACCGGGAATTGTTACACCTAATGCTCCTGCGAGAGAACCAGCCGGTCCTTTTAACTGATGCCCGCAGGTAGCCCCCAGTTTAACCGGCAATGCTCCTGGAGTAATATTGGCTACCACAGTGTGTTTTAAATAATCCTGTTCGCTCATTGCCTTTTTGTTCTGAACAATTTCATTTTCGACAACAGGAATTAAAGCACTACCCCCACCAAATCCTATAGTGCCCACCTTTAAAAAAGATAAAAACAAATTGATAATACTGACTTTTTTCTCTCTCATATTCATCCCTTTACCAGATTGTTTATACTACTATGCTGAAAAATTCTATCTGAATCTATACTGTATAAATGTTGTAAAAACTAACATGACATTAATTAAAAGCAGGTAAAAACATTATATGGCCATTATTACGCGGCCATATATGTATTTATAAATTTTATTATATATCTTCGCGTACATAGATTGAATTATAATTTACGCAAACGTTATCCCTATTTTTTATCAAATTTACTGTTTATTTTTGTATAATTAAGTTGTATTATGTTTTATATTTTAATCATAATAATGAGAATAATTATATCAGATTTAAGACAACAATTCTAATAAAATAATGAATCCATGGTATTTTCCTTTTTCAAGGGGTAGATTATATTTTAAGGAGTTGATATTTATGAACTTGTTTATAAAAAATGCCGAAGCTTTCATTGGCGGTGATTTTGTTAAAAGAAATATAACGGTGAAGGATGGAAAAATTGCTGCCATCAGCAATGATTCTGACAACAAAGAGAAATACCCTGAAATAGATGCAATGGGTAAGAAGGTAATTCCCGGCTTTATAGATATTCACACTCATGGCGCCGATAATATTGATGTTAATCATGCCACAACTGATGATTATTGCAAGCTCGCCAAATTTTTTGCTTCCCAGGGTACCACAAGCTATCAGGCATCAATAGTTACTGATACAGAGGAAAATACTCTCTGGTGCATTGATCAGATAAAGAAGGCCATGGATATTGATACAGATGGCGCAAACCTTATCGGTATACATCTGGAAGGGCCTTTCCTTGATTCTGAGTACAGAGGATCAATGGCTGAACATCTGCTCAAAAAGGCTGACATAGACCTTTTTAAGAAATATTATGATGCTTCGGAGGGCAAAATTACCTACATTACTATTGCCCCTGAAATAGAAGGTGGAATGGAGCTTATAAGGGAAGCGGTAAAAACAGGAGTTGTAGTTTCCATTGGACACTCAGGTGCAGATTATGAAACCACAATGGAAAGCATTAAAAATGGTGCTACTTCGGTTACACATACTTTTAACGGAATGAAGCTGATGCATCAGCATCATCCTGCTATTTCAGGTGCAGCTCTTGAAAGTGATATTTATTGCGAGGCTATCTGCGACGGAAGACATCTTCATCCGGCAGTGGTCAGACTTCTGATAAAAACTAAAGGCCTTGACAGAGTAGTTGCTGTCACAGACAGTATAATGGCCACCGGTCTGCCTGATGGAGATTATATCCTTGGAGTAAATAAGGTAAGAGTTACTGACGGTGATGCCAGACTTATCAGCGACGGTACAAGGGCAGGCAGTACTCTTACAACTAACACAGCCCTTAAAAACATTCTTAAATTTACAGGGAGACCTCTTGAAGAGATCATCCCGCTTCTGACAACCAATCCTGCGGTTTTAATGAAAATAGATGACAGGAAAGGGACTATTGAAGAAGGTAAAGATGCCGATCTGGTTATTCTTGATAACGAACTCAATGTGGAAACAACCATTGTCAATGGAAAAGTGGTTTATACGAAGACTAAATAAAGACCATGACAAATTCAAAGGTTTTTTGACCTTAAAAAGGGAGAGCTATGAACTCTCCCTTTCAATTAATTTGGTTTCGAAATATATTTTATCGGGCACTGATTTTTCATTAATCATGTGATGCAGCATTTCTACAGCTGCTTTTCCAATATCGGCCCTGGGTATTTCAACAGTTGTAAGAGCCGGACTGGTATACATACTTATGCTTGAGTTGTCAAAACCGACTACAGAAACATCTTCTGGAATTCTTAAACCTAATTGTTTTACTGCTTCCATTCCTATACATGCAATTCTGTCATTACGACCAAAAATCGCATCTATCGGAAATCCATCTTTAAACCGCTTCTTGATTTTTGCAATTACTTCGTCTTCACTGGTACATCCGGTAATTATATTTTCTTCAGAAACCGGAAGATTACTTTCCTTCATCTGATCCTTAAATCCACGGAGCCTCAGATCGGATTCAGTACTGAAATTTCCATGTGAACTTATTCTGTCCAGATACAGAATATTTTTTCTTCCCTTATTAACTAAATGCTCGACGCATTTTTTTGCTCCTTCATATAATCCGGTATAAATTAAACCTGCTCCTTCAATATTGTCATAAAGCCTGTTCAAAAGAACTACAACAGGTATATTTGCACTTATGAACTGACGTATATAGGATTCCGGAAAACTGATCGAGCTTATGATTATTCCGTCATACTGCCTGCTTATTATCTGAGAAACAAATTCCTCAGTATTGCGATTTTGGCAAAGTGAGATCAGATAGCCTTCCTTGTATGCATATTTATCCATTTCGCATATTAACTTGCTAAAGTGCTCGTTAGTTATATGATCTGCTATGAATATTATGTGGTTGCTGTTTTTGCCTTTTAATGCGCGGGCTATGTAATTAGGTCGATAATTGAGTGCCTTTATAGCTTCTTCTACACGCTTTCTCTTTTCTTTACTGACATACCTGTTATTATTTATTACATATGATACTATTGTCTCGCTTACACCGGCATATCTCGCTACATCAGCACGAGTCACCCTTTTAAAGCTTTGTTGTCTGTTGCCCATCTTCATATCTCCTTTTATATGAACAATCATGCATAAATATTGTATATGCTATATTAGTTCAATGGCAAATTTTTTATTTGCAGTATGCTATTTCCCAATATCTGTATTGTTAGTCGCTGCTACAAGTTGGTCAGCATATTCCCGAAACAACAGTGTTAGTTTCATCAGTGCTCTTGGTACATGAAATGCAACTCTGTGCTTTGCTCCTTTATGTTTTTTAAGCACTTTTCCATCAGCTGATAGAAGGGGATACCAGTCACCACCATTTGCTGGTCTGAAATATTTCTGACAAAAATCATGCAATTCAAGAAAAGACTTGAATCTTTGCTGATCTTTTGTCAACACTGCAACGAGTGCTAAAGCATACAATGATTCACAGTGCACCCAGTCAACTTTATCATCTGCATTAGGCTGATCTGTAGATGCTAAAAGTCTGTTGTCAGATCTTCCAAAACAGTCAAAACGGTGAATTATACCCCCATTTATTTTATCAGTTGCCGCTTTATATGTAATGTCGATAATTTTCAGAACTTGATCCAATATTTCATTTTCTCTGTTATCAACTCTCGCCTCATCAATGCAAAACCACATTCCCTCAAAAATATGTCCGGGATTAACAAGCCTGCCTTCATCTGTATCCCATATAGTTCCGTCTTCCTTTATACTTTCAAGTAAAAAGCCACTCGTATTGCAATTGAAGAAATTTAATATTTTATCTATACAGGTTTTAATAAAAGGCAGGACCTTGTCCATTCCCCGCACATTTCCGGCAATCCCTGCCGCATTGACAGAAATCATATATACAGAGTGCCTCAGTATCCCCTCTTTCCATTTATGAGGTTTTATATCTTTAAAATAAGGGTCAAGGACATTCTTCTCGGCACTTAAGAAGGTTTTTTCTATCAAATCCAAATCACTCTTATCATTACTTGCAAAAGCATATTGTGAGAGAGCAGAAAGTACAAATAAATCGGTAAAGATTGACGTTGTACCCTCTAAAACTTTTTTTCCGGTTCTGTCAAGTTCATAATACCATCTGCCCTCACCTGCATAGGCATGAGAAACAAGGAAATCCCGGCCCGTTTTGGCAAGTTTCAGCCATTTTTCGTTCTTATCTATATAACTATACATTGCTGAAAACATGTAAGTTTGACGGGCCTGGGCCCAGATATTTTTTTGAGTGCCGGTTACATTCCAGTTCTCATCGAAGTTAGTGATATACCCCCCACACTCTGTATCTTCAGTATGGTCTGCCCATTCATCCATAATTTCCTGAAGTTGCGACCTGTAAAGGTCTTCCAAATTACGTGCAGAAAATTTATCCAGTTTCAATTTATTTACTCCTTACCCTTATCTTTAGGTTAATATCTTAACAATCTAATAAGAAAAATTATGAATACTGAGGTATTCATTATTGTCGTAAAACAGATATTTATCAAATAACTGTTTACACTGATATCTCAGTATAAACAGTTAATCAATATGCTCTAAGCTTAATCAAACATATTTGTTTTCACGGTATACATCATACATAGGACCTCTCAGTCCTGCCAAATTCTTTTGTCCGCCTCCCATTACAGGTTCACGGGCTCCGTCTATTTCAGGATCAACGTATTTGTTAAACCATGTATCCATTTTCCGTTTCATTTCACCTATTATGTCCTGGTATTCCGGATGATCTATAAGGTTATTATCCTCGTTAGGATCAGTTTTTAAATCATAGAATTCGTTAGGACCATAAACATAACGGTGAATGTATTTATACTCCTTTGTTCTTATCATACGAACAGGACCATATTCATCAAATACCATTACCGGCTTTTCATCCATAGTCTCCCCCTTCAGTAAAGGCAGGAAACTCCGGCCGGGAAGCTTATCTGCTTCAGGATTTTCAATGCCTAAATAATCAAGCAGAGTTGGCATGATATCATAAGCACTGAACAGCTCATCACAAACTTTACCTTCGGGTAATACCCCGGGATGGGAGATTATAAAAGGTACTTTCACAGAATAATCATACATATTCATTGGAAAGGTACCGTTTCCTTTACCCCATATTCCATGATGCCCGCAGTTCATTCCATTATCGCCTGTGAAAATGATTAATGTATCCTCTAATATTCCTTCATCCTCAAGCCGTTTGATCAATCGCCCGATATTGTAGTCCATAGCGGTAACAGCAGCAAAGTATCCCTTCAAATTTTCACGTGGGTTGGTATAACCGGGCATTATATCAGTAAGCGCCCATGGATGGGGCTCGCCTTGCGGACAGGTTTCAAAAGCACAGTCCTCATATAGTTTAACATATTCTTCCGGATGATTGTCAATCCAGGGACTGTGAGGAGCAGTATAGTGTACACTGAGATAGAAAGGTCTGGATTTATCGCGGATATCCAAAAACCTCAATGCTTCATCAGTAATGACATCAGTGATATACCTCTCTTCTGTCACAGCTTTGCCGTCCCTTACCATAGGTGCACCATAATAAGGTCCGCCGCCTTTCTGATGGCAATACCAGAAACTGAAGCCTTTTTGAGGACGGAAGCTGTCTCCCATATGCCACTTACCACTTAAAGCACACTGATATCCATGCTCATTCAGAAAATCAGTGTACCCTCGCTGACCTTCCAGGAACTCAATTGATTCTTGATTCTCATAACCATTCCCATCACACAGATAATCATGGATACCATGCTGTGAAGGAATGCGTCCTGTTAATATGGAGGCTCTTGCAGGGGAACAGACAGGAGAAACACAGAAGAAGTTTTCAAACCTTGTTCCCCTTTCAGCAAGATTATCAATATTAGGAGTAATTATTTCATGATTTCCATAGCAACCATTTGCCCATACACCATGATCATCCGATAGTATAAAAAGTATATTGGGCTTTTTTTGCATATTATCTTCCTCCTTATACACAGTATTTATTAACCTTTAACAGCACCAGCAGTAAGACCGGAAACCATATATTTCTGGAGGAACATAAAGATTAAAAGTACGGGCAAACTAGCAGCTACTGCAACTGACAAGGTTTTACCCCAGTCAAACTGAACATCACCTAAAAATCTGAGAGATATACCTGGACCTAAGGTACGCATTTCATCCCTGTTAATCAGTGTCAATCCGTACTGATAATCGTCCCATGCTCTCATGAAAGTATATATGGCAACAGCCAGAAGACCTGGTTTAACTAATGGAAGTATAATCTGGAACATGGTTCTCATTCTTCCACAGCCATCAATTTTAGCAGCCTCATCGAGCTCTTTTGGTATATCATTAAAATAGCTTCTGATCATTAAAATACAGAATGGCAGAGAAACACTTGTAAGGATCATCATCAATGCATAATGATTATTAAGCAGCCCGTTGTTCTTAAAAATACCGTAGATGGAAATAAGCTGAGATACAACTGGGAACATGGAGGCTGAAAGAATGAGTGTAATTATTATCTCATTTAGTTTATAGTTAAACCTGGAAAAAGCATATCCGCAAAATGTCGCTACAAACATGGTAAGAGCTGTTGCTCCAAAAGATACAAATAAACTGTTTTTATAATAGGTGACGAATATATTGTCAACAAAGATTGATTTGTAGTTGACCAAAGTAGGATTTACCGGTAAAAATTCAGGAGGCAATGTAAAAAGAACATTATTCTCCTTGAATGAACTTACTATCATCCAATATATCGGAAATAACAAGAATGCAAACATTACAATTATAATCAAATAAAAAATTGAGTTTGTACGAATTGAACGCATTAATCTGTTACTGAAACTTTTCTTGTTTTTCGCTATATTCTCCATTATTACACCTCCTTAGACAAAACTTTCTTCTTTAAATACAGAATTAAACAGTCTGGAGAAAACTACAAGGAATATAATCCAGAGAACACCTATTGTTGCTCCTTTTCCCATATCCATAGATACGAAGGAAGTCTGATATGTCAGAACCGCCAAAGTTGTGGTAGCATTAATAGGCCCACCCTGTGTCATAATCCAGAACAATGGGAACATTTTGAAGTTTTCAATTATCGATACAAGTGTAGTTGATTTAATTACATTTTTCAAAAATGGTATTGTAATGTAGTAATAATTTTGCAGTTTATTTGCACCATCAATAGACGATGCCTCATAATAATCATGAGAAATACTCTGCATTCCGGCAATTAACATAGTAGTTGTAAACGGCATTTGTTTCCATATGGCAACTATCATTACAGAAGTGAGCGCTGTATCTACACTTCCCAGCCATAGACTTTGTTTCAATCCTAAAGTCTTAAGGATATAATTCAGAACACCATAGTCTGGCTGGTACAGCCACATCCAAAGCAATGCAGTAACGGCTGTAGGTATAACCCATGGCATTAACAACACTGATCTTAAAACGCGTTTTCCGCGAATATTTTCATTTAAAACTATGGCAAGTACTAAACTTAAGAATAGTTGGATTATAACAACAGTAAAAGCAAACTTGTTGGATAACAGGAATGCTTGCCAGAATTCACCTTCGAAAAAGTTAGTGAATATATCCTTGTAGTGCTGAAAATTATTCCAAGTCTTTGTTTGTAGACTAAGGAGGCTCTGATCGAAGAAAGAAGTGAATGCAGATTTTAAACTTCGTCCGACTTACTCCTTTTATTATTTGAAAATATAGAAGATCTTATAATCCATTCATCCATGTGTAATATGGATAATATATCCACTCGTGTGTATAGCTGTTTTAAAAAAAACCTTTAAATTTTAAATTTTCTGATTGCTCACTTGAGCAATGAAGTATAATTAGGGGATATTCACAATTTTTTAGTGTGCACTTAGTGCAAACAGACTATAAACACGTGTTTATCAAATTAGTTTTTATTATATATGCTATGAATATACTTGTCAACATCATATTTAGTGTCAAAAATTTACTCAAAGCTTCGTCTATTTTGACCAACGGACAGCTTTTCGGATAGCTGTCTCAAATAATTGCCCTGAAATGAGCCATGATGTTCAGATCTTTAACCTTTGTCTGTAGCATTGAAGTTGTATGCCTTTCATTAACAACTTCCTGCGATGGGCTGCAAAAAGATCTGAACATCATGTAAATAAGTTTAAAACAATTATATTATTGTCTGAATTTATAAAACAATAGCCTGGGTCAAATGTCTTGGTGCGTCAGCATCTACATCTTTTTTAAGGGCTAAGTGGTAGCCGAGGAACTGACCTATAAAGACAGCAAGGGGTGCATATTGCATATCGCTCAATCCATGATTGAGATCAAATTTATAATGGGCATCCTCCATTTTTTCACTTACATTTTGACCTATTGCAACTGTAACTGCACCATAGCCTTTAAGCTGAGTCAAAAGCTTTGATTCATATTCCATGGAATCTGTTCCGGACAAAATTACAACAAGAGTATTTTCGTCCACCAGGCTCATGGGTCCATGACGGTATTCAAGGCTGTAATAAGCTTCTGTATTGGAAATGCTCATCTCTTTAATCTTGTTCATACATTCGTTGGCCACACCGTAAAAAGCACCCTGACCTAATGTTATGAAGAGAATTAAGTTAGGATTCTCCTCCACTATTTTCTTTGCAAGCTCGTCCACTTCAGAAAGCATTTTTTCAGCAATTTTGTCGTAATCGGCCATAGCTTCTATTTCATCTTTTTTGCCTGCAACATACATGGACATGATAACAGCAAGGTACACCATGCTGGAGTAGGAACGGGTCATAATTACACTGTCCTCAGCAGAAACAGGTGAAAGAATAAAATAGTCATTATATTTCTGACTGTCAGGATCACAGGTTATAGCAAGTGATTTGACATTCGGATAGCTCCTTACTTTATCAATAGCCATACGAACCTCAGTGGTATAGCTTTTTCTTGTTATGGGCAGAACCAGAACTTTTTTATTCTTCACATATGTTTCAGGAGAGAAATACAGCTCTGAACATGGAACTGCCTTTGCAGAAATACCTGTATACGAAGAAAATACATAAGCAGCAGTCTGAGCAATGTATAATGAGGTTCCGCAACCTGTGAAAATAAGCTCATCATAATGATTTTCCTCAGCAAAAACCTTGTCCAACACCTCATAAATATCACGGAGTGTATCGTTTACACCTTTAAAAGAAGCAGGCTGCTGGTAAATTTCATTGTATGTTACCTGACCTTTTTTACTCATTATATTACTCCTTTCAAATTTGATTATCATAATTTTAACAACTACATTTCAATAACTTCTATTCCAAGAAGTTCAGATACTGCAATCATTTCATCAGCAATATCTTCCCATACCATACTGTAATGATGGGGTATCTGTTCCTTTATAATGTTTTCAACAATTTCACGTACAGGGGCTTTAACTTTGACATCGACCATAACACCTTTTGTCTTTCTCGGTGAATCAATAGCTTCACCCCTCAAAAGGAAGAGTTTGTAAACTCCATTAATATTACAGTAACGACCTATTGTCACCTTGCCGGGTTTTAATGATCCATAAAAAGCTGTACCCTGTCCGGCAAGAGGGTGATTATCTATTGTAACTTCATGATTGGGATTCATCAATGATAAGGGTGCCTGACCACAATGCCAGAACGACATTGTGTTTTCCTCTTCATCTATATCAATCATATCGGTTATAAAACCTGGAAGTCCTGTTATATAGTTTTGAACAATCAGTGCAAGACCTGCATCCACATCGCCTTCGCATACAATATTCATGCCGGCATCATCAGCAAGTCTGGACATAACAGCACAGGGGGTGGTTTTTAATTGACCCATTTCAGGCCAGCATTTAATGGTGGTAAAGTCATAACCCTGTTCTTTTATGACTTCCTGTAAAGCAAAATACAGCCTTGAGTGATTCTCAAGATGGCCTTCAGGGAGACGATTTACATCAAATATTCGCGAAATTTTATCCATATCTGCTTTAACTCTGTCTTCCGGAATCTGGCCCATTCTGTCAAATACAACCTTTAAATCGGTTGACTCCATTCGTATTCCAAAAGTTCTCCGAATCAAGCCCTCATCAAAAGCTGAGTTATAAAACGCAGTCGGGCGATAGCCCAGTAATCCGAGAAGTGTGCCTTTTAATTTCTTTGTTACATTATAGGCAGTTATAAGCTTTTTAAGTCTGGTTGCTATTCTTTCATCCTCTTTACTGCCATACAGCACATACACTTTATGACCCAGTCTATTCAGTGAAGCAGAGTTCATTGTTGCAGCCACTAAAGCATTCGCCCACAGTCTCGTATCCTTATCAAACGGAGGCTCATAAGGTGCCCATAAAACCATGGGTACATTAAGAGCATCGGCTATCTGACAAGGTATATCATCACCGGTAAATGCTCCATAAACCATTATTACTATATCTACTTCGGCCTGTTTGAATTTGCTTATAACTTCACCGGCTCTTGCCGGAGAATCTACTATCTCGTTTTCCTTAACCAGAATAATATCTTTAAGGTTTTCCCCAAGCCATTTTCCGTATTCCTCAAGTCTCTTTTGAGGAAGCTCCCTTGGCCAACGTCCTGATAATGTTGTAATGAAGCCAACATTCAGTTTTTTATTCATGAATATCCCCCTCTTGATATTAAGCCTTGCCCGCTGAACCTGAGAGATTAATTATCTTTCTTATGACTTCTCCAAGCTTATTGCAGGCATACTCGGAAATTTTCCAGGAATGCCCCTGGTGATCCCAAGTATCAATGGCTTCTTTATAAGCTTCAACATATTTATATCTGATTTCAGTTCCAAAGTTTATTTTTGACACGCCAATCTTTATAGCTTCTTTGATTACATCATCTGACATACCGGTGCAACCATGCAAAACAAGAGGGATATCGGTAAATTCTGCTACTTCTCTGAGGACATCCAGCCTGATATCTGGCTCACCTTTATAATAACCATGCGCATTTCCTATACCAACAGCCAAAGTATCAGGTTGGCAAAGTCTTAAAAACTCTTTTACCTCTTCAGGATCGGCTATATTCTTATTTTCCATGACTTCGCCTGTATTATCCAATCTCAAGAGTTCGCCAATCTCTGCTTCCACTGGTACATCGAATTGACGACATACTTCCACCACTTTATTTGTCAATGCTGCATTCTCTTTTACAGGCAAAGTGGATCCGTCAATCATAATTGAAGTAAATCCAAGCTTCAGCATTTTCATACAAGTTTCAAAGCTGTCACCATGATCAAGATGAATTGAAACTGGAACTGAAACTTTATTGGCGCACCATTTTGCAACTTCAACAAACCAGTCATGTCCTGAATATGCCCCGGTTGATATATAATGAGCCAGGATAATTGGTGACTGCATCTCTTCCGCTGTCTTGCAGACAGCCCAAATAATATCGTAATTCCCGCCTTGCGTATTTATTGCCGGTATTGCATAACCATTTTTGCGTGCTTTAATTAGTTGTTCTCTGTTATTGACTAGCATGTTAACTACCTTTCTATATATCTATATTTTATCCCCTAATATACTTCTCTTATTTTTATCCCCTAATATACTTCTGTATTCTGATCCCCTAATATACTTCATATTGACAATTTAAGCCAGTTATATTATTAACCTTTAACGGCTCCTGCTACCAATCCCTTGATCATATATTTCTGGAAGGAGAAGAACAGCAGGACCATAGGAATGGTGCCAATAATTGATATGGTGTTTATCAATGACCAGTCATACGAAAGCTCTCCTAAGTATCTGAGTGCAACACCTACTGATAAGGTTCTTAATGCATCGTTCTGGATAAGGGTTGCAGCATGGAGATAATCATCCCATGTCATCAAAAATGCATACAGTACAACTGCAACCATTCCGGGTTTGACCAAAGGTGTTACAATTCTATAGAGTATCCCCATTCTCGATGCTCCATCAATATAGGCCGCTTCCTCAACAGCACGGGGTATACTTTGGAAAAAGCTGGTCATAAGCATTACAGCAAAAGGAAGCATATCCGCGATCAAGGCCAGAATTAACCCCGGCATTGTATTTATAAGCCCCATATCTCCCATCAGGTCATACAGTGAAATCATTCGGCTTACTACCGGGAACATCTGGGAAGTCAGTAACACCGCAAGTATCCAGGCATTCCATCTGAACTTAAATCTGGACAGAGCATATCCGGCCAGAATTGCCAATATAGTGGTGAAAAATGATGTGAAACCTGATACTATGAAATTGTTTTTGTAATAAACAAAAAATGCATTATTTTTTGTGAATAGATTAATGTAACTTGAAATAGTGGGAGACTCCGGAATAAATGTAGGTGGAAATTTGTATGCTTCCATATTGCTTTTGAAGGATGTTAACAGCACCCAGTAAATCGGGAATAACAAAAACAGCAATATTATCACAAGCATACTGTATTTCAGGAGGCTGCCCAAAAAGTTCTTTTTCATCAATACTCCTCCTTAATCTACCTCTGTCTCACCCATGAGTTTGTTATATACAAACACAACTACCAGCATAAGCAGCATCCATACCGTTGTAACAGCAGCACCTGAGCCCATATTGTTTGAAACAAACGCCTCCCGGTAACTTAAAATCGCAAGCGTGGTAGTAGAATTATCAGGTCCGCCACCGGTCATTGTCCAAATTAAAGGAAATTGCTTGAAGTTGCTTATAATAGCCATTGTCATAGAAACATTAATTACACTTTTCATATAAGGTAAGACAATACTGAAAAAAGTTCTTACTTTGCCTGCTCCATCTATTCTTGCAGCCTCCAGCATATCATCGGGAACATTCTGAAGGCCTGCCAAAAGCAGCAAAGTGGTAAGCGGAACCTGTTTCCAAAGAGCAGCAATTCCTATGCCCAACAATGCAGTTGAGGGATTGTTCAGAATTGCGAAATCAGCAACTGTTCCACCTGTAAATACCTGTACAAGATATTTCATAAGCCCGTATTGCGGCTGAAAGATCCACATCCAGATCAAAGCCGAAATAATAGTTGGCACAACCCAGGGTGTCATCATAATACTTCTTAAGAATCTTGCTCCTTTAATATTTGAGTTCAATATGAGAGCCAGTATCATACCAAAGATAAACTGCAAAGCAACAACGAAAATTACAAAGGAAAAAGTATTGATTACAGCGCCTGTTAATTTTTGATTCTGGAATAACTTTATATAGTTTTCAAAATTATTCCATGTTCCGGGTTGATTGGATATAATATTTTTAACTCGGAAGTCCAAAAAGCTCTTGATAACCGAATCTATAATTGGAACAATTATAAATATAAAAGTTATTACAACCGCCGGCAGAACAAGTATTCCTGAAAATAACTTGTCCCCGGTCGATCTCTTTAATAATGGTTTTTTAATTTTTCTGGCAGTTGAAACCATGAAATATTCCCGCCTTTTTTTATTACTTAATTCGGAGAAAGCAAAAGTGAATGATTTCACTTTTGCCATCTCCCTGAAAAATTAGTCAATCAGTGCATTTGCAGCAGTCTTGAACTCTTCTATAGCTGTATCAATATCTTTGCCGCCAACAGTAATGGCTTGAGCAAGGGTGGTAAGTTCAAGATTCAGGTCATTCATTGCAGGAATGAACGGGGTAGGTCTGGCTTTATCCAGAGAATTTGCTGCACCTTTCAGAACACTGCTGTTAACCACTGCCTCTATATCCTTCATTGACTGTCTTGCCGGGTATGCAGGAGTTATATCTGCCAAATAGTCATTAAGAACTTCTGGTGTTACCAGATATTCAACAAGAAGTCTTACTGCCTCTTTCTGTTTTTCTCCGTTATCCATGAGCACAAGTGTATGAGCCTCAATTACACTCTCACCTGTACCATTTCCACCGGCCAGAGGCGCTGCAGAAGCTGTGAAATTCTTAGCATCCGGATTAATACTGCTTACGCCGTTAAAGCCCCAGGACTGATCGTAGTACATTGCCAACTGTCCAAGTGCGAACAGGTTTCTTAAATCCTTAAGCTTGGCATTTTGAGGATTATATCCTTTTTCATCGAGAAGCTTAAGCATTTCCATAGCATCCTTGAATTCTTTGGTGTCAACATCGAGTTTACCTTCTTCATTAAGAACTCTGCCACCGAAGTTGTATACCATGCTGGTCAGTGATGAACCTGAAATGGGAACTGATGCTGTTGTCTGACCAAAAGCGTAAACTTTATTTCCGTCTTCTGTAGTAAGCTTGGAGAGTTTCTCAGCCATCTCTAACATTTCGTCATAGGTCTTTGGTGGCGAATTAGGATCCAGTCCTGCTTTTTCAAACAAATCTTTATTGTAATACAGCACATAAGGAGAAACGTACATAGGAAGAGCGTACACTTTACCATCAATGCTTGCTGCATCAAGGATGGATGGATAGAAGTCGCTTAAGAATTCTTCAGTAAGAATTGTGTCTACCGGAACTGCGAGACCTGCATCTTCAAGAGTTGGAGTCCAGCCTATTTCAGCAAACATGATATCAACCTTGTCGCCGCCGCCGGCCATATTTATAACCTGATTTACAATCTCGCCATAAGGAGCTGTGACCCATTCAATAGTGATGTGATCATATTTTTTCTCAAAACCTTCTTTTACACTATTCCAGAATTCTTCATAACCTGTCTCCAAAATAGCGTAATTTGCAAATTTGATAGTCACAGGTTCCTTATTGTCACCCTGTCCGGTTGGCGATGGTGAAGTAGTCCCTGGAGTTTTGTTACAGGCAACAATTGAAAGGCTCATGACTACTACGAGAAGCAATGATAAAAACTTTTTCATTTACCCTTTCCCTCCTGTTTTTTTATTATTATTTTGTACTATTAAATAAGTACAAAAACTAGGGAATTTTTCCCAGACACGTACACTCGTGTGTATATTGTGAAAATTATAAAATATTGCCGGCAACAGGTTATAAAATTATGTGTCACTTATGTATAAACACGTGTGTACATTTTACACGTCCATTATATACTTTTACAATAAGTAATGTCAACAGCTTTAAGAAATATATCAGGAAGGGTATGGAAACAATATTGAAGCAGCAGCCGGAATACAGCTGCTGCCTTTGTTTGAACTTAAAAAAGTTTTTTAGAAATGAGCATTGTTTACTGTTCTTGGATAGGGTATTACGTCTCTGATATTTTGCATTCCTGTAATATACATGAGCATTCGTTCAAATCCCAGACCGTAACCTGCATGTTTGGTCCCTCCATAACGGCGGGTGTCCAGATACCAGTCATGCTCTTCTTTATCAAGCCCAAGTTCTTCCATCCGTTTTTCGAGCTTATCCAAACGCTCCTCTCTCTGGCTTCCACCTATTATCTCACCAACCCCGGGAACCAGTAGATCCATAGCAGCAACGGTTTTATCATCATCATTAAGTCTCATATAGAATGCTTTAATATCTTTGGGATAATCAGTCACAAATACTGGCTTTTTCATAACCTGTTCAGTCAGGTATCTCTCATGCTCAGTCTGAAGATCGCATCCCCACTCAACAGGATACTGGAAATTCTGACCACTCTTTTTCAGTATGTCAATGGCTTCAGTATAAGTTATAATTCCGAACTCAGAGTTAAGAATGTTATTAAGCCTGTCAATAAGACCCTTATCAATAAATTTATTAAAGAAGTCCATCTCTTCTTTTGCATTTTCCAATACATAACTTATGAGATAGCGCATCATTTCTTCGGCAAGCTTCATATTGTCATTCAAATCTGCAAAAGCAATCTCTGGCTCAACCATCCAGAATTCAGCCGCGTGACGGGTTGTATTACTGTTTTCTGCACGGAAAGTAGGACCAAAAGTATAAACTTTATCAAAAGCCAGTGCATAGGGCTCTACCGCGAGCTGACCGCTTACGGTAAGATTGGTGGCTTTTCCAAAGAAATCTTCAGAAAAATCAACCTCACCATTTTCATTTCTGGGAGGGTTTCCTATGTCCAGGGTTGTTACCTGAAACATGTCCCCTGCGCCTTCACAGTCGCTGCTTGTTATAATAGGAGTATGCACATAGACAAATCTTCTTTCCTGGAAGAATTTATGAATAGCGTAAGACAATATCGAACGAACCCTGAACACTGCTGAAAAAGTATTTGTCCTTGGGCGCAAGTGGGCAATTGTTCTTAAAAACTCAAAT
>ERZ773359.1503-NODE-1503-length-32053-cov-19.143321_pt1 | contig 32053 bp, 34 predicted proteins | sample MGYA00374955_ERZ773359 | MGnify/ENA primary metagenome ERZ773359 (study PRJEB29098, sample SAMN04486028) | biogas fermenter metagenome | study: EMG produced TPA metagenomics assembly of the Biogas fermentation microbial communities from Germany - Plant 4 DNA1...
GGGTCAATTATATTCGGCGCTGAACTGCCTGTGACAATGATAGGTCTGTCATCTGGCAGGGTAATATCAAAATCAGGGTCCTGGGCAGTGAATTTATATTTCGGTACAAAAGATTTCCTGCACTCTTCAATAACTTTGCGCGGAAATTTAACAAGTGTGGTCTGGTTATCTACCTGACAGCCGCCCTTGGCAAAAATCTCCCGGGCTCTCTCATTGCGAACATACATCCCCGTATTTTCCAATACCTCTAGGGAGGCCTCATGCACACGCTCTATTTCCTTTTGAGAAAAGTAGCTTGCAAACTGATGCATTGTCTTCATCCTTTCTCAATTAGTCTTTATCCCGGCGACATGGCTTCAAGTTTGTTTATTACGGAGGAACAATATCTACTTTCTACTACTGCCAACGCCGCCGGGATAAATAGAATCAGTCACCTAATCATTTCACTATTTCCACTGGCTGGGAAGATACTTGTCCAACAAATCCCTGCCATAGTCAGTGATCGAAAATTGCTGTACCAGATTATCATTCTCGTCCAGGCTAACTCCTGTATTTTCAATAATCCCTACTGCCCGGAGAGACATCAGGTGAGTCTCAATAATTGACATCTTGTACTGGCCTTCATCACCGTATTCATCTTGGAGCGCTTCCATGACTTCTCTATCACTAATATTGTCACGCTGTGAAACAAGGTGTATAATCCGGAACCTCATCGGCAGTTTCATGAGCATATCCTCCTTTTTCTCTTACCTTTTCCTCAGGTTCAAGAGCTCTCTCGGATTGGTTGTCGCCAGAACAGTACCACAGAAGATCAACAGAGCTCCACCGAGCAGTGCCGGTGTGACCGGGGTTTTTGTGATCAACCAGGCCCAGAACACACCCCACAGAGCATAAGAGATATTAAAGGTCATGGCACGGCCAACACCAGTCATATTCAGTGCCCGGTACCAGGCCAGGTAAGAAAGTCCTCCAAAGAATCCTGCCAAAGCCACAATCCAAAGTGACTTTGTTCCAAAAGCAGCAAAGAAAATTGGAAGGCCCGCTGCAAGAGGCAATATAGCTACAAAGTAGACCACAAAAGAAGCTGCTTCCCTAATACCGATAGCGATATCAGGATCAACCATATCCATTCCATATGTGGAGAGCACACCCTCCATACCCCAACCCAAGCACGCTAACAATGAAAGCCCGATCCCTAAATGGAAATAAGGGGAGCTTCCCTCAGGTGGGGCATATCCTACGATGATTGCACCTGTAATACAAAGAACTATACCCAACCATGTTCGCCAGCTGATCCTCTCTTTTAGAATAAAAACTGCCATGATTGCTCCGATTGCCGGATACATGGCGGTGATGGGGAGTGCATATGATGCTCCTGCCATGTTAATCCCCAGCACATAGCCTGCCATCCCAATTGGTCCCCCGAAAAGTGCAGCCAGGCATACGATCAGACCCGGTTTAGTAGCTAAAGTGCGGATATACTCACGCCATTTGCCTGTGAAAAGGTTGTAGAAGAACAACCATAATCCGGCAAAACCATCATGCAGACAAGCACCAGCTAGAGGTGCTGCATAAATAGATGCACCCCCGGTAAAAGGAGCCATAGCTGTGCCTATACCTAAAATAACACCGTCAAGACCCCAGGTTGCACCGGATAGCAGTCCCCAGCCAATTCCTCTTTTGGCGTGGGATAACTCACGTGCCTCTAGCATCTGTTTCGCCCTTACACCATTATTGACCGCCATTTAAATCCTCCTTTAACTGTTTTGATGTAACAGTCTTAGATACTTCTGACCATCTCCATGATCTCTTCCCGATGCTCTTCCACCCAGTTCATGCATTTCACCTGGTGCGACAGATAAGCCAGGTACTCATAAACGTTAAGGCTCAAATCATCATAGTAGGACCGCAAACACCAGAAGATAAGATAGATATTACCGGCATTGAGCATTTCAGGCATGTAGCGCAGTTCTGTTTCGTTCAGCGGAGGGAGACCTCCCAGTTCTTTCAACTTCCGTTGGTAAGCCTCCAGGAATATCTTACACCGGTCAAGATGCAGGACCCCATCCGATTCCGCTAACCAAGAAGAACAGAAGTAAACCAGAGACAAACCGATCTCAAATACCCTAATATCAATTTTTGACCAGTCAAAATCGAAAATACCTACAGCTGTTTCATCCTCAAACTTCAAATTCCCTGGATGATAATCACAATGGATGGGATTCAAAAGGAGTTTTGCCTGATCTTCTTCTGGGATGACAATTGAATCAGTAACTTCTAGGATCCTAGGTAGGTTTTTAACATAATAATCATGGAAACTATTCTTTACATCCAGTGCAGCCCACTCTTTAAAGTCATTAGGGAGTATCCTCAACAGTTCAAGAATCTTGGGTTCAACCCTTTCCAGTTCACCTGGGTCAAAATCTCTGACTGAGTTGTGCAGCTCAGCTATAACTTCACCACAACTAGCATATTCCTTATCAGTTAATTCATTATCAACCCAGGTGTACTTATCTTCACCATCCAGATACTCATACACAGCAAAAAACCAATCTTGAGCGTTTTCACCTGTTCCCTCAGTAATTTTCACATAAGTTTTTCCATCCTTTGCAGCATACAATCCCGCAGCTATATGAAAACCATTTTCTATAGCCCAGGTAATCATGCTGTGTTCCAACTGAATTTCTTTTTCTTGTATCTCTTTTTTATACTTTCTTACAAAAACTGTATTCTCTACCCCGTCCTTTTCAGTGATAACTCCAAAACTCCTGTTGACATATCCACCGAAAATTTCATAAACCTCTTTTACCCTACCGAGATCATAGTAACACTCAATAACTTCTTTGAGCTGTTTGTGCAAAAACACCTGGTCAAGGGTTTCCGTCAATTCAGCAGCTGTTCTGGACAGATCCTTGCACTGGACCAGCAGCTCAAATGTACTGTCTGAATCCAAATCCTTCAATTGCTGCATCTTACTATAATCCAAGTTAGCCTCCACTCCTTTAAATAAACATAATGGACACACAGACTAAACACACAACACCTGCCACCGACACTTAACCTACTTTAGCGATCACCCCTTTCATAACTGGAAATGTGACAAACTGATACTGATAGTGGTAAAGCCAGGCCTTAGTTTGAGAACAATTCTACAGGAGGATTGCTTTGCTAGACTCATCTTCTTCATATCACAAGCTTGTTCTAATGAGCTGAACCTCAGATAAATGCGGTTTCAGTGACATAATAAATGCATGATGTGTGGTGTTTTATCTGGTAAGATGCCTAATCTGTCTTAGTAACAAAAAGAGTGAAGAATAGCTGCTGTTTTCAGGAAAGAAATGCTGCTTCCAAGAATAAGAGTAGGTAAATAACTGAATATATAGATTTATATACTAACAGTAATAATATTGAGATTGAAGAGTAATATTATTACATATAGTAATATTGATACCGAAAAAAAATTTCTGTATTTATTATAGCTTCTTATAGAAACATTTTCAACATATTTTTTGCAAAAATAGTACACCGAGTAATAATGATGATGCAAACCAACAAAAAATTATATTTCGGCAGTATATTTGGCGGGGAGTTTTTCTCTTTCTCTTGGTGTCTCCCGGCCTTTTGACGCTATTTCCATCATGTTTTCCATATTTTGATTAATGTTTCTCACAGAAACTATTTCTATCGGTGGTTGCATAAATAGTATAATAGTATTATTATTACTTTTAGTGCTATTGATTATGATTTATTAGACTCTGGTATCTAAGAGCCTCTTTATATAACTTTAGAGTCTGAAAAATAAATAGTTGATGTTTCTATACTAATAAGAACTGGAGTGTAGTTTCATGACGACAAAACTAGGTACAAAACTGAGAAACATGCGTAAAATTCGCGACCTGACAGCTGAAGAGTTGTCAAAACTATCAGGGGTTTCCCGGTCTTACATCCTGCTTATCGAAACCGGTAAGCGCAAAGAAGTATCCAATAAAGTCCTGGATAAACTGGCTAAAGCACTTCGCGTTGATGCCAATTACTTCAAAATTGATGATGCATCACTGCCTACTGAAGTGCTGCCTGACATGCCGCCGGAGATTATGGACATGATCATCTCAGCTGACAGCATGCCCTATCTAAAACTCACACAAAAAGCCAAGGAGAGCGGTATATCACCCGAAACACTAAATAAAGTAATCGATATTCTCATCGACGGTCTGAAAAAATAGACGTAATTTTAGGATAAAAATAGCTCTTGCCATCAAAGATGAACTCGATCTCCTGTGCCAGTTTGTTTAACCCATCGAAATCTATATAAACACTGTCAATAACGCGACAGGTCCTGGATTGAATGCAGAGCATTGTTTTGATGCACTGCCTGATCTTTTCCGAATTAGGTTCTTGATCGGCGAGAGCTTGCAGATCATAGATAACCTTATTGCTCAAACGATACTGCTCTTTCAAAGTATTATGGCAGTTGACGAGAATGGTTTTCAACTCTTCCTCTGCCTGCTTACGCTCCGATATATCTGTGATAAATCCTTCGAAAAACTCCTCACCCTTGCTGTTGACAACACCCATATTCATTTCCAAAACCCACTTTATTTTACCGTCTTTGGTGACTATACGGTATTCCTGCTGGAAGGGACGGGATTCATTCATCCCTACCTCAGCCACACCCCAGGTGCGCTCGATATCATCTGGGTGAATCATTTTTCCCCAGGAAATAACTTTATTATCGATCACCTCTTTGATATCATAACCGGTGATCTTCTTAAAATCACCATGGATCCATTTCATTGTCCAATCCTTGTCATTGACACACCTATAAGCAAATACCGGCCAGTGGCCCATCAGTGAAAAATAGCCGCGCTCGATCTTGCGCTGAATATCCATTTTTTCATTTTTGCCTTTAATCTCTCTGACAAATACATAATAATACTGTACTTCACCTCTGCGGTCCTTGATAGCATTTATCAACTGTTCTACTGCGATCCGGGTCCCATCCTTGCGGATGTATTCTTTGACAAACATATTAGGATGATCCGTGACAGCAATATTATTCATTACCTGTTTTTCGTCATTCACCCATTCTGGAGGTGTCAAATCAATATCCCACCGTAACTCTTTTAGCTCATCTTGGTCATATCCTAACAGTTCTGCAAAAGCCTCATTACACGAAATAATTCTGCCATCAGGTTTTACCAGAATAAACGGCTCCGCTTCTGTTCGAGTATGCTTATTCTTTTCCGTCCCGCTGTCTTTTGCCATCACCATACCTCCTTTTTATTGACGCTCTATTAGAGCGCTACTGAACACAAATGAAATAAGCTGGTATGGTTCTACAGATATTATTTCATCCCCTGCTGAGACATCCGCAAATAATGTACAAGTTCGCTATTTTTTTATTCTATAAAAATCGACAATATCCTCTTGTTTTATCATTAATTTGTAACTTTTAGACATTTTTTATTGAAAAACACTATGTTTTTTCCTTCTACCCAACTCCCCAACATCTATCCTCATTGAAACTGTCATTGGTAGTTGTATGCTGTCCACAAGAAATGCTCACAAACATTGATTCTCGCCATCTTCCAGTGTGGAACCGTAGTGCTGTGCAAACTGAGTGGAAGCAAACTTCTCAAGCTTCCAGGACGGTATACGGCAGGCACGGCAGCTCTTGAAAAACCATTTGTTGCGCAGCCACCTGGCCGCCCGGCTGTTCTTTGACAGTTTGATCAAAAAAGTGTGCCCACAGTGGGTGGTAATCTCCGCATAGCCGCCTTTTTTGCTGATCCTCCTGATACCGTGCAGAATACCACTGCGTGATGGCCAGAGTTTAATCTTGTTTACCAGCAGGTAAAAGTCGACCCTTTTTCTGTAGTACCTTTTCTTAGCTTTGCTCAGCTTCTCCGCCTCCCTCTTGCCAACTCTGCCCGCTCAATCAGCAGAACAGCATTCCTCTTTGATCCTGGCAATCACTCTGTTTCGTTTTTCCCAAAGATTATTGCTGCTATCAGCAGTGATGATCAGTGTAGCCACCCAACTCTTTCTCCCAGGGATATAATTGGTCAATGCCTCATCAGCACCGAAAAAGTCAGCTGTGTGCGCTAGAGCCCCAGCACCGGCCATGATGTGTTCACCAAGGAACTGGATCTCGGCAGAAACAACTGAAATATGTTCATAAATCACAGCTTTACGAGGAGTGATATCCTGTGCTGACAGCTTTCCCCGCAGATAAATGTCTGCCAACAGTTCCAGTATATTGATCCCTGTGGAATGATAGACTGCGGTTGGTGTCTGGCTGGGCAGCCGTGCATCGATCTCTAATACTTTGAGGGTACCATTGTGTTCGATGACTTCTACATCCATAATTCCAGTTAGATTGACTAACCCGGCAATTTTAATTGATATTTCCCTGAATTGCTCAACCAGCCGGGTGTCCAGATCTGAAGGAGCTACCACCCTCCTGCAGTCGTATTTTTCATCCATTTCCAGGTCAGTCACCTGCAGTGGGATATAACTGCCGCGGCACCCCATTATCTCAATTGAACATGATCTACCACCCAAAAACTCCTGGATAATACAGTCTCCCCCGGCAACATCCCTCCTTTCCAAAAAAACACTCAATTCTTCTTCAGTGGTTATTTTGCAGACACCCTTGCTGCCGCTGGCATCCTCGGGTTTGACGATGACAGGAAGTCCACACTCCGGCCAGTAACGGGGAGCAGGGATTCCATGCTGTGCAAAAAGAGCATCACTTTTTTTCTTGGATGAGCTGATTTCATAGGCGTGCTGGTCCCAGGCCAGAGGAACTCCAACCTGTTGGGAAAGATCAGCTAACGCGTTGAGAACATGCAGATCCTCAACAGCTGGAAGAATCAGATCCACATCCCGGCACAGTTCCAAGATAAGATCCCGCTCTTTCAGTACATCCAGCTGCCAAAAGGAACTGCACAGCCCCAGTGCAGGGGGTTGGGCATTCCTATCTACCAGATAGACATCCATACCGGCCTTTTTTGCCAGATATGCAGCCTCTATTCCCTGCAGTTTTCCACCGACAACCAATATCCTCATTGACATACCCCTGCAATTTTTCCTGCTCTGTATCTTAATTTGCTTCGCTCTGCCAACACCCAGGCAGCATAATCCTCCCTGCCGGCAGCTCTGAGTCCCATTCTGTCCAACTCCGGCAAAACACCCTGGACTGTTCGGTATCCCGCATCAATATCCTTTTTGCTTTGAGCCACCCCTGCCAAGCCCAAAGAAGGAGGAATAATTGATGTGACCACATTGGCCCCTGCATCAATCCTTGACCGCAAACCGTTAATTCCATCAACATCAAGAGAAGCAGGGATTAATTTGTCTGGAAAAAGGAGACGCAGCACTGCGATTATCTTTAATTCATTAAGGCGGGAGGGAGTAGACTTTCTCTCCATTGGAGTTCCCTGCTGGGGAACAAAACTCATCACCCGCACCTGATGGGCTCCCAGTTCCCTCATCATCTCAAAGGAGAAAGCAATGTCACTGATAGTATCACCTACTCCACAAAGGATTCCCTCCTCAACCAGAAGGCCTTTGTTTATTGCCTGCTTTTTGGTAATGTAACGCAGGTCATAATCCTGGTGAAGACGTAGATTTCGGAACAGCTTCCGGTTATAGGTCTCCTGGTAGCAGGCATACCAATCTGCTCCCGCTGATACAAAAGCCTGTAGAACATCATCCGCAACAACTCCTGGGGACACCATGATACTGAGACCTGTCTGTTTTTTTACCTCTTCAATCAGATCAATCAGAAAAACATTATAATTGTCATCTTGATACATCAGCGGGTCTTCCCCTGATGTAAGATCGATCAAATGCACACCGGACTCAGCAAGTCTTTCAGCAGCAGCGATAACCTCATCTGCGCTCTTGCGGTAGCGGTAACTGCGATCGTTCGATCTCCTGTAAAAACAAAAAGCACAGTCATTGCGGCAAAAGGTAGAAAAGTAAACAAAACCGTAAAGGAAGATCTTTTTTCCGAAATATCTATCTCGGAGATCACGGGCTGCTTCGAAAAGAAGTTCAATCTGGTCTCTCTTGTCTATTTTTAAAAGAAACTCAATCTCCTGACGAGTGAAAGACTTTGCTACAGCCTTCTGTAAAATACGCTCCAGATTACATAGGGTATGATCCATGCTGTCAATCCTCTCCCAGCAGCTTATTATACATCAGACCTACAGGCAGTATCTTACAAACAACAAGTATTACAAAATATTTCCTTGCGTAATCGAGAATGGTGAAAAAATAGCTAATTTTGCCTAATACTATTATAGTTGCTCTGACATATATTTAAGAATTATATCTAGGCCACAATAACACCTAATAAACAATACCTAATTAATAATTCTCCTATCTCCTCCCTAATCCTCTATAATCTTTTTGTAATATCTTCTTTTCCAAAGATTACGTTAATATCCCTAAAAATTTGCGCATAAGGAAGGACTTCATTGGCCTTCCCTGGCATCAAAGATCACCGGTCACAATCCGGATTGGGGTTTCCCAAACATTCTCTTATGAAGAAGCCCCTTACTTTTTCTCTTCAAATTCCTCAATAGTAGGAAGAATCATTTCAACATCAGGGTGGGGACGAGGAATAACATGCACAGCTATCAACTCTCCTACCCGTTGAGCAGCAGCCGCGCCGGCATCAACAGCTGCCTTCACTGCACCAACATCTCCTCTTACCATTACTGACACAAGCCCTCCACCGATAATCACTTTTCCGATTAAATGGACATCAGCAGCTTTTACCATGGCGTCTGCAGCTTCGATAGCTGGAACTTCTCCTCGTGTCTCAATCATCCCTAAAGCAATTCGTTCTCTGTTCAAGTGTACTCCCTCCCAAGTTTTATTCTCTTAATGATAATCAATATTTATTGAATACAGAAGAATGTAGAATCGTCCAACGCCTGGATCTCACAACCAGCATCAACCTGACACCCATCACCGGCACCCGCCAGCTGTCTATCAGGCAAAATATTTACTTTGCCGGTAGCCACAAGCAGCAGAGATTTTTGCTGCAGCTGCCATGATTCACCTCGCGCCAGAGAAACTAAGCCTAAGGTGCATTGCCCCCCAGAAGGCAGAGTCACATCTACTCCTTTCCCACCCGATGACCTTGCCAGCAAATCAAAGCGGCTGAAAAACAGTTGGCACCTCATCAGGGTAGCTACAACCTTTGTGATCACTTCATCTGCCATAGGGTTTTCACCAAGCTTCTGCTTTGTTATTTCAGCAACCTTAGCGATCAGCTGGTCATACTGGCAGTCTTGGGAACTATTAGACTCAGACTCATCAGGCCCGCTTTCCGGCAAACTGTCATTCACTTCTTTTACTTTTTGTTTCTCACCGAAAATCAACTCAATACCTGCTTCTCGAGCAAAATCACGTGCTGCAGGGGTAATAATCGTCCCTTTTTCTAATAACACCTCCTTTAAACCCTTTGAGAGAAGGTCCCGCAATCTTACTTCAGTAAGAACTCCCAACTCAAAACCTCCTTACTCATAGTAAACTAAAAAGCTCCCTGCTTAATCTCCGGAACTGGGCCTGGAATGACCACATCTTTCACCAGCAGTCCTCGGTCTGCTGCCACATCTGCACCAGCCCTCACCGCAGACTCACAAGCTGCCACATCTCCGGTAACCACTACATATGACTTGCCACCCAATCCCATAGCCAGTCGAACTTCCAATGGCCTCACCTCAGCAGCTTTCACCGCAGCATCTGCAGCCTCAATAAGTGAGGCTACACTAAAGGTCTCAATGATACCCAAGGCATCTACCTGATCGAACTCAACCTGGCCATATATTCCTCTCAAAACAAGGGGATGGATGTTGGGTATGACAAAAGTGTCCACTACAGTATCTTCCCCATAGGTAATTCCAGCATCCACTGCAGCTTTAACAGCAGCTACATCACCTTCTACCAAAGCAATATATTTGCCTGGGCAGATAGGTCTTGCCAAAACCAATTCAACCCGCCCAGCTTTAACCATGGCGTCTGCCCCTTCGATCCCTTTAGCTATACTCTGAAACTCTACAAGTCCAATAGCAGTGATCATTTTTTATACACCCCTTGCAGCTGAATGCTTCTCAGCCCTAATCACAATCATATCTGAGGTTATAACCTTCACCACACCGCTGATAGACGCATGAAGAGAAGCCCCAATCCCTTCGACCACCTCTGCAATCAGATCTCCTTTTTTTACTTGATCGCCGGTTTTGACCTTAGGAACAGCCGGATTGCCTACATGCTGTTTTAGAGGCAAGCGAACTTCCTGCACCTTAGAATTATCAAATTTTCTATAACCAGCATACTGATCATAACTGCCGATCCCCAGCCGGCGAAGTACGTTCTTGGAGGAGATAAGCCTCATGCCTCTGTCAGCACGGGGCCTCCCCTGATCGTTTCCCTTTTCGTAACGCAACCCTCTCTGTGAAAGCTCCTTTTTCAACCACTTGTTCACATGCATCGGTGAAATACCCATAGGACAAGCAATCACAGAACAGACTCCACATTCACAGCAGAGATGCGCCAGTCGAAAAACAGCCGGAGTAAGATCACTGCTGTAGGCGAACGCTCTCATGATGCGATGCGGTTCTAAGGGATGGCCCAGCAAATAGCGAGGACACATTTGCGTACAGTATGAGCACTGAACACAGAATTTTTTCGAAAGGCGAAGTATATCAGCGAGTGAAGTGTTGCAGCGAACACTTACCGGAAGCCTGCTGGGAAATACCAGGATACCTTTGATGATCTTTGTCACTGGAGATTCGGGGTTTATGATACTTCCCATCATAGGTCCACCGCTGATCACTGTATAACCGGTTTCGGTAACCCCACCTGCCGCATCAATAAGCAGTTTGATCGGTGTGCCTAAAGGCACTATAAAGGTAGACGGCCTCGCAACAGCTCCGGTAACTGTTACCCACTTTTCGGTTACCGGCTCCCCCTGGAGAGCATTATTGACATTGAGCATTGTTTCAACATTGTTTACGATAATTTTTCTGTGTGCTGGTATCACCCCTGCAGGGAGAGGTTCTCCGGTCACCTCATGGATCAGCACATGTTCATCACCTGCAGGGTAATAATCATCAATAAGCTCGAGATTTACTTGGAACCTGGAACAAGCCTTTTGCATAGTATCAACAATATCCTGGTGCTTTCTTTTGATAACAATTACTCCTTGTTTAGCACCTTTAGCTTCCATTACTGAACGGAGAGCGCTGATCACTTGAGCAGCCCTGAGGCGCATGATCTCTTTATCGGCCCAGAGCAGAGGCTCACACTCAGCACCATTAATAATCACATGATCTGCCTGCCCCTGGTATTTGATATGTGTAGGGAAACCTGCACCACCGGCACCCACAACCCCTGCAAGCTTTACTTTTTCCACAAGAAGAGAAGCTGTTATACTCATGATTTGTCACTGCCCTCCCGAAACAATCCGGAGCGCTCCAACTCAATACTATCCACTATGCCCACCACCGACGCATCTACAGGAGTCTCTTTCCCCGGTATGGTTTTACGAGCTGAACTTCCCTGGGTAACGATGACATCTTCACCTATTCCGGCACCAACTTGATCGGTAACAATGATCGGGTTTCCATATGGACATCCCTGATGATCAATGGGCTGAACGATCAATAATTTTAACCCGACCAGGTCCTCGTTTTTTTTAGTTGACCAAATATTCCCCACTACTCTTGCTAAAAACATTATCCACGCTTCTCTCCTTTCCTAAAGACCACTTCAATGCCCCGAGTGCGAAGTTGATCCTGAGCAAGTGGTGTTATTAATACTCCCTTTCCCAAAACCAGATGTTTCACTCTTTGCGGCAGCTGATTGATATCCTCTGCTGTCAGCAGTTTTTTACAATAAATTTCTTCTTCACATTTTTCTGCATCGCTCTTGCTATCCGCTGACTCAGTTATGTTGGTTAAAACCATCTTTACTTCTTCCAGCGGTGAGATCAGACAACCCATACTACGCACTTTTTGCAGATACTCTTCGATAAAACAGCGCAGTCCTTGAGGAATACCGGGTTTTGACAGCCGACCATCAGGACAGAGAATAACCTTTTTCCCTTCATAGAGAGTTTCAAACACCACTTTAGAGACAGTCTGATCCAGCAACCCCAATGCTATCCGCGCCAGGGTGTCTTGATCTGCTGCAGGAAGGATTACAGCTTCCGCTCTACTGACAACCCTCTCCAGGGACTCACAGTCAGTCTCCTCGATAACCTCCACACCGAAATCCATGAGAATATGCCTGATTTTATCTTCAACTCTCCCGGAAAGTAAAACGCTAAGCTGATAAAATGACTGAAGTCCCTGCAGGGTTTTGGCAAATAAAAGGGGGTCCAATCTTTTTACTCCCTCAGCAGTTAAAACCAAGAGTAAAGTTCGTTGGTTGTTCAATTTCTCCAGAACCCTGCTCACTATTTCCTCAATCATTTCCCTGGTAACCATTTAAAATTGCCTCCCTACAGGCCAAAGCGATACCGGCTGGGGTAACCAACCACGGATAATCAGCTTTGACAACAGACAAACCTGTTCTATCGGCAATTACTTTTTCTATTTTGTTGAAAGCACTTGTGCCGCCGCAGAGGTATATCTCTTCAACTGAATGACCGGACATTTGGCATTCTTTTTCTATGATGAGTGAGATTTTTTCCATAACCGGCTTAACCACAGGAAACAGTTCCCTCTGTAAAGAAGGGTCTTTTTTGCGTTCCTCAGCCTCTTCAAATGGGATCTTGTAAGCACCTGCAATCACTAAAGAGAAGTGTGTTCCCCCCGTAGGCTGGTCGCCGGTATAAACAACTTCCCCATCTTTTATAACAGCCATCCCTGTGGTTCCTCCGCCGATATCGACGATAGCACCGTCGTCAACTTGCAGAACCAAGTTGGCTGCTGTCGGTTCATCCAAATCCCGGATACATTCAAACCCGGCACCTTCAGCAACATAGCCAAAAGCATCCTTGTTCTTCCCCCCACTACCGGGAGGGTAAGCCACTGCAGCTGCTTCCAATTCAGTATCCAATAGTTCTTCAATTTCCTTCTTCAGTTCTTTTATGATTTGCACAGCACCGACATAATCAACCACCAACCCGTCTCTGACCACTTCAGCAAAGCGTAGCGCCCCAGCTGCAGGATTGCCTTCTTCATCAACAACTGCAACAGCCATATATGATGTTCCTAAATCGACCCCGGCAAAGTACTGCTTTGCTCCCCTGAGCGCTGTTTTGCTTTCAATAAATTCAGCAAATTCACTGACATATTGGTTAACGCGGTCAATATCGATCAATGAGTATCACCGCTTTCTATAAAATTTTGTCTTTCCTCTGCAGCTCAGTTCAATCCTGGTCTTCAGCACAGCTGTGATAATGCCCGGCCACAACCATACATTCCATCACATAGACTGCACTGCTAAGGCGGTTCAGAGCCTTGATGATATCTTCTCTCTCCACTGTTCCATCGTTATTCACGTAAACATCACAAGCAGCTATTTCCACCTGGCGTACCACTGTGCGCAGGTAGTTGAGTTCTGCAATTATCTGTCCCATGTGGTGACTGGGAACTATGTGGTTGACTCCGATTTTCTTAAAGGGATGATGTGAATATTCGTGTATTTCCTCCTCGGAAAGGCCGAAGAGTTTTAAGTCCGGAACTTCATCTCCAGTCATCTCATTACGCAGTAACTGGCGGGTATAAGCCAGCAGTTGCTCCAGATCACCTACCAGCTTCGGCATCCCTTCCATTTTTACGGTTACTTGAGCCTTGATAATAAGGGCCTGAAGTAAATCAAGCATCCCTCTGAGCTTGATGCGTGGATGAGTTTTCGGAACAAGGTTTTTATGATCGAGATGAGTATAGTGCTCCGGTTTTTTCTGACCTTTGAGCTGTTCTCTGGAAATCCCTTTGTTTTGATCTCCATAAACAATCTTGATACCTTGTTCCCGAGCATACTGGGCAGCTGCCGGAGTGATTAGAGTACCTGAATCAATACTTATGGTATCAAGTTGCCCCTCTCGCTTCACCCGGTCACGCAGTTCTATTTCAGTAAGTACACCCAATACTGCTCATCTCCTTACTTTTTGGTTTTACTCTGAGAACCGGTACGGGGGAGGATATACTCTACTTCACCATGAGGGCGCGGAATTACATGAACAGCTACCAACTCTCCTACTCTCTCAGCAGCTGCTGCACCGGCATCCACCGCTGCCTTAACTGCACCGACATCACCCCGCACCATGACAGCCACTAAGCCACCGCTGGACAGGTCACGACCGATGAGGGTAACATCAGCAGCTTTACACATGGCATCAGCAGCTTCAATAGCAGCCACAATCCCTCTAGTTTCGATCATCCCCAACGCAATTAAAGAAACCACTTTTAACACTCCTTCCATTGTTTAAAAATTAATAATTTATTTTGGTCACTTCATCGAAACCTTAGGTAAACGCTTCAATGTTTCCCAAACAATAGATTCAATTTCCTTAGCATCCTTTTCCGGACTGCGGCACAGCACCTGGCGGATAATTCTCTCTACATCCTGGCGCTGCAGTACAGCTTCTGTGTCACCGAAATCAAGCTCTTCAGGCTCCCTGATCCCCAGGCAAAGTCTTTTTATGTTAAGAAGATGGTATGGAGTTACATTATCCGCAGTACTGCTGCCTCCCATCGTGCCACAACTCAAAGTTAACGCAGGTGCCAGCCCAGTTGTGATGCCCACTGCCCCATGAGTTGATGGAGTGTTCCAGACTATTCGGGAAATCGGCTTTTTCAAAGCAAACTCCATAACAACCGATTCATTTTGTGAATGTATTGCTAAAGTGTGACCCATCCCCATATACTGAAGGAGAGCAATAGACAGCTCACAGGCGTCCACCCAATTATCCACAGTATAGAATCCTAGGATCGGACAGAGCTTTTCGCCGGAAAGGAGTTCATTGGGACCCACTTCAGAGAGGTTAACAATAAGAACTTTTGTATCTACCGGAACCTTAATACCCGCCATCTCAGCAATCTTCAGGGCAGGCTGACCGACAACTTCAGGGTTAATCGATCCTCTGCGGAATACCACATCTTCAAGCTTCTTCTTTTCAGCTAGGTTCATAAAATAGGCCCCGTGTTTTTTCAGTGCATCCTTAACTTTAGCTTCAATCACATGCTCGGTGACTATATGCTGTTCAGAAGCACAGACCGTTCCATTGTCAAAGGTCTTGCTCAGAATGATGTGGCGAACCGCTTTTTCCACATCCGCAGTTCGTTCAATATAAGCCGGCACATTACCCGGGCCTACTCCGATAGCCGGTTTCCCTGAACTGTAAGCAGCACGCACCAGGTTTGTCCCTCCGGTAGCCAGAGTAAAGCTGATCGCTGGGTGGGTCATTAACTCCTGGGTTCCTTCCATAGTGGGGGTGTCAATACAACCGATGATCCCTTCAGGTGCTCCTGCTTTAACTGAGGCCTCATATACAATCCTGGCGGCCTCCCAACTGCATTTGACCGCTCTGGGGTGTGGTGAAAAAACAATCGCATTCCTTGACTTTAAAGCGATGATCGCTTTATAGAGAACAGTTGAAGTTGGATTAGTGGTAGGTGTGATTCCGGCGATTACCCCAACCGGTTCCGCGATCTCTATAACTTTCTTCTCTTGATCCTCTTTGATGACCCCAACAGTTCTCATGTCCCGGATATAATCTCCGAGAATTTTTGTTGCCAGGAGGTTTTTCACCGCTTTATCCTGAACAATACCCATCCGGGTCTCTTCAACAGCCATTTCGGCAAGCTGCTGAGCCGCAGCAGTGCCCGCCTGAACTGCAGCTTCAACTACCCGATCAACCTGTTCTTGAGATGCTTGAGCCCAAACTGTCTGCGCATCCCTAGCTTTCACTGCTAGGTCTCGCGCCTGCTGTCTGGAGATTAAATCCTTATCAATGCCCACCTACCTTACCTCCTAATATTTCAAGGGATTCCGAGCTACATAGAGTACACCTTCCTGAAAAGCACGTGCAGCCGCACGACAAGCACTTTGAGTTCCCGCCAAAAGCCCTCCAGCAAAATTAGTCTCAGTAGGCGGTCCATAAAACACACAAAGCTTAACCTCAGCCGCTTTTAAAGCCAAATCAAGAGCATACATTGCCTCTATCGGAGGAGCAATTAAGTAAGCTATCGGTGTTCCCTCCGGTATGCCGCAAACCTTGGAAAGATAACTACCGGTTCGAGAGATCACATGAGGAAAGAAAGCGATCTGTCCTTCGGGATCCGCGGCGTAAAACCAAGCCTCTTCTTCAAGACACTGAATAGCAGCATTAAGGCCGCTTTGCACCTCCGCAGGATTAGGTCCAGCAAGAATGCCGATAAATTCTCCCGACAGTGGACCAGAGGCGTGAGAAGCTCCGGCATAGAAGGATTTTGCATAAACCACTTCCACATCAGCTTTCTTGGTTGCCTCATCAATTGCAGTATAGCCTGAGTCGTCAATATCACAGGTAATCATGCCAATGCTTCTGTGGTAAGGCTTGAAGTCCAATTCTTTAGCAAGATCAGGATATACATTTGGAATAACCTTTACACTAAGCACTTTAGGTTTTATTGCTTGTAAACTCATGCCCCTCACCTCCTGAACATCGAACTCAATCGAGTTTCGCACCTACACCGCTCTGTTTCGCCTTCAAGATCTTCTGAACAAGTTCTAGGATCTCAGCTCCAGCCTCCGCCGGAGCCAAACCGCCCTTATGGATATTGGAGATCACCAAGCGGTCGGCATCTGTTTTCCCTAACCGGGGTTCATACTCAAGATATGCGCTCATACTTTCAGCAGTGGCCAAACCTGGGCGTTCACCGATTAGAAGAATCGCAGATTCTGCGTTTACGATTTCTCCGATGTGGTCAATAATCCCAACCCTACCGAATTCCACGAAAACCGGAGTTCCAACGGTCAACCCCGCCCTTTCCAAGCCCTGCTGCAGGAAAGGAAGGAGTTCAGGAACATTGCTCTCTATGGCAGTGGAACTTAATCCATCTGCTACAATCAACTGAACCTTAGGCTCTTTTACACCTTTTGTCCGCAGGATATTCTCAGACTCTTCGTCAAGCCGTCTTCCCAGGTCAGGTCGTGTCAAATGTTCATTAATTTCGCTTACACGACTTTTCAAAAAGGTGAGGCCAAGACGGTTAACGAATTCCTCATCAACTCGAAGAAAAATGGCATCCTGAGCGGCGGCATGATCCTCCTGAAAGGACAGTAATGCATCGGTAAGTGGTCGAGGCCCACAACGCCCTACCCCTAGCCGTGCTGAAGTTGAGTTTTTGGTTAGGTCTTTCAGGTTATCATATTCGTAGGCACCTTTAACAAGGGAGCGCGCCCCTTTGACTCCATCACTGTCTTTAGTCTGGGAGTCATCATCTGCCTGTGATTTTCGCCCTGTCCCACCCCGCACTTCGAGTTCACGAATTATCTCATCAACCAGAGCTGCAATCTGTCTCTCATCCATTGCCAGCAATGCCCCCCTTCACAAAAACTCTTGGATCACCGGCTCGTTCGGTAAGCATTCCGTTTTTCATCAGACCCATTTCCTCCAGCCAGCATTCAAACTCCGGAGCCGGCCTGAGACCGAGCAGTTGACGCAGAGCAGCCAGATCATGATAACTTGTACACTGATAGTTGAGCATGACATCGTCACCCATAGGCACTCCTATGAAGTAATTGCAATTAGCAGCAGTAAGGAGAACTGCCAGGTTCTCGATATCCTTCTGGTCAGCTTTCATGTGGTTGGTGTAGCAAGCATCACACCCCATAGGCACCCCGGTGAGCTTACCCATAAAATGATCCTCAAGCCCCGCCCTGATCACCTGCCGCGAATCATAGAGGTACTCTGGGCCGATAAAGCCCACCACTGTATTCACAATTAAGGGATTATAGCGCTTAGCCAAGCCGTAGCAGCGGGCCTCCAAGGTCAACTGATCAACACCTTCATGAGCATCGCTGGAAAGTTCAGAACCCTGTCCTGTTTCAAAATACATGAAATTGGGACCAGCTGATGTGCTGTGCTTTTTGATCACTTCATGAGCCTCATCAAGCAGAGCTACACTGATACCGAAAGCCTTGTTCCCTTTTTCAGTTCCGGCTATGCTCTGGAAGAACACACTGACCGGCGCTCCTTTGCGGACAGCCTCCATTTGTGTAGTAATATGGGCTAAAACGGAGTTTTGGGTTGGAATTCTAAATTCAGTGATCACTTCATGGGTGGCTTCCATCAGGCGGGAAACACTGGCAACACTATCATTTACCGGGTTGATCCCGATCACAGCATCTCCCATTCCATAAGACAGACCTTCACGCAATGACCAGAGAATACCCTCTACATCATCAGTGGGATGGTTCGGCTGAAGCCTTGCGTTCAGTGTGCCTTTGAGACCGAGAGTGTTGTTGCAGTGTGTAATAACAACCGCTTTCGATGCCGCATATATGAGATCCAGGTTGCTCATTATTTTGCATACCGCAGCGATCATCTCACTGGTAAGGCCATGCCTGATGTAGCTGATATCCTCACTTGTGGTTGTGTCTGCGAGAAGATACTCCCGCAATCCGGCAACTGTCCAGTTTTTTATCTGGTTGTAGATAGGCATGCGTACACTTTCATAAATGACCCTGCTGACCTCATCCTTATCAGGCGGAATAAGTGGATTGTTGTATAGTTCCTCCAGGGTAGTCTCTGAGAGAATCCTTTTGGCAGCAATCCTTTCAGCGGCGGAAGAAGCAGCTATACCGGCAAGCTTATCTCCCGACTTTTCCTCATTGGATTTTGCAAAAACCTCCTTGAGTGAGGGGAATTCAAAAGTTTCACCTCTAACCTTTGCAGAGTATCTCATGGCAAATAGCCCAACCCCCTTTTAGTTAGAAAACACCAATGTTTTGACGATCACCGGGATAACATCACCTATATGTAAAGGCTTGCCAATATCTATAAAATCACCTCCACCAAGTTTAATTTCATCAAGACAAATCAGATCTTCTCCTTTCTGCAGCCGTTCTTCGAGCAGGTATCCGAGCACCTTCCCGAAATTCCCCTCTGAAATCACAATTAAGGGAGAACCGGTTCCATTTTCCCTAATACTGGCTATCGCAGTTGCCAGCCTCTTAATCCCCTCCAGTTTAGGCTGCCTCCAGCCGGTAACAGCGAGAGCAATAACAGAGTAGTTTTCCTTAAACGGTGCCACTGCCCTCTGAAGTTTTTGCTTAATGCTCTGCACATCATCATCGTCTTCCAAAAAAGTCTGAGCCACCGGTATATTGCGTAGAGGAAGAAAGTCTTTTTTCTTCACATAAATCGTGCTTCCACTTAACTTCATACTGTAGACTCCGGCCCCAATCACAGTTGCCCGTAAAGTGTGATCCGGTTGGATGACTCGATGCTTTTTCAGCGCAACAGAACGGTTTTTAATGGACTGTGCCAAATAGGGTCCGTAGTCTCCATAGCTGAAATAATCCTGGATTTCATTCTCATAGATGAAGTGCCCTACTCCTCCGGAGAACATCAGTGCATCGATTTGATAATCACGCCTTAAAGGACCTCTGATCAGACCAATTTTCGAAAAAGCGCTAAGGTTTCTCCGGTCTATCACTTCATCAAGGACATCCACCAGCCCTTGGCAGAAAACTTCTACATCATTTGGGTTTAGCGGGCGGCCCTTCTCTATGGATATTCCAAGGTGCTCAGCATAAGAGGCTCCGATCTTTGTCACAGATTTTACTTCTAGGGAATAAGGATTAAAGGTAAAAAGCCTGCCACCGATATGAAAGGTAGCTGTATCCCAGATCTCGCCGCACTTAAAAACAGCAATGTTTGTGGTGCCTCCACCTATATCCAGATTGACTGCGGTGATCCCTTCTTTCCGTGATATACGCTGTGCCCCAGAGCCTTGACCTGCAAGGATCGATTCCAAATCAGGCCCTGCCACCGCAACCACAAAGTCTCCTGCTAAACCCTCCAGAAACCGCCCAACTTCTTCAGCATTCTCTTTAAGTGCGGCTTCACCGGTTATAATCACCGCTCCTGACTTAACATCACTGGGCTCAATTCCGGCGGTTGCATACTCTTTTGAAATAATCTCCTGCAGTTTGCCAAGGTCCAGTTTGGTCTCATCGGTTAAAGGGGTGAAATAAACAGGCGATTCATAGATTATCTCCTGTGATACTATCTCAAAATTGGCTACAGCACTTCCTCCCGATAGGTTAACAACATAGAGTTTGCTGAAAACAAGGTGGGTTGTTGTTGTCCCGATATCGATGCCAACACTGAGGAGTTCATAACCTTCACTTGCTGTTGCCATTTAGATACCCACCCCAATCCGGAAAAATAAAAAGTCTCTCCCAAGCTCTACGATGAGCTTTGGAGAGACTTCATTGACTCTCCTTGAGTTTTCGATTGTAAATCACTCAATCAGAGGAAGTCTGTATAGATAATAGCTTCTGCTACTTCTTTCATCGGTTTTCTCTGATCCATACTCAGCCGCCGCAGTTTTTTATAAGCGAAGTCTTCACTCCAACCGTATTTCTGCATTAAAAGTCCCTTTGCTTTTTCGATGATCTTGCGTGCTTCAAGACCGTCTTTATACTTTTCTCTTTCTTTCTCTAAGTTCTTCATTCTAAAAAAACATGATAATCCAATCTCTACAGCAGGCAGTATTTCATCTTCATTTACCGGTTTAACTATATACCCGACAACATTTGGGATGCGCTTTGCTTCTTCAACCAACGAGAGGTCGCTGTAGGCTGTTAGGAAAATAATAGCACAATGATGACTTTTTGTTATAACTGCTGCTGCCTCGATGCCGTTCAGCTTAGGCATCCTGATATCCATCAATATTAAGTCAGGGCGATAGGCTTCGGCAAGCTCCACTGCTTCCAGGCCATCACCTGCTTCGATTACAACATTGTAACCGTTTTCCTGGAGTATTTCTTTAATGTCCATGCGGGTTATGGGTTCATCATCAGCAACCATCACTTTTAGCCGCGCTAGCCGGACACTTTTATCCACTTACCTTCTAACTAGCCTCCCTCCCGCATCCAACTGTCTGATTTAACTATACCCTCTCTGTGTTGACTCTGTCAACATCAAAAGTAATACTGCTTAGCACACCTCCTTCAAGCCCGCTTCCGATATGAAAAGTACCTTTTAAGGTTTCCCTTACTAATACATCCACCAATTGAATTCCCAGCCGTTTTTTCTTGCTTGCTTTAAAATCAAAGTTCGCCGGCAATCCCACACCGTTATCGATCACCTGAAGTTCGAAGGAACTGCCCTTTTGCTTAGTATAGACCACAATCTTCCCCTTATCCTTGTTGCTGCCTCTGAAACCGTGCCTCATGGCATTCTGTACAAGCTCACAGACTACCAGAGCTATATTTGAAGCATAGTAGGCCGGGATGTTGATGGAATCCCCGAACAGGCTGATTTCCACATCACAATCACACAATTCATTCTCAACTTGAACGATTCTCTCTACAGTCATCCGGAGAATCTGATGCAAATCTACAGTTTCTAAACCACTTTGAGAAAGCAACTCATGCACCGAAGCGATAGACAGAATACGGTTGATGCAAACCCCCAGTGCTTCTCTGACGGTCCTATTCTGCTCACGGCGCATCTGCAACCGCAGAATACTGGCAATGTTTTGGAGGCTGTTTTTTACCCGGTGATGGATTTCCCGGATCACAGCGCTTTTAACCATCAGTTCCTTTTCTTTTTTCCGCACATCAGTGATATCTCTGATTAATACAATACCCCCGACAAATCCCTTGCTTAATAAAGGAACCCAGGAAACATTGACAATCCGTTCGCCAACCGAGTATTCACAGCTGCGGTATTCCTCGCTGAAGCGCATACTGCCATCTTGATCCTTTACCAGAACTATGTCACAAAGTTCAGTTTCGGCGATGTTGTTACCCTCTGACTGCAGGGTCGCCTTTTTCGAAGAGATGATCACATCCGCCAGGCGTAAAGCAGATGGGTTAACATAAACGATAACTCCATCCTTATTGACCACCAGCAGTCCATCATGAAGCGCCCCAGGCAAAGTACCGCTTTCTATTGCCACTCGCAGTAAATTCTCGGTTAGCAGTTCTGTTGTTTCTTCCAGCAACTGTACCTGCTTTTCTTTTTCCATCGCTTCGCTGATATCTATTTCCCTGATCAAGACTCCAATTACTTTTCCCTTTGCATTAAAAATCGGTACAACATTTTGGCTGATAAAAACACCTTCTTGTGAAACAGCTCTTGTCCCTACAGTTGGTTCACCTTTTTCTAATGCCTCGAGCACTCCCGGTTCGTTGAATCTGATCGCCCGCTGTCCGGAAACTCTTCCCTTGTATAAGCTTTTGCTTGTGCGCGGTTTCGCTTCAGCAACTACAATCGCAACATCAGGATCATCAGTCGGGCAATCGATGAACACATCACATTGCGCAACATCGGCAATAAGCTGGAGGTTTGCAGCAACCTCTTCTAATATTTCCCAGTCCTCCTTATCCAAAGGAATCTGGTAACAACCATCAGGATCAGACTTAACTAACATGTTGTTCGATTTACTCTGCCACCACCTTTGGCGATGAGTAAAGTACACTGGATCTGCTGCCTTAAGCGGAGATGAACTACTTTGTTCACCATTCAATGGTTACAAAGTAGTTGTTCTCCGCCCTTTTACCATAAATCACCTTAATGAAAAACCTCTTTTACCCCAATCCTTTAACTGCTTCGACTTATACAGCAACAATACTTACGCTGTTTAAGATATCTTCATCCAGCCAGATAGGCTCCTCCCATCCTTCTCGCACCGCCTGGAGACACTTCTCAAAGACAGGGGAACTCATCAATTTCATGGCTTTCTTGACTTTAGACAATCCGAACTCCCAATACTCATCAAAGGGTTTATCATTTGCTATTTGGACAAGGGACCACAGCTCCCAAAGAGCATTACACATTAACTTTCCAATGACCAGTCTTCCGTAATCCTCCCAGCTTATCTTCCCACCAAAGTATTCCTCAATAAAGACTTTTTCTACTTCAGGGATTAGTTCAACCTCTGATATAAAATCCCCCAAATCAAAGAAGGGGTCGTTCATACCGCAATATTCCCAGTCAATGATCCACAATCCCCGCTCATCTAACATCCAGTTCTCCGCAAGTGGATCATTGTGACATGGGACGCTCCTGGGAGGATTGATCTTAAATATCTCTTCAATTTCAGCTACCTTATCCCAAATCAGATCATGTTCTTCATACATTTGTACGTTTTTTGCTCTTATGATTTGGAGATATTCCCCTTTAACAATAAAGGGATTGAATTCAGCAATAAATTCTTTTCCACTGTTATGAAATTTATGGAAAAGCCGTGCTGCCATTTTTACAATTTCAGGGTCGCGGAAATCAGGTTTATGAAGGGTTTTGCCATCAATATATTCAGTTACCTGATCACCCCTCTTTTCATCATAATAGTAAACCTTTGGACTCACTCCGATCTCAGCCATTAAGGTAGCAGCATGCTTCTCAGCAGGCCGGTCAATATACTCCCAACTTCCCGGAGCTGCAATCCTAAGCGCATACTTTTCCCCGTTGACAGCTATCCCAAAGTTAAAATTGGTGAGTCCGAAAGGTAATTCCCAGATCCTTTTAATCCGGACATTCTTCTCTACAAAATAAGGTATCTCCCCAACCAGCTGAATTACCTGCCCAAGATGCTTTAAACTAATGGAAGATTCAACAAAAAGTATATCCTCTTGTTTTTCCATGCAGCAGCTACCTCCAAATCTTTTGTGATAATTACCTAGTGCGTAATTATTTGGCCTCTACCAGCTTTTTGCACAGATCCGCGGCTGAACCGGCATCAGGTGCATAGCCGTCTGCTCCAATTTGTTTGGCATACTCATCTGTTACCGGTGCGCCTCCGACTATGATCTTCACTGAATCACGCAAACCGGCCTCTTTAATGGCACTAATGGTATCCTGCATATAGGGGAGAGTTGTTGTCAGCAAAGCGGACATACCTACTATATCAGGCTTATGCTCCTGAACAGCCTTCACAAAAACCTCAGGACGTATATCTGTTCCCAGGTTAATCACTTTAAATCCGGCGCTTTCTACCATCATTGCCACCAAATTCTTCCCTATGTCATGGAGGTCGTTCTGCACTGTGCCGATCAAAAGGGTTCCATGTGTTTGCATTTCTTGTCCTTCAAGGCGAGGTCTAACCAGCGCCATTCCTTCGGACATGGCCTTGGCACACATTAACACCTCAGGAACAAACATATCACCGGCTTTGAAACGCTCTCCTACCACATCCATCCCAGCAATTAATCCTTGATTAATAATCTCTAAGGGATCCTGCCCAGCATCGAGCAATTCCTGGGTATAGCTTTTAACCCGCTCTACTTCTCCCTCGATGACAGCCTTTGAAACATCTTGAAGTGTTGCCATCTGACTCAGCCTCCTAATAACATTAATGATTATCCTTTTTCTAAATAAAGATGAGGGGGGAGGAAGAGAGGAAGAATTGTATAATAATTCTTCACCCTCTCCCAATTATTTATTTTTGCGCCTCTCTTTTCTCCCGTTCTACAAGCTCCCGGGTTTCCTCTTCTGCTTCAGCTAAGATCCGCTTCAATTCTTTCTGGACATCCTCAGGCAGCGGTTTTGGTTTGAAGGTCTTTAAGATATCGAGAGCTTTTTCATAAGATTTCTCTACCAGATCTTTGCCACCATCAGCCGACCAGGCCTCTCTGGTTCGCCGGTCCAGCAATTCAGGTTGAGAAATCTCGGTTCTGAAATTCCTGAAAGTATGCTCATGGCTGATGTACTCTCCTCCGGGCCCTACCTCAGAGAGCACTTCAAAAGCAATCTTTTCATCATTAACAGGAATTCCCCGCACACAGTGCAAAATCATCCGCGCCATCTCGTTCTGCATTACAACCATCGCATAGTCCCAGGTCAGCCCACCCTCGAGCAGCCCCATGCCATAAATCATGTTAGCACCTGCTAACGCTGGTAAAATGGCAGTCATGGCAAACTCGAATGCTGCCTGAGCATCAGGAAGCTTGCTGTCAGTCTATCCACCGCCCACCCAACTGGGGAATTTATAGAACTGCGCCATTTGAGCAGTAGCTGCTGCATACAGAGCAAGCTCCGGTGCTCCCATGGCTGCCAGCCCTGTCTTCATGTCCATAGCTGATGTGGATGAGCCGTAGACCATGGGATAACCTTTCTTAGCTAACTGTGTCAGAGCAATCACGCTCAGTTTTTCAGCGTTCTCGGTAACCATTGTCCCTGCAAGGTTTGCACATGCTGTGCCACCCGGCATTCCTAAGGGATTGACCTTCGCAGGAACTCCACACCTGATCGCCTCAAGTAATGTATCTACCGCACCCTTCGGAAAAACTAAAGGACTCACTGGGTCAGTACTCTGGGAAAATAAAGGCCGCTGCCGAAACTTGTCTTCTCCTCCCGCTACTACATAGCCCATTTTTGCTGCAGCTCTCATGTTTTCAGGACGGTTCATGCCGATATAAGCGTGTTTCGTACAATTGCGGAAAAAGGATTCAGCAACATAAACCTGCCCAACATTTGGATCAACTTCAGCCGGAACCAACGGCCTTTCAAACACCACAATCTGATCCAGGTACTCACAAATTCTAACCACATCATCCAGGTCCTGCTGATTCGGCTTTCTCAATTCCCTTGTTTCGGGATCTATAAGCTGAACGGCTTCTCCAAAATTGACAAAACCAGTTCTGTTGCTGTCACAGATCCAGTCATTCTCCGGATCCCTGCCGCAGGCCCGGAAAGTCTTCGGGTTAGAAACTATAGCTTCCTCAATTATATGAGGAGGAATCTTAACAATCTGAGTCTCGTTATCGACTACACAACCGTTGTCAGCAAATATTTGACGAGCTTCTTCACTCTCATACTTGACCCCAACATTCCAAAGAAGGTCGAGAGTAGCATAATGAATATCCCACAGCTCGTCTTCAGTAAACATCTTCAAACCGACACCTTCCATGCGGAGAGAACCCGCATGGAGTCCACGCCTCGATAACCGCGCCAAAAAATGACACCTCCCTGTATTACGATTGCGTATTGTTTAACATCAACTTTCAGTTCCTAGCTCTTCCCTCCTTTCCCTGGAGACTTACAACAACAAGACAACTGAAAGTTTATTAGAAAAAAACACAACAAGCAGAATGAACTTTAAGGAATTTAAATTTTGTAGCAGGAAGTATTGATAGAAGATGACTGAGACTATTGCAAACGTAAACCGATCGCAAATACAAAAAGTTATATGGTGGATATTATCAAATAAAAATAGGTGATTATTTGATGAAGTATTATAGAAAGACAGTTGTTATATAGGAGCGGCAGACTATTGGTAGCAATATTGATACACATCGAAACATTAAGTTTACATATATGGTGTTTTTATTACTGTTAGTAATATTTGTTCCAATAATATATTTTGGGATTCCCCCAATCTCATATTATTCCTCTTACTTAATATTATAGTTACTACTAGAAATATTGCAATACCTTTTTATAATATTTTATTTCACGGAGTGTTCCATAAGTGGCAATAATTAACTGGTATTAAAGTCAGCCATAAAAAAATTCAAGTATCACCTCATACTTACCTGGAGATATTATATAAAAACAACAATTTTAAAAGAGAGGTGATCAGTGAGCAATGCCGAAACGCAAAATCTATCTTGTTGCGGCTTTGCTCGCGCTCTTCATGCTGGTATTTGCGGTAGGGCAGCTTATTGGGCCCCAATCACTGAAACCGCTGGATGCCAAGCCTGACTACGAGCCGCTGCGAGAAGAAGTCACACAATTTATAGCAACATTGCCAGGAAACTACGGGATTTATTTTAAGGATTTGGAGTCCGGTGAGGAAATTGGGATCAATGAAACAGAGCCGTTCCCCCCTGCCAGCACCATTAAACTGCCGGTGGTGCTTTACCTGTATGAACAAATAGCAGAGGGTAAATTCAATTGGAATGATCGAGTTCGCTACAATAAAAACACCGATTATCAGGGTGGAGCCGGTATTCTACAATATGCGGCACGCCATGGAGATACCTATTCCCTGCGCTGTTTGGCCACCATTTCCATTATCTTGAGCGACAACATAGCCCACAATATGTTAGTTCGCCATTTGGGGTATGATAATGTGATGAACTTCATTAATAAACTGGGACCAAATACCACCCGCCCTTTTGGCAGTGCATCCACTACACCAAAGGATATGGGAGCGTTTTTTGAAGAATTGATCAGCTTTGCCAGAGAACATCCGGAAGAGGGGGGAAGGCTTTTAAATGACCTGGCCCACACCATTTATCATGTGGGCCTGCCGGGGGATCTTCCCAGTGATATTACAGTATCCCATAAAGAAGGAAGCATCAATGGTGTGGCTACAGATGGGGGAATTGTCTTTGGACGAAGGCCTTACATCCTGGTGGTGCTTTCCCAGGGAATTACTGATGAAGACGAAGCTTTTGGGGATATCGCCAAGATTTCACGAATTGTCTACGATTTCCAGCAGCAGCTTCCGGCTGCCGGTGATCTCAATTTACCAAAAATATATAAATTGCAGGAATTTTAGGTAAAGAGCGAGAACAAAAAAGTATAGAACATTCCAGGAGGTGAAACACTTGGCTAAATTCCCACCCTTTGTAGAAGAATTAGGCAGGCGGGACAAAGAATTTTATGATGTAGTAACTAAGGTTATTGAAACAGCAACCAAACCGGGAGCAGTAGATGAAAAGACCAAGGTCTTCATCTGTCTCGCGTTGGATGCCTATATCGGTTCAGAGAGAGGTGTCATGGTATTGGCCAACCGTGCTCGAGAACTGGGGGCAACAGAAGAAGAATTAATGGAGGTCTTGCGCATCCCATACTATATAGCGGGCTCCCGACCGCTGATCACTGCCAATAACGCTTTCCCGAAAAAAGAATAATAAACATGACACATTTTAATGACCCGGTTCTTACCGGGTTTTTTAATTGTTATTTTTTGATTTATTAATTATATCCTGTGCGGTCTCTAATTGGTCAGAAGGAACAAATATTTTAATCTCAGCTAAGGGACCGACAGCAATACCATGAACAGGTGCGATTGACTCCTTCATTTTGAAAACCTTGATACCTGCGGTTTCCAATATCCCTTCAATTATCAAGTCCTCAGGAGGATAGACAACAGCCAAAAGCGCCATCCCCTCCATTTTCTCTGGAGTCATCAAAACACCATCCCTTTTTTTACTTTGATTTTACCACTGTTAAATCATCAAACCAATCCCCCTGATTAACAGTCCTTGAGAATCATCCGAAATCTCACAAGTTTTGTCAGGGCACGGTGTACAAATTCCAATCGTTGATCCATTAGGTTAATCTCCTTCCATGGCATAGATGAAACCCTCCTAGGAGTAATTTCATCTACTTATTGTAAAGGAGTGTAACCTATCTCTTGAACCATTTTTGTTACCCATGTCCTGACTGAACATTGACGACGACCAACCACTAACCACCAATTTAACAGGTATTGTCACCGCTTGGTTAAAATACATGTGATAACCGCCCGGTGCAAGCAAATACTAAAGACAGATTCAAGTTTAAGGAGGAATGAATTTTGGAAGGTACTGTTAAATGGTTTGATGAACGCAAAGGGTACGGGTTTATAACAGGTGAAGATGGAAAAGATGTTTTTGTCCATTTCTCTGCCATTCAGGAAGAGGGTTTTAAAACACTAAATGAGGGACAGCGTGTCAGGTTTGAGGTGACCGAAGGACCTCGTGGTGAACAGGCAACTAATGTACAGCCGATGTGATTCTCCATCATTTGTTAACCCACTATTAAAAAGCCCCGGGCATTACCCGGGGCATCAGGGTTACAAAACCATAGCCTCTGCTTCATGCCGGAAAGTACAATAGTTTCTTTTTGGGCAAGAGGCACAGGAAAAACTACCTTTTTTAACCTTCGCTGGGTCACCGATACCAAAAACCGCTGTAGTTGATTTAATAGGGGTCATCATATTACTCTCATTAAGAGTAACTCCAATCTCTTCAGGAGAGATAAGCTTAAAAACCACTCTTTGATCCCTTATATTCCAGTCCAGCTGGCCCGGTTCCATAAAAACCGTTGTGCCGTACCCCTTAAATTCCTCCAATAATTCCTTGTATAAGTTAAACATTGTTGTCCCTGCAGCTACAGCTCCATACATGTCTAAAAAATAGGCTTCCCCGTAATTACCCTCTTGATTTAATTCCCTTACCTTCTGTTCCAAAGCCGGCCCTATGGTACAGCACATCACTATAATTTTTTCCGCTCCCTCAAGGAGTTTGCACAGGTGCTCACTACGAAATAATTCACCATTTTCCAGTATTAAACGATCTTTCTCTATTTGGGCTACAGGAAACAGATCATAGATGCCCTTAGGATCCAGCAGAGTGGAGCCCAGAGATATGGCGTTTTGCAAATACTCAGAAGTTCCCTTATTCTTCCGACCACCGATTTTCTTGAGCAGTAGTTCTTCAGTTACCTCAACTTTCAAATTTTTCTGCATATCGATCCCCTCAACTTGTTTTAATATAAACTACTATATAAACTGTTCCACATCAATGGGATATTTCCTCTGCTCATAAAAACTGTTCTATTTCATCAATTGTTGATATTTCTCTGCAGGGAGGAAGAGCCTCCAAAAAATATCTGCCATAGCTGCGGGTCTTGATCCGTGGATCAAGAATCGCCACAATCCCCTGGTCCTGCTGTGACCTGATCAGCCTGCCAAAACCCTGGCGCAGCCGGATCACAGCCTCAGGAAGTGAATAACTGTAAAAGGAATTGCCACCGGAGCGCTCAATTGCCCTGATCTTTGCCTCTGTCAGAGGATCATCAGGAACAGCAAAAGGCAGTTTCACTAAAATCACACAGGAGAGGGCTTCACCCGGGACATCTACCCCCTCCCAGTAAGATGCTGTGGCAAACAGAACAGAGGAAATATCGTCTTTAAACTCTTTGATCAGTTTATTTTTGGGCAGATCACCCTGTTTAAGCAGCCTCCAAGGGAGCTGTCCCTTCAATGAATCGTAAACCTCATTCAAGCCTTTATATGATGTAAAGAGCACAAAGGCACGACCTTGCGTTTTTTTCAGTATTTCTGCGATAAGCTGTGCTGCCTTGGGGTAATAGCCCGGCTCCCTCGGGTCGGGCAGGTCAGAAGGCAGGTAAAGGAGGCACTGATCCTCATAGAAAAAGGGAGACCCCACAGATATCTCCAAGGCATGGGAGCATCCTGTATTCCCCTTGATAAAAGAAAAATCCCCATTGATGCTCAAAGTTGCTGAGGTCATCACCACACAGCCCAGCTCATCATTGGTGAATAGGAGATGTTCAAGTGTAGGGGCAACATCTAGCGGTGTGGCATGGAGTGTGATGAATTTCCGCTTTCTGTATTCACTCTTTTCCACCCAGTAAACCTTATCCTGGTCAGAAGCCTCCAGAATCTCCCCCAGATCATGGTTATAGCGTTCCAGACACTTAAATAAGGCGTTTTCCCTCTCCCCCACCAGGTCCACAGCGAACATATTGACTGTATTTTTGACCGCCTGCTGGAGCTCCTCACCCAGCTGAATGATTTCCGGGGTAGGAGACAGTGTATGACAGCCGCTGTTTTCCAGCCTGCCCACAGCATCAAAAAAACTGCTATTCAGGGAAAAGGCTTTATTGACCGCATCTAAATGGCAGCCTTCCCTTTTGCGCAGCTGGTTGAGCAGCACCTGCAAGCGCATATTGGAAACCTCAGTGCTCATAGTGCGCCTTGCTGTATCCTCCAGGTGCTGTGCCTCATCAAAAACAAGATAGCGGTACTCAGGCAGAAGGGAGACAGCCCCACCGCTTGCATATCTGAGGTTAAGGTCCGTAAAAAAGAGGGCATGATTGCAGACAATTAACCGGGCGCAGTGCAGCTTTCTCCTGGCTTTGACCAAAAAACAGCTTTCATAAAGGAGGCACTTGCGCCCCAGACAGGTATCATCGGCACAAACCCTGCTCCAGCTCTCCCCTGGCTCAAAAGGAAGCTCTGCTCTATCACCTGTAGTGGTCTGATCCACCCAATTTCTCAGCTTTTCCAGCTGTTCATCCGCAAAAAGCCCCTGATTCTGCACTTCCTCCTGATAGCGCAAGAGACAGAGATAGTTGCCCTTCCCTTTAGCCAATTCGGCCCGGAAATCAATACCGAGAGCATCCTCCAGAAAGGGGATATCCTTACCAAGCAGCTGTTCCTGAAGGGCAATCGTAGCTGTGCTCACCACAGCACGCAGATCATCCCCTACAGCCAGTGAGAGGGGGATCAGATAGGCAAAACTCTTCCCGGTTCCTGTTCCTGCCTCAGCCAGCACATGCTGTTCATGCAGCAGGCCGCGCTCCACCAGCCGGGCCATTTCAATCTGCTGTTCCCGCACCTCAAAGCCGGGAATCCTGCCCGGCAAAACCTCCCGGAAAATCTTTTCCACCGGTGATAATACCTGCTGCACAAAAGAACCTCCTACAAAGATTATACAGTGCTGCAGAGATCACAAAGTTCTCCCCCGGTTATCTCCAGCAGCTGTTCAAAAGTCACCGCTGCCACCGCGTTGGGGCTGCCGGCAGCAATGTAAACAACAGGGAAACGGCGCATGCTTATATCGATCAGGGTGCGCACCGGATTTTTCAGGGCAAAAGGACAGACTCCCCCTAAAGGAAATCCGGTTATCTCCAGTGTCTGATCAGCGTCAGGCAGTTTCACCTTACCGCTCACACCCAGGTGCTTTTTTAAACTGCTCTGGCGCACTTTGGCATCACCGCTGGTAACGACCAGAACAGGTCCAGCACTTGTCATAAAGAGAATGGTTTTGGCGATCTGCCCCACTTCCACTCCCACAGTTCTGGCAGCATCCTCAGCGGTTTTTGTGCTGTCTTCAAACTCAA
>ERZ773359.1504-NODE-1504-length-32052-cov-7.289152_pt1 | contig 32052 bp, 28 predicted proteins | sample MGYA00374955_ERZ773359 | MGnify/ENA primary metagenome ERZ773359 (study PRJEB29098, sample SAMN04486028) | biogas fermenter metagenome | study: EMG produced TPA metagenomics assembly of the Biogas fermentation microbial communities from Germany - Plant 4 DNA1...
GTTTCGTGTAAATGATGTGGGGTTCAATAAAACCTAAAGTGTCTTGACACTATCGGAAAGACAGTGTTCGTTGACGATTTAAACTAGATGTGATAAATTCAAGTGAAGAATGTAAGGAGGAGAGGCCATGGGACAAAATTTAACGCGGAAAATCATTGCAGAACATTTAGTTTCCGGGGAAATGATTCCCGGTTCTGAAATTGCCATTCGCATTGATCAGACTTTAACCCAAGATGCCACCGGAACCATGGCATATTTACAGTTTGAAGCCATGGGTGTACCGCGGGTAAAAACGGAATTATCCGTCTCTTATGTTGATCATAATACGCTGCAAACAGGTTTTGAAAATGCCGACGACCACCGCTTTCTACAAACGGTGGCGGCCAAGCACGGGATTTATTTTTCCCGCCCCGGCAACGGCATTTGCCATCAAGTCCACCTGGAGCGTTTCGGGGTGCCGGGCAAAACTCTCCTGGGTTCCGACAGCCATACTCCAACCGCCGGGGGACTGGGCATGCTGGCCATAGGGGCCGGAGGCTTGGATGTGGCCGTGGCCATGGGGGGAGGCCCCTTTTATTTGACTATGCCCAAAGTGGTACAGGTAAAACTGCTGGGCAAATTGCCGCCCTGGGTATCGGCTAAAGATGTCATTTTGGAAGTCCTGCGCCGCCTGACGGTTAAAGGCGGTGTAGGTAAGATTCTAGAATATACCGGGGAAGGCGTAAAATCTTTAACTGTGCCTGAACGTGCCACCATTACCAATATGGGTGCAGAGCTTGGGGCTACCACATCCATTTTCCCCAGCGATGAAATCACGAAAGCATTTTTGGCGGCACAAGATCGACTCCACCACTGGGTGGAACTGCAGCCTGACGAAGATGCCGAGTACGACGAAGAGCTTGTCATCAATTTGAGTGAACTGGAGCCGCTGGTGGCTTGTCCTCACAGCCCGGACAATGTGAAACCCATCAGAGAACTGGCCGGGTTAAAGGTAAATCAAGTCTGCATTGGCAGCTGCACCAATTCCTCCTATGCCGATTTGGCACAGGTGGCAAAAATTTTGCGTGGTAAAAAAGTACACAATGATGTGAGCTTAGTTATCTCGCCCGGTTCGCGTCAAGTTTTTGAAATGTTGGCCCGGGATGGTATTTTAGCCGATTTAATTGCTTCCGGTGCCAGGATTTTAGAGTCAGCCTGCGGGCCCTGTATCGGTATGGGACAGGCTCCCGCCTCCGGAGCGGTTTCCGTGCGCACCTTTAACCGAAACTTTAAAGGACGTTCCGGTACAGCCGATGCTCAAGTCTATTTAACGGGACCGGAAGCTGCCGCCGCGGCCGCCCTGCGGGGCGAACTGGTTGATCCCCGGGAGCTGGGAGAGTATACTAAGATTGAACTGCCGGAAAAATATATTATTGATGACGGCATGGTAATCCCCCCTGCCGATAACCCGGAAGAGGTAGAAGTAATCCGCGGCCCCAATATTAAACCGCTGCCGGTGAATGAAGAGTTGCCGGATGCCTTAGAACTTAAAGTTCTGTTACAGGTAGAAGACAATATTACTACAGACCATATTATGCCGGCAGGGGCAAAAATCTTGCCGCTGCGTTCCAACATACCCGCCATCAGTGAGTATGTGTTTTCCGGCATTGATCCTACCTTTGCCGAGCGGGCCAAGGCAGCTAAAAGCGGCGTTGTGGTAGGCGGCCATAACTACGGGCAAGGTTCTAGCCGTGAGCATGCCGCACTGGCACCTATGTACCTGGGGCTGAAGGCGGTCATTGCCAAATCCTTTGCGCGTATTCATCACGCTAACCTGGTGAACTTCGGTATTTTGCCCTTGACGTTTGTCAATGAGGCTGATTATGACCAAATTAGCCAGGATGATGTTCTGGTTATTCGCAACCTGCATCAACAGCTGCAGCAGGAAACCATTGAAGTTGAAAATGTAACCAAAGGCGTCACTTTTGCCGTACGCCACGGTTTGACACCGCGCCAGGTAAGTATCATTACCGCCGGCGGTTTACTCAATTATACGAAAAAGCAAAACGCCTAAGAGAAAAATCCGCAAGTCAAAGCTTGCGGATTTTCTCTTCATTTGATTTAGATCACATCTTTCTTGCCGGCGCCGTGTTATACTGCAAATAAGAAGATTAGAGGGGGTTAGAAAATGGTAAGAAAAATGGTTAGACCCATTATTCGTATTGATGAAGAAAAATGTGACGGTTGCGGTTTATGCATACCCAATTGCGCAGAAGGCGCTTTACAGATAGTAAACGGGAAAGCTAAATTGGTGGCGGAAAATTTATGTGACGGCTTGGGTGCCTGTTTGGGTGAATGTCCTAAAGGTGCATTAATTATTGAAGAGCGGGAAGCTGAAGCATTTGATGAAGAGGCAGTGGCAGAACATTTGGCTGCACTGAAAACTCAAGAAGAGCCGGAAACACTTGGCTGCGGCTGCCCCGGGACCATGGCACGAAAACTGCAGCCCAAAAAGGAGACTACCACCGCTCATGATTTTGCAGAAACTCCTTCTGAATTAACACAGTGGCCGGTGCAGATGGCTCTGGTAAATCCCAAAGCCGACTATTTCCAAAATGCCCATCTCTTAATTGCTGCCGACTGTGTGCCTTGCGCCTATGCTGATTTTCATAAAAACTTGCTGCGGGGCAGAGCCCTTGCCATCGGTTGTCCGAAACTAGATGATGCTCTGAGTTATGTAAATAAACTGACGGCAATTATCCGCCATAATAATCTGCAAAGCATTACCGTTGCTTATATGGAAGTGCCTTGTTGCGGCGGTTTGGTCAGAATTCTGCAAGAGGCCGTTAAACGTGCCGGTGTCACTGTACCTATTAATTTGGTACGTATCTCCTTAGACGGGCAGATTATTAACAAACAGCAGTTAACTGCCTAAAAAATGTAGTAAATTTAGGGGACGATTAAGCATAGCTTATCGTCTTTTTTTTGTTAAAAACTAGTTTTACCCGTCACAGCGGCTATGGTGTGTATAGCCGGAGATGACTAAAGGCAATATTTTGGGGCATAGTAAGACTAGCAAAATGATGGGAGGAAACTTTTTGGCAACCTTTTTGGCAAAGTCTAAAGAACTGGCATTAATTATTCCCTTAGCTCTGCGGATATTACCGGAGGTAAACAGGGAACTGGAGAACTGGCAAAAACTAGCCCAAGCAATTCCTTGTGACCAGTTGCGCACGCAAGCTTTAAACAGCATTGCCGGTAAGCGTTTTCACTGTCAGGGCGGCAGCATCTATGCCGTGTATACGCCGGCAAAGAAGCCCGTTTTGCTTCGCTTTATCGTGGCTTTGCAAACCATGAGCGATTATTTGGATAACTTGAGTGATCGTATAGCGGGCGCAGAGGAAAAAAGTCTTAGGACTTTGCATCAGGCGATGCTGGCTGCCGTTGATTTAGAAGAACCGTTGGCCAATTGGTATGCAGATTTCCCCTACCATAATGACGGCGGTTATCTCGAGCATTTAGTGCAAGCCTGCCGGCAGATGCTGATTCAGCTGGAAGGATATCTTGACGTTCGCCAAGAGATGCGCCGCTTAATGGAACTTTATGCAGATTTGCAAGTCTATAAACATTTGCAAGTGCAGGTGCGGACAGAGAAATTAATTTCTTGGTGTAGCGGCAAAAAAGGTTGCCATACAGATGTTTATTGGTGGGAGTTTGCGGCGGCTTGCGGTTCAACCCTGGGGATTTTTATGCTGGCCGCCATGGCGGCGGCAGGCCCTGTTTCACCGCATGACATCTCGCAAATGCTTTCCTGTTATTTTCCCTGGCTTTGTGGGTTGCATATACTTTTGGATTATTTTATTGACCTGGATGAAGATGAAGATTTTAATGATTTAAATTTTGTCAACTTTTATCCTACAGCTTTGGCAGCTGAAAGAGGCCTTTTACATTTTTTACAGGAAACATTGACCCGTGTGCAAAAACTTCCCCGGCCGGCCTTTCACTTTACAGTCAGCATAGGACTTTTAGCTCTTTATCTTTCCGATCCCAAAGCTTCACAGCACGGCCGCAAAAAAACAGCGCAGGAAATGCTGCGCTGTGCAGGGGCTGAAGCTAGATGGTTGCACCGGTTTTGCTTGTATCTGCGTAAAAGCGGCATTATCTAATGCCGGCGTTGCGCAATATAATCGGCCAGGCGGGCTAAAATTACCCGACTTGGTTTTTGCGGTAAAATGTTTAAAGCTAGTTTAGCCTTGGTCGTAAAGGCGCGGACATCATTTTCCAGTTGCTTTATAATGCCGCTTTCGTGTAAGTTTTGTCGAATAAGAGTGAGGTTTTGGTCCGTAAAATCACGTTGTGCAATGATTTTTTTTGTTTGTACACCATAAAAGGGGTGCTGCAAAAGTTTAATCACCGGCAAAGTAAGGTAGCCTTCCCGTAAATCATGCAGGGCCGGTTTTCCGGTAATTTCAGTATGGCTGGTAAAATCCAAAAGATCGTCTTTTAATTGGAAGGCATAGCCCAATTGCAAACCAAAGGCTGCCAGAGCTTTGCCGATAATCGGCGGTGTGTTTTTGCTCGCTTGCGTGCCGGCCAGACAGCAGGCGGAAAGAAAAAAAGCCGTTTTTTTATAAATATAATCGTAATAGTCTTTTTCCGTTAAACTGCAATTATAAAGCTGGTTAGCCATTTTAATTTCACCCTCACACATGAGGCTAATGGCTTTGGTCATGTTGGCTAAAATTTGCGCCAGATGTGGCTTGGTTAAAAGGGAAAAAGCCCTGGCAAACAAAAAATCCCCGTAAAGAACTGCCTGGTGATCTCCCCACTGGGCGGAAATGGTGGGGAGTCCGCGTCGCAATGTAGCATGATCGACAATATCATCATGTACTAATGATGCCGCATGGATTAATTCCACAGCGCAAGCCACATCAATTAAAACTTCCGTTGGTGCGGAAGCGAGGGAACCGCATAATAATACCAGCGATGGACGTAATCTTTTGCCACCGCCGGTGACAAATTTGGCAAAAAGAGGAGTATATGCATCAAAACCGGTGCTCAATTCCTGCAGGCGGCTTTCCACTTCTTTTAGGCCAGGCAAGGTAAAGAGTTGGGAAAACGTTTTTTCACTCGTCAAGTTTGCATCACCTATTTCTTTGTTAACTTTAGCCTGACCCATTTAGAAAAGAAGTATTCTTCTTATGTACGCGTTCCCCAAAAAATTAATAAGGCTCCGGCATAAATGAGAATTAAACGGTAGAGGGGCAGGCGTGAGGTTAGACCGGTAATGCCTGTAAAAATACCGATAATGAGTAAAGAAGGTCCCATAACGGCTAAAAGGCTGTTTATGCGCAAAGCAGTTTCGATGCGATTGTAACGAAAAATGAGATAGGCGGCTAAGATTTCCACAAAGCCTGAGATGAGCCGCAGTGCCGACATGATGTAAATGGTTGAGTTTTTCATTAGTTCCTCCCGGTAAACTATTCTTTGTCATAAATATACGTGGAAAAGAAAAAAAGTGACGTGAGAGAAGGCCACAAAAAATTCAAAATTTGTGCAAAGGATTTTTTGGCGCTGAAAGCGAAATGATAGAAAACAAAGAGCATAGACGTGGAAAGAACTGCTCCAGGAGGTTTATGTAGTGAAAAAGAAAAAGACGGCATCTGCAAAAAATTTCATGACAAGTATGAAAAAAAATAAAGCGGCAGTTTATATTCTTGTTTTTTTAATTGCAGGCGGATTAATACTCTCTTCCCTTATCGCGGTGTTTGCCAATCCTGTCGCTAACCGGGAGGAGCCATTGGATTATGAAAGCCAAATTGCCCAGATTAATGATTTAATTGCCCAATATGAAGAAAAGCTGGCGGATACACCGGAAGACGTCAGTTTACTGACACAATTGGGTTACGCTTATTATAATCTGGGTGTGCTTTACACTTTAACGGAAGAAGGGGAAAAAGCAACCACAAGCTTTATAAACGCCATGGATACTTACGGCAAGGCACTGGAGTTGGAGCCGGAAAATGTCAATTTGCATGTGGACCGGGCGGTGGCTGCTTATTATGCCGGCGAGATGGAGCTGGCCGACACAGAATTTCAACAGGCCATTGAACTGGACCCTGAACATGCCGTGGCTCGTTATCAGTACGGTGTTTTTCTCTATTATGGTGCCAATAAGCCGGAAGAAGCTTTGGCCCAATGGGAGGCAGTTGTTGCCCTTGATAATGAGGAGAATGCGGAATTGGCAGAGGCGGCACGTGCTTGGGTTTCTGCCGTGAAAGACCAATTGGAAAATGCGGATAAAGAGAATACCGTTGAGGAAGATTAAAAAATTAATAATTTATTTTACATTTTGGATTGTAATGTTCCTCATTTTATTGTATGGTATAATGTGAATGACGGTTTTTTCTCTTAGTCCGTGACTAATAATAATGGTAAGATAGCAAAAGGAGTGTGAATTAAATGGCGAAAATTACTGGTGATATGACAATTGCCCAGGTTATAGAAAAGTATCCGGCAACGGTGAAAATTTTAATGTCTTTGGGTATTCATTGTTTAGGTTGCCCGTCTGCTACTGCTGAATCCATCCGGGAAGCAGCTTTGGTACACGGTCAAGATCCCGATGAATTCTTGAAAAAGTTAAATGAGGCAGTCCAATAAAAAAAGAAAGTTAAAAAACAGGGTCATGTTTGTGGCCCTTTTTTTTATGTATTTTTGTTTGCTTTATGAAAAATACTATGCTTGGTATAGCTTTTCAGTTGGAAGGTGTAAAGATGCCAAAACAGCAGAATTATTTGCCTACGCAAGCGGAATATCAACAGCTGGTTAAACAATACGAGCCCAAGCGGCCGCTTTTAAAAAATTGTCTCCGTGCTTTTTTTGCCGGCGGTATTATTTGCACTATTGGCCAGTTTTTTCAATGGTTTTATATGACTTTTTTTGACTTTACTGAAGTTACAGCATCTAATCCTACTGTGGCAAGTATGATTATTCTTTCCATGTTGCTGACAGGGCTTGGTGTCTATGATCATATTGCCCAATGGGCCGGTGCCGGTACCATTGTGCCGGTAACAGGGTTTGCCAATACCATTACTTCCGCCGCCATTGAGCACCGCAGTGAAGGCTATGTTTTAGGTGTTGGCGGCAACATGTTTAAAATTGCCGGTCCGGTCATTACCTTTGGTGTCTTTGCCGCTTTTGTGGTGGCCATTGTCAGAATCCTGGTGGAAAAGCTTCGGGTGATATAATGCTGCAAGGCCAACAAAGCTGGCTTTTTAGCAACCGTCCGGTGTTGCTTGCCACTGCCGTTGCCGGCGGCCCCTTTGAAGCACGTAGTGCCATTGCCGCCGATTTTGATATTCTGCATGATGATCTTTGGCTTGGACAAAACAGTTTTGAAAAAGCGGAAAAAAAACTGTTGGAAGAAGCATGCCTTGCTTCTATTCAAAAAGCAGGCATACAAAAAGAAGAGATACAGTTTTTTTTCAGCGGTGATCTCATGAATCAAATTATCTCCTCAAGCTTTACTGCCCGGACTTTAGGCATACCGTATTTTGGTTTGTTTGGCGCTTGTTCTTGTTCCATGGAAGGTTTAGCGCTGGCGGCCTTTGTGGTCAATGCTAAAGGTGCCAAATATGCTTTAACTGCGTGTTCCAGCCATAATGGTTCTGTCAATAAGCAGTATCGCTATCCTACGGAATACGGTGCGCAATTGCCGCCTACAGCGCAATGGACAGTGACCGGTGCCGGCGCCGCCGTTGTTGCCGCTGAAGGTACAGGACCGCGGATTACCGGTGCCACTATAGGACGTGTCCTTGATCTAGGAGTAACCGATCCATTTAGCATGGGTGCCGCCATGGCCCCGGCCGCGGTAGATACAATTCTGGCTCATTTTCGCGATTTTAATGTAGATGCTTCCCATTATGATTTGATTGCCACAGGAGATTTGGGAGAAATAGGGCATGCCATTGCCACTGATTTGTTGCGCCGTCAAGGCATTGAGATGCCGGGAAATATCTTTACGGACTGCGGTGTGATAATTTATCAAGACAACCAGCCGGTGATGGCGGGCGGCAGTGGTTGTGCTTGTTCGGCAGTAGTAACTTACGGACATTTCTACAACCGCATGCTTAAAGGGGAGCTAAAAAGAATTTTAGTGGTTGCCACAGGAGCTTTGCTTTCACCGCTGTCATACCAGCAAAAAGAAAGCATCCCCTGTGTTGCCCATGCTGTGGCGCTGGAATGGGAGGGAGTATAATGGAAAAATTTATCCTGGCCTTTGTGGTTGGCGGGGCAATTTGTGTGCTGGGACAAATTCTTTTGGATGTTTTTCGTTTAACGCCGGCACATATGACAGTAACTTTAGTGGTGATTGGCGCAATTTTAGGGGGGCTAGGTTTGTATGAACCTTTAATCGAATTTGCCGGAGCCGGAGCATCTGTACCTATCTGTAGTTTTGGCAACTCCCTTGTCAACGGTGCTTTAACAGAAGCAAAACGACATGGAATTATTGGGGTACTCACAGGCATTTTTGAAGTAAGCAGTGCAGGCATCTCGTCGGCCATTATCTTTGGCTTTATTGCTTCTTTAATTTTTAAACCTAAAGGTTAATCTCCTTTGGCGCCACTTGTTTTTGCATATTGCATAAATTACGTGGCAAACTACAACGGAACAAAACTATCTAAGAAAGGAGTAAGGCACATATGAGTATGCTGAATCAACAGGAACTGGAAAATTTACGCCATTTAATTGGAGCACATGAAACCGGCGCACAAAAGTTGGAAGCGTACGCCCAGCAATGCAGCGATCCTGAAATTAAGCAGATGTTCCAGCAATCAGCCAATAGGGCACGCCAAACTAAACAAAAATTATTGCAATTTTTAAACTAAAGGAGGTAAACACATGCAAGATAAAGATATGGTCAATGACGTCCTTTCCATGGTAAATGCCAGCCTTACCACTTATGCCATGGCCATTGCTGAATCTTCCAATCAGCAGTTGCGGCAGACCCTCGTACAAATTCGTGATGCTGATGAGCAGTTCCAATTTCAATTGAGTCAAGCAGCCATGCAAAAGGGTTATTATAAGCCGGCCAAACAAGCCGACCCCAGCACCATTCAGGAATATAAAAGTCAGTTAAGCAGCAGTTAAGCAGCTAAATATCCTATCGGGTAGCGGATACAAGCCTGTTGACATCTTCCCGTCAACAGGCTTTTTTAATTCCACAATTCCCATTTTTATTGTATGTTATAATATAATTCGGAGAGATAGAGAACGAAGTGTCGGAGGTTTTTACCAGAATATTTTTCAAGCAAGGATGATTCGTGATTAATTCTATGGTACTATAATGGAGAAAGTTTAAATAATACAGTAATGCAGGTTGCCAAAGAAGTTAAAGTACCGTCCCCACGCCTTCCTCCAAAAAGAGAAAAAGGAGTTGAGGAAAAATAAATGTTACAATTGCTTTTGGAAAAACTTAAAGAATCTTCTTTCTCAGTTATCCCCATAATAATTCTGGTCTTAATTTTAAATTTTACTTTAGCTCCCATGCCTTTCTGGAGCATGATCTTATTTTTAATTAGTGCCATTTTTGTGATTTTAGGCATAACGCTTTTTAATTTAGGCGTTGATATGTCTCTGATTCCCATCGGCGAGCACATCGGTTCTTCAGTAGTGAAAAGCCGCAAATTATTTCTCATTGTCAGTTTGACTTTTCTGATTGGTGTTTTTATTACTATAGCAGAACCGGATTTAATTGTACTGGCAGGTCAGGTAAGCGGTGTGCCTGATTCTGTTATTATTTTTTTCGTGGCTGCCGGGGTGGGCTTGGCGGTTGTAGCTGCATTTTTGCGAATTCTATTCCAATTCCCGCTTTCTTATATTTTAATTATTTGTTATGTTCTGGCCTTCATTCTTTCCGGTTTTACCAGTGCTGAATTTCTTGCCATTGCCTGGGAGTCGGGTGCAGTAACAACCGGCCCCATTCTGGTCCCCTTTATTATGGCTCTAGGTTTTGGTTTAGCTTCTGTGCGGGTAGATAAAACTACTGAAGAAGACAGTTTTGGGTTGGTGGCCCTTTGCCTCATTTTTCCGATACTTGCCGTGTTGATTTTAGGTATGTTAATGACTCCATCCGGTGGCAGTGCCATCGTTAATCCCCAGGTACAATCTTTTTCCGCGATCATTTCACTTTATGTGGCTAATTTCCCTGAATATTTTAAACAAATTGCCATTGCCTTATTGCCCCTCATTGTGCTGTTTGTCATCTTTCAAATTTTTCGCTTGCGTTTAAAAACCAAAGCGATTTTGCGTATTTCCGTAGGTACTATTTATACCTACTTGGGTCTTGTTTTATTTTTAGCCAGTGTTAATATAGGTTTTATGCCGGCAGGTTATCTTTTGGGCAGTACTGTCATGAAAAATAACAGTGCTTGGTTACTGATTATTATAGGTTTTATTATGGGGTATTTTGTCGTTGCTGCGGAACCGGCCGTTTTTGTGCTGAAAAGGCAGGTGGAGGAAGCTACGGAAGGAGCAATTTCCCCTAAAGCCATGGGACTAGGCCTTTCCATTGGTGTAGGTATTTCTGTAGCTTTAGCCATGGTTCGTGTTGTTACGGGATTGTCGATTATGTATTTTGTCATTCCCGGCTATATATTAGCCTTGCTTTTAACATTTGTTGTTCCCCATCTTTTTTCCGCCATTGCCTTCGACTCCGGGGCTGTTGCTTCAGGGCCTTTGGCAGCCACATTTATGCTGCCCTTTACCATAGGTGCTTCTGAAGCAGTGGGCGGTAATATCTTCACCGATGCCTTCGGTATTGTTGCTTTAGTGGCCATGACGCCGGTGATTACAATTCAGCTTTTTGGCTTGTCCTACGCTCTGAAAGCGAAAAAAGCAGAAAAAGAATTGGTGGTGCCGGAAGAAGCAGATACTATTATCGAGCTGGATTATTCTGCAGATGAAAGGTAAAAGCCTGATAACAGCCGGAACAAATTTAACATAATTATTGATAAAAAAGGCAATCAGGGTAAAATAAAATGTGATGTATCCGGAAACGGAGGGAAATTAAATGGAAAGTAAGCGCGAAGCCAAGTTGGATGCTCTCATTGTCATTATGGATTATGGCTTAAATAATATCTTGAAAGATATCTTTTTAAAAAATAACATTCCTTTACTGATCCTGACACATGGCTATGGTGCAGCCAAGTCTTTTATTCATGAGATCCTCGGTTACGGCGGTACTAAAAAAATTATTTCTTTAAGCATTCAGACAAAAAAAATGTCACATTATCTTCTGCAGGAGATTAACAAAAAAATTGACCTGTCCAAACCGGGAACAGGAATTGCTTTTACCATAAAGTTGAGCAGCATAACCAGTGTGCTATCAAATATTTCCCAACAGGCCGAAGAGAATTTAAGGATAGGAAGTGAGGATATGACCATAAAATCCAAGGAGCCATACCATTTAATTGTTACCATCGTCAACGGCGGCTATTTTGATCAGGTGATGGAAGTTGCCAAAAAGGCGGGAGCTACCGGCGGTACTGCCATTCATGCCCGTGGTTTAGGTTCAAAGGAAGGTATGAAATATCTTGGTATCACTATCCAGCCGGAAAAAGATCTAGTCTTAATTGTGGCACCGAGTGAACGGAAACGGGCCATTATGGAAAATATTCTGCATGAATTTGGGCTGAATACACCCGGCCATGGGATTTGCTTTTCCTTACCGGTTGACAGCGTTATGGGACTCGGCGCCAATCTGGAAAATATTGAGGAACTTAATGATCCGCGTTAAAAACCCACATGTGTGGGTTTTTTTTGGAATTTTACGTTTGTAGCTTTTTACCGGTAAATGGGGTCATAAAACTAAAAGTGGTTCAGTAGGAAAAATTTTTTAAAAAATTTTAATGAGAATAATTCTCATAATCATTGACAATTGTGCCGCTCTATGCGATATTATATAAAAGAGAATAATTCTCAATATCAATTAGCCTTTTCGGGATTGAAATAGAAAAGAATTAGCTAAAGGAGAGAGCAAAAATGATCTTTGCGCGCAGAAAACAAAAGCAAAATAAAGAAGCTGCAAACAGCATTTATTATGCTAAAGATAATTCTAAATATGTCATTGAAATGGCACCGGAAATTGGTCTTTTGAAAAGCTTGGGTATTGTTAAAGACGCCATTGTAGAGAAAATCATGACTTACAAATTGGGAGGCCCGGTATTACTTCAGGTGGAATCCTGCGAGATCGCCGTTTCCAAAGATATTGCAGAAAAGATCATAGTAAGGGGATAGAGCTATGGCCACTTGTCATGATATTAAAGCAGATCCTAGCGTCTATGAAAAACCAAACAAGATTCTGTTGATGGGTAACCCCAATGTGGGAAAAAGTGTATTCTTCTCCAGTATGACGGGAGTGCATGTTGTCAGTTCCAACTATGCCGGAACTACGGTAAGTTATACCGAGGGGCAAATTAAATTAGGTGATAAAAATTATACTTTAATTGACGTTCCCGGTACTTATTCTTTGGAAGCAAATTCTGAGGCCGAAGCTGTTGCTGTCAGCTTTTTGCACAGCAACCCGGTTGCCGTTTTATGCGTTTTAGATGCCACAAACCTGGAACATAATATCAAACTGGGTCTTGAACTGAAAAAATTCAATATTCCCATAGTGTACGCTTTAAATTTAATCGATGTGGCCAAACGACACGGCATGGAAATTAACGCCGGTTTGTTATCACAGGAGCTTGGTGCACCTGTTATTCCCACGGTGGCTGTAAAAGGGGAAGGTTTAGCAGAAGTCAAAAAAGAGCTGCAAAAAATTTTAGAACAGCAGCAAAATAGCTGCAGTCACTGTGCAGCTTGCCCAGGTTGCGGCAGCACTGGCACTGAGCAGGATACATGGGAAAGAGCAAGGGAAATTGCAGCGCGGGTCAGGAAAAAAGGTGAGGGCCGGTTAAGCTTTTTAGACAGATTGGGAGATGCCATGTTAAGGCCCTTGACAGGGCTTCCCCTGGCAATTTTAGTTATTGCTTTGTCTCTGGGGGTAATTGTGGGCGGCGGTAAAGCGTTGCGTGCAGTTTTTCTGTTGCCACTGGTAAATAAAGTTTTAGTGCCGCTTTTTAAAATGATTTTTTCTTCCTTTATACCGGAAGGCGTTTTACTGAATGTGCTCATTGGTGAGTACGGTATTTTTGTTATCGGTTTCGAGTGGATTATTGCTTTAATTTTTCCCTATGTATTCTTGTTTTATATTGTGTTTTCTTTCTTGGAAGACTCGGGCGTTTTACCCCGTTTAAGTGTGCTTTTTGATAATATCATGCGGAAAATGGGTATTCAAGGCGGCAGTATGATTACCATTTTAATGGGCTATGGTTGTGCCGTTCCGGCCATTATCGGCTCAAGGACGGCAACTACGTACAAAGAACGTATTATGATTGCCACCATTGTCTGCTTTTCTGTACCCTGCATTTCGCAAACAGGCGCTTTAATCAGCTTGTTTGCGGGATTTTCGCCTCTGCTTTTAGTGTTAATGCTGTTATTGTCTTTAGCCGTTATGGTATCGGTATCACTGGTTTTAGGGCGTGTCATTAAAGGGAAAGTGGATCCCATGGTGCTAGAGATTCCCAATTTATTAATGCCCAACGCCAAAGCTTATGCCAAAAAACTTATGCTGCGTATGAAACACTTCTTGTTGGAAGCAGAAGTACCCATGTTATTTTCCGTAATCATTGCTGCCCTTTTGAAAGAAACAGGTTTATTGGATCTGCTGGCCGTCTATTTTGAACCTTTGGTCAGCGGCTGGCTCGGTTTGCCCCGGGATGCAGTGATAGCTTTAATTTTAGGAATTGTGCGCCGTGAGATGGCAGTAGCCCCCTTGTTGGCCATTGAGGGCTTAACGGCACTGCAAGCTTTTGTGGGCGGCGCAGTAGCTTTATTGTACTTGCCCTGCTTATCGGTTTTTGGCGTTTTAAGTAAAGAGTTTAGTCCTAAAGTTGCCCTAGCCATGGGCTTGGCTACCACTGTAACCGCCTTTATTGTGGCAGGGCTCATTAACCAAATTGCACATTTGTTTCTTTAAGGGTGGAGGCAGATGCGCACTCTGATACCTAAACTTACAAAACTGATAGAAAGATTGGCAGCAAAAAATCTTTTTCTCTATCGACTTATCTCACTGTATTACAGCAATGTGGTAAAAAATGAGGTGGCTTTAGCCAAAATAAAAGCAACCGACAGGGTCCTCTGCATCGGGGGCGGCCACTGCCCCATCAGCGGAATCTTATTACATGAGTATACGGGGGCCCCTGTCACAATCATCGATAATGATGCTTTTTGCGTGCGCGTAGCAAAGGAACTGATTAAAAATTTAGGGTATACTGATGCCATTAAGGTTGTGCACGGTGATGGTAAAGCTATTTCTCCCACAGATTACAATGTTATTCATGTGGCAATGCAGGTAAGCCCCCTGGAACAAGTTTTTTGCCATTTGCGCCAAGGCTGCCGGCTGGGTGCCAAGATTTTGGTGCGTTTGCCCAAAAGGGCATTGGCAAAATTTTACTCCTCTAGTGATTGTACCGTTTTTTGTCATTGTAACGGGAAGGTGCTACACAGCCGGAGAAATATTGAAAGTACTGCCTTATTCATTAAATCCGGAGCCGAGTACGGAATATGAAAAAGTTACGTTTAATCCTTTTATTTTTACTTTTGGCGGTTTTGTTTTGGCAATTTGATTTAAACAGTTTTCTTGACAGCTTAAGACAAGTGCCCCTGGTTGCCTTTTTAGCATTGTTGGTTTTACAAGTAATTAGTCAATTGCTTGTTAATTATCAATGGTGCAGTATCGGCAAGTTGATGGGAGGGGCACATAATTTTTTACAGATGCTTTATGTGAACGCCCGTGGCGCCATTATTGAATCCATCACCCCCGGCGTAAAAGTGGGCGGGGAAATTACCAGAGCCATACTTTTAAAAAAAGAACTTCATTATTCGGCACAGGAAGCGGCTACCTTGGTAACGTTGCAAAAAATGGTCAGCTTCTCCAGCTTTTTTTGCCTTAATCTTTTTGCCTTTGCCCACCTTGCAAATAAAATCGAGTTTTTCCAAGCCTGGGCGGCGAAAGTTGCTTTTTCTGTTTTCTGCCTAAGCTTGATGAGCCTTATTTTTTCTCTTTTTTTCCTTACCAACCTGTGGGAAAAGAAAATTTCCGAAAAAAGCTTTAAAAACAGATGGTTGCTGATTTTACAGGATTATTTACTCACATTAATTGCCAAGCTTAAGCTTTTAAAAAGGAATAAAGGCGAATTGAGGAAACAATTTCTGCTGTCTTTTGCCATTTGGCTGCTTTTTCCTCTCAAAATGATTTTTTTAGTGCACTTCTTTACGCCCCATTATGACCCGCTTTTGCTCGCGGAAATTACTTTTCTCTCTTATATGGTTGGCATGATTCCTTTATTTCCCGGCGGTTTGGGTAGTTTTGAAGCAACCATGGCAAGTTTGTTGCGCTTGCTGCAGGTGCCGGCAAGTGCTTCCCTTGCCATTACTTTACTTTTTCGTTTTCTCACCTTCTGGTTTGTCTTGCTTTTGAGTCTTTTGTATGCCGTTTTGTGGAAAAGAGGTGAAATGGGGAAATGGAACCGGCAAAAAAGTTAAAAAAATATGCGCCCACTGTACTTACTTTTTGCAATCTGATCCTGGGCGTCACAGTAATTTGCCTTTTACTGCAAAACAATTCTTTAGAAACAAGAAGATTGGCTTGTTACCTGGTTTTTCTTGGGGTGGCCTGTGATTTTTTTGACGGATTTTTGGCCAGGCGTTTGCAGGCGGTCACGGAATTGGGCAAGCAATTGGATTCCTTTGCCGATCTGGTGACCTTTGGCGTGGCCCCGGTGGCAATTTTCCTTGCCGGCAGCCATTCCTTTTCCTGGTTTACCCTGCCGATACTTTTGCTTTATCCCCTAGCCGGTGCTTACCGGCTGGCGCGCTTTAATTTACAGGGATATGCTAAATATTTTACCGGCCTGCCCATTACGGCGGCAGGTTTTGTGCTGGCGGCAACTTTGTTGTGGTATAATATCTTTTCCGGGAAGTATACAGATAGTTTCATGATTTATTTTTTAAGCCTCTCTTTTATTTTGTCGCTTTTAATGGTGAGTAGGCTCCGGGTAAAACATCTTGACAAAAAATAATTCCTTTTTTGCCGTTTGGAAACGGCTCTTTTTATTCTGGCAAATTTACTGTATACTAAAGTGTAGCCGTTGTCGCAACGGTAATCTCTGCCACAAGATTTTATGGATGAGAGGAGCGAAGCAAGATGATTAAACTGGAAACGGAAAGACTTGTGCTGCGACCCTTGGGAACGCAAGATTTTGATGCCTATTACAGCTATACTTCCGTGCCGGAAAATATGACTTACATGATTTTTGGACCGTATACACCGGAGGAAGCCATGAGATTTTTAAAAATGTGCGAAACCTGGTGGAAAGAAGAGCTCCCTAGAGTTTATGAGTTTGCCGTGGTGCTGAAAGAAAACGGTAAAATGATCGGCAACTGTGGTTTATACATGGATGATGAAAGACGTCTTACCGGCATGCTGGGCTGGTGTTTTCATAGAGATTATTGGAATAAAGGCTATGCCACCGAATCTGTACGGGCGCTGCTTAAATTTGGTTTTGAAGAGTTAAATCTGCACCGTATTCACGCAGAGTGTAACGCCGATAACATTGCTAGTGCCAGGGTGATGGAGAAAGTAGGTATGCGCCGGGAAGGCCATTTTATTAAAAACCGGTTTGACCGGGTGGGCGATAAAAAAATGTGGTACGATGAATTTTTCTACGGGATTTTACGGGAAGAATACCTGGCAGCCAAAGAAAAGCAAAATAATCAAGGTTAAATGCGACATTGTCTTGCCCCAAATTTAGTGGTAAGATGTAAGAAGCCGATCTACATAAAAACACCGCTATAGTGGCGGTTGGGGTAATAATAAATGAGGGAGAGATAAAGATGGATAAGGCTTTGAAGGATGTCAGAGTTTTAGACTTTACGCAGTATTTATCCGGTCCCCATTGCACATCAGTTTTATGTGAGCTGGGGGCTGAAGTAATAAAGGTAGAGCGTCCGGGTACCGGTGAACCGGAACGGGTAGCCGCTCCTTTGACGCCAAAGGGAGAATCGTATCAATTTCTCTCATATAACCGGGGGAAAAAGAGCATCACCTTGAATTTAAAAGATCCGGATGGCATGGAAATTGCTAAAAAACTGGTGGCCAAATGCGATGTGCTGGTGGAAAATTTCTCCCCCGGTGTTTTGGAACGTCTTGGTTTGGGCTATGATGTGGCAAAGGAGATTAACCCCGGTATCATTTATGCCTCCATTTCCGGTTTTGGTCAAACGGGTCCACGCCGTGACGAGGTAACCTATGATGTGGTGGGCCAAGCCATGGGCGGGCTCATGAGTGTCACCGGTTATGAAGACGGGGAGCCGCTTAAAGTAGGAATTTCTTTGGCTGATTATATGGGAGGATACAACGCGGCCATTGCCATTTTAGCGGCCCTGTATTATAAAAAATTAACCGGTGAGGGACAGCGCATTGATATTTCCATGCAAGACAGTATTTGGGCCATGGTTTTCCCGGACCGGGCTGATTATTTTGATACCCTGGTTCCCCCCAAAAGACTGGGCAACCGTCTTAGCAGCTCTGCTCCCTTTGGTGCTTACAAAGCCAAGGACGGTTATGTGGTGATTTGCACCATTACCGATGGTCAGTGGCATAATGTACTTAAAGCCATTGGACGTGAAGATTTAAAGGATGATGAACGTTTTGCCACCAGGGTTTTAAGGGCCAAGCATATGAAGGAAGTGGAAAGCGTCCTTGATGCCTGGTTGCGGGAAAAAACTGTGGAAGAAGCAGTGGCTATTTTTAGAAAATACAATGTTCCCAGTTCTCCGGTTCCCACCTTTGAACAAGTTGCCAATGATCCCCAAATTCGTCACCGGGAAATGATTATTGAAGTGGAGCAACCCCTTTCCGGAAAGGTTAAACTGACCGGTTCTGTGTATAAAATGTCCAAGACCCCGGGGAACAGGAAGCAACGCATTCCTTTGGTGGGCGAACATAATGAGGAAGTTTTATGTGGGCTTTTAGGTATGAGCAAAGAGGATTTAGAAAAACTTGCCGCCAAGGGAACCATTAGCTTGTATCAAGAATAACGAGATTTTAGTGCAGGGACAAAACAGCCCGTAGGGCTGTTTTGTTTTTTGGACTAATTTTGGCGGGCGAAAAATTTCTCGAAAATGTAATTTGTGATTCGCCTATCTTGCTGGTATGATAAAGACAACAGCGAGGTAGAGAAAAATGAAGAAACTAGTAATTGGTCTTTTAGCGCATGTTGATGCCGGTAAAACAACTTTAATCGAAAGTTTACTGTATGTAAGCGGCAATCTTCGTAAATTAGGCCGGGTCGATAAAAAAGATGCTTACCTGGATCATGAGGAGCTAGAAAGAGACAGGGGAATAACCATTTTTTCCAAACAGGCAATTTTGCAAACACCCGATCTGCAAATTGTTTTTTTAGATACACCTGGACATATTGATTTTTCCGCCGAAATGGAAAGGACTCTGCAGGTTCTTGATTATGCCATTTTAGTTATCAGCGGGGCAGATGGTGTGGTAGGATACACAAAAACATTATGGCAGCTTTTAAAGGTGCAGCAAATACCTGTGTTTATTTTTGTCAATAAAATGGACCAAGAAGGTACCCTGCGGGATAAATTAATGGCTGAACTGCAAAAACAGTTAAGCGACTGCTGCCTCGATTTCGGGCAAGTGGGGACGAAAGTTTTTTCTGAACAGGCTGCCTTATGTGATGATAAATTGCTGGAAGCTTATCTGGAAAAGGAATACTTGGATAAGTCAGAGCTGCAAAGGGCTATTTATCAACGAAAAATTTTCCCCTGTTTTTTTGGTGCGGCTTTAAAACTTGAGGGCGTTAAAGCCCTGCTGGATGGTTTGAACCAGTATACAGTCATGCCTGCTTATCCCCGGGAGTTTAAAGCCAGGGTCTTTAAAATTGCCAGGGATAAACAGGGTAATCGCCTGACCTTTTTAAAAATCACCGGCGGGAAGTTAAAAGTTAAGGACGTTGTGCAGAGCAGTCTTTGGGAAGAAAAGGTTGATCAGATTCGTATCTATTCGGGGGAAAAATATGAGGTTGTTAATGAAGTGGAGGCGGGCAGTATTTGCGCCGTCACAGGTCTTACCCAAGCTAAACCGGGTGAAGGATTAGGCGCGGAAACCGGCGTCGCTACTTCCCTTTTAGAGCCGGTACTAACTTATCAGTTATTACCGCCGCCCGGCTGCAACCCTAAAGCGATTCTGCCTAAAGTGCGCCAGCTTGAAGAAGAAGATCCGCAGCTTAATATTTCCTGGGATGAAGAGACTCAGGAAATTCGCGTCCAAGTCATGGGTGAGATGCAGGTGGAAATCCTGCAGAGTCTGCTTAAAAACCGGTTTGCTCTGGATGTGACTTTTGCTTTTGGCAAAATTGTTTACAAGGAAACCATTGCTGAGGCGGTGGAAGGAGTAGGCCATTTTGCCACGGCGGAACAATATGCAGAAGTCCACCTTTTATTGGAGCCGGCAGAGCCGGGAAGTGGTCTTGTTTTTGCCGATGCCTGTAGTGAAGAAATGCTGGCACAAAACTGGAGAAGTTTGATTTTAAAATGTCTACAAAAAAAGGTGCATAAAGGCGTTTTGGTGGGTGCTCCCGTCACCGATCTGAAAATTACTTTGGTAGCCGGTCGCGGGCACAATAAGTATACTGATGAAATTGCTTTGCAAGAAGCCGCTTTGCGGGCAGTGCGTCAAGGTTTAATGGAAGCACAGTCCATTTTGTTGGAGCCCTACTATGCCTTTGAATTGGAAGTGCCGCAAAATTTAATTGGACGTGCCATGACAGATATTGAAAGGATGCACGGTACCTGCCGGGTTTCACATTTGGAAGGGGAGCTGGCTGTACTGGAGGGAAAAGCGCCGGTTGTAAATTTGAGAAAGTACCAGCCGGAAGTGAGAAGATATAGCGAGGGGCGGAGCAGACTTTTTTGCCGTGTAGCGGGATACGAGCCTTGCCATAATGCGGAAGAAGTGTTGTCCACGGTGGATTATGATGCGGAAAATGACGTGGAAAACCCTGCCGGTTCTGTTTTTTATCTAAACGGGGAAACGGTGATGGTACCTTGGCGGCAGGTAAAAGCATACATGCATGTCCCTAGTATTTTCCATAAGGAAAAACGAGACAGCAAAAAAGCGCGAACAAAGACGGAAGACCAAAACTGGATAGACCAGGAAGAAATTAAAAAAATTTTTGCGAAAACCTTTTTTGCCAACAAGAAAGAAAAAGTTTGCAAACGCAAACAGCAAAATTTACGCCGGCCGCCGGCAGGCGAGAAAGCCGACAGCGAAAAAACAAAATCGCTTGCACCGCCCAAAGAGGAATATTTACTGGTGGACGGTTATAATATTATTTTTGCCTGGCCTGAGCTGAAGGCACTGGCTGAAGAAAGCCTTGATGCAGCCCGCTTAAAACTACTTGATTGCTTGAGTAAATACCAGAGTATACGTCAAAGTAAAATGATGGTTGTTTTTGATGCTTACCGGGTTCAGCGCCACCAAGAAGAAATTTTTGATTATGATAATTTACGGGTGGTCTTTACCAGAGAAGCACAGACGGCGGATCACTTTATTGAAAAATTTGCCCATGAACACCGGGAAGATTATAAAATCACCGTTGCCACTTCAGACAATTTGCAGCAAATTATCATTAGGGGAGCCGGGCATGCGGTCATGTCCGCCGCCAAGTTAAAGGAGGCAATGGTCGCAGCCGGTGAAAAAATTATGCAGGTTTATCGTGAGCAGCAGGTAGCACCGCAGAATGATCTTTACGGTGTGCTTTCAGAAGAAAACAAACGGCAGGTGAAAAAAATTTTGAGCAAGAACAATAAGTAAATCTTGCTAGATATTTACACTCACTGCTTGTATAATAGAGATAGTAAAGAAAATTAACCGTTAAATTTTGCCTCTTTGTTCCTGTTTCCTTCGGGAATAAAGGGCAAAGCCGGTACTAAAATCACAATTTTGAAAGGAGTCTGAATAATGGATTTTTTCCGCGCAACTTTCTATGACCGGTATACCCGGCTCACGGAGGAGCAGATCAGGGAAAAGCTTACACCGACACCAAAGGCGGCAAGTTTTTCTGCCACATCTGCAGCTTTAGCCGGAAAAACTTTAAAGCTTGTCTTGGATGACGGCCCTACTTTGGAATACTCCTTTGAGCAGGATACTTTAACACTTAAGGAAAATGGTCAAGCAGCCGTTGAAGCTCCCTACACAGCAAAAGAACTGCATGAAATTATGCTCTTTACCCATATGATTCCTGATACCGTCCGTGGTTACAATGTGATTTGGGACAGGAAAACAAATTTAGTTACCGTTTTTGAAGTTTGGTTCTGTGGCTTTGAACATGACAAACGGGAAGTTTGGCGCCATTATATGTTCGGTTATGTTGATACCGGGGAAGGCGCACCGGAAAAACGGCACACTTTAACCAATAGGCTGGAAGGTTTAGGCACATACTGGAAAAATGACAATGGTGAGGAAATACTTTACTTCTTCCCCTCCGTTGTGTGGTCATCCTATGTGGAATTGAGCCATCCCCGCGGCGGCATCACCATCACCGGTCCTTCCGACTTTATCAAAATAAGCGACAAATACTATGTTTTTTCCCGTGTTGACTGTGAATATTCCGGAAGTTTTATTTTAGAGGTCATAGACCTTTTTGAAGTGAAACATATTGGTGTGCGCCTGGGCTTTAATCTTGAGGATGAGCTGGACTATTATCTCTATAGCGGCTGCGGTGAAGTGACCGGAAAAGTAACTAATTTGGAACCGCTTTCCGACTATGGTACGGAATTGCCGGAAGGGATAAAACCGAAACCAGGTGATCCTAAAGGCACCCGTCCTTCCTATCGTCCCCGCTTTTTATATCCTGACCTGACTAAAGAACAAGTTGATGAAATTATTAAAAACAAATGCAAAGTTTTTGCCGGCCGCTCCATTATGGCCAGCATGAATACCATGGAAGCGAGCGATTACATGGTGGGGAAAAAATTTACCCTCCGTTATGATGACGGTCCCGCTTGGGAATACGAGATTATTGATATCCAAACTTTAAGGTGGAGAGCAGAGGGCGAAGAAACTTGGCATGAAGAACTTTATCAAGGTTTTGAAGCGGCAAAAGACATTGTGCTCTTCAGTCATATTTGCACCGGTACCAATCCTTTACGCTGCCTGACCCATGCCGTTGATTTTTCCAAAGCTCTTGCCACTTGCGTGGACGCCCAGCTGGGTAATGGGCGGAAACCCTGGGAAGTTGGACGCCGGGCAATTTTTGGCGTGCTGGAAATGGAGGGAGGTCCTACGGCGCCGGCAGTGGAACGACACAGTTTCACAACCGAGTTGGTGGGCAGGGCGCAAGCCAACGTCTACAGTGATTTTATGCAGTCTGTTCATGTTTACAGCTCCCCCAATTCTTGCTCCTGGACAATTATGCTGCCCAATAACGCCGGCGGAGTTATGTGGAGTTCACCTTGTCTCTACGTGAAATTGCGCGATGATGCCTATCTTATCAGCTGGACGGAAGATACTTGCAACGGCAACCAGGGGACTTTTATCCTCAATACGCAGCTGTGGCAGGATTCCGGCTTCTTCTTTGGCATCGGCGGGCAAGGTGATGATGTAAGTGTGATGCTCACCACTTTGGGTGCTTATGTCCGTCCCCTTTTCGGTTACAATATTTTAAAATATTTTGCTAAAAAACGTAAGTAAGGGTAACTTGTGCCGCCATTTTTTTGGCGGCATTTTTTATGCGTAAAATTATGCTTTGCCAGCGGTTGAAGCGTTATTAAGTAATTTTTATAACTATTGCCGCTGGCAAAAATATGATACAATCAATTAAGAAGTGTAGTAATAATCAGTCTTTTCCCAGTGCTTCGCCGCTTCAGTAAAGGTTCCGGAAATATAACCACAAGGAGGAGCAGTTGATGCACGCGTCAAGACCTGTTACAGAGCGCATTCAGTATATGCGAGATTTGATACGCAACAGAGTTATACGCAACGATGCTGAACGTGCCGTTATCATTACGGAAGCTTACAAAAAATATCAGCATGTGCTTCCCATTATTAAAAAACCGCTGGCAATTTTGGAGTACTGTAAGAGAAAGAAAGTACGGGTGGAAGATTTTGAAGTAATTGTAGGCAACCGGGGCGAGCATTTTCTCGGGAATACTTATTGGGTTGAATGGAATGGTGTTTTTCTTGAACCTTTTACCAATCCTGATTTTCCCGGCGCTTGGCACCTGGGGGAAGACGGCTTGTACCACAACCCCGAATCGGACTTGGTACGGCTGACCATTTCTCCGGAAGATGTGGAAAAGCTAAAAAGCATTAAAGAGTACTGGGATGAGAATGTCCTGACACGGATCGCAGATGCGTGGCAGCCCGACGGCTATGATGAGCTGTGCAAGCTGAATGTTTGTAAAAACGTTCCCGGGGCACCGCTGATTATGATGCAGTCCGGTCATGTCTCTCCCGGCTATAAAAAAATTATTAACACCGGTATTGGTGTCATCAGAAAGCAAGCTCAAGCTTGGATTGACAAACATAACGGCAATCTCATGGGCGATAAAATAAAGAAATATCTTTTCTATAAAGCTGTCGTCATTACCTGTGATGCCATGTCCATCTTGATTAAACGGTATGGTGAGGAATGCTACCGTAAGATGGAAGAGTGCAAGGATGAAAAACGTAAAGCGGAACTGAAAATGATGGGCGACGGGCTGATGTGGATTTCGGAAAATCCCGCGCGCACCTTCTGGGAAGCTTTGCAGCTCACCATTATGTACCAGCTGTATTTATATTCAGAAACCTGTTTCCCGGGTCCAGCTTTTGGGCGTATCGATCAATATACCTGGCCCTTTTTAAAGGCAGATCTTGAAGCGGGCCGCATTGATATGGACACAGCCCAGGAATATCTTGATGCCTTTTTCCTGAAAGCCAACTGTTTTTATGCAGGCGGCACAGGTAAACTGGCGGAAACCACCGGTATCGGCAATACATACCAGCATACCACCATTGGCGGGGTAGATCCCAAAACCGGTGAAGATGCCACAAACCCTGTTACTTATATGGTGCTGGATACCATGCGGCGTTTGCGCTTACATGATCCCACCATTTCCCTGCGGATCCATAAAAATACACCGGAAGATTTATGGGACTTAGCCATTGAGACGACAAAAGTTTGCGGCGGTATCCCCCTCTTACAAAATGACGATGTAATTATTCCGGCTTTAATGCGGGAGCTGGGCTTTTCCCTGGAAGATGCACGTGATTACTGCATTATTGGTTGTCAAGAGATTGTGGGCAGCGGCAATGATTATCCGGCTTGTAACGGTGTTTCGCCGCCATATGCCAGTATCCACCATGGCGTGGTTCTGGCCATGACCATTAATAACGGTATTAACCCTTTTAATGGCGAGCAGTGTAAGATCCAGCGCGGCTACCTGTATGAAATGACTGATTTCGAACAGGTAAAGAATGCTTACAAGGAAATCCTTGAATATGTGACTAAACTGCAAGTTACCTTTGATAACTATGCGGAATATATTATTCAGCATTATGCCCCGCAGCCTGGCCTTTCCATTTCCATTGAAGGCTGCATGGAAAAAGGTATGGACTGCACCTGGGGTGGTGCCAAGTACAATTCCTACGGCGGCACCGCCAGCGGCCTTGCCACCATTGCCGATTCCCTCACTGCCATTAAGTACATGGTCTTTGATAAAAAACTGTGTACGGCACGGGAAATGTATGACGCCATTATGGCCAACTGGGAAGGCTATGAGGAGCTGCGGCAGACTATCATTAATGAAGTTCCCCACTTTGGCAATGCCGATCCTTATGCCGATGAAATGATGAAGTGGGTTTGCGATACTTATTATGAAATTTGCAAAAAATGTTACAGTGAAAGATCTCCCGTTTATAAAGCAGGACTTTACAGTGCTGCCGACCATATTGCGCAAGGTTACACAACTTGGGCTACACCGGATGGCAGGCGTACAGGCGAACCTATTGCCGATGCTGCTTCTCCGGTACAGGGCAGGGACCGCAACGGCCCCACTGCCGTCTGTATTTCCGCCACTTGCTATGATCACAAACAATTTGTCAATGGTGTTTGTCTCAATTTACGCATTCATCCCTCTGCCCTTAAAGGCGAGGACGGCAAGAAAAAATTGCGCCAGTTGACGCAAGCTTATTTTGCGCGGGGCGGCCTTGAGATCCAGTACAATATTGTGGATGCCGAGACCATGCGTGCCGCGCAAAAAGACCCCGATGCCTATCGCGATCTGGTGGTGCGCATTGCAGGATTTTCGGCTTACTTTGTGGAACTAGGCCGTGACGGGCAAGACGATCTGATCAGGCGGACGGAGAATTTACTGTAAAAAATTAGCCTCAAAACTGCAGATCGTTTTGAGGCCTTTCTCTCCTTTTCCTTATAAACTTGATTACCGGGCTGGGACAAAAAGCGTGCTGTAGTAGAGGGGAAGAAGTGGTGCTTTACAGTACCACTAATCAGCAGTTAATTGCAAAAAAAGAACTGGAGGCAAGAATTATGGCTTGGCAATTTAAACCTTTGACTGAACGTGTGGCAAGAATGCGCGAACGTTGGCGTAGTACAAAACCGGAAATTTGTATCGCGCGCTATAAAATTATTACCGAATTTTACAGGAAACATCCTGAACTTAACGGTATCTTGCGCCGGGCAAAGGCTATGCATGAAATCTTTTCCAAAATCCCGGTGCGCATTGATGATGACGAAGTAATTGTAGGAGCCCAAGCGGCCAAATTTAAAGCGGGAGCATTGTACCCGGAAAATTGCGTTACTTTTATTAAAGACGAAATTTGCAGCGGTTCCATCCGCACACGGGATATAGATCCTTACGATGTTTCCGACGAGGATATTGAGTATCTTAAAGAGACCATTGATTACTGGCTGTATGGAGAAAGTACACATGCGAAAACACAAGCTTATTATCCGGAAGAATATGCGCCGCATGATTTTAACGGCGTGACCATGATTGGCCGCATGTGTATTAGTGATACCCCCGTGGGCCATTTTGTGGCCGGCTACGAGAAAGCCATCAAGGTTGGTTTTAAAGCCATTAAAGAAGAAGCGGAACGGAAAATGGCGGAAATCGTGGCGCAAGCTATGCCCGGCAACACCAATGAACAGTATAATTTTTATCGCGCCATTGCCATTGTCTGCGACGGTATGATTACGCTGACAAAACGCTATGCGAAGCTGGCCGCGGAAAAGCTGGCGGCAGAAACTGACCCGCAGCGGAAAAAAGAGCTGGCAATGATGGTGGAAACATTAAATTGGATTATGGAAAACCCGGCCCGTAATTTTGTGGAAGCGCTGCAATGCCTCTACATGTACCATACTTGCCTGTGTCTGGAAGGAAATATACATGGTATCAGTTTAGGCCGTGTCGATCAATACCTGGGTGAATTTTTGGAAAAAGACTTGCAAAACGGCACCATCACAGAAGAATACGCGCAGGAACTGCTGGATCTCTTTTTCCTGAAAATAGTGGAAATCAATAAGCCCTGGAGTTATGGCGCTACCCAGTCTGCTCCCGGTTATACCACGGGACAATTAATGACCTTAGGCGGCGTTGATAAAGACGGCAATGACGCTGCCAATAAAGTAAGTTATATGATGCTACAAAGTGTGGGACGTCTCAAACTGCATACGCCGCTGGCGCTTAGGGTGCATAAAAATACACCGCCCGAGCTTTGGGAAGCGGCCATTGAAACCAGCAAAATTTGCGGTGGTATTCCCACTTTTGAAAATGACGATGTTATTATCCCGGCCCTGCTGAATAGAGGTTTTACCCTGGAAGACGCCCGCGATTATTCACTGATTGGTTGTGTGGAGCCGGGCGGTACCGGTAACGACTGGCCTGCCTGCGGCGGCACCGGCAGTGTCTCCTATATTAACCTTCCTAATGCCCTGTGGCTGGCCATTAATGACGGCTACCTGCCTGTACCGCTGCGTTTCGGCGCACCGAAAAAAGGTGACAAAGAACCCGAAATGATTAAGCAGCGGGTTGGCCTGCCTACAGGTTACCTGTATGAGATGGAAACCTTTGAGGAAGTGCTGGAAGCTTTCCGCAAACAGATGGAGTTTTTCGTCAGGTGGCATGTAATTGTCAACAATAATGCCGAAAACGTCACGCGCGAAGTTTTACCGCTGCCGGTTGTTTCCGCAACCATGGAAGGCTGCATGGAAAAAGGTAAAGACGTAATGTACGGGGGAGCCAAGTATAACGGCACCGGTGTCCCCGGCATCGGCATTGGCAATATTGCCGACTCGCTCTTTATGATTAAACATCTTTGTTTTGATACGAAAAAATGTACCACCCGTGAATTATATGATGCCCTGATTAATAACTGGGAAGGTTATGAGGAGCTGCAGCAATATATTAAAGGTTCTGAGCTGCACTACGGTAACGGCAACCCAGAAGTGGATCAATGGGCGGCTTGGGCGGCGGAAAAATATGCAGAAATAGTTACTTCCTGCACCGGTCCCAGGGGACGTTACACGGCGGCTTTGTTCCCGGTAACAGCCCACGTCATGTTTGGTATGATGACTGCCGCCACCCCGGATGGACGTAATGCAGGTGTACCGCTGTCCGATGGTATTTCGCCCGTGCAGCAAATGGACAAAAAGGGTCCCACCGCCATTATCAGGTCTGTGGCCACCATTAAGCAGGGTGACTTTGCCAACGGGACCTTGCTCAATATGAAATTTAGTCCCTCTTGCCTAAGAGGCGAAGACGGTATTAAGAAATTAAGCCAGTTAATTCAAACCTACTTTAACCTTGGCGGTATGGAAGTGCAGATCAATGTGCTTTCCGCCGATATCCTGCGGGAGGCGCAAAAGAATCCGGATGAGTATAGAGATCTGGTGGTCAGGATAGCAGGCTTTTCCGCATATTTTGTGGAATTGCATGTGACCAGCCAAAATGAACTAATTTCCCGGACTGTTTTGGAAATGTAACTTGCATCTTAACCAGGAAAAAAGTATAATAGGTGCTAATAAAACGAAACAATTTCATGGCGGACAAGTGATGAAGGGAAGGAGTAGTTCAGTTAACATCTTTACAGAGAGTATCCGGCCGGTGTAAGGATACAGATGTACTGATACGAATACATCCCGGAACTGCGGCCTGAAATAATAGTAGGGTTTGCCGGGTACGCCCGTTACAGCGTACGAGTGTCTTTGACACTCACTGAGGGAAATTTCGTGAGGAATTTCCGTCACAGAGGTGGTACCGCAATTTTTGCCCTCTGTTCCGGCTGGAACAGAGGTTTTTTGTTGAAGATAGCAAGATTGGAGGGTGTAAGATGCAAATTTATGAAGAACTGGAAGCTCGCGGCTTAATTGCCCAGGTTACAGACGAAGAAGAAATCAAAAAACTTGTCAATGCAGGTAAAGCTGTTTTTTATATTGGTTTTGATCCCACCGCCGACTCTTTACATGTAGGACATTTTTTGCAGTTGAGCCTCATGAAGCGTTTGCAAATGGCGGGTAATACACCTGTAGTTTTAATCGGGGGGGGAACCGGCTATATTGGTGATCCTTCCGGGCGGACAGATTTGCGGCAATTAATGACGCCGGAAGAAATAGAATATAATTGCCAGTGTTTTAAAAAACAGATGGAGAGGTTTATTGAATTTGGCGAAGGCAAAGCCATTATGGTCAATAACGCCGAGTGGCTGCTTAAACTGAACTATATTGAATTTTTGCGCGAAGTGGGGCCCCATTTTTCGGTGAATACCATGCTGCGCGCCGAATGCTACAAGCAGCGGATGGAAAGAGGGCTTTCCTTCTTGGAATTTAACTATATGATTATGCAAGCCTATGATTTTTACCATCTTTTCCGGCATTACGGCTGTAATATGCAGTTTGGCGGCGATGACCAGTGGTCCAATATGCTGGCCGGTACGGAACTGATTCGCCGCAAATTGGGTAAAGACGCCTATGCCATGACAGTGCCCCTTTTGATGACCGCAGAAGGACATAAAATGGGCAAAACCGCCAAAGGCGCCGTCTGGCTCGATCCGGAAAAAACATCACCGTATGAGTTTTATCAGTACTGGCGCAATGTAGATGACGCTGATGTGATAAAATGCTTGCGGATGCTGACCTTCTTACCCCTGGAACAAATTGCGGAAATGGAGACGTGGGAAGGGAGCCAGTTAAATGAAGCAAAAACTATTTTAGCCTTTGAACTGACAAAACTGGTGCACGGCGAGGAAGAAGCCCAAAAAGCCAAAGATGCAGCCTATGCTCTTTTTGTCAGCGGTACCGACAGTGCCACCATGCCCACCACGGAAATTGCAGCGGCAGACCTGACTGACGGAGCCATCAGTATTATTGATTTGCTGGTGGCAACCGGTTTGACAAAATCAAAAAGTGAAGCCAGGCGTTTAGTACAGCAGGGGGGCGTCTATGTTGACGATGCCAAAGTGGATTCCATATCGGCTCTGGTCACAAAAGAGCAGCTGCAAGCCGGCGTCAAAATCCGCAAAGGCAAGAAAACTTACCATAAAGCTATCCTAAAATAAAGTAAACGGCCAAGGGATGTACGGCTCCTTTGGCCGGTTTTTCACAAGTTGCGGTCCGGTAAAATATTTTAAAATAAAGGAGTTTTCGGTGATGAAGCGCATGCTTACAGTTAAAGGAGTAGGCAAAAGGCGTATTAAACCGGATTTAATGGTGGTGAAAATGAGGCTTTCCGCTTTGCGGGCAGATTACCGGGAGACCATGAAATTTGCCGCGCAATCTGTTAAAGCTTTGCAAGAGGCAATGCAGGCAGCAGGTTTCACCAAGGAAGATTTAAAAACAACAGATTTTACCCTCAACACCCATTATGAAAACTACTATGATCAGGACGGCACTTATAAAGAGAAATTTGCCGGCTACCTTTGTGAACAGGAATTAAAACTTGAATTTGCCTACGATCTGGACGTTTTATCGGGGGTGCTTACGGCCCTTGCGCAAGCGCCTGTAGAGCCGCAATTAAAGCTGCAGTTTACTGTCAAAAACAAAGCTGCCGTACAGGAAAAGCTGCTTGTAGAAGCTACGGAAAACGCCAAAGCAAAAGCAGAAATTCTCGCCCGGGCAGCGGGGGTTTCCCTGGGGAAATTATTAAGGATCCATGATAACTGGAGTGAAATGCAGTTCACTTCCCCAACAAATTTTGCTCTGGAAGCAAAATATCCGGCTCTGGCGGCATCTGCGCCGGAAATTGAGCCGGATGAGATTACAGTGAGCGCTACAGTTACGTTTGTCTGGGAGATTAAGGATTAAGATTTTTCTTTTTTAGTTTGTTTAAGAGGTTGGAGATTTTTTCTTTTTGTTTTGCCGTTCCTTCCGGGTCCAAGGCGAAGGAGACCTTTAGCCAGCTGCCTTCCTTTGCTCCCGGTGGGAGAAGTTTTTTAGGGATGTTGACTTTGATTTCCTCATCACCAAAGAGTACCACCGCATAATCTGCTTCAAAACGATCAATTACAGCCTTCATCATCTGCCTCCAGTTGCTTTTTGTTTATGGTTTACAGACCCCGCAGGGGACATAGCCTTGAGTTTTGGCGTCTTGAATTGATGTAAACCAGATTTCATTTTCCGGTAAAATTTTTTTTGCATGCCTGCAGGTTGGTTTGTGGTATTTATCTGATTTGATGCTACCCAGATACAATTTTGGGGCCGGTTCTGCTTTTGGCGCCTGTTCATGATTGGGAGCAGGTTTTGTTTCCTTGGTTGGTTGCGTTTCCGGGGCAGGAGCCGGTTTTGCTGTTGAAACCTGTTTTTCAGGTTCCTTGGGGGAAACATACCGGTATGGCTCCTTAATATTGATTTTATAGTCTTGGCCGTCTGTGGTGATGACAATGGTCCCGTGGAGATCGGTGCGATAGATTTTTACCTGGGCTTCTGTGAGTCTTTGGAGAATTTCTGCATGCGGGTGGCCATAAGTATTGCCACTGCCCGCCATGATCACGGCAACTTCCGGGCTTACCGCATTGAGAAAAGCAGTTGACGTACTTGTGCGGCTGCCGTGGTGGGCAATTTTTAAGACTGTGCTGCTTAAACTGCCTTTGCGGCCCAAAATTTCTTTTTCCGCGTCACTTTCGATATCCCCGGTAAACAAAAAAGCAATTTGCCCGCAGATTATCCTGGTGACAAGGGAAGCATTGTTAAGATTGTCCCCGGAGGGAGATGTGGGGTGGAGAATTTCCAAATTGATGTTTGGTGCCAGCGTGCGGGAAAGGCCGGCCCGTCCCTCTGTAAATTTAATATTTTTTTCATCAATTAAAGTAAGATATGCTTCAAAAGTTTTTGTGGTATGGACAACACCGGGATCAATTACTTCTTTTACGGGGAAAGCTTGTAGCACATCAATAAGGCCGCCGATATGATCGGCATGCGGGTGGGTACCAATGACTAAATCAATTTCTGCCACACCCAGATTTTTTAAATAGTTAACCACTGTCTTGCCGCGTTCTCCCGCATCGATAAGTACATTTTGTTGTTCCGTCTGGACAAAAATAGCGTCACCCTGACCTACATCAATGAAATGTACTTGCAGCCGGCCTGCCGGGATAGGCAGGTTAACCGCCTCTTTGTTTTGCGGATTTTGGTATGTACCGTTTGCTTCTGAAGCTGCAGGAGCGGGTTCTTTACTGGATTCAGGGGGATCTGCACCGGTTTCTGTATGCCTTGTGCCTTCCTCTGTTTGTGGCGCCATCGGTTGAGCCGTTGTGCCGGTCTCGTTGCCGGGCGGGTCAGATAATGCAGCTCCTACAACAAATGCAAGTAAAGAGAAGAAAATGATAAAAGCGGCAGTTTTTTTGTTTTGCTTTTTCAAGAGATTATATACCAACAAAAAGCAGCCCGCAAA
>ERZ773359.1507-NODE-1507-length-31997-cov-12.469038_pt1 | contig 31997 bp, 29 predicted proteins | sample MGYA00374955_ERZ773359 | MGnify/ENA primary metagenome ERZ773359 (study PRJEB29098, sample SAMN04486028) | biogas fermenter metagenome | study: EMG produced TPA metagenomics assembly of the Biogas fermentation microbial communities from Germany - Plant 4 DNA1...
TCGTCAATCTCAAAGACACTAAGGGCAAACGAACAGCGAAGTTTTCCACGGGCATGAAGCAGCGGCTGGGTATCGCCATCGCACTTTTGGGGAATCCAGAGATTCTGATCTTGGATGAACCAACCAACGGCCTTGATCCTTTGGGCATTCAGGAATTTAGAAAACTAGTACGCACCCTGCCCAAAATGGGTATTACCGTAATTCTCTCGAGCCATATCCTCAGCGAAGTGGGCCAACTAGTAGATTGCGTTGGGATCATCAGTGCGGGGCGGCTGGGCTACCAGGGGCCTGTAGGTACAGACTCTAACCTAGAAGATCTATTCATCAGCGTTGTGAGGGGGCAGAGAAATGCTGAGCTTATTTAGAGTAGAACACCTGAAGTACAAGTGCACCATGACCCGAAGGCTGATGTTGATGGCTCCTCTGTTCTTCATAGTTATGGCTCTACCCCAGAGCTATTTCATGCCGCCAGACTGTGTTCACTCTTGGAACCTAGTATTGGGTATAGTCTACAACTGGTGGCCCGTATTATTTCTGCCCCTAGGAATCGCACTGATCGCTGGGCTGGTAGTCCACCAAGAAAAGCGTGCAGGGGGCTATCGCGCTGCCCTCATCCACCCGATCTCTCCGGCGCAGCTTTGGTTGGCTAAGACCGTAATAATGAGTTACCAACTACTGCTTGCCACTGTTGTCCTGGTAGGTGCTGCCCTAGTATCAGGGATGATCACAAAGGCTGGGCCCGTGCCTTGGCGCAAGCTTCTCCTGGGAGGAATGCTCCTATGGGTGACAAGTCTACCCCTGATCCCGATTCAGCTTTGGGCAGCAGAGATGCTTGGATTTATCGGCAGCATGGCTGTGGGTACTGTAGGATTTGCTGCTGGTGTCTGGGCAGCACCTGCTCCCCATTGGATCTACTACCCGTGGAGCTGGCCCATCAGAATGATGTGCCCGTTAATCGGAGTACATCCAAACGGAACATTTTTGCCACCCAACGATCCGCTGCTTAATTCCGGCGTAATCCCATTAGGATTAACTCTGGCTGTGCTCGTCACTATTGCATTCTGTCTAGGGGGAGCATTCTGGTTCAGCCGTCAGGAGGTTTTGTCATGACAAGGGTTCTTAGAGCCGAGTGGATCAAACTGCGGCGTTCACCACTCCCGTGGCTCGTTCTGCTCACGCCTATTTTGTACAGCATATTTATCATCTGGTATTTTTCCGGTAGAACCATCTCTGATCAGCTACAGATCAGTATCTACGACGCCTACTTCCAAGTCTGGGCAGCAATTGTAGTACCGTTAGGTGCAGGGCTTCTCCCTGGATTGATGAGCTATCAAGAAGCCCAAGCTGGCAGTTTTCAGGGGCTCTTGGCCAGCCGCATTCCCCGTATACTTCTCTATTTCGGGAAAATGGCCATGCTGGTTCTCCTGTCAACCATCAGCACTGCCCTAGGTGTGATCCTATTAATTGTTGGTGTAAAATATCTCGTAGGAATACCCCTATCCCCCGCACCCTTCATCTACGGGGCGCTAGTCGCTGAGCTGACCACCATCCCTCTCTTGGCCATGCAGCTCTGGATCAGCTTAGCCCTCGGACTAGGACCTTCGATTGGAGTTGAGGCTGGCGGGCTTCTCCTAGGGGCGCTCTCTTTAACTAGCTTGGGCGATCACTACTGGCAGTATCTACCCTGGGGATGGACAGCACGGTTTGTTATGGCGCCTGGTGCTGCATTCTATTACGAAATTATGCCTGAGTTTGAGAATGCACCATTCGCAGCCGTGGTTTTCTTGCTGCTCACTCTGGGAGGTGGCCTACTGTGGTTTGGGCGCTGGGAAGGAAAGAAAATGCATGATTAGACAAGGAGGCATAGGATGGCACGGATCTTAGTAATCGATGACCAGCTGGACTTAGTCGCTCTCCTCAAGGATGAACTCGAGAGCCGCGGGCACCAGGTACTAACCGCGCTAGATGGAAACGAAGGGGTGGAGCTTGCGCAGATGGAGCCCGACCTGATCATTTTAGATATCATGATGCCGGGCATGGATGGCTACGATGTCTGCCGTTCCATCCGCAGCGCAGTCTCGTGCCCCATCCTCTTTCTCAGTGCCAAACAGAGCGAAACGGATCGGATTAAGGGACTTGCACTCGGAGGTGATGATTACATCCTGAAGCCCTTCAGCCTCCCAGAACTACTGGCCCGAGTGGATGCCCATCTGCGCCGCGAGAAGCGGGCTCTATCTCTCAAATTGGGCGGTGAAGGAAACTGGATCCGATTTGGCTCTTTAGCAATAAACCTTCATTCGCGACAAGCGACAGTCGAAGATTCTCCGCTGTCGTTAACCAAGCGAGAATTCGATATCCTCGAACTGCTTGCCCTAAATCCAGGGCAGGTATTCTCGCGAGAACAGATATATGAGAAGATCTGGGGCTATGATGCGGATGGTGATTCGGCAACTGTTACAGAGCACATCAAGAACATTCGCGCCAAGATTTCCAGCATTGATCCAGAGACCCAGTACATTGGCACAGTCTGGGGAATTGGCTACCGCTGGGAAAAACGGCCTGGGAAGGGTGATGGCGATGCTCGCAAAGCTATCACTTAGAACGCAATTTATCATGAGCTTCGTGCTGATCATTGTGCTGACATTGATCAGCACAGGCTGTCTAACCTGGGGAGTATTTTACATCTTAGCTCGAACAGAAAACGAGCGCTTCTTCCCAGCGAATTACTATGAAAAGCAGATCCCAAGTCTCGAAGCACGCATTCGAGACTTCGGCACCACCCTATTGGACGACGAATCAACTCTTTGGGAACTCATTCCCCATGAAGGGATTACGTACCAAGTCTTCGATGCCGAGGGAAGGGTGCTGTACGGCACCGAGACGGCTCAGGTGATCGGCGGCCCCGAAGAGCTGCTGCACCTCATAAATACCACCTATCGGCGGCAGGATGACTTCATTAGGCTGGTTCCATTATTCGCTGGTCCGAGGCTTGAGGGAGCAGTGGCCCTGGTATACGAACTCGCACCATATTATCCAGTGGTGATGGATCGGGTTCTGTTGGGATCTCTCCCGTATTTGCTGGTCATATCTCCAGTGATCTTTGTGGTACTGTTTACTATTCTATTTGCCAGACGGTTCTCCAGGAGTCTTAGAGAACCAGTTAACATGTTGATCGAAGCATCTAGGAAAGTGCAGGCACATGACCTCGACTTTGATATCCCGTACAAAGCCAATAACGAGCTGGGGCAGCTCTGCCAATCGTTCAACGAAATGAAGGACGCACTGAAAGAATCGCTGAGAGCACAGTGGCAGGCCGAACAGCGCCGCCGCGATATGGTTGCCGCCCTGGCCCATGATCTAAAGACACCCTTTACGATAATCCAAGGCTATGCTCAAGCCCTCGGGCAGCAAACCGAGGAGGGTACCAAAGAAAGCCGCTACCTTCAAGTGATAGCGGAGAATGCCCATCGGGGCGGGGATCTTGTCCAGGAAATGCTGTACGCGGCAGAGCTCGAAGAAAGTACAGACAGCACTTCAGTTGAGGTCGACTTCCCCACGTTCCTCCGAGAAAAACTGGATATCTACCAAGAGTTAGGAAGTAGCCAGAACATCACTGTCGATCTGGAACTCTCGGGTTTTGCAGATGATTCTTCGCAAATTAAGGCCGATAAGGCCGCGCTCAGCCGCATTCTCGATAACATCATGATGAACAACCTACATCATACGCCAGTAGGTGGTTCCATCAGCGTAACCGTCCGACGAGAAGAACAAGCCCTGCGTTTCACTATTCGCGATACCGGCCCTGGTTTCTCCTCACAAGATCTGCAGCGCCTGTTTGACAAGTTCTATCGGGGAGACCAGAGCCGCAGCGCACAGGGCGGTTCTGGACTGGGGCTGTATATAGTCAAGCAGCTTGTGGAAAGGATGGGTGGCGGCGTGCATGCCTGCAACCATCCTAGTGGAGGAGCTTGCATTGAGTTCTATCTGCCCATTGTGGACTGATACCCCTAAAGCGCACATGTCCCACGCAGAGCATCCATCCTGCGTGGGACATGTTCTCTTCACCTATACAGATAAAGAATGAGTAAGACGATTGATACAGCCAACCTGATAAGCTGCGACTTCACACTGACTTTTCCGTACATCTTCAGCCCGTTGGCCGCTGTAGAAAGGTGAATCAGGATCAAACCACCCAGAAGCACATACAAGCCTGCCCCTGAGGAAATCACGGCCAGAGCTGTCAGCACGCCTCCCGCCATCAGGATAATACTGGACCACAGTTCAATCTGCCGGGCTTTGAGCTGTATCAGTCCAACTGAGAAATGGAGCAGCCCGTAGATTACTCCTATGGCTGCTGCCAAGTAACCTGCAGCCGGCATTGCAACACCCCCCAGCTTCTCCTGTATCAATATATTGCAGGAACCTTCATTCGGTCACATGCTGAGGGCCGGAAGAATACAGTCTTCGATAATATGACTATGGTAAGCCTCAACTCACACGCTCTTCTTACTGACGTAGCTATTAGCAAACATTGTGACCGCCCCTAAAACAAACAGGACAGCCCACAAGACAGCCACTGCGGCCCATCCCCAGATATCTGCCACTAAGCCAGTTATGATGGTCATTAGGGCAGAACCTACATAAGACGCAAAATCTAAGAAGCCTGCTATCGTTGACGACTTACCATCAAAGCGCATCGGAATGGTAGAGAGCAGCACAACGTTAATGCCGTTGACAATCAGAGAACACAGTCCGATTAGCAAACTTAAGACCAATGCGCTCTCAGCCGAAAAGGCTGCCACGACTCCGGCAGCAGCCAGACTGCCGCCCGAAAATAAACCGATGATTGTCTTTCTGTCATCGCCAATCAGGTTGTTCAGCCAGCCGGCGATGAGCACTCCGGCAAAACCCATCAACGGCACAATCAGCGAATACCCTACTGCGCTATCAATTTCCAAGCCCTGCGTCTTCATCAGTAGAGCAGGCATCCAGAGATTAATACCATCCTTAATCATTCCCTGGAACAAGGTAGTAACCGCTAACAGCAGCAGATAGGGCTGCCGCAAGAATCCTGAGGTTTCCCTGACCATGCTCGCCAAAGAAGGCTTAGTTTCAGGTACAGCAGGTTGTGTGCTTAACTCGAAACCCACCTGCTGAGGGTTATCTCTGATCGACACAACCCAAAGAACGGCGTGGGCAAACAGCACTGCTGCGGGAACCCAAAACGCAAACTGCCAACGGCCGAAGGCCGCGATAATCTGGCCAGACAGCCACCATGTAACCAGGGCTCCAAACACAAACGATGTACCCAGGATGGCAGAGACTGTGTTCCGCTGATGATTTTCAGTCCAGGCCGAAGCGGTCTTCACAATGGGCCCCCAGCCCGTTGACTGGAATATGCCGTTCAGCCCCCAGATTACCGACATCGCCGCCACTGTCCCGGCAAACCCGAACATCAAATTACAGAATGCCGTCCCAAGAAGCCCTAAGAAGATAAACAGCCGAGCTGAGAGTCTGTCACCTAAAGAACCGTTTATCAGCTGGCCAAAGGCATATACCCAAAAGAAAACACTGCTCACGATACCCGTAGTGATTGTGTTCCAACCAAGTTCTTGTTCAATGACTGGCAGAGCAACAGAAAGGTTTAAGCGGCCCAAATAGAATAAGCAGTACGTGAGCCACAGGGTTCCAATAATGCGCCACTGCCAAACTTGCCTCTTACTCTTAACGATTGAAGAAAATTGGATTAGTCCATGCCGTCCGCCCATTGGCATCCACCACTTCTGCCCTGACAAAAAGCTCATCCCCTCGTAGGTTGTGGACAGCGGAACTTATCGTTTCTCCTGGCTCAGCGTAGAAGCTCTTGCCTCTTGACTCGAATGCAACAAAATGAATCGCAGCCGCAGGCGAGCATTCAATATAGACCTGGCCCCCATCAAGCCCAAAGTCGGTAATAACTGGCCCAGTGGAAGAATAAAAACGTCCCGCTTCAATTGCCTTGGATATGTCTTCGACTGTTAGTTGAGGTGCATTCACCATAATCCAGCCACCGCAGTAATCCTCGTCCCATTGATGAGTATCATCCGTTGCTACTCCCCAAACCTTGACACCACGGCGCAAGAACGAATCCCAATGATCTAGATGGAGCCCGGTGCGGTTTTCCCTTTCGCAACCATGGTTGTAAATCTCAATCGCGGTAAAGTTGCGCAGTTCACTGACGTCTTCCCACTCCACCCTTGACCATAATGGATGGCAGTAGATTGAAAGATAGTTTTCCGCTTGAAAGTTGTCAATGGCTGCCTGTGCCCCAGCTGCTTCAATCCCCTCTGGAGGTGCAATTCTCTCGAGGTGCCGTGCTCCCCGGCCAGTACGATGAATGCCCACGATATGGTGGCAGTGCCACGGTTTGGGGATCTTTACTTCAATCTCGATTCCGGGTATGATGATGAAATCATCGGTATTGAGTTCTTCCCAATAAGAGTAGAGGTCGTGGTCTGTGATAGCCAAGAAATTCCAGCCACGTGTGCGGTAGATCTCAGCTACTTCAGGCGGGCTCAGCCTACCATCAGACCGAGTGGTGTGACTGTGCAGATTACCTTTGAACCATTTGTTGTCCTTACAATAAACAGATTCTCGTGCCATTATCGCTGCCTCCTATCTGTGCATACCGGTTTATTCCCTCTCACTTGAAAATCCCCTGCTGATACACCTGTGGATAACTACATTTCTTGACCAAAGCAAGTTCCTTCGGCGATAATTAGAATGAAAACATACTATGTTTGGAAATGACTAAAACGCACCTGCGTTGGTCAATAGGAGGTTGTCTTGTGGTAGAACTAGAACGACAGGAAGAAATCAAGTGGCTGAATCGGGTCCTAACCGAGATTGGGGCGCAGCTGCAGGAGGTTGGCGTCACCAGTGCCATGTACAGGCGGCGCGTCCAAGACGTGCGCAAACTGATATGGGAAGACCTGCAGATCAGTTCAGCCGACTCAGACACCTATGATGAGCTTGCGCAGCACATCATGCAGTTGGGGGAAGAACGAGGCGCTGCCATCCGCAAATATAAGCAGATGCGCAGGCTTCTTTCTATGCAGGACAGCCCCTATTTCGGCCGTTTTGACTTCCAACCAGAAGATTTCCCCTTCCCAGAATCATTCTATATTGGAATAGGAACGATCGTTGACCGGGCAACGGGCATACCCTTGGTGTACGACTGGCGTGCACCTATCTCATCTCTGTTCTACGACTATGGCCTAGGGCCAGCGTCTTACACCGCCCCGATGGGAACGATATATGGCACGATCACAAAAAAGCGCCAGTACAAGATTGAGAACGGAAAACTGCTGTACATGCTGGATACCGATCTTAAGATCGACGACGAGATGCTGCAGCGCGCTTTGAGTGACAGTACTGACGAAACTATGCGTACCATCGTTACAACCATCCAAAGAGAGCAGAATCGGGCAATCCGCTACGAGGACAAGCCCGTATTGATCGTCACAGGCCCTGCTGGCAGCGGCAAGACGTCAGTTGCACTACACCGCATCGCTTATATCTTATATAAACATCGCGAGAATACATCAGCCAACGATGTCATTATCTTCTCCCCGAGCAATGTGTTCAGCGAATACATCAGTGATGTTCTGCCTGAGCTCGGTGAAGAAAACGTGCTGCAGACCACTTTCCAGGAATTTGCAGAGTCGACTCTGCGGGGCCTTTTCAGCTGTGAAAGCTTATTAGACTTCCAAGAACAGTTGGCTGCGGCTTCTCCTGAAGAACGTGAACGGCGTTTGGCGCGCCTTGAAGCCAAGAGCTCTAGTGAGTTTGTGGAACGCCTCGAAGACACAGTACAGCGCTGTGCGTCACAGGGCGTTGAACCACAAGATGTGACACTCTTGGGCAAGATCATCTTCTCGAAGGATGAAATCCAACGGATGCTCACTGAAGACTATGCTTATTTACCTTACAGAAAGCGACTGGATAAGGTTCGGAACCGAGTTCTGACCAAGGTGCGCCCACTGAAGAAAGCAGCGATCGAGAAGCGCTACCGCAAAATCCGCGACGAAGACGTTTTTATAGGTGAAGGCCATTGGGAATGGGCACGCAAAGCAATTGAGCCTGTTCGGAAGGAGTATCGGGCAATGCTCGCCGAGCTCGACGGCTGGCTCACGCTGGAACCCATACAGGTTTACCTGAGAATGTTGACCCCTGAAGAAAGAGAAGGAACCGAGTCGGCGATTGCAGCCGACAGACTACTGTTCGAAGACGTTGCGCCTGTACTGTTTGTCAAGGGTGAGCTGCAGGGCTATCCTGCGCAGAACCATATCCGCCAAGTAGTTCTTGACGAGGGGCAGGATTATTCTGAGATTCAGCTCAGGATCATCAAGGCTCTCTTCCCAAGAGCTAGGTTCACCATTTTAGGAGACGAGAACCAGCTTCTCAACCCGAGCTTAGGCAGGGGCAGCGGCCTTGCTAACGCACACCGGGTCTTCGCAGAAGGGACAGTCGAGAGGTTCCACCTGAGAATGACCTATCGATCGACGCAAGAGATCACAAACTTCTGCCTCGCCCTGCTGCCGGAAGACGCTCGCAAAGATGCGATTCCGTTGGTCCGTTCCGGTGCCAAACCTCTTCTGACTCCGGTTGAGCCCGAACAGCATGCGCAGGCAGTAAAGGACTTCTTGACGAACGCAGTGTCACAAGACTTCAAGACTAAGGCGGTCATCTGCAAGAGTGCTGCCCAAGCAAAAGAGGTTCACGCGGCCCTCGCAGATCTTGAACCGCAGTTGATAATCGACGAAGACGATAACTACAAGAGCGGCATCGTCGTTATTCCCTACTACCTAGCTAAGGGACTGGAGTTCGATGCGGTTGTGATCTGGGACGCCAATGCAGAGGCTTATAGCCAACCATACCACCGTCACCAGCTCTATGTCGCCTGCAGCCGCGCTTTACATGAGCTGGCGGTATTCTATACCAATAATCCATCGCCCTTTGTAGCCCAGCTACCGAGTGGACTGTACAGGACCGAGTGATTTGACCATCCGTCAAACCTATGATATAGTCAAATTAGCTAATTTAGCTAATTTGTGCTAGGAGGCGAGGGAAGATGCGGAAAGTCACCTCTACAGAAATGCAGAATAACTTTGGTAAGTACCTGATGATGGCCCAGGAAGAGGAGATTATTATTACGCGCAACGGGCAGGAAATAGCTAAGTTGGGCAAGGTCCAGCCTGACTTCTTAGCGGACGAAGCACTTCACCTCTCCTATGGTTCGACGAAGACGTATGAAGAGTTTCTCGAGATTTCGCGGAACTCGCCTGAGCGTTTCGAGCTCATCGATGGAGAGATCGTGCTGCTGGCATCGCCGAAGACCACTCACCAACTTGTAGTGGCTGAGCTGTTCGCGTTATTGCACAGTTTCTTGGCGGAGGGTACCTGCCTCGCCATCGCGGCTCCATACGATATTACCATTAGGCGGTCACCGGACGACATAAATGTGGTTCAGCCGGATCTCATGGTAATCTGCGACTTAGCGGATCATCTGGATAGTGAGGGGTATTACCAAGGCGTCCCGACATTAATCTGTGAGGTGTTGTCTGAAAGCACTCGCCGTATTGATCTGATTAAGAAGATGGAACTCTATATGACCGGCGGCGTCAAAGAGTACTGGGTAGTCGATCCTGAAAATGAGTCTATCTTAGTGTACGGTTTCGAAGAAGGCGATATCTCCCGGCACATGACATACAAAGCACCAGACCAAGCCCGTTCCATTGTGTTCCCCGATCTAGGAGTTGACCTATCCAGCCTTTTTCGCAAAGTAAAAATCAGCCTTGGTAAGAACCAGGGCTGATTTCGCGCTGTAATTAGTTCTCCACTGTTCGGGACATTCTTGTTCTGCCAGCGTATCGGTTCAAGAAGCGCAGATGCCAAATACTGAGTACCACACCCTTACAGATACTTGAGAGGGTAATTGCCCACCACACGCCTTCTAAGCCCAAAGATGTGGAGGACAGGATCAGCGCTAGCGGAATCCGCAGCAGATTGAACCCAATGCTCACTACGGCTGGTGGTAGTGACTGCCCATGGCCGATGAAGGAACCGGCAGTCATGATTTCTACACACATAAAAAGCTGGCAGAGGCCTAAAATCCGCAGATAGACGACTCCATAACGTATAGCTTCTTCTTCGGGGATAAACAGAGAAAAAAGCGGTTCTGCAGCAAATATCAGGAGAAAGGCAGCAAATAGCCCCCATACGGTTACTATGCCGAGGCCTGTGAAGTAGCCCTTGCGGACTCTCTCCCATTTCCTCGCACCGTAGTTCTGTCCCACAAAGGCACTCATAGCAACTTCGAATCCTGAAGCGGTCAGCCACGAGATTGACTCTATCTGGGAACCAACCTGCTGTACTGCCACGGGCAGCGGGCCCCAATTAGCAAGGATCCGAGCAATCACCATAGCTATTGATGCAAAGCAGGCATTCTGAACCGCTGGCGGAAGCCCTAACCGGAGAATCTCCTTAGCCCGTACCCACTCCATTTTCTTAATTAGGTTTATGCCTGAAAAGAGTTCAGGCCTGGTGCGGGCATGCAGTGCAAAGGCCCCTGTTACAGTCACCTGAGCAATAAAGGTCGCAATTGCTGCCCCCGTAGTCTCGAGCCGCGGAATGGGGCCCAATCCAAGGATAAGAATCGGATCTAGAGTAATGTTCAGCACCAAACCAAGGGCGTTAAGCCGAAACGGTGTGGTGCTGTCGCCTGCCCCGTTAAAAATCGCGGTAAAGACGGGATTCAGCATGAAACACGACATGCTCATTGAAACGATCACCAAATACGTACGCGCATCTGACTCGATGGAAGGGCCCAAGCGGAAGAACCCGATCAACGGCCGACGGAAGATAACCATGAAAAGCCCGTACAGCACGCCCAGAGAGACGGCAATCTGGATGCTGTGACGGATGAACTCTTTGGCTCGCTTTGTGTCTCGAGCCCCAATCGACTGGGCCACACCAACCTCAGCTCCTACTTTAGCTAGGAGCAGAAAAGCGGATGCCAGCCAGGTGAAGAAACCAGCGGCGCCCACGGCTGCCACCGCATCAGCACCGACACGCCCCAGCCACATCATATCTGTGAGACTGTAGGCCATTTCTACAAACGAAGTGCCAATGATAGGAACGGCTAGTTTTGTGAGTGCGGAAAGAATGCTGCCTGTTGTAAGGTCCAGTGCTTTGCTTTGTCTCATACCCATCCCCTTGATCTTCTGCTCATCAAATCGGATTACTTCTCCTCTTTAGACCATATGCGGTACTTGCCGCTCAAAGCCAGCAAGCTGAAGAAGTAAAGACAGTTGTCGTAATAGCGGCGTACGCCCTGACGCAGCGGGAGGCTCCAGAATTTATCAATATACATCTTCCTGTGCGGGCCATCACTCGCCAAAGAAGCCGCTGCGTTAGTCGCCAACAGGCCCCACGGATGCAATGCTGGTTCATCAATTAAAGTTCCGTCAACTGCATAGATCTTGTACTCTTCCATCGGAATTTCAGCAAAGAACTCTTGAATGCGGTTTGACTGTTCTACCTGCCAAGGATCAACTCGGAACCATTCCCAATCAAGGGCTACATTGAGTGCTACCCGATAGGAGTCGCTGTAGAAGTTGCCATGGCCGCCAGTGAAGTTTGGTGTTCCGTCGTATTCAGAGTACTCCGGCGCAAGTCCTGTCACTGGATGGCAGGCTAATTTGAGAAAATCCCGGCTGGCTGCGGCGGCCTCTTTCCAGAACTGGCGATCCTCTTCTGGCCCCCAAAGGGAAAACAGCTCATAGAAATGAGGAAGATGGTACGAGGGATCTGTCCAGGGAGTTTCCGGTACGAATTTAATCAGCTTATTTTTCGGATCCCACATGGGGTCGCCTTCTTCTCCATTTTCACCTTTATGTACGCAGGCAGTCAGAATCTGCTTGGCCTGATTGCTGTAGTCAAAGGGGTATTCGCCGTCACCCCAGCGGTTTGAAGCAAACAACAAGGCCATGGCGAAGTATTCTTCTCCATCAGGAGCTGGCCCCTGTGCTCTACGAGTGCCATCGGGGTTACACGACCAGGCAAAGTAATGCTTATATTTGCCGCTGTCATGCCACATATACGTGAGTGTCCACTTCCATATCCGGTTAAATAGTTCTTGGTCATTCATCTGGACAGCCATCATCATACCATACGACTGCCCTTCAGTGCGTACATCCAGATTGCCGGTGTCTAAGAGATAACCCATATCGTCTCCGACAGGGTAATAAATCCGGGTGTTATCATCTCCAAAGAACAACTGCTCAAATGTCTGGGCAATCTTCTTCTCGATCTCTTCCTCCGAATAGCCGAACTCCAAGAATACGTTGCGATACTTACCTGTGTAGAACGCGCCCTTTTGGTTACTCATTCAGCTTCACTCCTTGGTATATTCTGCTATTATCTCTAACGCCTATCTTTCTAGCTGCAGAGTGGTTAATCCTGTCTAAAGAAGACGTGAAAAAAGAGGAAACAATATGTTTCCCCTAGCGCACGATTATTAGAGACCTAAGTTCATACCGATTTAACGCAGTACTACCTTGAGGCTTTACGAATTGGTGCTATAATGATAGTGACATCTCCGAATTATACAGCGGGGGACCCAATCTTTTGGGGTGAATCTAGACTATCCCGGGTAGTCTGGAGGGGCAACTTGGGTGCCCTAACCCGTCAGCTAACCCCGTAGGAGTTCACCAAGCGTATGTTAGCTCGTTGTTCGAGTCTGCATGCGTTTTTTTGTTCCCCAAAATACCACCCTGAGGAGATGATCGCATGAAGAAGTGCAACTACTGCGGAACTGCTAATTGGTCCTTCCAAACTTATTGTGAGAAGTGCGCCGGTGCTTTGGTTAGTGATAACCGCTCCGACAGGCCTCGCAGAACCATTTTCCGGATCTTAGACAATACGCCCAAGAAGAATCATGAAATGGGCATGTACTTTACCGGCAGCATCGACGCTCGTTAGTAATACACTCCATACGTCAAACCGCCCAGTCTGAACCAAGCAGGCTGGGCGGTTTTTTGATCAATGATACGGTCATCAACCAATACTAGACGCTTCTCTCAGAGGTGGTAAGCGTCCCCTAATATCTCCTCACAGTCGCAAGACTGTCATACACATCTAAATACATGTCATATCGGCGTCGGTATAATTTTGTCAGCTCGACTTCTCGAGGCTGGCAGGCAGGCGCTGCTGTGATCTTCGCTGTCAATTCGTGGAGAGCCTCTGCCCCTCCACTTACAGCAGCTGCGGCCACAAGGGCTGCTCCAAAAGTCGAATCATTCTTTACGCCAGTGGTAAAGAGCTCTCTGCCAAAGATATCACTGGCCATCTGCAGCCAGGACTTGGAGTTCATTATACCACCAGAAACCAAGATGTGCGCTGGTTCTCCGGCTGTTTCGGCCAGAATCTCATAGCAGTGATAAAGGTTAAACAAGATCCCCTCCAGCACCGCGTAATACATCTCAGCAACCCCGTGGTGGGGTTTTAGCCCCACGAATCCTCCCAAGCGGTTTTCTCCCCAACCCGGGCACCTTTCTCCATAGATGAAAGGCAGAAACAGTGGTGCTTTAGCCGGATCCACCCCTGCCGCTGCCTGTCCAAGAGCGGTGTAGTCCTGATCAGGCCCCGCGAAGTTCCGCATAAACCATTCCACATTGTTAGTCGCATTAGTAGCTGCTCCAGCCAAATAGAACCCGTCCAAGAGATAATAACACCAGGTAGATGGCTCGTCGGGCAGTGCTGGTTCATGCAGAGCCAAGCGCAGCGCTCCGCTGGTGCCAACTGAAAACGACATCACACCCTGACGGGCACCGCCCACCGCTACCTGGTTCAGTGCTCCATCAGGCATTCCCACCGTGACGGGTGTACCGCTGGGCAAACCCACATGTTGAGCCGCTGCAGCTGAAAGCCCACCCACATAAAACGCGTCGTCAAGATTCCCCAGTTGCTCTTCGCTGAGGCCTACTAAATCAAGCAGTTCCTGATCCCAATGGAGAGTGTGCAGGTTAAAGAAGCCAGAACCTGCGGCACTTGAGCGGGAAACCGCCTGTTCGCCAGTGAGCTTTAAGAAGAGATACTCGATCTGCGATGAGACATAACGAGCCCTGCAGGTCAGCTCTGGTGAGGTTTTGGTTAAATGCCAATACTTGAATAGTGGGTACATGGCGTGGGCCATGCACCCAGTCTTGTGGTAGAACTCTTGGACAAAACCTTTGTCTTGCCGCGCTTTGGCCGCAGTGGGAGCAGATTGTAGATCCGCCCAGGTGCTGATTCGGTGTAGGGGCAGCTTGTCCTGATCAAGCAGGAGCAAGCTGTGCCAAGTTCCACTAAGGCCAATGGCATCTACCGGAACATCTATTTGACTGACCAGCTCTCGCAGAGTATCTAAGGCCACAGCCGTCATTCTATCCGGATCTTGCGTGAGGCCGTCAGTCACATCAGCGGATAGCCGTCGCTCCACAGTCCGTATAATCCCCTGTTTCGAAGAAAACAGCGCACACTTTGCCGAGGAACTGCTCACTTCCAAGGCGATGACATGTACGGCGTTCACCTCTGCACCTCCCAGCGCTCAGCGGCAATCCAGAGACCAGTGGCCGGGTTGTCGATGTAGAATATCTTGCCGTCGTCGACAAATCCGGGTTCCCACTCGTGGATCGGATAACGTTCAAGCGCTTCTTCGTACGGGAGATAGGCAAACCCGACCCCTGTGATTTCCGCCTCCGTCAAGTGCGGTGATGCGATAGATACCTTGAAACGTCCGTCCACCGACCCGTGAATCAAGTGAGCCGCAGCCGAGAGGTTTTCCTGGAGATCCTGGTTCTGAGAAACCCTCAAGATGGCCTCTCTTCCTGAGTAACCATACTTACGGATCAAACCATCGATAATCTCATCCTCACCGAAGCGGCGCAGGCCGGGTGCAATTATGACGAGCTCTCCCCCGTCGGCCATGGCCATACGTGTCCGATAAATCGCCTTGCAGCCCAGCCAGGTGGTCTTGAACTCCTTCTCATCGAGGTAGACCACAATCTTTTCTAGTGCCTTGGGCATCATGTTGATATTCTGCTTCTGGCTCATGGCAACGGCTGCTTCAAAGGGCTTCCGATCAGTCCCAATATAAAGCCCGAATAGATCCGTAAGGCCCGTTCCGCCATTAACTGCCGTAGAGTTGGCAGTCAAGATGTATACCAAGGGAACATTCTGCAGGAAGTTCTCCTGGGCATAGTCGTAGACCCGGCGTACCGGCGAATGGTCCCTACCCAGCAGCCTTTCCATGCCATACGCTGCTCCTAAGAAGTGGGACTTGTTGATCATGTCAGGGCCGCCACAGCCCACGAAGATGTTTTTACTGTAATTGGCCATGCCGACTACTTCATGAGGGAGCACCTGGCCTATGGAGATGATCAGATCGTAGTCGCCGCTCACAATCCGCTTGTTCACAGTTACATCGATGGAATAATCCAAGATCCCTTCGGAAACCTCTGACACAAAGCTTCCCGGAATGGTTCCCAGATGAACACAATCGCTGCGCCAGTTGTGGACCACGAAGCATTCAAGTGGGATCTCCGGGCCGAACATATCCCTAATCTCAGCCTCGGTCATGGGGACGTGGGTTCCTAAGGCGGGCATAATGTGAATCTCTCGCCCCTGCAGATATCTATAAAGAACGGCGGTGATCTTCCCTGCTCCCGAATGCTTACGGGTAAAATCCGGAGGCAGCAGCAGAACCTTCTGAACTGAATCATCCAGCCCCTGCACTAGATCTGCCAGCGCCGCCTCCACCTCGCTCCAATTCAGCGGCTTGTCTACTTGTTCTCTGATGATTGCCGAAACCATTACTACACCTACTTTTCTATAAATTTCCAGAAATTGCCGCCGAAGAGATCGCTAATATCCCGGGCGATCTCATCTTGAGTCAGCTGCCAACCAGTTTCCAATAAATCAGTGTATTTGTCGAGCAGTACCTTACCGATGATCTGCTTAGAGTGATCCCATTTGTAGATCAACTGCTCAATCACACGGGCGTCCGAGTGCTGCGGGATAAACGCCAACCCCAGAGTCTCCACGCGCATGCGCGTTATTTCCTCGATGATGCTCGGGTTGTTTAAGAACCACCAGCAACCGAATACCATAAGATTGCGGAACTTGCGCGCTGTGATGGCAAGTTCATGCTGGTTTTCCCGCGAAAGAAGCGTAACTAAGAACTTGTTAGCTGGATACTTGGCACATAAGTACTCGACAGCCTTGATGTCAGATTTGCCCAGCGAATCGCCTGCCAGGCGAAGCTCAGGGTTAACCTGCCGCTTAGTCCCGATCATCATCGCAAATGGCACGTTGAGTGCGGCACATGCTGGCAGAATGCACTTTTCAATCAGCTGTCCCCGGATGGATTCGTCTGGCATAGTGAAGTTGCACGGCAGCGATGCGGCTAGGTACAACCCATTAATCTTCTCCAACCACTCACGGAGAAAGCGTTTTACTTCTTCCACCGTCTGCTCGTTAAGAGAAGGCTCAACCTTATAGCCCCAGGCTTCTAGATCCGAACAGGCTTTGGGAAAATCATTCAGGAGTGGATCGACCCGCAGAGCAGCTCGAAATCGGGCATCCTTCGTTCCACCTTCCTGCCACAACTTGTGTTCAATGGGATCGAAGGGATCATTTGTCATCACGACGGCTTCTACCCCGGCAAGCTCAAGTACCTTTGAGATCACTGCTTCCTGCCCCATAGAGCGGAAATACTCGCGGTACGAATCTAGATTCCGGGAATGGACATCCAGCCCAAGGGCTTTCAGCACTGTCAAGACGCCCCGCTGCGCCTCGCTGACTGGAGAATGCTCAATAAATAATGTCTGCCAGATGAGGTCCGCCTGTGCTGCTCTATCAAGTGCAAAAAACTCGTCATACGGCATAGAGCTGAATCGGAAGAACTCTGCTACCAAGTAGTGATAGGTCAAGAGCTCATCAATACCCCACAGGCTCAGCTCCCCAAATTCTGCGGGAAAGAGATGGGTATGGATATCGGTTATCTTCACGCGAGAGAGTTCTTGCGCAATAACATCCGGCAAATTCGTCTGATTTATGACCATGCAACCACCTTTTCATTTTGATCATGATCAAAAAACAACGCTAACCAGGATTACTATTCCATTGATAGTGGACGAAATCCTCTTAATGAGACAATTGACAGCGATTCTACCATCTGTTATGGTGAGCACGAGAGGAGGAGGTATTTCTGTGCCATATGTAGTGGAAGTATGCTGTTATACAATCGAGGATGTGTTAGCCGCGCACCGTGGTGGGGCTCAACGCGTTGAAATCTGTGCGGACCCAGCTGCCGGTGGAGCGACACCGAGTATTGGGCTTGTCGAATATATTGTAGAGAACGTACCAGTGGATGCTGCAGTCATGATCCGCCCCAGAGGTGGCGATTTTGTCTACAGCCACGAAGAACTTGCCATTATGCAGCGGGATATTGTGCGGGCAGCACAGGCAGGCGCCAAGTGTGTTGTCTTTGGAGTACTGACTGAAGATGGCTTGCTGGATAAGAGCGCGATGAAGAAGCTCGTTAATACTGCCAAAGAACACTCACTTGAAGTAACTTGTCATCGAGCCTTTGATGTAGCCAGAGAGCCGATGCAGTTTCTAGATGGCCTCATCGAACTGGGCGTAGACCGGCTCCTCAGCTCCGGCCAAAAACGCACTGTGGTAGAAGGTTTAGAGCTACTAACGCAGCTGAAGGAAAGGGCGGCAGATCAAATCACCATCATGCCCTGCGGTAAGCTGAACAGCTCTAATGTACGCGAGGCACTTACAAGAGGATTTACGGAGGTACATACTCGTCCCGTTGAAACCGTTACCTCCTCAATGAAGCGGAGTGCGAATTTGACCATGGGCAGCGATGATTACGATGAAACAAGCCGGATCAGAATCAGTCAGGAAGGCGTAGCCCAAGTGGTACAGATAGTCAAAGAGTTTGCAGGTTAATCAGCTGAAAAAAACCGCCAGGCAGAGATCATGCTCTCTCAACCTGGCGGTTTTCTCTACGCTATTTGGTTCTCACTCTATCATCGCTAAATAGGAATGTTAGACAGTAAAGGCCAGACAGACCTACTAATGTGTAGATTACCCGGCTTATGGCAGACGCTGCTCGCATGCTTTCACCACCAAAGAGGGCGGCAACTGCATCCCATTGAAACACGCCTACCAACAGCCAGTTTAGAGCTCCAATAATAACAAGCACTAGGGCTAACCGACTCAACCAGTTCATTTTTTCCCTCCTCACAATTAGTCGCTCCTATTCTTTCCTGAGAAGGGAGTTGACATACCATTGGTGTTCACCGCGATGTTATCTGGCTTTGAGGTAATCGGTCACAACAGCTAACAAGGCTTTGAAACCACCCATTACCGCTTCGTGTGAAGGCAAGTAGCCCGGGTTATGCAGCTGATTGACAGCCCCCTCTTCTTGGGTGCCGAAGAAGAGCAGTGCGCCAGGCACTTCTTGCAGGAAATAACTCACGTCTTCACCGGCGAGGGTTGCCAATCCATCTGTCACGATGGGCATCTCGGGTAGTTCCCTGTGAATGACCTCGATCACTCGGCGGCAGACCCCTTCGTCATTCATAGTCGCCGGAACCCCTTTTCGATACACCAAACTGTAGGAACCACCGTAGAGTTCTGCTGCCGAACGAAAAGCTTGATGAAGAAGGGAGATCATCTCCTCCTGCTGCTCCAGAGATACAGTACGTACCGTACCTTCCAGTTCAACTTCTTCAGGAATGATGTTAAAACTGCTTCCACCCTGGATTTTCCCAAAGGAGAGAGCCCGGGGTGCTAACCCAGTACGCCGCTGGACCAAAGAAAATGATGCCTGAATACCCATGCTGGCCATGGCGATGGGGTCCTTGGTCTGGTGATGAAAGGCACCGTGCCCTCCCACTCCCCTGAACACGACCGCAAAACGATCAGCAAAGGATGTAACAGGCCCAGGTTGAACACCAATGGTTCCCGTAGGAATGCTGGGCCAGTTGTGCAGAGCGAAGAGCACATCGGGCTTTACTTCCGAAAACAGCCCATCGTCCAGCATCGCTTTCGCCCCAGCTACGATTTCCTCCGCAGGCTGGAAGATAGCCATGACCGAACCATTGAACTGCTCCTTATGCTCGGCCAAATATGCGCAGATTCCTAAAGCAATCGCCGTATGGGTATCGTGCCCACAGGCGTGCATAACACCAGAATGCTGCGACGAAAAGTCTGCTCCCGTCGTTTCCTCGATGGGAAGGGCATCCATATCAGCGCGTACTGCCACGCAAGGCCCCTCCCCACCAAAACTCAGGGTTCCAACTACTCCAGTCTTGCCAACGCCTGTCTTGACTGTAAACCCTAGTTTTCTAAGCTCCGACGCAACTAATTCAGCTGTCTTGTGCTCAGCAAAGGCAACCTCAGGGTTCTGGTGCAGTGTTTCTCGCATCCGCTGAATATAGTCATGCACTGCCGATCATCCTCCAAATGAATAATCTCTCAAACCGCCGCGGTGTGAGAAGTACTTGGCTGTTCGTCCGCGGCCTTCTTTCGAATCTGGCGCCGCGCATAGAAGTAGATTGCTACCTGGCCAGCTCCTGCGATAGTCCAGGTGACCGGATATACCATGAATAACATAGTAACCGTTGGATACCACTTAAAAACAGTCATCAGCCAGACAATTCGCATGATGCACGCACCAAATAGGGTAGACAGCATGGGCAGAATCGAGTAGCCCATCGCTCGGGTTAGACCAGGGAACACGTTCATAATGGCACAGGTGAAGTATACCGCCATCATGATGTTCAAGCGGAGCATGCCTACTTCAATAACCTGCGGATCCGTGGTATAAAAGCCCAACAAATACGGCCCGAAGAGCATAGTGAAGCCCCCGAGGATGATCCAAGTGGCAAATACAAAAACAGTCGACACTCTTGCTACCATGTCGATGCCATCATAATCCTTCGCACCCATCTTCTGACCAGTGTATGTGATGGCTGCATTGTAGTAAGCATTCATTGTAGTGCCAATAAAGCCCTCGACATTACCACCGGCAGCGTTGGCTGCCACGACTACTGAGCCGAAAGAGTTTACAGCAGACTGAATCAGTACGTTGGAAATAGAGAAAAGCAGACTCTGCAGGCCCGCAGGTAAACCAATTCGGACGATGGCAGCCAACTTCGATTTCTCAATCCGAATCTGCCGGGGAAATAGCTGTATAGGCCCATGTGTTTTCGAGAGAGAGATCACGATCAATGCCATCGAGAGATACTGAGAAATGACGGTAGCCCAAGCTACCCCATCGACATGCATGTTGAGAGCAATGACAAAAAACACGTTCAAAATGACATTGACCACTCCAGCGATTGTAAGGAAATACATGGGGCTCCGGCTGTCGCCTACTGCTCTGAGAATCGCAGCCCCGAAGTTGTAAACCATACTAGCGGGAAGGCCGAGGAAGTAGATCTTCAAATACAAGGACGACCAATCGATAATATCAGCGGGGGTGCCCATCCATTCCAAGAGCGGAGTACAAAAGATAAGGCCGATGATCATGACGATTATCCCCGAAATGATACTTACGCCCATCGAGGTATGAACTGTCTTGCGCACATCAGCGTAGTTCCGAGCGCCATATTCATTGGCAACCACTACAGTGGTTCCTACAGAAAGACCCATGAATAAGTTAACCAGCAGATTGATTAAAGAACCTGTTGCACCTACAGCTGCCAGCGCATTACTGCCAGCAAAGCGGCCTACGACAATCATATCGGCCGCGTTGAAAAGGAGCTGCAGAATGTTCATTGCCATAATCGGCAGTGCAAACAGCAGCATCTGTTTAGTCAGCGATTTGTGTTGTTGGAGTGTATCTGATTTAGCAAGCATTGCAGGAATTACGGCCTCCCTAGTCCATGTAAAGGAAAATACTTTTGTATCAGTCTTTCGCCAATGCATTCGCAGATACCTTCTGGCGCTCGTTGGCAGCAAAAAAAGAGCAGTCCAAATCAGGACTGCCCCACATGAACTGTTTATGCCGAAACTACCTGCCCAAAGCGATTGTTTCCAAAGCACCACTCAAGGACCGCCATCCGCACAGCAACACCTAGCTGAACTTGCCTAAGAATCCGGCAGCGCCGATCCTGCAGCACTACATCGGCGATTTCCACATTGCGGTTTACAGGGCCCGGATGAAGAATGAGTGCCTGCCGGTTCAAGACTGCTAATCGTTCTTTGTTAAGCCCAAATTCTCGGTGATAGTGCTCCATCTCGTGCTTTCCTTCGTGACGCTCAAGCTGAACACGGAGCATCATCAGCACATCACTTTCAGGCAGAGCCTCATCAAAGTCAACCCACGTACAACCGGGGATATCATCAGCGCGAAACTGTGGGGGCCCAGCGAATTGGACCCTGCTGCCCATCATCTGCAGAAGATGAGCATTCGAACGAGCTACCCGGCTGTGGCGTATGTCGCCCACAATAGTCACCGTTAGGCCCCGCAGCGTACCAAAATATTCCTTAATGGTAAGAGCATCTACCAAGGCTTGGGTGGGATGTTCATAAATCCCCGACCCAGCATTAACTAAAGACATCTTAAAGCGATGTCCGCTGAGTAGGCTGGGCCAATCATCAGAGTGGCGGATTACCACAATGTCTACGCCCAACGATTCTAGGGTCTGCAGCGTATCCAGAAGAGATTCACCTTTTTGAATACTCGATCTGTCCACCCCAAAGTCTAGGACATGCATACCCAAGCGCTGTGCGGCAATCTGAAACGATAGGCTGGTACGCGTACTGGGCTCATAGAATAGATTAACGACAGTACCGCGCTTTCGCCTCGGCGCTGAAGTTCCCGCCAGCACTGCGGCGCGTTCGAGCAATTCGTCCACGGTCTCTCGATCTAGTTGTCTGACACTTAGTAGAGACATGGGCATACCTCCTTCTAACGCTCCGCGCTGAAAAAGAAAAAACTTCTACCATGCAGATAGTAGAAGTTTTTGGGCTGTGGGCAACCCTTCAAGTTAGGCTATATTGTAACAGCCGCGGAAATATGTGTAAATAAAGCCAGAGTAATATTGTTGCTAAGTTGTGTTTGTGTTATCGTTAAATACGTACCTTGGGCGGTTCTTGGCCAATCAGCGCAGGAGAAGACACGCCACCCGCCGAAGAATTATCTCACCAATTATCGGGAGGGAATGATGTGAAAAAACACGGACTCACGTTGGTCCTAGGTGTCGCTGCTTTGATCTTTGCTCTGAGCTTTACTGCCTACGCACAAGATTCGGTTGCAGAGGAGTTAGCCGCTCTCTTACAAGACCTGTCAGGTGTATTGGGCGAACTAGTTGATAACGGCTTCACAATTGAACATTTTGAGTTAGACAGCCTCGTTCTTCAAGGTACATACCCAGTAGAGTACCAGTTCTTCGCTGGCTATGAATACATAGTTGTAGGGATCGGTGGCCCCGCCATCACCGACCTAGATCTCTATCTATACGACAACGAAGGTAACCAAATAGCTCACGATCTAGAATACGGGCGATTCCCCACTCTGCTCTTTGACGTAGAAGAAAGCGGGCTGCTGCATGTGTTCTTCCGCAGCTTTAGAGTTGCCAACGGTTACAGCGAAGAGCTGCCTTACTACTTCGCATTTGTGATTGCCGCTCGCTAAGAGAACTGAAAATAGACTGCCCACCATGCCAAGTCAGCGTGGTGGGCAGTTTTTTGCATTCTCTTTACGCACTCTCTTTGCGTTGGAACAGCACTGCCAGAACTACAATCAACCCTTTGAAGGCTTCCCGCAGAAAAGGTGGTACACCGAACAGGTTCAGCAGGTTGTTCATCACGGCAATGATCAGCATACCGAGAACGGTACCGAAGATGGTTCCCCTGCCGCCCCGCATCGTGGTCCCGCCCACGACTGCTGCTGCAATGGCGTCCATTTCGTAGCCGCTCCCCGCATTGGCAAAGTCCATCGACCCGATACGGGATACCTGGATAACCGAAGCGATGCCGACCAGTACTCCCATCAGAGCATACGCCCCGATTTTCACTCGGTCCACGTTGACACCCGAAAGCTGTGCAGCCCGTTCATTTGAGCCTACAGCGATCACTTGACGGCCAAAGACGGTCCGCTTCGACACATATACCAAGATTGCAGCAATAACCGCCCAATAGACAATGGGCATAAACATCAGCCGGTTGATCTGCAGATTCGAGATCTGAAGAAACTCCCGAGGCACGCGTGGGTTATAACCCTGCATGAAATGCTGAGTTACGCTACGCAGGATTTTCATGGAACCAAGGGTTGCTACAAAGGGAGCAATTCTGCCCTTGGTGATCAGAAGGCCGACGATTATTCCCAATAGACAACCCATGATAATAGCCGTCAGAATGGCCAATGCATAAGCGGGTACTCCGGTAATCCCTAGATTTCCAAGGAATCCCTTCGGGCCTGTATCAATCATCATCATGATGACAGCGCCAATGGCAACGAGGGTCGATCCAACTCCGAGGTCAATCCCACCGGTGAGGATTACAAAGGTCATACCCAAGGCAATGATTCCGATCGCCGCATTATTCCGCAGAATATTGATCCAGTTGCGTGACCAGGCGCTGAACCAGTGGCCAAAGGAATCATAATCAAATCCTAAGACCGCGGTCTGCAGTATTATTAAGACCAGGAGCACCAATACTGTGCCGAAATGAGAGTCAACAGAACGGCGGTTACCCACCCATTGGCTGAATCTAGATTTTGGACTAGTCTCCATCGCTTTCAAGTTCATCCCTGCCTTTAACTTGCATCCAGCATCCCGCCAGTTGCGAGTCGCATAATATCATGCTCGGTCATGGTGCTGTCCGAGACTTCACCTTGAATCTGGCCTTGATACATCACCAAAGCCCGATCACAGATGCGGATTATTTCTTGAGCTTCACTGGAAAGGACCACTACAGCAAGCCCTTCCGCGGCCAAGCCTAAGATGATCTCATAGATGTCTTCCTTGGCACCCACGTCCACTCCTTGAGTGGGGTTATCAAGGATAAGCACTTTTGGTTTTGCTGCCAGCCACTTGGCAAGAACTACTTTCTGCTGGTTCCCTCCAGAAAGGGTGTTGATATTATCCGTCAAGCGCTGCAGGCGAATGGCAAGCTTATCTATCTGGCCTTCGAAAATCTCCCTTTGGCGTTTGGTGTTAATAGTGCCCCGCTGGGCGTAGAGCGGCCAGGTGACAATCGATGCATTCTCGAAAATATTCATATCAGATATAATGGCGTTTTCTTTGCGGTTCCGAGGAAGATATCCAATACCGAGATTGAGAGCCTGCTCAGTACTGTGAATTCGTACCTCCCTGCCTTCCAAGAAAACCTGGCCACTGGCATATTCATCAGCGCCAAAAATCGCTTGGAACAATTCACTGCGCCCATCACCTAAGAGGCCCGTAAATCCCAGGATTTCTCCTCTGCGCACCGCAAAACTAACATTTCGAAAAGCAGTACGATGCGAGAGGTTCTCTACCCGCAGGACTTCTTCGCCAAGCTCCTGTTTTGCTCCCTTCTGCTGGATTACAATCTCATGCCCAACCATAAAGCGAGCCAGGTCATCTGGGGTGACATCGGCAACCTGCCCTTCAGCTACTAGTCTGCCATCGCGCAGCACCATATAGCGCTCACAGATCTCCATTACTTCATTCAGTTTATGAGAAATAAAGATAATACCTACTCCATGCTCCTTAAGCTGACGCATCATCTGGAAAACCCGCTCGATTTCCGGATCAGTCAATGAAGTTGTTGGTTCATCCATGATGATTACCGAAGCATCCATCATGATGGCCCGACATATTTCTATAATCTGTTTGTAAGAAGCATCTAGGTCACGGACCATGGTACGGGGATCAAGGTCGATATTCATTTTATCGAATATCTCAACTGTCTCTGCCAGCATTCGCTGCAGATCAAGACGCCCCCAGCGATTTCGCGGCTCACGGCCGAGAAACATGTTCTCATATACCGGAAGATCATTGATCAGGTTTAATTCTTGATGAATAAAGGCAATACCTGCATTCATGGACTCAGCGGGAGTATGGAAAACCACCGGTTCACCGTGCAGATAGATAGTACCTGAGTCCATGGGCACTACTCCGCCCAGGATATTCATCAGAGTAGACTTGCCCGCGCCATTTTCACCCAAGAGGGCGCAGATCTCGCCGGCGTTGATGGTAATGGAAACATCCTTGAGGACATGGTTGCTCCCAAACGACTTATTGATCTTTTCCATCCTGATCATCAAATCACATCCACAACAGTTCTATTCAAAAAACGGCAGGAGGAGGCTGAGCCACCTCCTGCACTCTCCCCATTACATATTAATATGGAGAATTAGCATCGAGGAAGTCTTGGTAGTTTGTGCGGTCTACGATGGTGGTTGGAATAATGATTTCAGCTTCTACTTCTTCGCCCTTAAGAAGCCGCAGAGCAACGTCTACAGCATCGCGGACCATGGCAGGGCTGTAGAGAGCAGACTGAATCCAGATATCGTCGTTCTCAGGCATCATAAGGAAGTATTCCTGCATGCCGCCGCCACCAGTGATAACCTTGATGTCGGTACGGCCAGCTTCCCGGATAGCCTGCAGAGCACCGATGGATGTTTCGTCATCCATGGAGTATACAGCATCGATTTTGGAATGACGGACCAGGATGTCAGACATATCAGCAAGTCCAGCTTCACGAGTAAACTGGGTTGCATAGCTGTAAATTGTCAGGTTTGGAGCAATTTCAGCAACGGTGTCGAGGAAGCCCTGCTTTCTCAGCGCTGATACAGAACCAGAAGTGGGAACCTCCAGGATCACAACTGTAGCTTCAGGGCCAACCTTTTCTACGATATAGTGGGCACCCTGTACACCCATGTCGTAGTTGTCACCAGCAATACGATAAATGCCGTCCAGATCGATAACGATGTCGAAGTTAACGATCTCGATACCAGCATCAAGAGCTCTCTGCATGGGAACTTCCATACCTTCCCACTGTGGGAAAGCTACGATAGCTTGGGCGCCCCAAGTCATCAAGTCGTCGAGCTGTGCAGTCATTTCCTCAGCATTGTTGCTGGTTTGGATGCGGTATTCTACCTCATCACCCAGCTCCTTGAGGCGGTTTTCTGCGTGATATGCTACAGCTGCTACCCAACCGTGGGTTACTGCAGGGGCCAGCACACCGATCTTATATGCCGCTGCTGCAGACCCAGCAAACACTGCCAGAACTAAAGTCAATACTAAAACTAATGAAGCAAACCGTTTCATTACCTGTCCTCCTTACATTATTCTGTAGAAAAACAACTGACCACCACTAAAACCCTCGCGCTCAGCTCTTCCCCTCCACCACCTCCCTACTAGAAGTCCGGTTCGCATGTGATCCAAGCTCCAGCCCGGCTGCTTTCAATCAAAGCTGCGGTGAGCTTGGTAATCCAGTGTCCCCAAGCAAAGGTGGGGTAATTGGTCTGGGAAGTCCGGATATTGCTATAGAAGTTACTTATTGAATTCAGCACGCAGTCTCCATATCCTTCCACGTGTCCTGCGGGAACACTGGCAAAATCCAGCAGTTCAGCTGAGAAAACAGACGGTTCTTTGTAGCGTATCTCATTGACGCCGCCGCGTCTGCCGATCCAGAGGAGCTCTGGATCTTCTTGCCGCCAGCGCAGTGACGCTTTGGAACCAACCACTTCGATTTCTAAATCATTCTTATGTCCACCGCTGATCTGCGACACAGTAAAGTTGCCCTTAATGCCGCCTGAGAACTGCAGCAGGGCTGAGGCCCAGTCCTCAGTATCTACCTCCACCCAGGCTTCTGTTTCGGGGTCTTTCCGCCTTGGAATCATCGTGCCTAAATCCGCAAAGACACGTTCTACGCGCTGGCCTACTAAGTACTGTGCTAAGTCAAGCCAGTGGGTTCCTATATCTCCAAGAGCCCGGGCAGGCCCACCTTTAGCCGAATCGACACGCCAGTTAAAATCGTCTTCATACATTAGCCAGTCCTGCAGGTAGTGACCGTGAACGGCTCGGATCTCTCCCAGCTCTCCTGCGTAAATGAGGTGTTTCGCCCACTGCACAGCTGGAAAATAGCGGTAATTGAAGTTCACACCCGCCGGCAAATTCAGCTCTTGAGCCAAAGCAGCCATTGCCTTGGTTTCATCGCGATTTAATCCGAGCGGCTTTTCCGAAAAGACAGCCTTGCCTGCTCTCAGACATGCCTCATTGATTTCTAAGTGCAGATGGTTGGGTGTACAGTTGTGCACCACATCCACATCTTCAGAGGCAACCAGCTGCCTCCAATCCGTAAAGGTGTGCTTAATGTCATAAGCCGCTTGGATCTCATCAAGCTTTTGACGGTTAGTGTGGGCAACTGCCGTAACCGTGACACCAGGAATTCTGCGTAGGGCATGCAGATGGACAGTACCGATCATACCTAAGCCGATGATCCCAACTCGAAATTTCTCCACCATTAACCCTCCTGACTCACCATTTGTGTGACTCGATCTATGGAGAACACCTCATCAACCACTAGAGCTGCGGCACCTATCACACCTGCCTTGCTCTTTAACTCGCTGAAGCGAATGTCCAGCCCCCTAGTAGCCAGCGGCGTAGACTTTCGGTAGATTACTTCTTTAATAGTAGTCAGCCAACGGCCGCCAAGGCCAGCTACTCCCCCTCCCAACACGACCAAGGATGGGTTAACGAAGTTTATCAAGCCGGCCAGCACTTCGCCAATGGCTTCGCCGCTCATCCGGATTAAGGACACACATAGGAGATCACCCTGCGAGGCTAAATCACCAATGTCTTTCGCGGTAATCTCCCGCCCTTCATCTAAAATCTTCCGAAGGGCATGGCTTTCCCCTTCTAGAGCCAGCTTAGTGCCCAGGCGAGCCAGTGCCCGGCCAGAGGCAACCATCTCAAGACAGCCTTTATTACCGCAGGGGCAGAGTTCATCACTATTTTTCAGAGAGATGTGGCCGATGTCTCCGGCACACCCCTTTGCACCGCGGTAGAGCATGCCGCTGAGAATGATGCCTGCACCGATACCGGTACCGACCTTCACAAAGATTTGATTCTCGATGCCGCGGCCTACTCCATACTGCATTTCTCCGACAGCCATCATATTGACGTCGTTATCAATGTACACAAGGCACTGATAACGCTCGCCTAAAATCTGCCGCAGTGGGTACTTATGCCAACCTGGCATGATCGGGGGATTGATGGGATAGCCCGTACTGAACTCAACCGGTGCGGGGATGCCCATTCCGATCCCGTAGAGCCGATTAGTCTCGACTTCATGCTCCATAAGGATGGCGTCAATAACTGACGTTATTTCTGCCAACACTTTCTCTGGGCCTTCACTTACGAGAATGCTGCGTTCTTCATGGTGGATAATCGTACCACCCAAATCGCACAGAGCGATATCGACGCTGGTGACTCCCAAATCGATGGCTACTACATATCCGGCTTCGCTGTTAAAAACAAGCCGCGTGCGCTTCCCGGATGGGACAGTCTCTTCTGCCACTAAGCCTAGATTCAGAAGCCGCTCCACATGCAGCGATATAGTGGACTTTGAAAGCCCAGTGCGGCGCCCTAACTCTGCTCTGCTGATGGGGCCTTCATCACGAATAATCTTACAAATTGCTGCACCCGCTGAGGCACCTGAATAACCAAAGCAGCGTGGTGAATGATACGCATTAATCCTAATCACGCCCTAAATTGTTCGATCTTTGAACTTTGTAGTTTATTGTTACTACAAAAGGTCTTCTTTTCCTTCTGAATTTGTAAATAAAAAGCGGTGATTATTTTCACCGCTTAATCATTGTCATCTGTTGTGTATTTTCTTAATACCGGAATCACAAACCGAGATGTCCAATAGCCCCAAAGACTCATTAAAAAAAAGTAAGTAATCCACAGATACTGGGCGAACGAGAGCAGCCCCACCGCCCCAAGCACCACCACGATTGTGGTAATGAAATGGCGATTGGCGGCATAGAACGACCAGCGCAGACAGCCTCCTACTGTCACGTGGTGACGAGCAAGAACTGGAAACGCATAGATGGCCGTAAACATGAGTTCTGCCAAAGCCACAAGCTGCAGTATCAGGAGAGCCCGGCTGTATTGCCCGATCATCGTGATATTCTGGATATTGAGGAAGATAACGAGCATGAAAGCACCAAGGATGACCCAGATTACCAGCCCCTGGCGGAAGTTCTGCCTATAGCTTTTCCAGAAGCTCTGCCAAATTGGAGGGTCTTCTCCGGCAGCCCACTTGTGCGTTACATAAAATAAGGCAGTAGTAGAAGCACCTATTGTAACGATCGGCAGGCTAAAAAGCACCCATAGAGTGTTCAAGTAGAAAAAACGAAAGACCCAGTTTCCGAAGTTATAAACCGGGCCGTCAACCCGAAATAATCCCATCCAAACCCTCCTTTGTATACTCGAAGATCACCTTGAATTATGTGTTCGTTAATATTATACAAGAAAATGAGCAAAAAAGAGAGTGCGTCTCGCATAGGAAACGCACTCAATCGACTGCTGTAATTAACCACGCTTCAGAATGGTGATTGCCGAACGACGGCTGTGCTTCTCTTCTGACTTCTCGATGACCCTGCCGATGACAACTTCGCCAGATCCGTTTACGCTTACTTGAGCAGTTCGGGCAGTAACAGCTTCTGCTTCTACATTACCCGAACCAGCTACTTCTACAGAGAGATGTTCAATAGTACCAGATTCTATGGTGATATCGCCGGAACCGCGAATGACGGCTCGCGCTGTCCGGGTGACTTTTTTGATGGTAATATCCCCTGAACCGTTTATGCTCAAGGAAGCATCTTCAGCCGATGCACAGCAGATATCCCCACTGCCGTTGATACTGCATTCCACAGAATCAAATCGGGCAGCCTCGATATCACCGGAACCATTGACTGACAGCCTTCCTCGTTTGAAAGGTACCACAATTTCAGCACTACCTGAACCATTGACGGATAGTGAAAGCTCCTCACATCTCTCACACCCAAGGCTTACCTCCACCCGATTTTCTTGGTTAGAAGAATCTCCCATGTTGTGTGTTTGCCGTTCCTTAATGATAAGGCGTCCACCTTCATTTCGGAAATCCAATCGATTAATGAAAGTGGGTGACCCTTTTGCAAATACTGTGGTCTCACCTGTGGAAGACTGGGTCACTAAATACTCGGCACTGGTCACACTGATTTCCACCGAATGAACTCCTGTGAAGGATGCTTCTTTCTCCGTCTGGTTGTGATCGTACTCAGTAGCATAGTACCGCTCTTCACCGAAGGAGAAGCGGATCTCGCCTGACCCATGATTCGCGATCGTAAGTTCAGCCAAGTCTGCCCGGCTACCATCGGCAAAGAGCACTACCGGCCCATCGATGCTCGAAACGTCCTTCTCCGAGTAACAGGCCACGTTCTGATAGCTATGTACCAGTTTTAACCCAGGACCAGCAAAGTCTGGAAAGAAAAAGTTCGACTCGCCGCCATTTTCCTGATCTGCTCGCCCAAAGAGTTTTTCAATCGAAGTACCGAGCACCTCTGCTAACCGCGGCAGTATGGTGATTTCGGGAAAACTCAGCTCATTCTCCCACTTTGACACCGCCTGGGGTGTAATATGCAGCCTTTCGGCCAGCTCCTCTTGGGTCATTCCCGCGCTTTTTCTGTAAGCCGCAATCCGCTTGCCAAATCCGTGGACATTGTACATCCATCTCACTCCTGAAGTCTTTGTTGAGTCAATTATCTAACTTCACAGACTTACTGACAATGTACTAACAGTTTAGTCGCGAGGTGTTTTCGCTAGCGCAAATTCAACTGTTGGTTGACTCAACTTGTGGTTGAGCATTCTTGTAAGCCTCGATCATTCAGGCACAACATCCTCAACCGCTGCGCGAATGGCGGCCTTAATAGCCCGTGTCATGTCGGAAAGGCTCATTGAGGGAGCTCCCCTGTGCTTCACCGCCTGCTCAGGTAGATAAGGAATGTGTATGAATCCCGCTCGAACGGGCAGCTGCCGTACTGCGATATGGTGCAGAACTCCGTACATCACATGATTGCATACGAATGTACCTGCCGTATTAGATACCCGCGCAGGAATACCAGCGCAGCGAATGTCCTCCACCATCGCTTTGATCGGGAGGGTGGAAAAATAAGCAGCTGGCCCGCCTTCAATAATGGGGATGTCCACAGGCTGGTTATTATCATTGTCCGGGCTGCCTGCATCACTAATGTTAATGGCTACTCGTTCGACAGTAATCTCAGCACGCCCTCCAGCCTGGCCGAGGGAGATGACAAGGTCGGGCTTTAGCTCTTCAATTACACGGACGGCTTCGTTGATAGATTTGCCGAAGACCGTAGGCAGCAGCGCCGTCACAATCTCGGCCCCTTCCACGCCCTCAGAAGAAACCCGCTTTGCTACTTCCCAGGACGGATTGATTGTTTCTCCGCCAAATGGCTCAAATCCAGTTAGGAGCACTTTCATCGCGTTCACCCCTTTGATCCAATCTTACCATGAATTCTAGATAACAGGACGGTAAATAACCGCACCAAGGAAGAACCAGTTAAGGAAACATTACCCAACATGGAAGGTAATAATTGGATATAAGGCGAATGTGTTGAGAAGCATAACTTGTGAAAAAGGAGGATGCTTGTTGTACCTGATCATCAAGTTCTTTAGTCCCCTACCCCTCTCCAACCGTTCGGTCTGGATCCCTGAGAAAAAACTCATGGAAATCCAACGAACCTTCCCGCAGTACTCCGATTACATAAGAGAGCCAATTGAGGGCTGTATCGGTTTTCTCAAAGGCAAGGACTATCGTGCCCAGAATTGCTGCGAACTCAAGACGGGTCCATTGTCATCATCGAACCAGGTGCTCAAACTGAATGCATTCGC
>ERZ773359.1512-NODE-1512-length-31909-cov-4.566334_pt1 | contig 31909 bp, 27 predicted proteins | sample MGYA00374955_ERZ773359 | MGnify/ENA primary metagenome ERZ773359 (study PRJEB29098, sample SAMN04486028) | biogas fermenter metagenome | study: EMG produced TPA metagenomics assembly of the Biogas fermentation microbial communities from Germany - Plant 4 DNA1...
GAAAACCGGCGTAGGTGTGAGCCTACCGTGAGTTCGAATCTCACTCTCTCCGCCATTTTTATTAATTCAGTGGAGAAGTACCCAAGTAGGCTGAAGGGGACGGTTTGCTAAACCGTTAGCAGGGGCAACTCTGGCGCGGGTTCGAACCCCGCCTTCTCCGCCAAAAAGCCGCTTTCAAGTATGACTTGAAGGCGGCTCTTATTTTTGTCTATTTACTGCTATTTGAAACTTAAAATATCAAGTGCATATTCCCTTGTATAAAGTTATATTGTGAGTTATATTGAGACTGGAATTTTAATATATCTTCTTCTATATTGTAATTTCAGATTAGATTATGATTTATAATACAACCTAAATTATAAATTGTATTACCACCTGAATTACAATTTGGACTTTATTATACTATTAATCCCCGGAACCAATCTTTCTGTTGGAGTATAGCTTATGGAATTTCGTAAAGCAAACAAACCGGATATTAACAGGATAATGGAGATAATAGGTCAGGCACAGGCATATTTTAGAGGGCAGGGAATAAATCAGTGGCAGAATAACTATCCCAACCCCCAGGTTATCCTGAATGACATAAACCATGATTATAGCTATGTTTTAACCAATGATGGAAGAATAATAGGCACATGTGCCGTTTCCTTCGACGGTGAAAAGACATACAACAAAATCTACAACGGCCGGTGGCTTACTGACAACCCTTATGCCGTGGTCCACAGAATAGCTGTGGATAATGAGTTTAAGGGGAGTGGAGTCGCATCTGAAATACTGCGTAACATTGAAAAAATGTGCCTTGACAGAGGGGTATACAGTATCAGAGTGGACACCCATGAAGACAACAAATCCATGCAGAGGTTGCTGGAAAAAAACAATTATGTCTATTGCGGCATAATATATCTGGAGGATAAAAGCCCGAGGCTCGCCTATGAAAAAGTCTTGTTTTCATAAGCGGCCTTCATGTTCTTCCATTTTCCTGAGCGGAACCTCCCATATATGATAGCCGCTCTTATGTACTGGTCTATAAGCAGGGCAAACCATGCGCCATTGAGTCCCCAGTTAAAGGTATACACGAAGAGATAGCTTAATCCTACACGGAAAATCCACATGGAGAAAAGACACGCGTACAGTGGGTACATGGTATCTCCCGCTCCTCTTAATGCCCCAGAAAGGCATAGCTGGGTGGATTGCCCCGGCTGGGCAAAAGCAAGAATTTTTAATACTGTGCCTGCCATTATTGTGACATGCACCTCATCTGTATATAACCTGGCCAGCTGATGGGAAAAAAGTATAAATACCAGCCCCATGACGCACGAAACAAGAATCGCCATGTGGTTAGTCATATCGGCATATTTATGGGCCTTTTCTTCATCCCCGGCGCCCAGGCTCTGTCCCACAAGGGCGGTTGAGGCGACCTGAAAGGCTGTACTGGGTGAAAAGGACAGACCTGAAATATTCAGACCGATTTGATGGGCGGCAAAAACTGTTGTTCCCAGACCTGAAACTGCCCGGGCAAACATAATTAATGCACCCTGTATAACAAATTGCTCAAGGGCTGATGGTATTCCAATGGAGAAAATCTGCTTTGTAATTTCCTTATCAGGCTTATATCCCGTATGTTTTACCGAGATTACCGCCTTTCCCGAATAGATGACGTAAATACCAAGCAAACAGGCCACCAGCCTCGAAAAAGAAGTTGATATCGCAGCTCCTGCCACCCCTAACCTGGGGAATCCCAATTTTCCGTATATTAAAACGTAGTTTCCGAAAACATTCAAAAGATTGCTTCCGATATTGTAAATCATCGGGATGCGTGTTTCTCCCGCGCCCCTTAAAGCAGCGGTTATTCCCATTGAAATGGTCTGGAAAGCAAGACCGGCAGCTACAATCTGGAAATATACGGTCGCATCAACTATGGTATCGGCCTCAGCACCCATAAAAAGAATAATTGGCCGGGCCAAAAGAACGCCGGCTACGCTTATGATAACACCAAGAATTGTATTGATAATAAGGGATTGTTTGGCGACTATCGAAGCCTTGCCCGGATTATGAGCCCCGATACTCCAGGCCACAATTGTAGTTGTGCCAACGTTTACCGCGGCAAATATGGCCAGGAGAAACATAAATGGCTGATTTGTAAGCCCTACGGCAGCGATTGCCGCATGATTGAGATGTCCTACCATGATCATGTCCACCATGCCGAAAAGAGTGGACATTGTAAGCTCAATAAAAGCAGGCCATGTAATGGATATAATCTCCCCGAACATTCTCTTTGCTTCTATTCGGTCCTTTACACTCACCTGCCGCTTGTTAAAATATTTACTTTTCAGTTTTTCTAAAAATGGTTTCAATTTTACTTCCTTCTTCCATGCAAAAAACCCTGCTGTTAAAGTTGTTCATCCTCGGGCTTATCTTTTTTTTGCCTTCCGCTTGACTGAACCTTCCAGCCGCATATTCCCGCCCTCTGGATTGCACCGAAAAGATTGGCTTTTATATGACGATTTTCACGGGACAAATCCATTATAAGCTCTTTGACCATCTGCCTTCTGGTCCCGCCGTCGGCAGGACAGCAACTGGATATGGGTTTCAGGCCAAGGTCTTTGCCGCATGTGCGTATAAGTTTTTCTTCAGCATAAATGAAAGGCCGGATTAGAGTTATCTCTTTCCTGTCCAGAAATGTGACGGGAGAAAATGTATGTATCCGCCCCTCAAAGATCTGGGACATCAATAGAGTTTCTATTACGTCATCCATGTGGTGGGCAAAGGCGACCTTGTTGCAGCCTAACTTTTTGGCGGCATTATATATGGCGCCCCTTTTCATATTGGCGCAAAGAGAACAGGGATTCTTTTCCTGGCGGACATCAAAAATAATCTGGGCGATGTTGGTCTTTTCTATATGATAGTCCACTCCTGAAGATTCGTAAAATGCCTTAAGACTTTCCCTGTCGTAATTTTCAAAGCCAAGATCTATGGTAATTCCTATAAGATCAAATTTTTCGGGAAGAAATCTTCTTAGTTCCCGCATGGCAATGAAAAGAAGCTGGCTGTCTTTGCCTCCCGATATGCCGACAGCAATCCTGTCTCCGTTATTTATCATATCATAATCTGTAACGGCTTTACGAAGCCTGGATAAAATCTTTTGCAGCATAAATACCTCTGTTGGAATGTTTTTAATAATACTGAGGTGGCCTAAATCCTTACTTTAAGGATAAAAACAGGTTAATTAAATTACGCCGAAATATGTTCAATGAGATATCTTCTTAAACATACAACCCAACATTAAATTATACCTGTAAGCCCAAAGGCAAATCAATAGCGGCTTGATTCCATAATTTTCAAAGATGGCAGGTACAAAGGTTTTTTAAGGACAAAACTCTATTAAAATAATACACCCATTTTGCAATGTCGATTGTGTCCATAGCTTTTGAATTATTCTTGTATAACTTTGATATAGCTTATAAAACCATTACCGGTATATTATAGAAATTAATACACCAATGAAAGGCGGAAAGAAACATGGGCAGAGTAAGCGAAAAATACAAAATCAAAATGAGCCCGGTTGCGAACAGAAAAGCGATTGTTCAGGGCGACAAATATCGATTTACAGTTTTGACACCTCAGCTCATCAGGCTTGAATATGATGAAGCCGGCATATTTGAAGACAGAGCAACACAAGTTGTACTAAACCGCAATTTTCCGGTTCCAGAGTTCAGGGTTGTGGAAAAACCCGATTCTCTGGAGATTATTACAAGTAAACTCTATCTGGTTTATGATAAAAAACGGTTCAGCAAAAACGGACTGAGTATTGATGTTAACGGAAATGTCAGCGACTGGAAAAGCAAGTGGCATTTTGGGGAGTCTTTTGTAAACCTGAAAGGTACTGCCCGCACCCTCGATGAAGCCGACGGAGCAGTGGCTTTGGAGGACGGTATCCTGTCCCATAACGGGTTCTCAGTTCTGGATGACAGTAAATCCCTTATCATTGATGAGGACGGCTGGGTAACACCCAGGGAGGGAAACAGAATTGATACATATTTCTTTGGCTACGGCAGGGACTATCTTGAGTGCCTGAAGGACTTTTTCCGGCTTTGCGGAGAAACTCCGCTTATTCCACGCTTTGCGCTGGGCAACTGGTGGAGCAGGTACCATAAGTATACCGACACTGAATATAAAGAGCTCATGGAGAGGTTTGAGAAAGAAGGAATCCCGTTTTCAGTAGCGGTAATTGATATGGACTGGCACTTGGTGGACATTGACCCCAAATACGGAAGCGGCTGGACAGGCTATACCTGGAACAGAGAGTTCTTCCCCGATCCCAAAGAGTTCATGGACTGGCTGCATAAAAAAGGCCTTCGCATTACCCTCAATGTGCACCCTGCAGACGGTGTAAGGGCGCATGAGGAAATGTATGTGGACATGGCCAAAGAACTTGGCGTGGATTATGAAAAAGGGGACAAAATCAACTTCGACATAACTGACCCTAAGTTTATGGAAGCATATTTCAACCACCTTCATCATCCCAACGAAGAAATGGGAGTGGATTTCTGGTGGATTGACTGGCAACAGGGAACCACAACCAAAATTGAAGGCCTGGATCCTCTATGGATGCTCAACCATTACCACTACCTGGACAATAAACGGGACGGGAAAAGGCCCCTTATACTTTCAAGGTACGCAGGCCCCGGCAGCCACAGATACCCTGTTGGATTCTCGGGAGATGCTGTTGTCACATGGGAATCCCTTGATTTCCAGCCCTATTTTACAGCCACAGCGTCCAATATAGGGTATGGTTGGTGGAGCCATGACATAGGCGGCCACATGTACGGGTACAAGGACGACCAGCTTTTCACAAGATGGGTCCAGTTCGGGGTATTCTCACCAATCATGAGACTTCACAGCTCCAACAACCCCTTTATAGTCAAAGAACCCTGGCAGTTTAATCCCTATACTGAAAGCATAGTAAAGAAGTTCCTGTTCCTGAGGCATCAGCTTGTGCCATACCTCTACACCATGAACCACAGGTTCAATAAAGAGGGCGAGCCCCTGATCCAGCCCATGTATTACAAAAATCCATTTGATGATGAGGCCTATAAAGTACCCAACCAGTACTGGTTCGGTACGGACATGATAGTATGTCCCATCACCAAACCTGTGGATGAGAAACTGACCATGGGTTCATTCGATGGCTGGCTGCCTGAAGGAACTTACTTTGATTTCTTTAACGGCAGGGTATATAAAGGCGGAAGGAGAATCAGCCTTTTCAGAGGGCTGGATACTATTCCTGTTTTGGTTAAGGCGGGCTCCATAATACCAATGACTGACAATAAAGCTGTGAGAAATGAAGTTACTAATCCCGAAGCCCTTGAAATCAGGATTTACGCAGGAGAAAACGGAACCTTGCACCTCTATGAGGATAACGGCCTGAGCCCTGATGACAGTGGTTTTATGGATGCCATCACAACTATGGAGTTTAAATGGGGAGAAACATCCGAGTTTGTTATAAAAGCAGTCAATGATAAAGAGGGAGTAATCCCCAGAAATCGGGATTACAGGCTTAAGTTCATAGGTGTCGAGGATACCTGCGACATTTCTGTTTCTGTATCCGGAAAAGAAACTACTTTCCATAAGGAATACGATAACAGCACCCATACCCTTCAGATATTACTGACTAATGTGGAAACCAATAAGGATCTGAAGGTGAAACTACATACCGAAGGCTGCATTGCAGGAAATAATATTTCCGACCAGGTTTTCGAGCTTTTGAACAAAGCACAGATTGAGTATGAGCTTAAAACCCTGATTTATAAAGTAATTACAAAACACAGCGACAGGACAAGCCTCCTGGGCGAACTGTCATCAATGGGCCTTGACAGAAGTCTTTTGAGTGCTTTGTTTGAGATATTGACAGCTTATTGACCATGACCAAAACCCGACAGGGGTTTCTAAAAAGCATATATAAAGCAAGATTGCAGAGAGAGGGCGTTTCAATTGGGATGCCCTCTCTTCAAGAATACAGATTTTATGGTATAATAACTTAGGGTAATATATCCCATATCTGACCGATAATTACTGACCCATTTATTCTTTTGCTATCATATTTATAAATACATACTGGCTGTGCAGTCTTGGCAGATTGGATAACCCTATTATAAAAGTTAAAGGAGCTTTTTGTGATGGATGGTATTAAATTGGAAGTTCAGGATTTTCTGAAGAGGAACGGTATTTATGCAGGAAATATTGACCTCGAAAAAGAATGCCAGAAGTTTATTGATGAAATGGAAAAGGGGCTTAAAGGCGAAGAAAGCAGCCTCGATATGTTGTGCACATACATAAGCCCGGAAGGTGAAATTCCTGTAAATGAGCCTGTTATAGTAATGGACGCAGGCGGTACCAACTTCAGAGTGGCAGTTGTTACATTCAACGAAGAAAAGAAAGCTGTAGTCGAAGACTTTAACCGTTATCCCATGCCTGGAACACAGGGCGAAATATCAAAGGAAGAGTTCTTTGATAAAATTGCAGAGCATTTAAGACCTGTTATCAACCGCAGCAAAAAAATCGGGTTCTGCTTCTCCTTCCCCGCTGAGATTCTTCCAAACAGAGACGGCAAGGTAGTCCGTTTGAACAAGGAAGTAAAAGTTAGGGATATAAGGGGTCAGGAAATTGGGGCAAACCTTCTTCAGGCACTGAAGGCTAAAGGCCTTGATTCTGACAAGAGTATTGTCATTCTCAATGATACTGTTGCCACCCTCCTTGGTGGAAAGGCTACTTTCCCGGACAGGCTTTTTGACAGCTTTATCGGATTTATCCTTGGCACAGGTACTAACACCTGCTATATCGAGGAGAACTCCAATATTCCTAAGGCTACATCCCTTGCAGGCAAACCCGGTTATACTATCATAAACATGGAATCCGGCGGTTATAACAAGGCTCCAAGGGGTATACCCGATATAACCCTGGACAACAAGACCGTTGACCCCGGAAGCCAGCAGTTTGAAAAGATGATTTCCGGCGCTTACCAGGGAAGCATGATATCTGAAATTATTAAGAAGGCAATAGAAGAAGGCCTCTTCTCTGAAGAGTTCGCAAGAAAATTTGCAGATATTGAACAGCTCACATCACGTGATGTTGACGAATTCTGCTTCCATCCTTATTCAAACAATTATGTTCTCTCAAAATGCGTTAACCATAAGAATGGCGAGAAGGATCGTCTGGTCCTCTACTACATTATAGACGGTGTATTTGAAAGAGCGGCAAAATTGGTTGCATTTAATCTTGCAGCCATCATGCTGAAAACAGGAAAAGGAAAAAATCCGTGCCTGCCTGTTTGCATAACCGCAGAAGGAACAACCTTCTATAAGTCCAAGCTCTTAAAGACCAAACTGGATTACTATGTAAAAGAATTCATCAATGAAAAATTAGGCATATACTGCGAATTTGTAAAGGCTGAAAACGCAACACTGGTAGGTACAGCCATCGCAGGTCTTTTAAACTAATGTAAGGTTTTAATGACTTGAGTTTTAACTGATTAACGGGAGGGGCTTTAAAGGCTCCTCCTTTTCAAATATTGGGGGTTGCATTACTTAATTAAACCATGTATAATAAACTTTGCCGCTGATGAAGGCAGGAATATCGAGGTGTAGCGCAGTTGGTAGCGCGCTTGGTTTGGGACCAAGATGCCGGGGGTTCGAGTCCTCTCACCTCGACCATAATTAGATTAAAAACCCGCTTAAGTAAAAAGCGGGTTTTTGTTTTTTGATTCTCTTAAGTTAAGAAATTACGGCGCGTGGGTATAAGGCGTTTCAATATACTCCTTGAGCTCCTCAATGGTCTTGAAGCTTCCCATGCCTATCATGGTTTTTGCCACCAGGGTTTCAATATTAAAGTCACCGGCTATTATTATCTTATCCTGTGGAAGCTGGCTTCCTACCTCATATATTCCGTATTCAACGCCTTCCTCAAGGCACTGGGTGGTAAGGACCACCACAATACCAGCCTCAATAAGTTCATTTATCTTTCCGGCGATATTGTATTCATTGTTGGGAATGCCACCAAGGCCGAAGCTCTCAATAATTACGCCATCGTAATGCTCCCTGATAAAATCGAATATATCTGCATGCATTCCGGGAATCATTTTGATGGCAAGAATACGGTCGTTGTATTCCGTCCTGATGGAAAGCGGTTCGGTATGTTCACTGGGAAGGAACTGGTCCAAAACCCGGTGCTCGTATGTAACTTTCTGGTGTTTTATATTGGCGACAACCGGGAAATTCACGCTTATAAAAGCGTCATAAGATTTGGTTCTTACCTTTGTTGCGCGGGTTCCCGCTATAAGGTCACCGTCAAAACAGATGAAAACTCCTTTTATGTTTTCCATTGCAAAATAAATCGCGTCTGTAAGGTTCTGTACCGCATCGGTATACTCCGCTGTAATTGGATATTGGGAACCTGTTATTATAACCGGTTTGTTGAGGTTATGAAATAAATATGTCAGAGCGGCGCCCGTATAGGCCATTGTATCGGTACCGTGGGTGACGACAAACCCGTCAAAATTTTCATAATGCTGCTGGATGCTCTTTGCAATAGTCACCCATCCGTTGGGGGTCATGTTGGTGCTGTCAATATTCATGACTGTCAGTCCCTCAAGGTAACATTTATCCCGGGGAATTGGGGTCATGCGAATAAGGTCCTGAATATCAAGTTCAGGCCTGAGCCCTGTCCTGTGTTTCTTAGATGCAATGGTTCCGCCGGTTCCAATAATCAGAATCCTTTTCATTATGTACCCTCCGCCGTACTTTTCAGAAAGTATATGAAGTCTGAGTAATCTATTAAACTTTAGTTTTTTCAAGAGCGTCTTACTGTTTCATAAGCTTCAATTCTGTTACAAAAAATTATCCCTGTTAAGGTCCATATAAGTATTAGCATTTGGGGAGGTTTCGGGCAAGGAAGAAGTAATTTCTTAAAAAGAAGAAGTATTTACCTGAAAGAAGGAACAAATACCAATACGAAAAGCAAGGGTTAGTTCGATAATAGTAATCCCCCTGAATATGGAATAATCAAACCAGTTTTCCGGATGTTATCCCATATCAGGGGGTGAGGAGGGCCTTTTCATCAAAAGTTGAGATATGAAACAACTTCACGCAAAGCGTCAATAGCCTTGCTTACTTTTTCTTCATCCTCAACCGGAAGTGAAATGCCGGCCTGATCAGCCACCGGTTCAAGGCAAAGCTCCTTGAGAGAAGGGTTACTCATCCAGAATATCTGGAAATATTTAAGCCACAGGGAAGAAGGTATTTCCTCCAATTCCCCGTGGACAACACAGCACCATTTTCTGTCGTTTAATATGTACTTTCTTAATACCGATACATACTTTAGCCTCATAGCCTTAATCACCTCGTAAGTTAATTGTTTAACACACAGGGATTATGATATGCTCAAGGCTAAGAGATTAGAACAAAATCAATCCAATTCTTCGGTATCAACCCTCAGTATAACCGTTGAAAGAGGCGGAACCCTTAGGGTAATTGAATTTGGCTTGTTGTGATAGGGCAATTTTTCCGCCTTTATGGGCTCAGTATTTAGCATATTTCCGCCACCGTATTTCTCATTGTCGGTATTGAATATTTCTGTATAAGTTGTATCCAGAGGAGCTCCTATGCGATAGCTCTCAAAAGAAACAGGAGAGAAATTGCATACGAAGACAAGCATATCATGCCAGTCCTTACCCTTGCGGGCAAATGACAGTATGCTGTAGTCGTCGTCATAGTGAATCCATTCAAAGCCCTCATTGGTAAAATCGGCTTCATACATGGCTTTTTCCTGTTTATAGAGGTGGTTGAGATCTTTCACACACTGGCTCAATTTTTCGTGCATTGGGTAGTCCAGAAGATGCCAGTCAAGGCTCTCTTTATATTTCCATTCAATAAACTGGCCGTACTCGCCGCCCATGAACAGAAGCTTCTTGCCGGGATGGCCGAAGAAATAGCCGTATGCGCATCTTAAGCCGGCAAACTTCTGGTTGTAGTCTCCAAACATTTTGCTCAATAACGAGCATTTGCCATGAACAACCTCGTCATGGGACAGTACCAGTACAAAGTTTTCACTCCAGGCATACATGAAAGAGAAGGTAATTAAATTCGAATGATATTTTCTGTAAATGAAGTCCATGCTGATAAACTTCAGAAAATCGTTCATCCAGCCCATATTCCACTTGTGGGAAAAACCAAGGCCACCTATGTCAACCGGTTTTGTGACATTGGGCCAGGCGGTTGATTCTTCCGCAATCATCATGACATTGGGAAAATACTTGTAAACCACGGTATTAAGGGTCTGTAAGAACTCCACAGCCTCCAGGTGTTCCCGGCCGCCGTATTTGTTGGGAATCCATTCCCCTTCTTTTCTGCAATAGTCAAGGTACAGCATGGAAGCCACGGCGTCCACCCTGAGCCCGTCCACATGATATTCATCAAACCAGAATACCGCGTTGGCAACCAGGAAGTTTCTGACCTCGTTTCTGCCATAATTGAAAATATGGGTACCCCATTCAAGGTGCTCGCCAATACGCTTGTCCTCATACTCATAAAGGGCGGAACCGTCAAACCTCGCAAGTCCGTGGCCGTCCTTCGGAAAATGCGCCGGAACCCAGTCAAGAATAACACCAATATCATTCTGATGGCAGGTGTCTACAAAATATTTGAAGTCTTCAGGGGTGCCGTATCTGCTTGTTACGGCATAGTAACCGGTTACCTGGTATCCCCAGGAGCCGTCAAAGGGATGTTCCATGACGGGCAGAAGTTCAATATGGGTATAGCCCATCTTTTTTACATAGGGGACCAAAGTCTCGGCAAGTTTTCTGTAGGAAAACGGCTTAAAGCCTGTTTCGGACTCCGGGTCCGGGTCGGGCTCCTGCATCCAGGAACCAAGATGTACTTCATATATATTTACCGGCTTATCGAAGATATTTTCCTCTGCCCTTCGGGTCAGCCAGTCTTCATCATTCCATGTGTATTTACTGTTGTCATAGACAACGGATGCGGTCTGAGGGGGTTTTTCCGCATAAAAGGCATAGGGGTCGGACTTTATATAAATTTCTCCTGAGGAGGTCTTAATCTCGTATTTATAAATATCGCCTTCCACTAGTCCCGGGATAAACAATTCCCATACTCCGGAACTTCCCAACATGCGCATTTGATGAGTCCTTCCGTCCCATTGATTAAAGGAACCTACTACACTCACCCTCTGTGCCATTGGCGCCCATACGGCGAAAGAGGCTCCTTTTACGCCGTTGACCTCTCTTAAGTGGCAACCCAGTTTTTCATAGATACGGTGATTATTACCCTGATTAAAAAGGTAAGTATCGTAGTCTGATATAGTAGGTAAAAATGCGTAGGGATCAATAACCGAATAGGTATGTTTATCTTTTGTCGTGTGAACAAGCTCATATAAGAATGGCTCTGTATTTCCGGGAATACGGCATTCAAAAAGACCACGCTTGTCAATGACCTTCATGTCGTAGGATTTTGATGTATGTACGTCCTTTACCGCAATGCTGACTGAATTGGGGTTGAAGCAACGAATAATTGTCGTATCATCCTCAAAATGCATTCCCAGTATTGCGTGAGGATTTTTGGAGTACCCGTTAATTATTTCTTCCACCTGTGCCTGCAAAAGCTTATCCATATTATCCCTCCAAATATTCCGCATCTTTTCGTTTGTTGGAATTAATAATCCGTCTTGTCCTATATTATTGTATTTACCCATTTTTTACAACAATCTTTCCTTTTTGGGGCAGTTATGATATTTTAAGGGTAAACCTTGCTTGTCAGGAGATGAGAAGGATGTCACAGAACACTCCCGTTTATTTTGAAAGACGGAAAGGCCCGGATCTGATTTTAAGATTAGTACGCATATCAAGTATTATTTTATGGGGATTTATTATACTGAACTTCTTTGTTATTTTCTCTGCCAAACCTGAATTCGAATCCTTTTTTGACAGGTTGCTGGGTTTAACCGTTCGGGAGAACTGGGATTACAGGCTTCTTAGCATTTCTCTCGTAACTTCACTGATTCAGTTGATTTTGAGTGTTTTCGCATTATTCTTAAATACCCGAAGGCTAAAGAGGAAGACTGACAGAATCAGTCCCTCTATAATTATTTCCCTGGTTTTCTCGGCTTTCTTCACAGTCTTTCTATCTGTGGTAACTCTAAGATAATGGTCTTGAAAAGGTGCTTACATGAAGCACCTTTCTTTATCCACATCTTTCATAAAGATTTTTCTGAGGAAATTATAAAAGAGCTGTGAAAAGTTTTTTATAGGGACAGTATTTACAAGGACCTACATAAAAGCCTTATACCTGTTAAGCGCCCGGTATATAATAACCGCGGCTTCTGCCCTTGAGACCTTGCCTGAGAGATTCAGACTTTTTCCGTCTCCAAGAATAACCCCGCTTCTTACAAAGGACGCAATAATATGCCTTTCGCCGGGATTAAGGTCATAGTAATCGCTGTATCCTCTAAGGATTTCGTCTGATCCCTCCACAAGCGGAATTCCAAGATAGTTCAATGCATTGTTTATCATTATAAGAACATCCCGTCTTGTCAAGGTATTTCCCGGGAAAATCCGGTCCGTATTGTCGGGATGGATTATACCTGCATTTATTGCAGAAACCATATCCCTGTAATAGGCATGTCCTGGCGGAAGATCGTTTAAAGTATACAGAACCTGAGTGTTATAGCCGATGTTGAATGCCTTTACAATCCAGCGGGAAGCCTCCGCTTTTGACATGGCTGCCTGCGGATAGAAGTTTCCATCCCTGTAGTCCAGCACTCCTTTTCCAAGGAGATTGTCAATGGCTTCCTGTGCCCATCCGTATGCTGAAATATCTTTAAACATCAGCTTTTGAGGGATATTGACCGTTATGGTAGTTTTCTGGGATTCGCCTGCCGTATTAACTGCTGCAACCTCATAAGTGTACTTTGCTCCTGGCTGGGGCGTGTCGTCTATATAACTTATTTCATCGGGGCCACAGTTTATAAGCAGCTTTCTTTCTCCGCCTTCCGAAACCCGGTAGATATTAAAGCCCCGGGCTTTGTCGTCGGAATTTTTCCATGTAAGTCTGACCCGGCTATACCCAATTACCTCGGCGTTCAAAGTTTCAGGCTTATTAGGCGGTGTGCCGGTAAAATCCAGTATAGGACTGTAGCTTATAAGGTTTCCGCGGTTTGCCCTTATGCGCAACTGGTATTGGGTATCTTTGGTAAAGGGTATGCTTGTCATAAGGTATCTGTCTTTATGGGAAGCTTTTTTTAAATCTTTCCATTCGTCGTTTATGCCGTATCGGTATTCGAGGGTATAAACGGTATTTTCCGGAACCTCATCATCGCTGTAAATGGTTATAAATCCATCGCCTGTATAGCATAATGGAGCTGAGGGCGTATCCGGATAAAGATATTGGATTTCTTCCTGTCTTGAAAAGGGTGAGAAAACAGTGGAATCTCTCTTTGCCCTGATTTTGTATATGTAAGTCTCGCCGCTTTTCACTCCGGAATCCACAAATGACTGGGTATTCTTGGGCAGGTCCGCAATAAGAGCCCAACCTTCATGGCCTTTTCTCCATACTTCGAATCCCGATTCATTGTCAATGGTAAAATCCCATGTAAGGGCAATCTTCTGGGAAGGAAGCTGGAAAACCTCCAATATACGGGGAGACTGAGGAATCTGTTCAGTTTTGACTGAAATCTCCTCAGTATATACGAAAGACGAACCGTTCTTCGGTCTGATGCTAAGCCGGTAGGTATAAGTTTTGCCTGGTTCAAGATTCATATCCCAATAATAATTTTCATAAGTGCTCGAAAAAATTGTAACAAATTCCCCTGCAGAATTCTTTTTTTGGAGTGCCACCCTGGCGTCGTTTTCCTCAGGCATTTCCCATTCAAGCCAGATTAATCTGTCCGAGGCGGCATAGCCCCAAAGCGGGGTATCTAAACGATATGTTGTACGGGTAGAAATGCCAGATGTCCCTGGGATGTAACGAGATTCGCTCTCGAAGGGATAGTCAGTTTTTATCCTGTAATAATAAGTGGTATCAGGGTTTACAGTAGTATCCCGCCAGGTTAATTGATTTACAGCAACTGTGGCTATCGGGGACCATTTAGTGTTTCCCGAATCTCTTCTTTCAATTTCAATCTTATAGTCATCGGGTATTTCGGGAATATTTGCGGGAAGATTCCATGAAAGATCTACATAAGTGTCTGCAGTATAGGTAATCTCAAGATTAATAGGGTATATGTAATAAACTTCAACTTCAGAAGTATAGGTACTTGCTTTGGATCCATCCTTGGTTCGTGCACGATAAATATACACATCGCCGTTTCCAATCATAGTATCTTTATAGGAAGTTCTGCTTTTGGAAAGAGTTGCAATTTCAACAAACTTACCGTAGTCAGTACTTCGTTCTATGGCTGTCCTGCCGGAGTTATCAGCGTTTTTCCATGTGAGTGTAATGCTGTTTTTGCTGACTTCCACCTTGAAATTCTCAGGAGGCTGAAGCTCTGCGCCAAAGACTTCCATACTTAAACTAAAGGAATATATTAAAATTACTGCAAATAATATCAGTATGGCTCTGATTGAAGTTTTCAAGAGAATACCCCCGTTTTTTAACTTTGTATTTATATATATCGGCAAAAAAAGAGCCGGTACTGATACCGGCAAGTAAAGGGGGTCAAAATGTATTTGTGAGGTCATTTTCATTATTAACCGCACTCTGGATTTTTATACAGGAAAATCAAAAAAATTGCCCGGTTTTTGCCTTCTTTGTATGTCTTCATACAGGAAGAAAGTTTTATTGTTGTTGTTCCTTCCTTGCTGTATAATAAGAGCAGGAATCAGTATTGATTTCAAAGAAGAAATCATATTAGAAAGCAAGGTAGTTTATGAATAAAGAAATCTGGAAAAAGCCTAAAATCTGCAGTGATGCCGGCGGCTCCGCCCTTATTGAAGGGGTTATGATGAGAAACAAAAACCGCATGGCCATATCTGTGAGAAAATCAACCGGGGAAATTTATACAGAAGTCAAAGACACAGTTCCCTGGACCAAGAAAAGAAAAATATACGGTTTTCCCTTTATTAGGGGAGCGGTTTCCATGCTGGAATCAATGGTATCCGGGGTCAAGGTGCTGATGGATTCAGCGGAACTGGTTGACTTTGAAGATGAAAATGAAAAGGAAAGCAAATTCGACCTGTGGCTTCAAAAGGTGCTGGGTGAAAACTATATAACATATTTGCTGTACAGCTCTGTGGTAATTGCCCTTGTATTTGGCATAGGGCTTTTTATGCTGCTTCCCAATGTAATTGCCGGGTTTGCGGTAAGTTTTCTGAGGCTGAATACGGCATCGGGTACGGGAGCCTTTTTGGCAAACCTTGTAGAGGGTCTTATAAGAATTACAATATTCCTTCTCTATATGATCCTTGTCTCTCAAAACAAGGAAATAAAGAGAGTATTCCAGTATCACGGCGCAGAGCATAAAACCATCCATGCCTATGAAAACGCTGAAGAACTGACAGTTGAGAATGTAAGAAAGCATACCACCATCCATCCCAGATGCGGAACAACTTTTATGTTTTTGGTAATCATGATAAGCATTGTGATTTTTGCTTTCACCGGATGGCATAACAAATTCGTGAACCTGATTGTGCGTCTTGCTCTTCTCCCACTGGTATCGGGCGTTTCATACGAGGTGTTGAAATTTGCGGCCAGGACAGACAACAAACTTATCCGGGCAATGAGTATACCTGGGCTTATGCTTCAGAAGATTACCACAAAAGAGCCCGACGATTCCATGATTGAAGTCGCGATTGCTTCACTTAAAGCAGTGGTTGAGGAAAAATCGGCAGATTCAGCATCAGAAACGGCCGAAGGAACCCCAGTAGATGAAAAAACTGCGGTTACAGAAATGACAGAAGCTTTGGAAAATGCCTCGACAGATAAAAAAAAGGAAGCTGAAATAGATGAAGCTGATACAGAAGCGGTAAAAGAAAAAGCAGGGAAAAAGGAAACCGACGCAGTTTTTGGTTCATCGCTATAAGCTTCAGATTCAGAGAAAGACATTGGCAGGATAGAAGTATCCTGCGTAAAGGAGTATGAAATCATGACCATTCGGGAGATTCTGTCCCGGGCAGGAAAGTATCTGAAAGAGAGAAACATTGAGGACCCGTCCAAAGAGGCAGGTCTTCTTTTGTCATGGCTTCTTGACAAGGATTTTGGCTATTTATACGCCCATGATGACCGGGATTTGGACGGCTTTGAAGCAGAGAGGTTCTGGAACCTGATTGAACGAAGGGGCAACCACGAACCCTACGCATATATTACCGGTCGTTGTGAATTTATGTCCATACCCTTTGAAGTAAATCCCCATGTTCTGATTCCAAGGCCGGATACAGAAGTTTTGGCAGAGGCAGCCATTTATTTTCTCGGAAAACAGGAGTATTTCAGGCCTGAGTTCAGGTCTTTATATACACTTCCCCCCAAGCCATCTTACACAGGTCTGGATATAGGAACGGGCTCGGGGTGCCTTGCGGTTTCAATTGCCAAACTCGCAGGGAATATTTTCTTTGACGCGGTTGATATTTCCCGGGATGCTCTCGAAACGGCCCGGAGAAATGCAGCTCTTAACAAAGTGGACAAACGCATTAATTTTATTGAATCTGATTTTCTCTCAGATTCCTTTTCTCCAGGCCGCAAATACGACATTATAGTATCAAACCCGCCATATATTCCGGAGGGAGACATACCTTCCCTTATGCCTTCGGTGCGCAATTTTGAGCCATACGGAGCCCTGGCGGGAGGGGAAGACGGTCTTGTTTTTTACAGGGAAATTGCCCGAAAAGCCCCGATTCTTTTAGAAACCCTGGGAATTATAGCTGTGGAATGCGGCTTTGACCAGGCGGATCAGGTTAAGCAAATCTTCGAAAAGAATAATTTTGCGTGCGCTGTTCTCAAGGATTTTTCCGGAATTAATCGTACGGTAATTGCAAGGTACAAGGTATAATTCTCCTGTTTTTGACTATACTCTCCATAGGAAACTTTTTCAGGCAATTTGGACAGGACTTAACCAAAGGGTTAACTTTGTGGTTATTAGTCCAGGCTTAATAAGTTGTCTTTATGGAGTGGTGATATGTCAGAACCTGCAGTAGCCAGACAGAGGTTTGATGTATTCAGGATTATAAAACGCAAAAGCGGCGAAGGGTCTCTGGACGCCCTTGAAACACTGCAAAAGGAACAGTATCTTAAAGAGCTCAAAGAAAGCATAAACAACGCCTATATGGAATGGCAGAATTCCCTTGCCAATTTTGAAAGCGCTGAAGGCAAAGAAATGGTGGATTACTATTCTTACCGAATAAAGGCCTCCCAGATCAGGTACGACTATCTTCTCAAAAAGGCAAAAGAGGCTATGAACAGTAATAATAAAGGGCAGAACCCATTTAACCGAATCGTAATCCATTAAAATGTATTTTTTACCGACCTGCTGTATATAAATTTAATAGGGCATAAGCCTATGAATTTGCAAAAAACGGCTATCCCTTGGAGAAAGGCAAAAGACCTTTTCTGTAGTGATATCCGTTTATTGTTTTTATTGGGAAAGGAATGCAGTGATATGGACAGAGCACTTTTAATTCTGGCCTGGATCGTAGGAGTTCTCGTAATAATAGCTTTTGGCAAAGCCATGCTGCTTCCGCTCAAAGTAATTGTGAAGCTGTTAATAAATGCGGTTATAGGTGGTATTGCCATACTTCTGATCAATTTAATCGGGGGGCCTCTGGGGTTCTCCATTCCCCTTAATTTTATAACCGCTTTAATTGCGGGGATTTTAGGGCTACCCGGCATCATCCTTGTGGTCATTCTCAAGTATTTGTTGTAACTTATGGCGGCATCAAATGACATAAAGAAAGTGAGACGTGATATTAAAATGCTTGAATACAGAGAACTGATTGAAGCCACGTATGGCATACGTATATTCTCAGTTAAGCCAAACCGGGCGGGACACATCCTTGACACCGACAAGGGGAAGAAATATTTAAGGCCATGCCAGTGTTCCGAAAACCGTATTCTCTATGTTCATGATGCCAAGTGTCATCTTGTTTCCAATGGCTTTACAACGCTGGATACATACATGACAGCCCTGAACGGCAACCCTTATATTGATATTGACGGCCAGTTGTACACTGTCTCTTCGTACATAGACGGACGGGAATGTGAATTCAGTGACGACAATGACACATTCAGGGCATCGGTGGCCCTGTCGGCAATGCACAAGGCAGGAAAAGGTTATAAACCAAGCCCGGGAATTACTGTTCCCAGCGAACTTGGAAGACTTCCTGAAAGCCTTTCAAAACGATATGATGAAATTATCAGGATGAGAAGAAAGGCAGAGCGCGAGCGGAATACCTTTGACTACATATATTTGAGCTGTGTTGACAAGTTTATAGCCATGGCAGAGGAAAGTTTAAGGCTTCTACAGGGCATCGAGTATCCGCGGCTGGTAAAGAAAACCCTCATGGAAGGCGTAATATGCCATCATGATTATTCCTACCAGAACATCCTCATGAAGGGGAACACAACCTATATAACAGGATTTGAGTCTTGTATGGAGGAAGTGCGGATATATGACCTTGTAAACCTTATAAGAAGAAAAATGAGAAAGTGCAACTGGGATCCTGAAAAGGCGGCCATGGTTATTAAAGCCTATTCCCAGACCGAACCCATCTCCTCTGACGAAATTGTGGTTATGAAGGCAATGCTGCTCTTTCCACAGAAGTTCTGGCGCATAGCCAACCGATACTATAATTCCAGAAGGAGCTGGGCCCAGAAAAACTTTACAAGAATGCTGGAAGATGTTATTGACGAATATTATGACCATATTGCTTTCATGAAACAATACGACGGACTTTTTTAAGTCCGTCGTATTCCTGCCGCATGTATATAGTTTTAATACGTAAAAATTTAAGATTAAATCTTTCAGATCATTTTGACTAACTGTCTGAATACATATTCCCTTAATACTTTCAGAACAATCCGGTTATAACCCCGTTTTCGTCTATGTCCATCCTGTTTGCCGCGGGTACTTTCGGAAGTCCCGGCATGGTCATGATCTTGCCTGTGATAACAACCACAAAGCCTGCGCCTGCCGAAAGCCTGACTTCCCTCACAGTAAGGGAGAACCCTTCCGGACGGCCCAAAAGCGCCGGATCATCCGACAGCGAATACTGGGTTTTTGCCATGCACACAGGAAGGTTTCCATAACCCATTTCTTCTATTGCCGCAATTTCCTTAAGGGCGTTGTCGGTGTATACTACATCTTTTCCGCCGTAGATTTCACGGTTGATGGTTTCTATCTTTTCCTTGATTGAAAGCTCAAGATCATAAAGTGGCTTATATTTTGCCTCCCCTTTATCAATAAGCCCGCAGAGCTTTTCGGCAAGTTCGGTTCCGCCTTCGCTGCCTTTTTCGAATACCTGGCAGATTGCGGCATCCACACCTAATTGCGCGCATTTGTCCTTGATTATCGCCAATTCCTCAGCGGTGTCTGTGGCAAAATGGTTGATTGCAACTACCGCCGGAATACCGAACTTTCTTATGTTTTCTATATGCTTCTCCAGATTGGCAATACCCTTTTTCAGGGCTTCTGTGTTCTCCTTTGAAAGGTCTTCCTTCTTTACGCCGCCGTTGTATTTAAGAGCCCTGACAGTTGCCACCACCACTGCCGCATCAGGTTTAAGTTTCCCGAACCGGCACTTTATATCAAAGAATTTCTCCGCGCCTAAATCCGCGCCGAAACCTGCCTCGGTGACCACGTAATCAGCGAGCTTGAGGGCAAGTTTGGTAGCTTTTAAGCTGTTGCAGCCGTGGGCAATATTAGCAAAAGGTCCTCCGTGCATTAAGCAGGGGGTGTTCTCAAGGGTCTGCACTAAATTAGGTTTTATGGCGTCTTTCAATAAGAGAGCCATTGCCCCGTTAACCTGGAGTTCTGCGCAGGTTACAGGCCGGTTGTCGTAGGTATAGGCCACAACAATCCTTCCCAGGCGTTCCTTAAGGTCGGTCAGGTTATCCGCAAGGCATAATATTGCCATAACTTCTGAAGCAACTGTTATATTAAAACCGTCTTCTCTCGGAAAACCGTTGAGCTTTCCTCCGAGGCCTACCACAATCTGGCGAAGGGCACGGTCGTTCATGTCCATGCATCTTTTCCAGACAATCCGCCTTATATCGATATTAAGGGCATTTCCCTGATGAATATGGTTATCTATGGCTGCAGCAAGGAGATTGTTTGCCGCGGTAATGGCATGCATGTCCCCGGTAAAATGAAGATTTATATCCTCCATGGGAACTACCTGGGAGTATCCTCCTCCGGCAGCTCCGCCTTTTACACCCATTACAGGGCCCATGGACGGCTCCCTTAGCGCAATAATTGCTTTCTTTCCGATTCTGGACAGTGACTGGCCAAGTCCGACAGTTATTGTGGTTTTCCCTTCTCCTGCGGGAGTGGGGTTTATGGCCGTCACCAAAATGAGTTTTCCGTCAGGTTTGTCTTTCAGTCTGTCATATACGCTGTCCTTTATTTTGGCTTTGTAATCGCCGTAGAGCTCAAGGTCTTTCCTCTCAAGTCCAAGCTTTCCTGCGACTTCTTCAATGGGTAACATTCGTGCCTTCTGAGCAATCTCGATATCGGTCAGCATCTTAAGAAATCTTCCTTCCACTTATAGTTTTCGGATAATTGGATACAATTAGTATATAAAAGCGAAGATGCAAATGCAACGACAATTATTATTCCACCAATTTCAATGTATCATCCACGAAAGGGTTTCAGGCTGAAACCCACAATGGCACTATGTATTGGGGGATTAAAAAAAGAAGGGCAATCTTTAATATTATACTTGACAAACACAATACTGCCTATGTATAATAATATCTTTTATTGACATGGGGTGACAAATTGTGTTATAATTTTGACCAGTGAAGTAGAGGTGGTAGAATGGACAAGAACACAATATCGCAGATACGTAAGGAACTGGAAAACTGTGTTGGCAAGCGCATTCAGCTGAAAGCCAACAAAGGCCGCAAGAAGATATTTATAAGAGAGGGTATAGTTGAGAATGTCTACCCCAGCATTTTTACAGTAAAATTTGAGAATGATTTCAACTCAAGCAGAAAAGTTTCTTACAGCTATACTGACATATTGACTCGCACTGTCGAGATTAAGGTTATGTCACCCAATTGCAATAATATTGCACTCTAAGTGAGGTTAATACATATTGCACATCTGATAGTCTGAAGGGACGGTTATTTTATGGAGCCATAAAGAACCGTCTCTTTTTATTTTTCCGTCTTTTTTCATACGAATCTTCGATCATTTAAAGGCATAACTTTTGAGTAAAAACTGTTCAATTATTGCTTCTGTATATAAACTGCATGTCATAGATTGGTTCGGGCTGGCATATTAATTTAACTGAAGGATAAGGGTTTTAAGAGGAGGTCCCAAAGAGCATGGAATTAGTAAAAAAGCCCGTCAGAACATACAGGACTATTAGTATAGTTGAACCGGAGGAAATGTTTGAGCACAGTATAATAGTGCCCGATGTCAAACCCGATGTCAGAAGCATCCTTATGGCAGATGCAGAAGGATTTGTGGTCAATATAGAAAAAACAGGGCGTATGGTTGAGGTATCAGGAGAGATCCAGTACAAAATCCTCTACATATCCGATACGCCTGAGCAGAGAATAGAGAGTATCACAGCAAGGTATCCCTGGTCCATTTCCCTTCAGAAACCCAAGAACGACGGCGAAATCGGCATTTTTGTCAGGAGCAGATGCCAGCACTCCGACGTGAACATAGTAAATGGAAGGAAAATCGTCTGCCGCACCGTCACATCCCTTGTCTGCCGTTTCTATGAAATAAGAAGCGATGAAATAGGAAGGGAAATCCTCGGCGAAAATGTCTTCCTTAAGACCAGGCCTGTAAATATTGTCTCTCTAAAAGATCTCTGCGAGACAAGTGTCAGGGTGAACGATGTATTGGCTCTGCCTCCCGGAAGTCCTGCCATCAAAGAAATACTGTTTTCAAGAATAAACCTGGGTCGTCCGCAGGTCAATTACAGGGAAGAGGAAACCCAGCTTGAATGCAAGGGCACCTTGTTCCTCCTGTACAGGAGCGATACCATGGACGAAAGCATAGAATCGGTGATCCTGGAGTTCCCTGTAAAAGTCTCCACCGGGGTCCAGGCCGGGGAAAATGCCATGGTATTTGCATCAGGTGTTCTGAAAGACTGGGAGATAAGACTGAAAGAAGATGATGACGGACTTTATACAAGACTTTCAGTCAATCTTGAGATAGAAGTTGATACCCAGGCCATGGTCAACGAGGAGCAGATGGTAATTGAGGATGCCTATTCCTGTGAATGCAGGATGGAACTTGGCAAACTTCCGGTCAAAGTGACCTCCGATGCAAGGGAACTCTGTGAAGAAGCGGTAATAAGCCAGCGCATTAGCCTTGACTCGGCTGTGGATCCTCTGGACGAAGTGCTCATGGTTTGCGCCAATGAGAGAAATATCTCCTCATTATTGGGTGAAAGCATAGGCGTACAGGGTACTTTGGGCCTCAATATACTGTTCCTGACCCGGGGCAAGGAATATCAGGGCAGGACCATCGATCTTCCTTTCAACCATTACTTCCAGCTTCCGGAGATAGGCGACTGGAGAATAATCCAGACCTCCTTCAACATAGAGGACGTCCGGTTTGATATTGCCGGCACCGACAGCATTGATGTTTCAATAATTCTGAAAATCGGGGTCAGGATTTGCAAAGTAGAGGAGATTGCATCAACCGACTCGATTAACATGGTTAAGGAAGAAAGCCAGAAACGGGCCCCGTTTATCATCTACTTCACTCAGCCCAACGACACCCTGTGGGACGTTGCCAAACATTACCGGATTCCAGTTTCAAGGCTATGCTCCGATAACAATATTGAAAGCGATGCAAGGCTTGAACCCGGAAAACGGCTGTTTATAATGGGCTGACAAATTGCAAGGAGATAATTAATAAATTAACAATTTTGAGGGTCAAATGTATTTTTGCAAGGGGTATGGGTGCCTGAAACAGGTTTTTCAGGCACTTTTTGTTGCCCTTTTATTGTTTTTTGTATATAATATACTCTTGAAAGTAGAAGAGGTGGAATATGAAGGGAATTACGCTATATACCCCTGCCAAAATCAATTTATCCCTGGATGTGACAGGAAGACTGCCCGATGGCAATCATACCCTTGAAACCATAATGCAGTCTGTCAGCTTATACGATATTGTGACTGTTGAAAAACGGCAGAGTGGTATTACTGTACATTGCGAACATCCCTATGTTCCCAATGACAGAAGAAATATAGCGTATAAGGCTGCAGAGGCCTTCTTTTCCTGCTGTCCCGAAAAGGGCGGCGCCCATATCAGTATCAGAAAGAATATTCCGGTATCATCCGGCATGGCTGGAGGAAGCACCAACGCTGCCGGGGTTTTAAAAGGCCTTAACCAGCTGTACGGGAATGTCCTGTCGGAAGCCCGGATTCTGGAATTGGCAAGGAGTTTGGGAGCTGATGTGGCTTTCTGTGTTGAAGGCGGCACCCAGCTGGCAAGGGGAATTGGAGATATACTTACCCAACTTCCTGATCTGGTGAATGTGGAAGTGGTTCTGGTCAAGCCACCGTTTCCCATTTCTACACCCTGGGTTTACAAACAGCTTGACCTTAACAGGCTCGGGGAGAGGCCGGACACCTCAGGCCTCATCAATGCCATTACAGAGATGGATTTGCAAGGAATTGCAAGCAGAATGAGAAATGTCCTGGAAAGCGTTTCTGTAGACAAGTATCCTGAGCTTAGGGAGATAATGGACAGGTTTTTGGAATACGGGGCGCTTGCAAGCCGCATGAGTGGAAGCGGCCCTACCATATTCGGTATTTTTGAAGAAAGCAAAAAGGCTGAAGCTGCAAAAGAGCAATTTTTAAAAGATTACAGGGATGTTTTCCATGTAAAGACAATAGGCAGAGGGGAGCAAGTGGAATGGTAAAGGTACCTAAACTTAAAATAGACAGTTATCAACCATTGAGGGATGTTATATTTGACACTTTAAGAAAGGCCATTATAAACGGGGATATCAAGCCCGGGGAAAGATTGATGGAAGTATCCCTGGCAGAACAGATGGGTGTGTCAAGGACACCGGTCAGGGAGGCCATCAGAAAATTGGAGGCCGAGGGCCTTGTTACCATGATACCCAGAAAGGGAACTCACGTTTCCGAAGTCTCCATTAAGGATATCATAGACGTACTTGAAGTGCGCGCCGCGCTGGATAAGCTTGCTACCGGCCTTGCGGCGAGGCGGATTGACAATTCACAGGTGAAAATGATTGAGAATGTCCACAAGCAGTACATTGCCTTTGTTGAGAAGAACAATATTGAAGGCGCTATCCGAAAAGACGTGGAATTCCATGACACCATCTATTCCATATCGGGCAACCCCCGCCTGATAGCGGTCTCTTCCTCTTTAAGGGAACAGATTTACAGGTTCAGGGTCATGTATATGTCCGACACAATTATTGCTGAAAATGTGTTGAACGAGCATTCGGAAATGATAGAGGCTCTTCGGTCCAACAACGACAAACTGGCTTCTGAACTTGCCGAGAAACACATAATAAACCAGATGGAAACCATAATAAAGAGTATGAATGAAAGTTCAGGCGGGAGAGCGTAAATGCTTTTTAATTCACTGGAATATCTTGTTTTCTTGCCGCTTGTGACATTGGCGTATTATCTTCTGCAGTCACTTAGAGCAAGAAATTTCATGCTTCTTTTGGCAAGCTATTATTTTTATATGCAGTACAAGCCCGAGTATGGGCTTTTAATGCTTTTTGCCACATTTGTATGCTATATTTCGGCCCTGGGTATTTCCAAAACACAAAGTAAAGCCATAAAAAAGCTGTGGCTTACATTCAGTGTATTGGGCACCATGGGATTGCTTTTTTTCTATAAATACTTCAATTTTTTCAACAGGAATGTGGCAGGCTTGTTATCTTTCTTTAACGTATCCTGGCAGCCTCTCAGCCTTGATATACTGCTTCCTGTGGGCATATCCTTCTTTACCTTCCAGTCTTTAAGCTACACGATAGATGTCTACAGGGGCGATATGGTCGCGGAGAAGGACTTTTTTACTTTCGCCCTTTTCGTGTCCTTCTTTCCCCAGCTTGTGGCAGGACCCATAGAGAGGTCTACAAACCTGCTTCCACAATTCTACCAGCACAATAGGTTTGACACGTCAAAGGCAGTATCTGGCCTGCGCCTTATGCTTTTCGGATTTTTCAAGAAAGTAGTAATCGCCGACAGGCTTGCCGTAATAGTGGATACTGTCTATAACAATTATAAGTCCTACAACGGAGTTGTTTATATAATTGCGACTGTTGCGTTTGCATTCCAGATATTCTGCGACTTTTCAGGCTATTCGGACATAGCCAGGGGCTCTGCCCGGCTTTTTGGCTTTGAGCTTATGTCCAACTTCGAAAGACCCTATTACTCAAAAAGTGTCACAGAGTTCTGGAGGCGCTGGCACATCTCCCTGTCTTCCTGGTTCAGGGATTATCTGTATATACCATTAGGAGGAAGCCGCAAGGGCTATGTGCGGACTTTAATAAATCTCTTTGTGGTATTTACGGTAAGCGGCCTGTGGCACGGCGCCAACTGGACTTTTGTGGTCTGGGGGGCTTTAAACGGAGCCGCCATAGTCATTGAAAAAATCCTGGGAATAGGAAAACGTGCGGGAAAACAGGAATATATGAGGGAACAGGCGATAAAAAGAAGGCAAAAACCATGGTTTGTGCGGGCTGCAGTCACTATTGCAGGAATCATACCAATGCTCATAACCTTTGTCTTTATATGCTTTACCTGGGTCTTCTTCCGCGCCCAGAGCATAGACCAGGCCTTGTACATGCTGCCCAGGTTTTTGGAGGGGCTGGACACATTTGATCTGCAAAAATTTATAGGAACCAGAATGATTCTGGGTCTTGATTCATGGGAATTTTTCACTGCCATAGGAAGCGTGGTTCTTTTGGAGCTGATGCACCTGTTCCAGTCAGTGGCAAGTCCGGCAAAGGTCTTAAACCGCATGCCGGCTATGGCAAGGCTTATAGTATACAGTATATGCCTGTCCCTTGTAATATGGCTTGCATGGACAGAATCGCAGACATTTATATACTTTGCGTTTTAGGGGGAAAAGGGTATGTCAAGGACCAAAGAATTAGCACTGTTTTTTGTAAAAGGTTTATTCGTTCTTATACTTGCCCTTCTTCCCGGGGCTTTTGTAGTCTGTAAAATGGACCCGTATCTCTTTTTGGGTACCCAGCCCAAACCCTATATATATATCCCCAACGAACGTTTCCAGATCCCCGGCATGGCCCGCCATGAGGAATATGACACGGTAATATTGGGCACTTCCATGATAGAGAATTTTTCTGAAAAGTACGCCAGCGAGAAGCTAAATGCAAGTGCCATAAAACTTCCCATCAACGCTTCGTATATTACAGAGCAAAAACTGGTTTTGGATATCGCTCAGAAATACCATGACATAAAAACCGTCCTTTGGGCTGTTGACTACCGGACTGTTGATATTGAGCACGGGGATATTTACTCCATGAATAACGTAGTCTTTCCCCAATACATGTATGATGAAGAATGGGTCAATGACTGGAAGTATATTGTCAACCACAATAATTTTTACTGGGCTTTAAAGCAGTACCGGATGCGCAGGACAGGTATAGACCCCTTCGATTACATGGTAACCGACAGGGAAGTATTAAACACATGGAACTGGAAAACATTCAGCCGGGAGCTTATAACCCAGGACTACAAAGACCTTTATGAGGGCAGAAAAAGCGTATATGACAAGATAAACAACCTTCCTGCGGAAGTTGCAAAGAAGACCATAGACCTGGATCTTATAGGGACCATCAAAAAGTATCCCGACACTGATTTCGTGCTGTTTTTTGCGCCCAAGTCCATACTTTGGTTCAAACTCCTCGACCAGATGGGGATACTTGAAAAGAAACTTGATGTTCTGACCTATATTGTGGACGAAGCCTCAAAACTTCCCAATGTAGAGATTTACAACTTCCAGAACGAGTTTGAGTTCACCGAAAACCTTAACATATACCTGGACATCACCCATTATAACAATACCGCCAACAAGTACATGATAGATGCGATATCCGGAAAATGGCTCAAGACAGATCCTGAAAGCTTCAGAAAAGACAATGCCGAGCTCATTGCAAGGGTGCGATCCGAAGAGATTGACAACCTTGTTCAGGAAATTCTCAAGTGATATACTCTTTTTATAACTTAAAAGGTTGGGAAAAGTGTTTATGGATGCAAAGAGAATCAGCAGGGTGACTCTTGTTCTTATTGTTTTGATATTTTTACTGGCCTTGTTTTTAAGGCTTTTGGCCTTCAGGGAATTCAAGGACCACATGAGGCTTCAATATGACCCCAGAAACTATTGGCACATGTCCCATCAGATAGCCGACGACGGCATTTACGGGTATTACTATTACGATGACGCCGGAAACACCATAGGAGGCGAGCCCGGGGAATCCAATGCCAGAGTCATGCCGGGTTATCCGGTCTTTCTTGCGGTTGTATATAAGATACTGGGTGACAAATATCTTCAGATAACTGCTGTGAGGCTTTTGCAGGTATTGGCAAATAGTCTTAGCTGTGTCCTTGCCTTTTATTTTGTCCGGAAAGTCTTTAAAAAGGACAGTGTAGCCCTTCTTACCGCCTTGTTCATGGCAGTTTACCCAACATACATATTTTCCTGTATCCAGCTTCTGACAGAGCCGCTGGCACTGTTTACATTCCTCTTGTACCTGTGCGTTGAAGTAAATGCCATCCTGTCAGGAAAGGCATGGCTTAACATCCTTGCAGGCCTGTGTTTCGGCGCCCATATACTTGTCAGGCCGGCAATCCTTCCGTTATTTGTTCTCCCTTTTATTTTTGCGGTTATCACAAACAAGATCAACCGGGGCTCGAAGCAGAACAGGCTTGGATTTAAGGCGGTATCAAGATGCTTTGTCCTTCAGCTCATAGGATTTGTCGCCATAATGCTTCCCTGGTGGATAAGAAACATTGTTACTCTTGGTGAGATTATCTTAACGGCGGACGCGTCGGGAAACCCCTTCCTTGGCGGAACCTACCCGTATTTTAAAGATTATTTTGCTGATGTACCTGATGAAATAAGGGGAGTTAACAACAAACAAATGGAGCTGGGTATAAAAAGATTCTTTGAAGGCTTTAAAACCGAACCCTGGCTTTATTTTAGATGGTACACCGTCGGTAAAACGGCTCACATTTTCTCCACTCCCTATTTGCTGAAAATGCATGCCCAAACACAGGAAATACATTCTGCCATACACTGGTCAGTGTTGATTTTAGGTATTCCGGGAATAATCCTGCACAGCATAACAAAAATCAGCGGATTCTGGTTCTATTTATACGGGCTTGGCATCCTTGCACTGCAGCTGATGTTTGTACCCGACCCAAGGTTCGCATATTTGATGATATTCTTCCTGATGACAGGCGCAAGCCAGCTTATTGTATCTGTTTTTGAAATGATGACCAGAAAGCATAAAAAAAGAGTTGAGGCGCTGCCATGAGAACACTTATTATCATTCCGGCATACAACGAGGAAGATAGTCTTCCCGACCTGTTCAGGGCGCTTAACGAAACCGGACAGGACTATGATATACTTGTTGTAAATGACTGTTCGAAGGACAATACTGAGAAGGTTTGTAGGGAACACGGGGTAAGGGTTGTAAGCCTTCCCGTAAATCTTGGTATTGGAGGGGCAGTCCAGACCGGCTACAAATACGCCTTGAGGCATGGCTATGACATAGCCATTCAGGTTGACGGAGACGGCCAGCACGACCCTAAGTTCATAAAATATCTTATACAACGCATCAATGAAGGTAACGACCTTTGCATAGGTTCAAGGTTTATAGAGAACGAGGGCTTCCAGTCCTCAAATATCAGGCGCATTGGCATTAAATACTTTTCATGGCTTATAAAACTTCTTACAGGCACCCTTATTACCGACCCTACATCGGGGTTCAGGGCATGCAGCAGGAAAGTAATAAAACTGTTTGCCGCAAGTTACCCAAAGGATTACCCCGAGCCGGAGACAGTTGTAACCGTCCTTCGAAACAAACTTAAGGTCACTGAAATGCCGGTCATCATGAAGCCAAGGCAGGGAGGGGTATCTTCAATCTCAAACCTCAACGGGATTTACTACATGATTAAAGTAACCCTTGCAATTATCATATCCTCCATCTCGAAGAAAGTGGTGAAAGAGGATGAGTAATTCCTTACAAATATATCTTATAATCGCTTCGGTTCTGTTTTTTCTTTTCATAGTCAACATGGTCAGAACCAAAAGGCTGGAGCTGAAATATGCCCTGACCTGGCTTTTGACAAGCGCCAGCTTTGTTTTTCTTTCAGTGTTTCCGGAAACCATGTTTTTTGTTGCCCGGCTTCTCCACATTGAAACTCCGGTAAATGCCCTGTTTCTTATAGTAATCTTTCTTCTGTTACTAATGATTTTTGCGCTTACCGTGGCCGTGTCCCGCCAGGCATTGAGGATAAAAAACCTGATACAGGAGATAGGGCTTTTAAAAGAGGAGATTTCAAGACAGGATGGTAACAAGAATTGAACATCAGAGTACCATAAGATCCCAGAATTCTTACAATTATCAATTTATGCGGTTTGTAGCGATATTAAGACTATAACAAGGTTTACGCACTTTTTTTTATATGCTAATATTATTTAGTACAAACCTTAAGAAACGTTCAGATTCCCCGAGTCAAATGTATATTCAACTTTGGTTAACCCCAACTTTGTAGGCACCCGGGCAGCTCTTGTAAAGCAGTTTATTCAATAACTAAGGCGAGAGCTGAAAGTGCCGCAAGTACAACAAAACCCCGGAGAAGGCGCAAAAATGATTAGTCATTTTAGTTGCAGGTTGTCAAACTTCATTTTATATGTTAGGATATAGAATGCCGCACAATTAAGCGGCAATTCCTTGCTCTGCTTTAATCGGCAGGGCCGAATAGTCCAAAAGGAGGTGACATGGTCAATGAACAAGTATGAGACCGTATTTATCATTTCTCCAACCTTGGAAGAGGAGGCTGTTAAAGGTCTTGTTGAAAAATTCAGCAACCTGATTTCAGCCAACGGTGAACTTGAAAAGGTTGAGGAATGGGGTAAAAAGAAGTTTGCCTATGAGGTCCAGGACCATAAGGAAGGTTACTATGTTTTGATGAACTTCTCGGCAAATTCAGATTTCCCCGCAGAGCTTGAAAGAAATTTCAAGATCACAGAGGGTGTCTTAAAGTATATTGTCGTAAGGAATGATTAATAGCTTCCGGTGACAATGCTTTGCAGAAACCTATTTTTACAGGTGGTGTTTTTATGAATAAGGTAATCTTGCTGGGAAGGCTGGTTGCCGATCCCGAGATACGTTATACCCAGAGCAACATACCTATGGCCCGCTTCAGAATAGCTGTTAACCGCCCTGGGAAACCGCAGGATGGACAACAAAATGCGGACTTCTTTCAGGTTACTGCATGGAGAAATACAGCCGAGTTTGTTTCCAAGTATTTTCGAAAGGGACAGCAGGTGTTAGTGGAAGGATATCTCCGCAACAATTCCTGGACTGACCAGCAGGGAAATAAGCGTTACAGCGACGAAATCCATGTCGAAAATGTATTTTTCGCGGATAGCAAGCGGGATAATGGTAATGCTGCACCGCCGGTTTCTGCGCCGAATTTCCAGGCTGATATGCCTGACAATGGGGATGGGTTCTACGCCTTAAGTGAAGACGATGAGGACCTTCCATTCTAATTTATATATCCGTCATTTATTACACGCTAATAAAACCTACAGGGTTATACCTTGGAAGGTTTCTTTTTTACCCAAATAGTACTTTCAGAAGATTAGATGTACTTTTCTTTGGGTATCATTATACCGGCAAACAATTCCAATATACGATATAATAAATATGTTTTTTAAAACCCAAATCGGAGGGAATCCATATTGAGAATTGGAACACTGATACTTTCAGGTAATATTTTTCTTGCACCTATGGCAGGGGTTACCGATCTGCCTTTCAGGCTCTTATGCAAAGAACAGGGAGCTTCCCTTGTATATACGGAAATGATTAGTGCCAAAGCCTTACACTATAACGACAGGGAGACTTTGAAAATGTCTGAAACCCATCCCGATGAAGCGCCCGTGGCTGTGCAGATATTTGGTTCCGAACCTGAAATAATGGCCGAAGCGGCCCAAAGTTTTTCGAATAGAGAGGACATTGCCTTAATAGATATTAATATGGGTTGTCCGGCACCAAAAATAGTAAAGAATTGTGAAGGTTCAGCCCTTATGAAGAAGCCCGAACTTATGAGGGAAATAGTGAGGGAAGTGGTTAAGGCATCTCTAAAGCCTGTTACGGTTAAGATCCGGAAAGGATGGGATGAATCAAATATTAATGCAGTTGCCATAGCAGCAATCTGTGAGGAGGAAGGGGCAAGTGCAATTACAGTACACGGCAGAACCAGGGAACAATTTTATTCGGGAAATAGTGACCTTAATATAATTAAAGAAGTAAAAAAAGCAGTTTCGATACCCGTTATCGGCAACGGTGACATAAGAATACCTGAGGATGCCCGCAAAATGATCGAAATCACAGGATGTGACGCTGTAATGGTGGGAAGGGGAGCCCTGGGAAACCCCTGGATATTCAGAAATATAATTAATTATTTCAATAATGGGGAATATAATA
>ERZ773359.1519-NODE-1519-length-31848-cov-13.687258_pt1 | contig 31848 bp, 37 predicted proteins | sample MGYA00374955_ERZ773359 | MGnify/ENA primary metagenome ERZ773359 (study PRJEB29098, sample SAMN04486028) | biogas fermenter metagenome | study: EMG produced TPA metagenomics assembly of the Biogas fermentation microbial communities from Germany - Plant 4 DNA1...
CCAATGTAAACCGGGCGGCAACCTCCGCGATTCTTTCGGCACCCTTGGTAATAACTATAAACTGGATAACTATTATAATAAGGAATATTATAAAGCCCACCACAGCGTTTCCGCCTACCACGAATTCTCCAAATGCCCTGATTACCTGCCCCGCATCGCCGTCCCTAAGTATCAACCTGGTGGTTGATATGTTTAGCGAAAGCCGCAACAGGGTGGTAAGCAGCAGGAGGGACGGGAATATAGAAAACTGCAGCGGCTGATTTATATACATTGAAATAAACAGCATTATCAGCGATAGGGTAATGTTCGTGGTAAGCAAAAAGTCTATCAATCCCGCCGGCAGCGGTATTATGATCATTATCACTATGGAAACCACCACTACGGCAATAACCATGTCTCCGAATTTCATATTATGCGACACCTCGCCATGTTAACTGTTTTTATTCATGCTGTATACAAACGCCAGGACCTCCGCCACCGCCTGGTAAAGCCGGGGTGGTATAAGCTCGCCGATATCCGTGGTTTCATAAAGGCTCCTGGCCAGTTCAGGGTTTTCCACCATATGTACGTCGTTTTTGCCGGCTATTTCCTTGATTTTTTGAGCGATCAGGTCTTTGCCCTTTGCCACCACAAAGGGGGCATTGGCCTTTTCCGGGTCGTATTTCAGCGCCACTGCGTAGTGAGTGGGGTTGGTAATTACGACGTCCGCCTTGGCTACCTCCGCCATCATTCTTCTCATGGAAATCTGCCTCTGCTTTTCCCTTATCTTGGACCTTACCTGGGGGTTTCCCTCCAATTGCTTATACTCTTCCCTTACTTCCTGCTTGGTCATCATTATACTTTTTTCATATTCATACCTTTGGTAGAAATAATCCAGCACCGCCAGAACCATCAGCACCATGCCGGCATAAAACCCCAACTGCACCAGCGTGGTCCCTATGGCCTTTGTAGTCTCTTCCAGGGCCATGTCCAGCAGTCTTGGCAGCTCGGAATACTTGTCCACAATGAATTTATATGTAAGGTATCCTACGATACTAATTTTCAACAATGACTTGATAAACTGTGCAAAGGACCTGCGTGAAAAAATTCTTTTGAAGCCCTCTACGGGATTTATCCTGTTCAAATTGGGCTGCAGCGGCTTTGGTGTAAAAACAAACCCTACCTGGACATAACTTACAACCAACCCGAGACACAGCGCCGTTCCAGCCACCGGTGCAACCGCCTTTAGGTACCCGGTAAGCCCGACCGTCATAAGCTCTTTAACTCCAGGCTCTGAAAACAACCCGTCCTCCACCCTCATGCTAAGAAGATGTGCCGTATTTGCCTTTAACGAATCAAAAATAAAGGATGCAAATATATACAAAGCTGCAAAACAGCCTATCAGGACCAGCGCGGAACTGAGCTCCCTGCTCTGGAAAACGTTACCCTTTTCCCGCACGTCCCTTCTTTTCTTTGGTGTAGCTTTTTCGGTTTTTTCCTCGGCAAACAGCTGTAGGTTTATTTGTATATCCACCCGGGAAACACCCTCCCTTTAAAGCTGCAGCAGGACTCTGTATATGCTGTCCGCGGTATTCCGGAACAAAACCTCTATTATCACCGCAAAGGCCGGTATCATAATCATCAGCATAAACATTCCCAGCAATATCTTAAGGGGCATACCCACCATGAAAACGTTCATCTGCGGCATGGTCCTGGACAAAATCCCCAGCGCCACATCGGTCAGCATTATGGCCGCCACCACCGGGGCGCTTATCTTAAAACCGATAACAAAGGTGCTGTTTAGTATTGAAACAAACTCCGCCACCGAAGATGCCGTTACCTGCATCCGTGTCGCCGGCACTATGTCAAAGCTTCTTGCCAGGGCCGAGATGAGCATCAGGTGCCCGTCAATTGTAATAAACAATATCAGTGTAAATATGTACAGGAAGTTTCCCATTATCGGAACCTGGGTGTTGCTCTGGGGGTCCAGCACGTTGACTATACCAAAGCCGGTTTTCATATCTATTATCTCGCCCGCAAAGTACAGGGCCGTGAACACAATGTAGGTCACCAGGCCAATAACAAGCCCAACCATCACTTCTTTTGCAATCAAAACCGCAAGCTGCAGAATTGAGCCGGCCAAAACCGGCGTTTCTTTTACCACGTTAAGCAGTATTATGCTCATAAAAAGGGACAGCCCTATCTTGAATGCCGCCGGAATATTTCGCCTGCCAAAGATTGGCGACGCTATAAAAATAGCCGAGCATCTTGCCAGCAGCAGTAGGAATAATTCAAACTTTTGGACTACTAAAGCCAAGGTATCCATCATACTATCCCTCTAAAACACAAAGGAGTTGATGCCGCCAAACAGCCTTATTGTAAAGTCGACAATAATCCCCAGCATCCACGGTCCGAACACAATCAACGAAAACAGGGCTGCAAGTATTTTTGGTATAAAAGTAAGCGTCGGCTCCTGAATCTGGGTAGTAGCTTGGAATATGCTTACCAACAGCCCTACCAGCAGTGTCAGCCCCAGTACCGGCGCCGAAATAAGAAGTATGGTATAAAGGGCCTCCTGGGCTATATCAAGTACCAGTCCTTCCGCCATGATTTACCCCCTATCTGAACCCGGTAATAAGGGATTGAACCACCAGGTTCCAGCCATCTACCATTATAAACAATAGAATTTTGAAGGGCAGTGATATCAGGACCGGCGGCAGCATCATCATCCCCATCGACATAAGGGTGCTGGCCACCACCATGTCGATTACCAGGAAGGGTACGAACAGCAAAAAACCCATCTGGAATGCCGTCTTTAGCTCACTTATAATAAAAGCCGGGATTAGTGCGCTGTTTGACACCTGGTTCACATCCTGCACCCTTCCCTCCCCGGACAGGTTTACAAACAATGCCAGGTCCTTCTGCCTGGTCTGCCGGAGCATGAACTGTCTCAGGGGCTGTATGGCCCTGTCAAGGGCTTCCTCAAAAGCTATCTCCTCTTCCATGTACGGCCTAAAGGCCTGCTGGTTCACCTCGGAAATCACCGGTGACATTACAAACAGCGTCAAAAACAACGCAAGACCTATCAGCACCTGGTTTGGAGGTGTCTGCTGAGTTGCCAGTGCATTCCGTATAAAGGACAGTACAATTACTATCCTTGTGAAACTGGTGGTCATTATTAGAATGGCCGGTGCAAGACTCAGTACAGTTAAAAGGAACAGTATTTGCAGGCTCAGCGCGACATCCTCGGGCGTCTCCGCCGGCCGCAGGTCAAGACCTATCCTTGGTATTGGAATATCCGGTGCCGCTTGGACTTCGGCGGCGGCAACCAAAAGTATCAAAAGTACCAGTACCGGCAGTAACAACTTATACCTATTCATTGTCCGTTTCATCCCTGTCTCTTGTTTGTTTGTGAAGCAGTTTCAATATACCGGGTTTCAAACTTTTTTGCCGCCGATAACTGTTTAGGTACCCTTCAAAGGTGCTTTCCGAGTGGGACGGGGCCTCTTCAAAATCCTCCAGCTTTTTTATTATCTCAATCCCCCTGCCGGAGCTGGACATAAGTAAATACTCGTCTTTTACCCTGACAATGACAAGAGCCCTTTCGGTGCCCATGTAAAGGGTGTCCACAATCCTCATGTATTTTCCCGTGCCGCCCGGAACCCTTTTTCCCATCATTCTTGTAGCGAAATATGCCAAAGAAATGATTATTCCAAATACCAATAAAAAATATAGGACCTTTAGCAATATCGAAAAGAATTCACTCATCCGAGCACCGCCTTGTTATAATACCTTGTTTACCGCCTCCAGCACCCTTTCCGGCTGGAAAGGCTTCACAATAAAATCCTTTGCCCCCGCCTGTATGGCTTCTATGACCATCGCCTGCTGTCCCATGGCTGAACACATCACTATGGTTGCGCCGGGGTCCACCGCCCGTATTCTTTTTACGGCTTCTATCCCATCCATTTCCGGCATTGTAATATCCATGATTACCAAGTCCGGCTTAAGCTCTGCATACTTCTCAACAGCCTTTAACCCGTTTTCCGCTTCCCCCACAACCTGGTAACCGTTCTTGCTTAAAATATCCTTTATCATCATCCTCATAAAAGCGGCATCATCTACTATCAGTACTCCCTTAGCCATACCTCGCTATCCTCCTTTTAAAGCTCACTTTGAAATGCTTTCTATTCTCTTGGACGGGTTTACAATATCCGTTATCCTAACTCCAAAACTTTCGTCAATGACCACAACTTCTCCCTTTGCTATGAACTTTCCATTGACCAGAAGCTCCACCGGTTCCCCCGCCAGCTTGTCCAACTCTACTATGGTGCCTACCCCAAACTGGAGTATTTCCCTAATCTGTTTCTTGGTTCTACCCAGTTCCACGGTAATGTCCAGCGGCACATCCAGAATAAGGTCAATCTTTTCCTTTTCAGCCCGGGCGGGGGCATCATCAAATTCCATCAGTTTTATAGGCTGTACCTTAACCTCCTGCCCTGCTACAGCATTGCTTCCCGGGCTGGAGACTTGTGCCCCGTCCCGGTTGTCCAGGCCTGAGATTTCCTTCTCAATCTCCTGCATCCGGCTTTCAATGTCATGTTCTTCTTGTTTTGTCTCCTTGGCGATAAGGCTCGCCACCATCTCCTTGGAAAAGTCAATAGGCAAAAGCTGCATTATTTCGCTGTCTATAAGGTCTCCCACCACCATTTTAAACGAAACCTTTACGAAACTTTCGTTCTGTGAAAAGAACTCAATGCCCCGGTAGTCCTGCCCCAGGTCGACAAAGGTTGTTTCCGGCGGTGATATGTGGATGGGCTTGTCCAGCATGGTGGACAGTGACGTGGATGCCGAACCGATCATCTGGTTCATCGCCTCACTCACCGCACTTATGGTTAGCTCACCGATTTCCTCGGTAGGGTTTGTTCCATCTCCACCCATCATCAGGTCCGCTATAATCCTGGCATCGTTTTCTTTCAAAAGCAGCAGGTTTGTTCCCTTTACACCCTCGGTAAACCGAATATTCACCGCCAAAAAGGGTATCGGGTAGTCCTGTGCTATTTGTTCGGCGTTTATTATTTCCACGCAGGGAGTTGTAATGGTTACCCTGTTTTTAAGCAGCGTATAAAGCGTGGTGGCGGAAGTCCCCATGCTTATGTTGCCTATTTCCCCCAGCGCATCAATCTCCTCCGGGGTCAAAGGCTGGGGCTCCTTGGTAGAATTTTTTTTAAGCAGTGCATCAATCTCTTCCTGGGAGAGCATTTCATTCATTTTCTTCATCTCCTCTTCTTACAATATCAGTTACCTTAACCGCAATCCTGTTTTTCCTAATACCCGGTTTCACACCAAATACCTGCTTGTTGCCCACGTACATGTCCAGCGGCTGGTCGCAGTGCCGGTTAAGTCTCAGCACATCCCCCGGCTGAAGCTGGCAAAACTCCTCAACCGTTATGGTACATTCGCCCAGTATAACCCTTAATAGGACGCTGGCGTTTTCCACCCTTTTCTCCAGCAGTGCTGTATCCCCCCGGCTCCTTTTATCTCCGGAAGAAGTGAACCAGAACCTGGTGGATATTTTGTTTACTATGGGTTCCACCGACAGGTGAGGGATGGCGATATTGAACATGCCTTCAGCTTCGGCAATCTTTACCCGCATTGTAATTAAAGCGATTATTTCGTTGGGCGACATTATCTGGATAAACTGTGAGTTTGTTTCCAGTTTCGTGACTTTTGGGTTCATTTCTATTACATTTCTCCAGGGTTCAACCAGCAAGCTCACAGCCTTGTCCAGCAGGTTTCGCATTATTGTTTCTTCGATCTCGGTGAAGTTTCGCACCTTCATGTCGCCGTTCCCGCTTCCCCCCAGTATTCTGTCAATTATTGCATAGGTAAGGGAAGGGCTGACCTCAAAAATTATACTGCCGTTCAGCGGGCTTGCATCGCACAGCGCCAGTATGGTCGGGTTTGACAGGGAATTGGTAAACTCATAGTATGTAAGCTGTTCCACTGTTATCCAGTCCACCGTCACGTAGCTCCTCAAATATCCCGACAAAAAGGTGGAAACCAACCTGGCGTAGTTTTCATGTATCATTTCAAGGGTCCGGAGCTGGTCCTTTGCAAACTTGTTTGGCCGTTTGAAGTCATACGTTTTAACTCTTCTTTCTGCGGTATCCTGAACCACTTCCTGTACGTCCAGCTCCCCGGTACTAAGCGCCTTTAACAGGTCGTCTATCTCGGACTGAGTAAGAACATCCGGCATTGCCCTCCCCCCTTTACTGCGTAACTATATCGTCTATGTATACGCTTATTATCCTGGACTGTCCATACAAAGTACGGTAACAGTTAAGTATCTCCCTTTCAAGGGATTTTTTGCCCACGGTTCCTTCCACGTCCTCCCATGTCTTGTCCCGCAGGATGTCCAGCACTTTGCTTCTCGCTTCCGGGTCCCTCGTTTCAATAGTTTCAAGCAGTTTCTTATCCTCTACCACTTCCAAGTAAACATTCATGGAGATAATACTCCTCGTACCTTTCAGGTTGGTCTGGAACCTGTCACTGGCCGGTACAATAACCGTTTTCATTTCTTTGTCGTCGCCCACTTCTCCCTTGGCTGCCATACTGCCGGTTACAATATATACTGCAATAAAAACCACAACCACCATTACCACGAAAGCCAGTAAAATAAATAGAATATTCTTCCCTTTCATCTCGCCACCTCGTTTTATAATGGTTCATTAAGCTCAAAGCTTTTTCTTAAAATGACAACGTCCACCCTCCTGTTTTTCTGCCTGTTTTCTGCGGTATCGTTGTCGGCAATGGGGTGGTACTCGCTGTACCCGGCAGCCGAAAGCCTTGTCGGGGCAATTCCCACTTTTTCGATAAAAAACTTAACCACGTTCACAGCCCTGGCGGTTGACAGCTCCCAGTTGGAAGGATAAAGCAGCGAGTGCATGGGCACGTTATCCGTATGCCCTTCCACCCTTATGGCCCTGTCGTTTTGCTTCAATATCTCTCCAATGCTTTGTACTATGGGCTCCCCGTCCTTCCTGATGATCGCCTTGCCCGAGTCGAACAATACCTGGTCTTTGAACCGGATAAGCAGTCCCCTTTCTTCCACTCCCAGAACAACCGTACCTTCAAGGTTGTTTTGCTGTATGTATTCGTCAAGCTGGCGGTACAGCCATTCCATGCTTTCCGCCTCCTGCTGTTCCCTAAGCAGCCTGTTGCTCTGCAGGGCCTGGCTTATGTACTGGTCCTCGTCTATGGTTTTACCGCTGTCAAGAACACTCAGCGAGCCCTGGAACGACCTAATGATGGCCTCGAATTTCTTTGCGTCAATTACCGAGAAGGAAAACAGCAGTACAAAGAAACAAAGCAGAAGGGTGACAAGGTCGCTGTATGTAGTCATCCATTCGCTGACGCTGGAACTCCCGTCCCCGCCTCTATTTCGCCGCGCTCGCATAGGCTTCCTCCCCGCTTTCCTTCTCCTTTTCCTTCTTTGACTTTTCCCTTAGCTTGGGCGCCAGGAATGCCACCAGTTTTTCTTCTATTATCCTCGGGTTTTCTCCAGCCTGTATCGAAAGCATCCCTTCCACCAGTATTTCTTTAAGGAGTATTTCTTCCTTGCTTCTCAGCTTAAGCTTTCGTGCCATGGGCAGGAAGAACAAATATGCCATTACCGCTCCGTAGAATGTTGTAATTAGTGCAACAGCCATATTGGGTCCTACGGAGGAAGGGTCCTCCAGGGTTCTAAGCATATTGATAAGGCCAATAAGTGTCCCTATCATCCCAAAGGCCGGAGAGATTGCCCCCATGGTCTCAAACAGGCTCTGGCCGGTACTATGTCTTTCCTCCAGGAAGGACAGTTCGGTCTCCAGGATGTTCCTTACCAGTTCCGGGTCGGTACCGTCCACTATAAGAAGAATGCCCTTTTTCAGGAACTCGTCATCAAGCTGCATGGCGGCTTCCTCCAAGGCCAGCAGTCCTTCCCTCCTGGCCGTGTTTGCCAGCTCTATTATCTTCTCAATGGCCTCTGCGGCGTTTAGCTCCTTCCCGAAGAACACGTGCCTTACGCTTTTCAGCGTTTCAATCAACTTTGGCAGCGGAAAACTTATAAGGGTTGCCGCAATGGTGCCTCCAATGGTTATCATTACGGAAGCCCTGTCAATATAAGTTCCTATACTCCCGCTTTCAAAAATCCCCATAAGAAGGAACGCAACCCCAAGCAGTATTCCCGCCGCTGTTGAAATATCCATGACCGCACCTCACTTCCCATCGTAAATCCCGTAGGTTCTTTTTTTGTATTCAATGACCTTTTCAATCACCTGGTCTATGTTCTCGTTTACCACAATCTTTTTTCCGGATATAAGCGATATAACCGTATCCGGCGTTTCCTCCGCGAATTCAATCTGCTCCGCGTTTACAACAAATTCCTTGCCGTTAAGCCTTGTTACCTTTATCATTTTTACCACCACCTCTTTTGGAAGGGCTTTCCCCTACACCGGGGAAAGCCCCCGCCACAATTTGTTATCTCTTAAGGTTTACCAGTTCCTGGAGCATTTCATCCGAGGTGGTGATAATCCTTGAATTGGCCTGGAATCCCCTCTGGGTGATTATCATGTTTGTAAACTCCTTCGCAATATCCACGTTGGACATTTCAAGGGAACTGGGGTTTATGGTCCCCCTTCCGTGTTCACCGGCAGCTCCCACCGACGGCTGTCCCGAGTTGGGGGTTTGTATAAACAGGTTGTTTCCCACCTTATGCAGGCCGGAAGGGTTGTTGAAGGCAGCCAGGGCTATCCTGGCAATAACCTTTTGCTGGCCGTTTGTAAAAATCCCGGTGGCCACCCCCAGTGCGTCGAAGTTGAAGTCCTCAAGGCTGCCCAGCGGGTAACCGTCCACCTCCAGCGGGTCCACGCCGGATTCCGAGGCGAACTGGTGGATTCCGGATATGTCCACCGTTATGTCCTCGGATATGGGATATCCTGCCTGTATCGTAAAGGTCCCGTCCGAGGTCAGCCTCCCGTCGGTAAAGGTTAATGTCGGGGGGGTGTCCAGTACTATACTTTCAACCGTCCCGTCGGGCAGTGTTACCGCCACCGCATTATCAACCGGATTATCGGGGTCAAACAGACTTTCCTGGATCCGCCACTCATCATCCGCAGTTTTTACCAGGTTAAAGCTCAGCTTGTTTTTCCTGCCCAGCACATCGTATATTTCCGTCTCAAAGGGCACAATTCCGCCAACCGGTGTGTCCGCGTCCAGGTTGCCTATAATCTTTATCGCGCTGGTTGCCTTCGGCGGCATCTGCATGCCCTCGGGTATCTGTATTGTGCCCGGTGAAAGGGTGGTATCTATGTACCCGTTCTCGTCCGCCATCCAGCCCAGCACCCGTAGCCCGTTGCCGTTTACTATGTTGCCCTCTGTATCCCGGATAAAGTTGCCCGCCCTGGTAAACTTCGGCGATCCGCCGTCGGATACTATAAAGAACCCGTTACCCTCTATGGCAAGGTCAAGGGGATAGCCGGTGGATTCAATGCTGCCCCTTGTGTGCAGCGTATCAATGCTGGCAAGGCTGATTCCTAACCCTATCTGCTGCGGGTTGGTACCGCCCCTGCCGCCCTCCGGCGCCCCGGCTCCTTTAAGGGTTTCGCTGAATATTTCCTGGAATGTCGCACGGGAAGACTTGTACCCCACCGTGTTGACATTCGAAATATTATTGCCTATCACGTCCATTCTTAACTGGTGGGCTCTAAGGCCCGAAACACCAGAAAAAAGCGAACGCATCATAATGCATGACCTCCTTTTTTCGAAGCTGCAGTGCTTTCCTTCGGTCGTTCCGGAAAGCGGTGCCCCCTTATGAAGGTCCGGCTACACTATCACAGCTCCGTCAATATTTGTAAATACTCTATCCTTTAACGTTTCGCGGTTGGCCGCGGTGATTATGGTGGTGCTCTTTACGTTGACAACAAAAGCATTACCGTCCATAAGTACCAGCGTATCCCTGATGCCCTTTTGCCTTGCCCTTTCCACCGCCGTGTTAAGCCGTTCCACCTGGCTTTTGTCCAGCACAATGTTCCTGGTCATCATCCTTGCCTGGGCGTGCTTTGACAGTGTTATTCCGCCTTGGCTGCCAACCGCTTCAAGCACCTCTTTGAAGCTTTTCCCCTGCCTGTCCTCCAACTTGGGAGGCTTTGTGGCAGGCCTTCCTGCTGCGGGTATTATCCTGTTGTTTATATTGTTTACTCCGCCCATTTTCCCCGCCTCCTGTTATCGGTCCTTCTTTAACCTATTATTTCGAACTGTACAGCTTCGTCCATGTAAATCAGCCTTCCGTCTATCTCCATCTGTACCCTACCATCCTTGAAGGACACCCTTTGGACGGTCCCCGTGACGGTTTCTTCTCCTTCTCCGGCCTCCAGCACCACCGAGATTTCCCTGCCCAGCAGGTTCATGGCCTGGAAATTCTGCTGCATTATCAGGTTATTGTTAATGCTCAGCAGGGCCTTGAAATTGTCGTAGAGCCCTATATCCACCGCTTCTATAATGCCTGACAGGCCCTTTTCGAAGCTTTGGTTCAGGTTCTGCATTTGCTCCAGCGTGCTGAACTGGGCCATCTGCGCCAGGAATTCCTTGTCGTTTACCGGGTTAAGCGGGTCCTGGTTTCTAAGCTGGTTCACCAGCAGCTGAAGGAAGGCGTCCTTACCCATGCCGCTTTTATCCAGTACCGCGGAGCTGTATGTTCCCTGGTACCCGTTTCCCGCCGCTGCGCTTACCTGCATTGTCATCACCTCCTATGCCAGTAGTTCTATGGTGCCCTCTCCCATCCAGGTCAGTATTTCCCGGTTTTCCTCCTGCTCGTATGACCTTAGTTCGGTCCTTGCATGGTATGCCTGGCGGCTGCCCTGGAAAAGCTGCTGCTGGCCGTGCCCGCCGTCCCTTCCCACGTCCACCAGGAACTTGCTGACCGGTATTCCCTGCTGCTCGAGGTTTTCCTGGAGCCTTACAATATTTGACTGTATTAGGGCTCTTGTCTCATCGTTTTGTACAACTATCCTGCCGGTTAGTATGCCGTCGGTTACCGTAAGCTTCACCTTTACCCTTCCAAGGCTCTCGGGTACAAGCTGCAGGCTTATTTCGGATTTTCTAGCTCCCAGCATGACTCTCATTTTTTCCGTCACCTGGTTTATCACCTCAGCACCAAAATCCGTGGTGGCCTGTTCCTGACCTTGGGCCTGCCGGCTTTGCATATCCTGTCCTATATCGGCCCACCGACCGGTTTTTGGTCCCTCCGCCTGCGTGTCGTACTGCACTGCTTCCGGTTTTAAGCTTACAGTTTCCGGGTCCGGTCCGGCTCTTTTTCCCTCCGGCCGCTGGCCTTTTGCCTTAGCAGCATCAAGACCACCGCTGTCCGCCCTTACACTGCTTTTAGGCTGTTTACCCGTCTCTACTTCAGGCCGGTCCTTTGGCTGCCTATCCAAAATAGCGTCGGTAACGGGAGGATTATCCCCGGGCTGTATCCCTTCACTGCCCGCTTCCACCTTTAGGTCTTGTCCCTGGGACAGGCTGTCCTTTGTCGGGAATACCCGTTCCCCCTTACGGTCTTCCTCCGCCGGCTGCATAATCCCAATACCGGCTTCGGCCTCCGCCACACCTTCCGGTACTTCGTCCGGTGCTTGGATGTCGGTATTCACCTGCAGCCCCGTTCCGGCAGCCGATTGAACCCCCAAACACTCGTCCGGTCCAACCGCTCCACAGGACACCGTCGTATCAACTTCAGTCGGACCCTGGATTTCACAGTCAGCCTGGAGCGGCAGACCCGGCCCCGCCAGCATAAGCATTGAGAGACTTTCATTGTTTCCCTGTCCCGGACTTTCGATCTGCTTTTCTCCGGCTGCTCCCCGGGATTTCTCTTCGTCCATACCCAGCATGAGGCTCTTCAGCAGCCCGGAGAAGGGCCCCCCGTCCGGTACCGTTTCACTTGAAAGCGCCCCCTTATCCCTTGTCGGCGGATTCTCAACCGCGGTGTATAGTGCCGTAACCTGCATATGCTCACCTCCTTTCGCAAGTTGTTATATGTATAAGGGGCATTTTGCCCGTTATACTCCTCTTCACTGGGCAGACATTATTTCCATTAGCCTTGCGGCTTTTTTGGGGTCCATGGCCGCCAGTATCTCCGAGCATTTCCGCTCCTTCATGTTACGAAGGATTGTAATAACAAGCTGGTTGTCGGATATATTGCTAAGGATTTCCACCGCATCGGCGGCGTCCATGTTTTCATAGTATGTCACCAGTTCCTCCACGCTTCTTGCACGGGCTTCCAGTCTCTGCTGAAGGTCTTCCACCGCTTCTTTCTGCTTTTCGAGGTCTTCCTCCTTAGCCTTGAGCTGCAGTTCCCACGAAGCAAGGCTTGAAGCAAGTTCATCCAGGTTTGCCCTTTCCTGTTCCATAAGCCTCTTGGCCTTTTCCAGCTCTTCCCTTTGAAGCTGTTCCGGGCTCTTGGCCTCCTCTACCGGTTTGAAAAAGCTTCCCACCCCCGGCAGTGAAGCCAGGGTGTTATTAACCTTTACACCCAAGTCGGCAAAGTTGAAGGCGATACCGAGGCCCAAAAGCAGTATAATTATCGCTATGGCCACGGCTGTCACCAGCCGTATCTTTCGCGTTTTTTTCGAACCCTCCCTTTCCTTCTTAGCCATGACTACCTCCTAAATAGTAGACCGCCTGTTATTCACAAGGTCCTCCAACTGCTTTTCCTGTTCCTTGGATAGATGATACGCAAACCTCTCATAATGCCTGGCCCTTAACCGGTCCATCATCTCCTTTTTCTTGGAAGCATCTATAAGCTGGTCACGGCATATCTCCACCTGTTTTTCAATGTCGGACACGTTTGCCGTCTGCCTGTCAATAAAGTCCTTAAGCCGGTTCATGTACCGGCTGCATTGGACCAGGTACGCAGCCGTTACACCTTCACTGCATTTTTCATCCATTTCGCCTGCAACCGTCCTTTTTTGGTCCTGAAGCCGATGCAAAGTATTCTTTTCCAGTTCAAGCATCTCGCGGTATTTTGCCAGTTCCTCGCACTTTTTGTTCTTTACGTACTCCCTGTAGTCCAAAACCCTCTGCAGCTTGAAATCAAACCTGTCATTCATCTACAACACCCCTAATCCAGCAGCATTTTCATCTGTTCCAGAGTGCCCTCGAAACTAATTTTTTCGTTTATTTCCTGCTTTAGAAATGCATTTATGTCATCTATCTTTTCAATGGCATAGTCTATTTCGGGATTGCTCCCCGGATTGTACGCTCCTATGCTTATCAAGTCCTCGGCGTTTTTGTAAACGGCCGCAACGTCCTTTACCCTGCGAGCATACTCCAAATGCTCCTTATCCACAATATTCGGCATCACCCTGCTTATGCTCTGCAGTATATCCACCGCGGGGTAGTGGCTTTTATTTGCCAGGTTTCGCGAAAGCACTATATGCCCGTCCAGTATTCCCCTCGCGGTGTCAGCTATGGGTTCGTTCAGGTCGTCCCCGTCAACCAGGACCGCATAAAGCCCCGTAATGGAGCCCTTTTCCGCTGTCCCGGTTCTTTCGAGCAGCTTTGGCAGCATAGCGAAAACCGATGGCGTGTATCCCCTTGACACGGGGGGTTCCCCAATGGCCAATCCTACTTCCCTCTGGGCAAGGGCTACCCGGGTCAGGGAATCCATCATCAGTATCACGTCCTTGCCCTGGCTGCGGAAAAACTCGGCTATAGCGGTAACAAGCTGGGCGCTCTTCAACCGTACCAGGGCCGGCTGGTCGGAAGTCGCCACCACCACCACCGACCTTTTTAAACCCTCCTCCCCAAGGTCGTTCTCTATAAACTCCCTTACCTCTCTGCCCCTTTCCCCTATAAGGCCTATAACATTTATATCGGCAGAAGTGTTGCGGGCAATCATACCCAGCAGCGTACTTTTTCCCACGCCGCTGCCTGAAAAAATGCCAATCCTCTGGCCTTTACCGCAGGTAAGCAGGCCGTCAATGGACTTAATTCCCAGCTCCAGCACTTCTGTTATCCTTTTTCTTGCAAGGGGGTTTGGGGGTGAATTGCTCACCGGGTAAAGGGTGCTGAAACGGAGAGGCCCCCGCCCGTCAATGGGCACCCCCAGGCCGTCCAGTATCCTGCCCAGCATTTCTTCCCCAACCGGCACCTTCAGCGTGCCCCCGTTGGCGGTTACACCGCTCCCGGGACCTATGCCTTCCATGTCTCCAAGGGGCATAAGAAGCACTACGTTATCTCTAAAACCCACCACTTCGGCCTTTATCGGCTTTCCTCCCCGGGCGGGAGTAATCTCACAGATCTCCCCGATATTCACCGGGGGACCTATTGATTCTATTGTAAGGCCGATTACCTTGCTAACCCTGCCGCTGTATCTAAGCGTGTCCACGTCCTTTAAAGCACTGCTGTATTTTTCAAGCACAATGCTACTCATAACTCGTAAGCTCCCTGAATACATGTTCTATTCTGGTCATCTGCGCCTCAATACCGGCGTCTATGAACCCCGCATTGGTTTCAAGCAGGCAGCTTCCCTTTGGCATGGTCTCCTCCGCCTCGATATCCAGTTGGGTTATACCTTCAACCTCCGCCAGGAGTCTTTTCTTGGAAGAAACAACCACATCATAATCATCGGGGGAAACTTTCAAAGTTACGCTGTTGGTATAGGTGCATTTCTCCATGGCCTTGCTTACCAGGCCCAGTACTGCCTCCCGGTCGGTTTTTACCTGTTCTCCCAATACCTTTCTTGCAATCTCAATGACAACCCTGACAACTTCCTCTTCCGCTTCCCTTACCATGCGCTCCTTTGCCTCAAGGGCCCTACGCCTGATTTCCACCGCCTCTTCCATCATCCTGTCCACTGTTGCAAGGCCCTGCTGTCTTCCCCTGTCATGGCCCTCGTCAAACCCCCTCCGCTCGCCCTCTTCATAACCCTTTTCATAGCCCTGCTCGTATCCCTGCTCCTTGGCCCTCTCGTAGATTTCCCTGCTTTTTTCCTCTGCATGGGCTATGATTTGCGCAGCCTTTTCCCTCGCCTCCTCCAGTATCCCCAGCGCTTCTTCCCGGGTGCTGTCTTCAAGCGCCGGTTGCTCCAAGGGCTCCTCTTCCGGGCATCCGTTATCAGCCGTCAAATCCTCCATTTTTATTTCCAAGGGGTCTCCCAGTACTATTGAACGGGACTTAATTAGGCTAGACAATAATTTCGTCCCCTCCTCCCCTTGAAATAACAATTTCGCCGGCATCCTCCAGTTTTCTTATGATGTTTACTATCTTCTGCTGTGCCTCTTCCACGTCCCTCAACCTTACGGGACCCATAAACTGCATGTCCTCGTTTATCATTTCGGCAAGGCGTTTTGACATATTGCTGAATATTACGCCGGCAACCTCTTCGTTTGCTCCCTTGAGGGCGGTGGCAAGAACATCGTTTTCCACTTCCCGCAGGAACCTTTGGATTGACCTGTTGTCAAGGGTAATAATGTCTTCAAATACAAACATCCTTTTCTTAATCTCTTCAGCCAGTTCGGTATCCTCCACCTCTAGCGTTTCCATAATATTCTTCTCTGTACCCCGGTCCACCGAGTTCAATATGTTAACAATGCTCTGTATACCCCCTGCGGAGGTGTAGTCATGGGTCACAAGGGAGGATATCTTTTTTTCCAGAACCTTTTCCACCTGCTTTATTACATCCGGTGAAGTCCTGTCCATAATGGCAATCCTCTTGGCAACCTCCGCCTGTTTTTCCGGCGGAAGGGAAGACAGTATCGCCGCAGCCTGCTGAGGGTTAAGGTAAGCCAGTATTAGGGATATGGTCTGGGGATGCTCGTTTTGTATAAAATTCAGTATCTGGTTTGGATCGGCTTTCCGTACAAAATCAAAGGGGCGGACCTGCAAATACGATGTAAGCCTGTTGACTATATCAAGGGCTTTCTGGCCCCCAAGGGCCTTTTCCAGCACCTCTTTCGCATACTCGATTCCGCCCTGCGAAATATACTCCTGGGCGACGCATATTTGGTAGAACTCTTCAATCACCTTGCTCTTTTCCTCCGGAGTAACCTTCCGCATATTGGCTATTTCCAGGGTCAGCTCTTCAATCTCTTCATCCGTCAGATGCTTGAATATTTTTGCCGAATTCTCAGGCCCCAGGGCTATCAACAGAATAGCCGCTTTCTCTTTTCCGCTTAACCCGCCTTTTGTTCTAACCATTGTCTCACCTACTCTTCATGAAGCCAGGTCTTCAAGAGCTGTGCAGCGGTTTCGGGCTTTTTGCTGATAAACCTCTCCACCTGCTTGCGCGCTCCTGTCTGGCCTTGGGTAAGGTCAATCTCTTCCACTTCATCCGTAACTGCCACATCCAACTGTGATGTCAGGACCTCTTCTTCTCTTTGCTTTCTCTTTCTCAAAACAAGTAATGTACCTATAATTCCAATAAGCAGCAGTGCCCCAATTCCTCCCAGGTAGGTATAGAACTTTATCTTTTCCATACGCTGCCTGTCCTCGAAGCCCTGGGCAATTTCCGCTGCCAGGCTTGTATCAAAGGGCAGCGATTGTATTCTTACCACCTGGCTGTCAATGCCCGCCGCCGCAGCAACAATGTCCGCAATATTGTCCATATCCTGCTGCGTAAGCTCCTGGGCAAGGGCAGTGCTGTTAATAAGAACCGCCACCGAAAGGCTTTTCACCTGGCCTTGGGCTTTTACTATCTCTTCCTTGATTTGGTTTAGTTCATAATTCACCGTCCGGCTGACACTGTCATACCTGGACTGGTCGGTTTCAAGCTCCGCGTAGGACACAATATCGTCCATATTGCTGTCGGTACCGGGAACCCCTCCGCCGCCCATGTTTTGCGCATGTTCCTCCAGTTCCTGAATACTTCTTATAAGTCCGGTATCCTCGCCCGGTATCGGGGGCTCGAACCTGACTATACTGGTAACCTGGCTGTCAAAGTCAAGTTTTAGGTTTACCCTGACATCCACGTTGTTCTTTCCGTAGGCGGTTTCCAGAAACTCCCTGATGCTTTTTTGCATCCGTCCCTGCATATCCTGTTCAATTTCCATCTGCTTCAAAAGCTTTCCCTGCTGCGTTTCCACCTCGGAAGACAGCTCCTGGCCTGTCTGGTCAATTATGGATATGTTCTCCTTTTTAAGTCCCTTAACACTCTTTGAAACAAACTGTATTATCCCGTCCACCTGCTCCTGTGAAAGAACAGCCCCCGGCTGCAGCTTAATTAAAATCCCGGCACTGGACTGGTATTCGCTTTCGCTTAGCGCAAATACGCTGTCACCGGGAATATAGAGGTTTACCTGGGCGTATTCCACTCCCTCTATGGTCTCTATGGCTTGGGCAATTGCGTATTCCTGGCCCACTCGAATCCTTTCCCTTCTCTCCAGGTCGGTCGTTCCCAGGCGTGTATTATCCAGTGCCTCCACCAGGCTGAAACCGTTCCTGGGTAGACCTTCGGTCGCCAGCTGCATCCTCAGCCTGTTTACCTCCTGTTTTGGCACCAGTATTGTGGAATCATCATCAATTTCCCATTTCACCTTGTATTCGTCCAGTTTCTGGGTTATGGCTCCCGCGTCCTCCATTTCAAGCTTACCGTACAGTGGAACCATTTCCGGTCGGGATGTGAAAAAAACCAGCAGTGCCATACTGGCAACGAAAATCGCCGCGCTTATACCTATCTTCAGCTTTTGTTTTTTTGTCCTGGCCTGCCAAAACTCGTTTAGCTGATTTTTCACTCTTTTCAGGGTCTCTTCCAATGCGTCCACCCCATCCTTGTTTGGTCGGTGTTACCCTGCTTCAGCCGTCGGGCGAAGCAGCACATCTACTTGCTTTTATATCTGCATTCTCATGATCTCCTGGTATGCTTCTATTACCTTGTTTCTTATCTGCAGGGTGAACTGCAGCGCTATGTCCGCCTTTAACGAATCTATCGTCACCTGGTGCAAGTTTTGTATTTCTCCCGTTGCAAGGGCTATAGCGGAATTATCCGCCGCATTTTGCAGATCGTTAACCTTGTTTACGGCTTCGCTAAGGTACTGGCTGAAGCCCTCGGTTTGCTGCCCATCGCCTGAAGTCCTTTGTACGGGTATGCTTAACGGCTTAATGGGACTATGTACATCTATTCTCACTTATTCCAACCTCCCTATGACCTTCCAATCTCCAGTGCTTTCTGGGCCATCCCCTTGGCTGCGTTAAGCGCAGTTACATTCGCCTCGTACGCCCTTGCGGCGGAAATCATGTTTACCATTTCCACAACGGCATCCACGTTGGGCATAAGCACGTAACCCTCCTCGTCGGCATCCGGGTGCCCCGGGTCATACATGCGTTTGAAAGGGGATTTGTCGTCCACTATCCCCTTGACCTTAACCCCGCCATCCTTAAGGAAAAGCCTTCGGCTTTCCTCCGAAAGGAATTGGGAGAAGGCTTTATTCCTGCAGTTTTCCTCGAATATAACCACCTGTCTCCTATAGGGAAGCCCGTTCTCGGTCCTGGTGGTACTGGCGTTGGCTATGTTTTTGGCAATAACGTCCATTCTCAGCCGTTGGGCGGTCAGCCCGGTGGCACTTACGTTAATGGCGTTGAAAATGCCCATGGGTCTACCTCCTGCCTTCGTTTATTACCGTTCTGAGCCTTGCAAGTCTTGCCGATAGCTGGTCTGTCAAAGCCATGTACATAATAGTGTTTTTGGCCAGGTTTGCGGTTTGAACGTCAATGTCCACGTTGTTCCCGTCAATCCTTGTCCTTGTGCTTCTATCCCTTGTTATACGGGGAGAGAGCCTATCAAGGCTTTTGTTTGATATGGGAATATGCATCGGGTTTTCGCTGGACACTTTAAAGTCCCTGTTTCTCATCGCATCCTTCAGAAGGTCCTCGAATTCAACTTTGTAGGCTTTATAATTGGGGGTGTCAACATTTGCTATGTTGTTGGAGATTACCTGGTTCCTCAGCCAAGAAGCATCCAAGGCTTTCTGAAGAATTGTGAGCACTTGGTTCTCGCTCCGCATTTTTCCCACCTCCAGGCTTTTGAATTGACCCATACTTTAATACATATTCGATGATTTTCATCATATTCCTTCATGTATATCTAAAAATAACCCCCTTTTCTATTTTTTCATACATCATTCCTCAAATTTCCTAAATCTTTGCAGCGGGCTCTTTAAGGTCCGGCCTTAAAAAAACCTGCTGCCCGGAAGCCGGCAACAGGTAAATAAACCGTTTTATAAAAAGCGGCTGTATCCGGCAACCCGGCTGCCATAGCAATGACCTTGCCTTAGGCCCGTGGCTTTGCGTCCCCACCTTTTGATGGGTTTGCCTTTATCGAACACTGTCATATTATTAATATATTCTAACATATATTTCTATATATTTTTACTTTTTCCTCCTTTTTCCGTAAAAATATTTTTTATTTTTTCTATTTTTTGTTATACCGACCGTCGTCTCGCCGCTTTATTTCGTTATATATAAGCCCGGTAACTGCTTTATATTATGAACCGACCTATGTCCTTCCCGGTTATCAATTCCTTAAGCTGCGCCTTAACGTATTCCCCGTCAATCACCATGGTTTTCCCCGTAAGCTCGGGTGCGGAGTAGGAAATCTCTTCGAACAACTTCTCTACAATGGAATGCAGCCTTCTTGCTCCTATGTTTTCATCCGCCTGGTTGACGGCATAGGCTATCTCGGCTATTTGGTCTACCGCGTCGTCCTTGATTACCACCTTCACTCCTTCGGTATCCAGCAGGGCCGTGTACTGGGTAATAAGGGCGTTTTTTGGCTGGGTCAGTATCCTTTTGAAATCTTCTACCGTCAGGCTGTCAAGTTCCACCCTTATCGGAAAGCGGCCCTGGAGCTCGGGTATCAGGTCGGAGGGCTTTGATATGTGAAAGGCCCCCGCTGCAATAAACAGTATATGGTCGGTCTTTACCGGCCCGTACTTTGTCATCACGGTACTGCCCTCCACCAGCGGCAGTATATCCCTCTGCACACCCTCCCTGGAAACGTCCGGCCCGGCCTTGTAGTCCCTGGACGCTATCTTGTCTATCTCGTCCAGAAATATTATCCCGTTTTGCTCGGCCTGTTCTATGGCCTCGGCAACCACCTGGTCCATGTCCACCAGTTTGTTGGCTTCTTCCTGCACCAGCAGTTTCCTTGCCTCCGCCACTGTTACCTTTCTTTTTTTCTTTTTGCCGGGAAGCATTCCGCCAAGGAGGTCACGGAAATTTATAGACATCTCTTCGATACCCACCCCGGTGAAAAACTCCACCGGTGTCCCGCCCCTGTCCTCTATTTCAATCTCAACCATTTCATTCTCCAACTCGCCTATTTTCAGCTTTGACCTTACTATGTTTCTCTCCTCATGAACCGCCTTCATTCTTTCCCCGTCACCGGTGTTCTGCTGTTCCGGCGGCTGGCCGAACAAAACCTCCAGCGGGTTTTTATAGGACGCTTCCTTTTTCGGCGAGGGGACTAAGAGCTCAACTATCCTTTCCTCCGCCGCCGCTTCGGCCTTGCCCCGGACCTGCTCCACCATCCTGTTTTTTACCATTCTTATGGAGGTTTCCACCAGGTCCCTAACCATGGAATCCACGTCCCGGCCCACGTAACCGACCTCTGTGAACTTGGTGGCTTCCACTTTGACGAAGGGCGCATCAACAAGTCTTGCAAGCCTCCGGGCAATCTCGGTCTTGCCTACGCCGGTAGGGCCTATCATTATTATGTTCCTCGGTTTTATCTCCTCCTGGAGTTCCTCCGGCAGTCTCCTTCGCCGGTACCTGTTTCTAAGGGCCACCGCCACCGACCTTTTCGCGCTGTCCTGGCCTACTATGTACTTATCCAGCTGCTTTACTATCTCAGAGGGAGTTAGTTCTCTCAATTTTTCACCTCTCCTTTAACATCATAGCTCCAGTACGGTTATGTCATCATTGGTATATACACAAATACCGGACGCTATCCTCAGGGCCTTTTCAGCAATTCCGGCCGCGTCCAACCCGGTGTTTTCGTATAGGGCCCTTGCCGCCGCCAGCGCATAAGGCCCGCCCGAGCCAACGGCAATCACGTTGTCGTCCGGTTCTATTACTTCTCCGTTCCCGGAAATAACCAGCAGCGATTCCCTGTCAAGGGCTATCAGCATTGCCTCCAGCCTTCTTAATACCTTGTCGGTCCTCCAGTCCTTGGCAAGCTCCACCGCAGCCCTCTTAAGGCTTCCCCCGTACTGCTCCAGCTTGCCTTCGAACTTTTCGGTCAAAGTAAGGGCATCCGCCACCGAACCGGCAAACCCTACCAGGACCCTGTCGTTGTATATCTTCCTTACCTTTTTTGCACGATGTTTCATTATGGTATGTTCGCCCAGCGTAATCTGGCCGTCTCCAGCAATGGCTCCCTTGCTTCCTTTCCTTACAGCCACAATTGTGGTCCCCTTTATCACAATAACACCACCTTCAATATGAATTGCGTATGCTCACCGGCACCTAGTCCAGGTCCCGGACCATCCGGTCCAGGTATTCCAGCGACCTTTCGGCAAGCATTCTATTTCGCATTTTTTTGTCCCTAACCCTTTCCTCCAGCGGCGGCAGCAGGCCAAAATTGGCGTTCATGGGCTGAAAACCGTCACCGGCGGTACCGGTGGTAATATACTTTAAAAGCGAACCTATAATGGTTTCCCCCGGCAGCACCGGCAGGGGCTTTCCCTCCATCATCCTTGCCATGCCAATACCGGCAACAAGCCCCGAGGCAGTGGATTCTATATACCCTTCCACACCCGTTATCTGACCTGCAAACATTATGCTGGGGTCGGTTTTTAGCTGCAGCGTATCAAGCAGCAGCCGGGGGGAATTGATATAGGTGTTCCTGTGCATAACGCCGTACCTTACAAACTCCGCATCCTTTAATCCAGGAATCATCCTAAACACCCGGTTTTGTTCAGACCATCGCAGGTTGGTTTGGAAGCCCACCAGGTTGTACAAGGTACCCTGGGCATTGTCCTGCCTCAGCTGCACCACGGCATAGGGCGTGCGGCCGGTACGGGGGTCGATTAGGCCCACCGGTCTTAAGGGCCCGTACAGCAGCGTATCCTTTCCTCTTTTTGCCATCACTTCCACCGGCATACACCCCTCGAATACCTTTAAGTCTTCAAACCGTTTAAGCGGATAGCCTTTAGCCTCCACCAGTTCCGACCAGAACTCTTCGTATTCTTCCCTTGTGAAGGGGCAGTTGAGGTAGTGGTCCCCGGCCTTTCCATACCTGGAGGCCCTGAATATCACATCCATGTCAAGGGAATCCGCCGTTACTATCGGGGACGCCGCGTCATAGAAATACAGGTATTCACAGTCCAGTACTTTTGCCAGGGCCTTGGCAAGCCCGTCGGAAGTCAGAGGGCCGGTGGCGATTATCGCAGGCCCTACGGGGAATTCTGTAACCTCCTGCCTTATAACTTCTATGTTGTGGTTTTCTTCAATCATGCGGGTTACCTGCCGGGCAAAGCCCTCCCTGTCCACCGCCAGCGCCGCGCCGGCGGGCACGGTGTTGTTGTCGGCGCATTTTATAATGAGGGAATCCAGCCTTCTCATTTCTTCCTTAAGAAGTCCCGCCGCATTCTCCAGTAGGTTTGACCTTAAGGAATTGCTGCAGACAAGCTCTGCAAACAGGTCCGTATGGTGCGCCGGCGTCATTTTTTCCGGTCTCATTTCATAAAGCTTAACCTTGATACCCCTTTTCGCCAGCTGCCATGCCGCTTCACTTCCGGCCAGCCCTGCTCCTATCACAGTTACCGATTTCATGATGTTTCACCCGTCTTCATATAAAGTTACCGTTCCTAATGCATCCGTACATAAATAATACGTCACACCGTATCATCCGCCGTAGTTTTCGCATTCTTCGTTAAGGCACACCGGCCCGTTTCCCTTCCTGCCCTTGGCCTCCCACAGGTTTTGGCCGCATTCCTTGCATTTTTCCGTCGAAGGCTTGTTCCATGTCATAAAGTCACAGTCGGGATAATTGGCACACCCGTAAAAGGTCCTCCCCTTTTTGGTCCTTTTGACAACAATGTCGCCACCGCACTTGGGGCATGGGACCCCCGCCTTTTCCAATAGCGGCTTGGTGTTCCTGCATTCAGGGAAGCCCGGGCAGGCAAGGAATTTACCGTATTTCCCGTGCTTTATCACCATATTCCTGCCGCAGCGTTCGCATACTTCATCGGTTTCCTTTTCCTTGATGACTATCTTCTCCATTTTTTTCTCCGCCCTGGACACCATTTCCTCCAGGGGGCGGTAAAAGTCCTCCACGACCTTTCTCCATTCAATCCCGTTTTCTTCTATTTCATCCAGCTTCTCTTCCATGTCCGCCGTAAAATCCACGTCCACGATATCGGCAAAGTATTCCTCCATAACCTCGTTCACCACCTTGCCGAGGTATGTGGGCACAAGGGACTTTTTATCCTTTTCCACGTAACCCCTCTGCAAGATGGTGGATATTACTGGGGCATAGGTGCTGGGCCTTCCGATCCCGTCATCCTCAAGAGCTTTAATAAGCGAAGCTTCGGTGTACCTTGCCGGGGGCTGTGTGAAATACTGTTTGTCCTCCAGCTTCTTAACCTTCAGCAAGTCCCCCTTTTCCAGCGGTGGTATCTCCTCCTGCTTGTTCTCGGCATCATCGTCCATTACCTGCAAAAACCCCTTGAAGGTAAGTGACATGCCGGCAGCCTTAAACAGGTACTGCCCGCACGCTACGCTTACATTCACCGTGTCGTACAGGGCATCCACCATCTGGGACGCAACAAAACGTTTCCAGATAAGGCTGTATACCTTGTACTGGTCCGGGGTAAGGGAGTCCTTTATGCTGTCGGGGGTCCTGCTGACCGACGTTGGCCTTATGGCCTCGTGGGCCCCCTGGGCGCCCTTTTTACTCTTATAATAACGGGGCTTTTCGGGCAGGTAGCCCTCTCCCCATTCTTTTTTGACATAGTCCCTGACCTGGGCCAGGGCCGTATCCGATATGCGCACCGAGTCGGTCCTCATGTATGTTATAAGCCCCTCGGTGCCGGCACCCTTTATATCGACACCCTCGTACAGCTGCTGGGCGGCGGTCATGGTCCTTTTTACCGTAAACCCCAGTTTATTGTGCGCATCCTGCTGCAGGCTGCTGGTAATATAGGGAGGGTACGGGCTTCTTGCCTTTTTGCCCTTCTTTATCTCGGTGACTTCATATTTTCCGTCCTTTATTTCCTTGAGTACGCTGTCCATTTCTTCCCTGCTGCCGATGGATATCTTCTTTCCGTCCCGGGAATGAAGCTCCACCTTGAAGCTTTCCTTGCGGTCCTTTTTGTACAGTGTCGCAAACAGCCGCCAGTATTCCTGAGGAACAAACTTCTCTATTTGCTCCTCGCGGTCGCAAATAAGCCTTAGGGCAACCGACTGGACCCGGCCGGCGCTTAAGCCCTTTTTTACCTTTTTCCACAATAGCGGGCTAATCTCGTAACCCACCAGGCGGTCCACTATCCTTCGCGCCTGCTGGGCATCCACCAGCCTGCCGTCGATGGGCCTTGGGTTTTTCAGCGCCCTTTTTACCGCGTCCTTTGTGACCTCGTTGAACTCAATCCTGCACGGCGAAGAGGTATCCAGGTCCAGTATATGGGCAAGGTGCCAGGAAATTGCCTCCCCTTCCCTGTCCGGGTCGGTGGCAAGGAGAATTTTGTCCGCCTCCTTGGCTTCCTTTTTTATCTTGTCCAGAACCGGTCCCTTTCCTCTTATTGTAATATACTTGGGCTCAAAACCTCTTTCCTTGTCAACCCCCATCTGGCTCTTGGGCAGGTCCCGCACATGGCCCATGGATGCTTCCACCTTGTAGCCCCTGCCAAGAAATTTTTTTATCGTCTTTGCCTTGGCGGGGGATTCCACTATAACCAGGCACTTTGTCATATCATTCACCTCCGTCGTTATCTGGCCACGAAATAGTTGCCGGGCAGCCTTTGAATCAGTCCTTCCACCTCGTAATGGGTAAGCAGCGCGTTCAGCTGGTTTATTCTAAGGCCGCTCTCGGAAAGGAGGTCATCTATATGAACCGGCTGCTGTCCAATCATCCTTAGAACCTTGTCTTCAGTTTTTCCCGTCCCGGCTCCAATTAACCCGTTGTCGTCGTCTTTTTTTTCTCGGCTTTGCAGCATCGCAAAGGGGAACTCTTCCAGGATATCCTCCACCCGGTTAACAATTTTTGCACCCTGTTTTATCAGGTTGTTGGTACCGGCGCTGGTGGCACTGTTTATATTGCCCGGCACCGCGAATACTTCCCGGTTCTGCTCAAGGGCAAAGTCCGCGGTAATCAATGCGCCGCTCCTTTCGGAAGCCTCTACAACCACCACCCCCAGCGACAGCCCGCTTATCAGCCTGTTCCGGGCAGGAAAGTTACCCCTTAAGGGACTGGTTCCCGGCGGGTACTCGCTAAGCAGCAGCCCGCCTCCGGATATTTCCTTCATAAGCTGATAGTTTTCCCTGGGATATACAACGTCCAGGCCGTTACCCATAACCGCTATGGTCTTTCCCCCTACCGCCAGGGCACCCTTGTGGGCATAGCTGTCAATACCCCTGGCGAAACCGCTTACTATGTTAAACCCTGCCCTTGCCAGCTGTTCCGCCAGTTTAAAAGCCACCTTTTTTCCATAGTAACTGGCGTTCCTTGACCCAACAATGGCTATACAGTTTCCCTCCAGTGCCTTCCTGTCTCCCTTTACGTACAAAAGGTACGGTGGATTGTATATCTCCTTAAGCAGTGCGGGGTAGTAATCCGAGGTTATCGGGATGGTTGAAATATTGTGCCTCTCAAGGCTGTACAGGCAGTGTTCCAGCCTTGCCTCGTTCTTGTGTGCAAGAATCTGCCTAATAACCCCACGATCAATTCCCTTTACTTTTTCAAGGTCTTCACGGCCGGCTTCCCAAACCGATTTAGCCGAACCGAAATGTTCAATGAGCCTTTTGATCCTAATGCCGCCAATATTCCTTATCCCGGACAGCCAGATTAAGTACTTATCCTGTTCCATCACGTATCCCTCCTTCAGTTCAACTTGTAATTCTATATTGAAGTGCTTCGGCTATATCCTCCACTTCAACGCCGCCCTTTTCCTCAAGGTCGGCTATGGTTCTTGCAACCTTCAGCACCTTGACATATCCCCTGGCACTTAAACCCAGCCTCCTGTAGGTGCTGTTCAAAAAGTCCATGGCCCTTGCGCTTACCCGGCAATTCTGTTCTATATCCTTTATTGATAGCTGGGAATTGTACAACAGTCCTTTGCCTTTCAACCTATTATATTGTATTTCACGGGCCCTGATTACTCTTTCTTTTACCTCGGCGGAAGTTGCCCCGCCTTTTCTCCGGTCAAGGTCCTGCACAGGGACCCTTGATATTTCAACCTGCAGGTCAATTCTATCCATTAACGGCCCGGATATCCTGCCGAAATACTTCTGAATATCCCTTGGCGAGCACCGGCATTCCCGCGTATGGTCCCCGTAATAGCCACAGGGACACGGGTTTGCGCTGGCCGCCAGCAAAAATTTCGCCGGAAAGGAAAAGGTTGCATTCACCCTTGAAACGGTAATGACTTCGTTTTCCACTGGCTGTCTCAGGGCCTCCAGCACCCTCCTGGAGAACTCCGGCAATTCATCCAAAAATAAAACACCCTGGTGGGCAAGGCTTATTTCTCCCGGCCTGGGGATGGTGCCCCCGCCTACCAGTGACGCCGCCGAGATGGTATGATGGGGCGCCCTGAAGGGAGGTACCCTTATAATGGATTTTCCCTCCAACTTGCCTGCAATACTGTAGATCTTGGTAACTTCCAGGGCCTGCTCCTCTTTTAGGTCGGGCAAAATTGTAGGAAGCCTCCTGGCAAGCATTGTTTTTCCCGAACCGGGGGGGCCTATAAGTATTATGTTATGCATGCCGGCGGCGGCTATCTCCAGCGCCCGCTTGGCGTTTTCCTGACCCCTGACGTCGCTTAGGTCCAATTCGGCTCCGGGTGCCTCCGGCGGATGCTCGCTTTTCTTGGGCTGCTTGTATTTTTCAGGTGCCTTTAGATACTCGACAGCTTCATCCAGCGACTTTATCCCGATTATCTCCATGTTCTCAACTATGGAGGCTTCTTCGGCGTTGTCCCGGGGAAGTATTATTCTGGAAAACCCCATTTCTTTAAGGGCTATTGCCATGGTTAGGATGCCCTTTACCTTTTTTACCTCCCCCCCGAGGGACAGTTCGCCAATAATGGCGGTGTCCTCCATCGGAAATGCCGGTTCCACCTGTCCCGAGGACAAAAGTATTCCAACGGCAATTGGGAGGTCATAGAAAGCCCCCTCTTTTCTTATGTCGGCGGGCGCCATGTTTACCGTTATCCTTTTTAATGGAAACTCCATGCCCGAATTCTTTATGGCGGACCGCACCCTTTCCTTTGATTCGTTTACCGCAGCGTCGGGAAGGCCCACTATTTGGCAGGACGGAAGGCCGTTGGAGATGAAGGTTTCAATTTCCACGCAGTATCCGTCCATCCCAAAAAAACAGCAGCTATACACCTTTGACAGCATATTACCACCCCAGCTTGCCGTACTTTTAAAAAATCCTGCAGGGCACCCTTCAGCCCCGGCTCAATAATACCCCGGCCAAGCATCGAAGGCATCCTTTATAAGCCTTAGCTGTTTTGCTTCACTGTCCTTTATTAAAACTTCCACCACGTCAAACCTAACCTGCCGGTACGGTACTTTATGCCGCGCAATATAGGACAGCGCAATCCTGGTAAGCCTTCTTTGTTTTTCCCGGTTTACCGCCTCGCCGGGGGTGCCGCACCTCGTGCTCCTCCTGGTTTTCACTTCCACAAACACAAGGACTTCACCGTCATAAGCTATAATATCCGCTTCGCCCTGTTTGTCCCGGTAATTGGCCTGGATTATCCTGTACCCCATGTTTTCCAGGTACTCTTTTGCGGCGTCCTCCCCCATTTTACCCGTTCGGAGGCCGGAAGTCATCCCTTTCATCCCCTTCTTTTTTGTTGAGCATGTAAATAAACGATAAAACCTCGGCAACAATACCGTACAGTTCCGGGGGAATCTCCCTTCCTATTTCAACCCTGCCTAGCATCTCGGCCAGGTTTTCTTCCCTGTAAAGCGGCACACCCGATTTCGCCGCAATCTCCAGTATTTTATCCGCCACAATGCCCCGGCCGTACGCGGTGAGCCTGGGTGCGCTGTCCCCCTCGCCGTATTCTATTGAAGCTGCAATGCGCTTGTTATCCATGTTTACACCCTCAAATCCAGGAACCTTCTTACCGTTTCCGGCTTACTCTCTTCCATCCTGCGGCAGGTTATACGGTTAACCGAAAAACCGCTTCTTTCTATGCTTCGCCTTAAGCTTTCCTTTTCCCGTTCTATCAGGCTTTTGGTCTGCTCTTTCGATACAAAAAAGTTAAGGTCTACCCTTTTTTCTTTAAGCTTTATTTGGACCCTTATGCTGCCAAGGTATTGCGGTTCGGCTTCCACCACCAGTTCCAGCACATCACCCTGCTGCTTGGATTCGCCGTTCCCTTGGTTTACCCTTATCCAGCACTCGGAGATTTTTCCATCGAATAAAAAAGGAAATACAAAAATGTTCCGCCCGGAAAGCACTTCTTCCAAGAAGTAAATCCTTTCCACCAACAGCTCCGCCGCCGCCCTCTGCCTCGGCGCGGCCCTGTTGTTTTCGATTATCCCTTTAAGCAAATTTTTAAGGTCAAGGGGCTCCGCTTTCGGACCGTCTCGGTTTTGGGCTTCGGACCTCATCCTGTGCTCCCTTGTGCCCTTTGCGGTATCACAAAACGCCGTTTCCTCTTCAGCCCCTGGCTGTTCAATGGGCTTTTGGGTTATATCCCCGCTCCCGGGTTCTTCATAAATGCTTTTCAACAATATACCTGGAAATCCTTTATTTTCCCTTAAATTTTTTGCCAGTATTAGAGACCCCGGGGTGATTTTCAGCCCGAACCTCATAAGTGTTATTATATCCTCCACCTCTACGCCGGCCAGCTCTTCCAATATAAGCAAAAGCTTCTGATACCGGCCATCCAATCCTTCATTGGATTCCTGCTGCTTTGACCCGATCAGCCAATTCACAAGCCGATCAATTGGCTGGTGGATTAAGTCTTCTCCCTGGGATATTGGCGGACCCTTCGCCGCCAGGGCACTGTTTTTTAAAATAAGGGTCAGAAGCGTAAGCTTACTTTTTACTTCCTTTATATTTTCCGGGGCAGCCGGCAGCCCTCTTTCAAGAAGCTTGCATATAATGCCCGCATCCTCCCGGTCCGCCCGAATCCGGTACCCCGCCTCCGTATTTTTCGAAGCGTCCGGTACCCCTTTTTCGCCGGTCACCACCGACAGTTCAATCCTTCCTTCCGTTATGCTTTTTACCTGGAAAATCATTTCTTCTCCCTGCGGCAATTCAAGTTCCGCATTAAGCCTTGCCCTTAGGAGCGTACCGTCCGCAAGCAGCAGGTAAAAAAGCCGGCCTTCCACCTGTAGTACCCGTGCAGCCAGCAGCTCCCCCACCTTCAACGGCAGGGTATCCATTATCCTTTCTGTCATAGGTTCCGGGTTTATCGGGTTTAAGTTCACCATTACCGCCTCCGGATGTTCTGTATAAAGGTGCGCCTGTGATAAGGACACGGGCCGTACCTCAATATCGCCTCCACGTGTTCACTGGTGCCGTAACCCTTGTTTTGCAAAAAATTATACACAGGGTATCGCCGGTGCAGCTCTTCCATAAACCGGTCCCTTGTCACCTTTGCTATGATGCTTGCGGCTGCAACCGACAAGCATTTTTGGTCCCCCTTTACAACGCTCTGCTGGTAAAGGGAGCAGCCGGGAAGTGTCATGGCATCCAGCAGCAGGCAGTCGGGTTTTTGGCTTAAATCTTTCAAGGCGATACCCACCGCCCTGTAGGTGGCCTGCAATATGTTTATCCTGTCAATCTCGCCGCTGTCCACCATGCCCACACCGTAGCAAAGGGCTTTCTCCTTTATATCTCGGCACAGCAGTTCCCTTTTTTGCGGGGACAGCTTTTTGGAGTCGTCAACCCCGGCCAGGAAAAAATCCTCCGGCAGTATAACCGCCGCCGCAACCACCGGTCCCGCCAGCGGCCCACGCCCAGCTTCGTCAATGCCGGCCACCAACCTGTACCCTTTCTTTTTAAGCTCTTTTTCAATTACTCTCATCCTATTGATTCTTTCGAGTTCCGCCGCCTCTTTCTTTAACTTTCCCTGTAGGGTTTTTCCGATCCTTCTTACCCCCGCCCTGCCGTCCGAAAGCAGCTCGGGTATAAGACGGTATTGTTCCTTGGTGTTAAGCCCCTCTATGTATAGCTTTATTTCTTCTATACTCCCGTTTAGCACCCACCCTCACCCCCCAAATTCCGCCCTCTTTGACAAAAGCCCCAAGTTTACGGGGCGTCCTCCGGCAGTTCAAGCGTTATTCTACCCAGCCTGCCGCTTCTAAAGTCCTCCAGCAGTATTATCGATGTTCTTAGGGTATCAATTCTACCACCCCTTACCATGCAGCCCCGGGCACTCCCTACCTGTTCCAGGACCCGGTAAGGGGTTTCCTCCAATTGTACAATACCATACCCGCGCTTTAAAAGCTCCGGGTCCAGTTGGAAAAGCCTTTCAATAAGTTTTAGGGCAAGTTCCTCCCTGTCCAGGACCTCTTCCTTAATGGCCCCGGTAATGGCAAGGTTAACCCCTACCCTCTCTTCGTCGAATTTTGGCCACAGCACCCCCGGTGTATCCAATAGGTCAATTCCTTCGGCCACTTTAACCCACTGCCTGCCCCTTGTAACCCCCGGCTTATCCCCGGTCCTTGCCGAAGCCTTCCCGGCAATCCGGTTTATCAGCGACGACTTGCCCACGTTTGGGATACCGGCTATCATGACACGTATACGTTTGTTCTTTCTACCCCTTTTCTGCCACTTTTCCCGGACCATTTCTCCCCGTTCGGTTATCTTAAGCATCAGCTCCCGAACTCCGCTTCCGCTTAAAGAGTCTATGGCCAGGGCCGTTATGGACCTGTTTTTGAAATGCTCGATCCAACGCGCTGTGGCTTCGGGGTGGGCAAGGTCCGACTTGTTAAGGACAGTTATCCTTTTCTTGTCCGGGAGTATCCTTGCCAGCTCCGGGTTACCGCTGCTGTACGGTATCCTGGCGTCCAAGAGTTCAATGACAAAGTCCGCCAGCGCCAGGTTTTCCTTTATCTCTTTAATTGTCTTTGTCATATGGCCAGGAAACCACTGAATATTCATTTCTTTTACACCTTCAGTCGATTATTGTTGGGGGTATAGGCCATAACCTTAAAACGGCCTCTCCGCGGATATTCTTAAGCGGTATAAACCCTACGTCGGCATACCGGCTGTCCCTGCTGTCATTTCTATTATCACCCAGTACAAACACTGTATTCGGGGGAACCACCACTTCCGGAAAGTCCCCGAGGGGTCTTTCGCTGATGTAAGGCTCCTCCAGTTCGGTACCGTTCACGTACACCCTGTGGTCCTTTATCTCCACTCTGTCCCCTTCCACCGCAATTACCCTTTTAATGAAAATAAGGGATGGGTCGGAGGGATACTCAAATACCACTATATCCCCGTGCTTTGGTTTGCCTAATAGATAGCCAATTTTGTTGACCGCCAGCCGATCGCTGTCCTTAAGAGTGGGCAGCATTGAGGAACCTTCCACCAAAACTGTTTCAAACACGAATGTCTTTATGACAATGGCTATTACCACCGCTATAACAATGGATTCCAGCCATTCCCTTGCCTGGCTCTTGGCACCTGAAGTCATGGCCTACCCTCCTAATTAG
>ERZ773359.1520-NODE-1520-length-31835-cov-106.909943_pt1 | contig 31835 bp, 22 predicted proteins | sample MGYA00374955_ERZ773359 | MGnify/ENA primary metagenome ERZ773359 (study PRJEB29098, sample SAMN04486028) | biogas fermenter metagenome | study: EMG produced TPA metagenomics assembly of the Biogas fermentation microbial communities from Germany - Plant 4 DNA1...
TCAAGCGGGTTGCACCACCCCATGTGGTAGTGCCCTACAGCCCGGCCCTGGAAGACCTGATCCGGCCGGAACCCGAGCACATTGTCAAGGCTGTAGAAGAGCTCATGTAATGGGTTTAGAAAAACCCTTCGCTTTAAAGGGATACCACCCCACTTCAATACAGGCAGGGACTATGCCAGGTCCCTGCCTTCTTTTTTGCCCATCAGTTCGGGAAACCAAAGGGGTTACCAGATCGTTACCCTCCCGTTAACCTTTTGTAATCCTTGTTAAAGACCATTTTACGCCTTCGGTGTATAATGGAGTTAAGAAAGGTAAAGGAGTTGATGGGAATGGCAACAAACCGGGGAAGGAGGCGGAACCTACTTCTTTTCTTGCTGGCAGCCCTGCTCATATTAGTCCTGACCGCCGGTGGGTGCGGCTGGCGGCAGCAAGAAGGGCTGCCGGAAGAGAATGGGTCAAAAGAGGGGGAAGGGGAGCAGTCGGCGGCCGGTGATGATGATATGGTAAGGGTAACCCTCTACTTTGCCGATGAACAGGCGGAAAATCTGGTGGCCGAAGAAAGGGAAGTTGAGGAAGACCGGCTGCCTGCTGCCATTGTGGAAGAACTGATTAAGGGTTCGGAAACTGGTCTGGGGCGGACAATCCCGGAAGGGACCAGGGTGCTGTCGGTAGAGGTCAAAGAGGGCGTTGCCTATGTAGATTTCTCCCGGGAATTTAAGGACAACCACTGGGGCGGCAGCGCAGGCGAACTTATGACCGTTTATTCCGTAGTAAATTCCCTGGCCCGCCTCGAGGAAGTTGACAAGGTTCAGTTCTTGCTGGAAGGTGAGGTTCAGGAAGAACTGCTGGGCCACATGTACTACGGTGAACCTATTGAACCCGACTGGGATCTGGTGGAGGAGTATAGAGAGTAAACTTCAGCTAAAGGGCTGTACTTCATAGTGCAGCCCTTTTAAAAAACAACCCATGGGAATAGTGTGAAAAAATGAGATAAATTCTACCCGGGGAACGCCAGGGGTGTTTCCTTTTTTGTAGCTCGTCGGTGGAAAGACAGAAAGTTAGAGAAAGGAGGCAGGAATTGGGCTGTTCGTTAGAGAATAATTAATAACCATGACTTTAATAATAGATACGGCCATCCTGACCCCCTTACCTGGTCGGTTTATTTTCAACAACCAGGGGGTGTTTTATGGAGCAAAGAAATTTCCCGTGGTATTCTTCATAGTATGTATAATGACCGGCGATGTTTAAAGGAAACCGGGCGGGAGGTGTTTTGGTTGGAAAATCTAAAATTGTTAGGTTTTTGTGCCTTTATTGGTACAGGAGTGGGGTTGATTATAAGCTCTGCTGTCAAGCAGGGGTCTTCCTGGCTTGTGGTTCTGGCGGTGGTAGCAGTTGGCTATCTATTTGGCCTTGTAAATCATTATCATAGTTTGCGTTCTTAGGGGGTGGTGGATGTGAAGGAAAATCGGGCTCTGTTGACCGTACTGGTAGCTGTGATTGCGGCTGCCTGTACCTGGTATATTAACCACCAATTGGGTTATGGTGCTGTTATTGCCAGTAGTTTTGTAGGTATCGTGGCGGGCATAGTTTTACCCGCTGATCTGGCCGGTGCCGCTTACACTGCCTCCTTTGTCGGCATGTCGGCAACTGCTGTCCTTCCCTCCCTGGGATTTGCTTTATTGGCCGGTATTGTTGTAGGAATTGTGATAATTTCCACCGGGCCGGTATATGCCGGTATGGGGGGTAAGGGCGGAACTACTGCGGCCACCTCGGTCCTCATCACCCGGGGTATCATGCGGGTGTTTGGCCTCTAGAGGGAGAAAGGGGGTTTTTTTATGGAACAGCTAATTTTGGTTGTCACCGCCATAGTGGCCGGTGTTGCAGCTTATGCCATTAATGTTGAGTTGGGAAAAGGTGGGGTGCTGGGTTCTGCTATAGTAGCGCTGATCGGCGGCATTCTTTTCCCACCCCTCTTTGGCGAACTGGGGAGCAGTATGGCCTTAGTCGCCGCCACTGCCTCCTATGCCGGTATGGTTTCGAAAAATAATGTCCACTCTATGGGGGAAATGGCAGTGGTCGGGGCGCTGACGGGGCTTTTGTTTCTGGCCGCCGCTCCTGCCTACCCCGGTGTGGGGGGAAGATTGGGAACTATTGGAGCCATCGCCTGCCTTTGTTTTGTAGGCTACAAGCATTTGTTTGCCAGTCTGGTACAGCAGGATATGCAAAAACTTGCCAGCGGGAAGTAATGATATATATCTAAAGGGAATTTCGTCTTCTCTAAAAGATGACGTTAAAAAAACAGGACCGCCAAATATGGGCTATGGTCCTGTTTTTTTATATAGTTTCCATTTGCGCTTGACGGGAAAAACAGTAGGGGCGACCTGTGGTCGCCCGCGGGCGGTCAAAGACCGCCCCTACAAAATCTGGTCAATATGCTATTTTCAGGGCATATGACCATTAGCACTCGCTATAACCGCACATGCACTTGGCACAGCCCTCGGCCCGCATGAGGGTGTAGTTGCCGCAGGAGGGGCAGAGGCCGAAGCTGGGGCCCTGGGAGGGCAGCTCCAGCTGCTCCTGGGCGGCAGCCTGCTCTTTACTGCCGTTGCTGAGATATTCGTCGTACAAGACCTTGCCGATGGCATCGGCCAGGGAACGGACCCGGTCGGGCCCAAAGCCCAGCTGCCGGTCCCCGCCGATCCCCTTCAGCTGTTTGGTAACCCAGCGCAGGGGAACTCCGGCCCGCAGCAGGCCGCTGGCCAAACGTCCAATGGCCTCACAGTCGGCCTGGATATCGGAGCCGCCGTGACCCACCTGGATGAAGAGTTGGACCGGCTTCCCATCCAGCTCTGTGACAAAGATCTGGGCTTTGCCGACGGGGGTTTCCCGTTCAAACCAGCGGGCCGGCAGCTGATCGGGCAGCTCCATGGGTCGGACATTGCCCCACTCGGCCAGGACGTAACCCCGCTTCCGCAGGTAATTCTGCAGCTGGTTAAAGGCTTTGGGATTGGCCAGCTGTTCTTCCAGCCAGGCCAGGGTCTCGGCTGCGGCCGGTTCCCCCACCTTAACATCCACCTTGGTTCCGGTGGTCAGAATTCCCTGCTTGCTGCCATCCCGGAAGATGGTAATACCCTTACAGCCCAGCTTCCAGGCCAGGGTGTAGGCGGCCTTCACATCGCCGACGGTGGCACTGTGGGGTAGGTTGACGGTTTTGGAGATGGCGTTGTCCACGTGCTGCTGCAGGACAGCCTGCATCTTGATATGGTCCCGCCAGTGGATGTCGTGGGCCGAGGCAAAGATCTTCTGCCATTTTTCCGGAACCCCATCGACCCCCCGGACCGTTCCCACCCGGGCTACCCGGTCCATCAACTCTTCGCTGTAAAAACCTTCCCGCCGGGCTACCTCTTCGAAGAGGGGGTGGATAAAGCGCAAAATCTGATCGTCGGCAGTCCGCCGGGTGTAGGCCACGGCGAAAATGGGCTCGATGCCCCCGGTACCGCCGATTATGATGCCCGTGGTGCCGTTGGGGGCTACCGTGGTGGTGGTGGCATTGCGCATGGGTATGCCCTTCTGGCCCCAGGTAGATTCCTCCCAGTTGGGGAAGGTCCCCCGGTCTTCGGCCAGTTCCTGGCTGCCGGCGTGGGCTCCCTCCTGGACAATTGCCATGACCCGGGCGGCAAACTGCCTGCCTTCCTCCGAGTCGTAGGGATGTTCGGCGGCAATCAAGAGGTCGGCCAGGCCCAGGATTCCCAGGCCTACCTTCCGGTTGGCCCGGACGATCCGGTCCATTTCCGGGGTCGGGTAGGCCGACACATCGATGACATTGTCCAGGGCCCGGACGGCAAAGGCAGCATCCTGCCGGAGCTCCTCTTCCCGGATCCTTTTCTTTTCCGGGTCCCAGTACTTGGCTACATTGAGGGCCCCCAGGTTGCAGGCCTCCCCGTGGAGGAGGGGCTGCTCCCCGCAGTTGTGGACAATGAGGCCGTTGGCCACAAAGGCATTGGCCCCGGGGACCTGCACGTCGTAAACCTCTTCCTGCCCCAGGTATTCCACCTTCCTTACCCTGGCATAGGGTTTATCCCGATAGGGGCCCCGGGTGAGGGAGGCCAGGTAGCTGGTGGCCAGGGCCTGTTTTTCCTCGCTGGCAAAGCCGAGCCTTTCGACGAAGGCAGCGGCTGCCTGGGAGGTTAGAACCAGCTCATACTGGGGTTTCGTCCGGTAAACAGCCTCCCCTCCCTTGCCGTCGGGCAGAAGCCTCTCCTGGGCCGACCGCCTCTTGTAGATGGAAGAGATGATGCCAAAGCGGGAAAGGATCAGCTGCACCCTCTTGAGGAGGGTTAAGTCGCTCTGGGCCAGGCGGAGGGAGAATCTTCCCCTGGGGCAGATCTGCACACTGCCGTCGGCGGTAAAGAGGGCCGACAGCAGGCCGGCCTGCAGGGAGAGAGAAGCCTTCATTATCTCATCGGTTATGGTCTTGCTGAGGGTATCGGTGATGCCGTAGGCAGCGGCCAGCTTGGTGACGGTGCGGGATTTCAGGCGGACTTCATCCCGATCTTTGCTAGAAACAGGGGTTACTCCCAGCTTTCCTGCCCACTTCTCAGCCAGCTTCCGGTCTTTACCCCAGAAGGAAAGGATGGCATCGGTGTCGTTGAAGGAACCATCGCCAATGAGCCAGCCCAGCAGCTGTCCCTGCCCGAATTCCTCCGGGTCCAGGGAAGTGTCCGGGTTGTTGAAGGTGCCCAGGGCAATGGCTGTATCCGGTGTCAACTCCTGCACCGGCACCCAGCCCTTATCGGTCTGGATCAGGTGGTCGGCCGTGGCCTTGATCTCATAACCCCGGGTGGTCTCGACCCTGTAGACGGCCTTCTTCCCCGTGGGGAAAAAGGGCAGTACCTCCTGCTCTTCCCCTTCCGGGGTGATGATGCTGAAGGGTTTGTCCAGGAGATCCCGGACCTGGCGCAGTCCCTCTCCCACCCACACCCAGGTATCCCCCGTTACACAGGGGTTGGTAGTCTCGATGGTGCCCACCTGGGGGGTGGGATTATCCCTGTTGATGGTATCGTAAAAGAGGAGTCCCGGATCCCCCGTGGACCAGGCCGCTTCACAGATGGTATCGAAGAGTTCCTGGGCGTTGGCTTGTCCCCAGACCTCTCCGTTCCTGGGGTTGATCAGGGGGTAATAGGGGTCACTGTCTTCCCCTGTAGCCTTGCGCATGAAATCGTCCCGGGCCATGACGGAAATGTTGAAATTGGTCAGGTCCCCATCCAGCTTGGACTGGATAAACTCCTTGATATCGGGGTGGTCGGCTGCGAGGCAGGCCAGGGAAGCGCCCCGGCGGATGCCGCCCTGCTTCACGGCCTCGGTAGCCCGGTTAAAAACCCTGATAAACTCCACCGGACCCGAGGATTCTCCCCCGGTGGAACTTACCCGGTCCCCCTTGGGCCGCAGGCGGGAAAAGCTGAAGCCCGTACCTCCTCCTGCCTGCTGGACCAGGGCCATGGTCTGGAGCATTTCAAAGATGTGCCCCATATCATCGTCGACGACAAAGGCGGTGCAGGCCGCTTTGGAAAGATTACGTCCCTTGCCGGAGTTAGTTAGGGTTGGGGTGTTGAAGATAAATTTCCCTTCGACCATCAGGTTGTAGATTTTTTCGGCAATCTCGCGGATTTCCTTTTCCGATGCCCCATAATTCTCCTCGGCTAAGGCTGTCTCCACCGCCACCCGCCAGCACATATCCTCGGGGGTTTCGATTACCTCCCCTTCCTCGTTGCGGAGGAGGTAGTTCCTTTTTCTCAGTATGGTGATGGCATTTTCGCTCCACTGGCCCATCTTGGGCGGGCGCGGCCACACCTGCCAGGGGGGCAGGGCCTGGTCTTTTCCTTTATATCCTTTATATTCACCCATTGCTGTCCTCCTTTACTTCCCTTTGAGCTTTCATATTCTTATTCTTATATCATACTAAATTTAGAAGAAAAAAGAAAAGGCAGTATGTGTTTTCAATTGGATTCGGGTGTCGTAATAACGCGAAAGATGCTATTAGAGTATTAAAGAAGTTTTTTACATAATCCTGCTTGGATATTTATTTTATCGGGATAAATTTTGGGGACAGGGTGGGAGAGGGGGCTTTTTGCTTAGCAGCAGGAAGGGAAGAAAGGGGCCGAAGCAGAATTACCAACTATGGGGAGGAGTGACCAATGCGAAGCCTTGACCAAGGGCTGCAGGATTTACTTTCTGCGGTGAACAATATATTGTCTGTCCGGGAGAAAAACCGCCCAGACCGGGGGAAAATCCGGCGGCGCCTGCAGGCAGAGGTAGGCGCCATAAGAAGGGCGGTTCCCCTTACGCCTGATACAATAAAGAAGCTGGCCGGCGGCCGCCCCCTGGTGGGAGTGGACGGCTCGGTAACGGCCTATGGGGCCCTTTTCCCCCACATAATCCACCTTTTCCGGGCCCTGGCTTCCACAACGGCCCAGTCGGTGGAGGAGGGCCTCTACCTGGTCGATTTATTTTACCCCGAGCTGGAGGACCACCGGCAGGAAATTGAAGAGGCGGTGGCCAGGGCTGCGGCCGCGGGGGAGAACCTGGCCCCGGAGGCCGTTCTCTCCCAGATTGTCCGGGCCAGGCTGGCCGCCCTGGAAGTGCGGGCGGCAAGGGAAGCGCTGGAAAAATACCGTCCCTTTGCAGTCTTCTTTGATGGCGGCTTTCTCCGCTACGGGACCCTGGCCCCTGCCCAGTGGCAGGAATACCGGGAACTGGCCCTCGAAATGGGTGTAGTCAGCATCGGGGTCATCGAGGAGATCGGCACCTTCGACCTGGCCCGGAAGATACTGGCTGGGCCCGGGGCGAGCCCGCCCTTCACCTGTGACCGGGATCTCCTCTTCGGCGTCCTGGAGCCGGGGGAGTGGCTGGCAGTAAGGGGAGAGCTGGAACTGAAGAAAACCTATTACACCTGCTTTGCCCGGCCCGGCGCCTACCCCGGGGCCGTGGCCTACGACTTTTTCCGGGAACAGGCCCACCGGGCCGCCGACTTCATTCCCCTCCTTTTTGGCCTGACCCCCCGGGGAGGGCGGGGAATACCCTGGTGGTTGGACCAGGTGGACAGGGCGGTCCGGATCAGCAGGCCGGAAATGGAACTCTTGCTCGCTACCTGCCTGGACCGGGGCTTGCGGGAGCGGTTCTTTGTCCCCAGGCGGGAGAGGAGAAGCCTGTGACCAAGGAGGAAGGTCTATGCAGATAGTCGGCCATACAACCCAGCAGGAGGTCTACGCCGCCTCGCGGCAGCGGCCCTTTCGCATCAATGAGATTCTCCTCCTGGAGGATGAAAGGCACAACTATCCCCTGGGGGAAGTGGTGGAGACCCAATCCTTCAACCGCTACATCCCCCTGGCCACGGAGCGGAGCGAACTGGTGGACCGCCAGGTCATGGAAAACCTGGCCCAGCTGGGCTACGACATCGGGGTGGAGACCATCCACCTGGCCCGGATCCGGATTTTGGCGGAACTTACCTCCCCCGTTTCCGTCGGCATCCCCCTCCGGGTGCCTGAATTCAAGGAAATCCGGGATTTATTCCTTCCCCAGGATCCCCACCGGGGTTTGGTGCTGGGGGTCATCAGGGGAACGGAGGAACTGACGGCCAGCCTCCCCCCGGACCTGGCCCGGGTGGCCCTCCTCTACCGGAAGGGGGAGGGCATTCTGCCCCAGGCGGGGGTTCCCTTTATCATGGATCACTGGACCCTGCCCGAATATCCCCATATCGGCATCTTCGGCGGTTCCGGCTCGGGGAAATCCTTTGCCCTGCGGGTTCTCCTGGAGGAACTGATGAAGCAGCAGCTGCCGGTCCTGGTTCTGGACCCACATTTTGAGCTGTCCTTTACCGAACCCTTCCCGGAGCTGCCCCCGGCCTACCGGGAGGATTTTTCCCGGCGTTCTACGGTGCTGTTGGCCGGCAGGGATGTGGGGGTCCAGTTCGAGGAACTCGACGCCCCGGACCTGATCAACCTCCTCCGGGCAGCCGGGGAGGTTACGGAAAACATGCACAACGCCATCCTGACCCTCCACCAGCGGAAGGATTCCTATGCCAGTTTCCGCAACCGGATCCGGGATCTGACCAGGGGTCTGGAGGAGGAGCAGGAGCTGAAGAGAACCCTCAAGGCCAGCGACGATCCCCGGGAAAAGCAGGAAGCAGCCCGGCTCTTGGCCCTGGTGGAGAGATACAAGGACCGGGTGGGGCATGTCAGCACCCTCCTGGCCATCTCCCGCCGCCTCAACCGCCTGGAGAATGAGCGGATCTTCACCGGCAACATTGAACCCATCCGGGAGGCCATTATGAACCGGCGCCTGGTGGTGGTCCAGGGCCCCGTCTGGTTCCTCCAGGTCCTGGGGGCCTACGTGATCCGGAAGTTTTACCGGGAGCGGCGCCAGTACCAGGATGCCGGGCAGACGGGGGAGGAGGCGCAGAAATTTCCTCCTTTTCTGGTGGCCACCGACGAGGCCCACAACTTTGCCCCCCGCTCCCCGGAGATACCGGCTCCGGCCCGGTCCATCCTGCGGACCATCGCCCAGGAGGGGCGAAAATACGGTGTCTTTTTAATCCTGGCCACCCAGCGTCCCGCCCTCCTGGATGACACCATAACGGCCCAGCTCAACACCAAGCTCATCTTCCGCACCGTCCGTTCCTCGGACCTGGAGGTAATCCGGGAAGAGACGGATCTGGGGCCGGAAGAGGTGCGGCGGCTGCCCTATTTGACCTCCGGCAACGCCTTCGTCTCCTCGGCCACCCACGGCCGCACCATTGCCGTCCGCATCCGGGCCGCCAAGACCGTGAGCCCCCACAGCCGCCATCCCTTTGCCGAACTGGCTGAGGATTTCGTCCCCGAAGAGGAGAGGCTCCGGGAGCTCCTTCTCCAGTACCTCCCCCTGGGAGACTTCAACTTCGACGTCCACCTTTCCGCCCTGCAGCAGGAGCTGAAGCGCCGGGTCACCATCGACGAGATCACCCGGGTCCTGGAGGATTTGGTGGAGGAGGGGGTTGTCGAGAAGAAGGAGATGGTGCTGGGAGTGGAATACCGGAAGGCAGGTAATGGGTAGTCAGGTGTTTACCGGAAGTACCCCTCCACAGCAAGGGACACCTACCAAAATGAACGAGCCCGGTTCCTGCGAGCAGCGACAAAACTAATGCGGCAGTATTTCTGGCTTCGCTTCCAGTTCTCCTCGCGGAAGAAACTTGCGCTCCGGTTCCTTGTCCAGCGGGGTCGTGAGCCCATGGGACCTCCATGTCCCGCACGAAGGCTCCGGACCTCCTGTCCTCCGCCCCGCTGTCCTGCGGAACCGTCGCGAGTTTCTTAGCCCCTCGTCGCAATGTCGCTCCGCCAGAAAGACTGCCCATCATTCGTGCCATGTTCCCAGCCCACTGTTAAATTGACAACTGTCAACTGTTCTGAACGTCCGCCCTCATTTTTCCTGTATTTCCGTCTATTTTCAGAGCACTACCAGCACCATAGATCGCGACCGGATACCTTTTTAGTTGGGGGACAGGGTGGGATAACTGTCAATTGTCCATTGTCCATTGTCAATTGTCAATTGTAATATTTCCGCCAACCAACAACCGTTCATACCGGGATGGAAGAGAGGTGTAATGCTGTGAGATTGCTCTTTTTGACAGATACCCACCACCGGGGCACCACCCCCCAGAACCGCCTGGACAACTTCCCCGATACCCAGCGGGAAAAGGTCCAGGAGGTGGTGGACCTGATCCGGGAGCACCAGGTGGACCTGGTCCTCCACGGGGGGGATTTTTGGGACAGCCCGTTTCCCGCCCTCAACGTCTGTGCCGAGGTCCTGGAAACCTACCGGGCTATCCCTGTCCCCATCTACGGCATCGCCGGCAACCATGACCTGTACGGCCACAACCTGGGCACCCTCCACCGGACCATGCTGGGCTTTATGGATCGACTGGGCCTCATCCGCCTCTTGAACCCCGGGGAACGGGTATATATCGAAAAAAAGGGGCTCCGGCTCCAGCTTACGGGCCAGCCCTACCACTACGATATGGACCGGCGGGATCCGGTCCTTGATTACTGTATTACCAAAGAAGACTGCGATGTGGCCGTCCATATAGTCCACGGCCTCCTGGCCGACCGCTCCCTGGGCAGCATCATACAGCACACCGTGGTGGACAGGGTTTTGTCCACCGAAGCCGATCTAACTCTGGTCGGCCACTACCACCTGGGCTTTTCCCCGGTGGAGTACAGGGGCAGGTATTTCTTTAATCCCGGAGCCCTGGTCAGGGTCAACAACCATCCCCAGGAGATGGCCCGCCAGCCGGCGGTCCTTCTCCTTGATCTGGGCGGTGGAGAGGTAAAATACAGCCTTCTGCCCCTCCGCTGTGCCCGCCCGGGAGAGGAAGTCCTGGACCGGAGCAAGGTGGAACTTCAGGAACGGCGGGAAGAGCGCCTGGCCGAGTTTGTCCGGGAGGTGGCGGCCGCCGGCCAATACTACGGGGCCAACCTGGAAGAGATGGTGGCGGCCATCGCCGACAAGGAAACCCTGCCCCCGGAAGTGCGGCAGGAGGCCCTGCGGCGCCTGGCCCGGGCCCAGGAGGCCTTCCTGGCCGGGGAGGTGGGAGAATGAAAAAAATCAAGCAGTTGATCATAGAAAACTTCCAGTCCCACCAGTTTACCCAGGTAGATTTTGCCCCCGGCTTCAACGTCATCGTCGGGGCTTCGGACCAGGGGAAATCGGCCATCATCCGGGCCCTCAAGTGGCTGTACTATAATGAACCCCGGGGGGCCGACTTTATCCGGGTGGGGGCCACGGGCTGCCGGGTCACGGTCCTCCTGGAGGATGGCACCCAGGTGAGCCGGGAGCGGACCCCTTCCCGGAACCGCTACTATGTCCAGTATCCGGATCAGGAAGAAGAAGTCTTCGAAGGCTTCGGCACCCGGGTTCCCCGGGAAGTGGAGCTGGCCCTGGGGGCGGCCAAAAGCAAACTGGACGAGGGCCTGGAGACCATGCTCAACCTGGGAGAACAGCTGGAGGCCCCCTTCCTTTTGGCGGAAGCAGGTTCGGTGAAGGCCAAGGCCATGGGTCGTTTGTATGGCGTGCACATAGTCGATGCCGCCTTGCGGGAGACGGTGCGGGACATGAACAGGGCCCAGCAGGAGGAGAAGCGCCTGGGCGAGGAGCTGAGGGAAATTTCCAACGCCCTCAAGGAGTATGCCGATCTACCCCAGCTGGCTGAGTTGGTGCAAAAATTAACGGGCAAATTGGGAGAACTGGATCAACTGGCCGGCCGGCTGGAGGCCTGCCGGCAGCTGAAGGAAGAGAGGGAGGCAGTGGAAGGCCACCTGCGCCAGGCTGAAGGAATCCTGGCGGAAATGGCGGGCCTGGCCCAGAGTGAAGGGCTCCTGGTTAAGGCTGCTGAACTGGCCGGCCGCTGCAGCCGGGGAGAGGAGTACCGGCGGGAACTGGAGCAGGCCCAGGTGGAAATAGGGAAAGCCGAGGGGATTTTGGAGGCCACCCGGGGACTGGAGGAGGCCCGGGAAAAGGAGGCCCAGGCCCGGGAAGCCCTGCGCCTGGGCAAGGAGCTGGCCGATCTATACCGGGAGAAAAGGAGGGCAGACAGGGTCATCGCTGCGGCCCGGGGGATCCTGGAGCAGACGGAGGGTGTCGAGGAGGGGGCGGCCAGGTTAAACCTCTTCCAGGAAAAGGCGGCAGCCCTGGGGAAGCTGGTAGAGCTGCGGCAGGAGCTCCTCAGCGCCTCCCAGAAGGCCAGGGATGCCCAGAAGGCAGCAGCGGCCGCCGCCAGGGATCTACAGGGCCAACTGGCCCGCTACGGCGCCCTGCTGAAGGAACTGGGCAAGTGCCCTGTCTGCTATGGAGATATCACGGCCGAAACCATCCAGGGGATCTTGAGTGAATATGCAGGGGAGGAAGGAGAATGGGTTACGAAGAGCAGTTGAACCGGCTAAAAAAGGGCCTGCAGCAGGCCCAGCGCCTGCGGGCCGATGCCGAGACCAAGCGGAACTTTTATCTGGAACAGAGGGAGAAGATTATTCAAAAGATCCGGGAGCTGGGGGTAGAACCCGAGGAACTGGACCAGGAGATCAAGCGTCTCCAGGTGGAGATGGAAAAACTCCTCGCCGAGGCGGAAGCCCTCATCCCCTGGGAACTGTTGGAAAAAGAGGGCCGGAGGGGTCAGGGGTGATGAGCCATGGCTGAAGTGGAAAAGGTGAGAAGGGCTTTGGCCGATCTCCAGGCCCTGTACCACCGCCGCCGGGGGCAGCAGGAACAGCTGTTGAAAGAGGAACAACGCCTCAAGGAACAGCTGGAGCAGGCCATAGCAGAGCGGGACCTGTTGGACCAGGTGCGGGTCCTCTTTCAGATGACCTCAGACCATGCCCGGGAGCAGGCCCGCCGGACCATTGAATCCATGGTCACCCGGGCCCTCCAGTATGTCTTTGGCGCCGATCTGGAGTTTAAGATCCGGCTTGAGGAGGCCCGGGGGCGGCCCGAGGCCGAGTTTTACGTGGCCTCCACCTACGGGGGAGAAGAGGTGGTAGAAAACCGCCCCCAGGATGCCCGGGGCGGCGGCGTGGTCGATGTCATTTCCCTGGCCCTGCGCCTGGTTCTCCTGCAGAGTTCCCGGCCCCCCATCCAGGGACCCTTAATTCTGGACGAGCCGGCCAAGCACGTCTCCGAGGAATTTGCCCTCAATGTGGCGGAATTCCTCAAAGAAGCGGCCCGGGTCTTCGACCGGCAGGTGGTCATGGTCACCCACAACCACCAGCTGGCCGGGATAGCCGACCGGGCCTTCCGGGTGGAGCTGGAGGCGGGTAAGAGTGTGGTCACGGTGGCCGGGAATTATCCCGGGAACGCCAGCCCGGAACAATAGGCCCCTCTGGCAGTCAGGGCAGGCTCGCGGGCCAGCCCTACTTCCCGAAGCAATATTTTATTTTCACTAATAAAACACTGTTATTACTAGATATAAATTAATTTGAATAATATGTATTTCAAAGATGAATAATACCTCCTTACGTCGAATAGTATTTCCACGCAGTGGGCACAGCTGCCCGGAAGCGCCCAAAAAAATAAAGGAGGGATCCTCTGATGGCGGGCAAGTACCTGATGGGATACGATGTTGGTACCACAGGCAGTAAGGGTGTCATTATTGATCAGGACGGGACGGTCCTGGCCAGTAAGGTCATGGAACACGGGGTAAGTGTTCCCCGCCCAGCCTGGGCCGAGCAGGATGCCGAGGAGATCTACTGGGGCGAATTTAAAATAATTGCCCGGCAGCTCCTGGCCGAGGCACGGATCGATCCCAAGGACATTGCTGGTATCGGTGTCAGCGGTCTAACTCCCGACATTGTTCCCGTTGACCGGGAGGGGAACGCCATCCGGCCCTGTATCATCTACATGGACAGGCGGGCTGTGGACGAGTGCCAGTGGACCATGGAGAAGTTCGGGGACAAGGTCTTCGAAATCTCCGGCAACATTGCTGACCCCTACTTTGCCGGTTACAAGGCCATGTGGTTTGCCCGCAATGAGAAGGACCGCTACCAGCAGACCTGGAAGATGCTCAACTCCCATGCCTTCATTATCCTGAAGCTGACGGGAGAGGCAGTTGTCGACCACGGTGTGGCCGGTCTCACCGCCCCCTTCTTTGATCAAAAGAAACTCCAGTGGTCCGAGGAAATGGTGGAAGGCTGCGGTATCGATATGGCCAAACTCCCCACACCCTATGCCGCCCACCAGGTGGTGGGAACGGTGCGCCGCAAGGCCGCTGAAGAGACGGGCCTGGCCGAGGGCACACCGGTAGTGGCCGGCGGCGGGGTGGATGCCTCTGCTTCGGCCTTCAGTGTCGGGATGGTGGATCCAGGAGATTCGGCCTGCATGTACGGGACCACCCACTGCTGGCAGATCGTGCTGCCGGAACCCAAGTTCGACCATCGTTTCATCAACTTCCCCCATATCGTACCGGGAACCTACGTGGCCCTGGCCGGTTTGGGAACCAGCGGCGCCGTTATCAAGTGGTACCGGGACAATTTCGCCGCCCTGGAAAAGGAAGTGGAAGCACAGCGGGGCATAAGCGCCTACAAGATCCTGGACCTGGAGGCGGCCAATGTGCCCAAGGGTTCCGACGGCCTGGTCCTCCTGCCCTACTTTATGGGTGAGCGCTCCCCCATCTGGGACCCCAAAGCCCGGGGCGTCTTCTTCGGCCTCTCCCTCTACCATACCCGGGCCCACATGTTCCGGGCCATCATGGAGGGAATAGGTTTTGCCCTGGAGCACCATGCGGAGATCCTCCGGGAGCAGGGCCTGATGCCGGAGCGCATCGTGGCCGTGGATGCCGGGGCCAGCAGCAATATTTTCCGGCAGATAGTCACCGACATCATGAACACGCCCCAGGATTACATGGCCAAGGTGGCCGGGGCCCCAGTGGCCAACGCCTTCCTGGCGGGAATGGGCGTGGGCATCTATAAAGATTTCAACCAGATCAAGGATTGGGTTGAATATGACGAGAGCAATGAGCCGGATCCCAAGGCCCAGGCCGTCTACCGGGAACTGTACCAGGTTTACCGGAACATCTACGAGAAAACCAAGGACGATATGCATGTCCTCGCCGATATGGGATAGGATACCCCTGGGACCGGGCGGAGGGTTTATCCCTTCGCCGGTCCAATAATATAGAAGTTAGGAGTGATACTATGCAAGCCCTGCGTCTGTACGGACCAAGTGATTTACGACTGGAAGAAGTTCCTATTCCCAAAGCCCCGGCCGGGGGATTAGTGGTCGAGGTGAAGGCCTGCGCCATCTGCGGCAGTGACGTCCGCAACGTGCGGGCCGGCGGATCTTCCCACGGGATGGATCTGCCCATCACCCTGGGCCACGAAATAGCAGGCATTATCCACGAGGTAGGGGAAGGCGTCGACGAGTTTGCAGTGGGCCAGAAGGTTGTCCTGGCCACCATCATCCCCTGCGGCCGCTGCCGCTACTGCCTCCGGGGGATGCATAACCAGTGCGACCGGAAGGAGGCCCTCTCCTACCAGTACGACGGCGGCTTTGCCGAGTATGTGGCCGTTCCTCCCCAGCACCTGGCCGCGGGCGGGATCCTCTTTATGCCCGAGGGCCTGACCTTTGCCGAGGCCTCCATAACGGAACCCTTCTCCTGTGCCCTCAACGGCCAGGAACTTTCCCAGGTGGGGATGGGGGATGTGGTCGTTGTCATGGGTGCAGGCCCCATCGGCATTATGCACTGCCTCCTGGCCAAGGCCCGGGGAGCCAGCAAGGTCATTTTAACGGAAGTTGTCGCCGACCGGCTGGAGCTGTCCAAGGACTTTCCCGAAATAGATGTCCGCATTGACAGCACCAAAGAAGACCCGGTGGAGCGGGTGCTGGCCGAAACCCAGGGGGCCGGGGCCGATGTGATTATGGTGGCCGCTCCCTCCGGAGAAGCCCAGGCCCAGGCCACCAAGATGGCAGCCAAAAGGGGCCGGGTCAACCTCTTCGGCGGCCTGCCCAAGGGCAAGTCGGAAACCACCTTTGACAGCAACGTGATCCACTACCGGGAACTCTTTGTCCACGGTACTTCCGACTCCACCGTTCCCCAGATGATGGCCATCCTGGACCTGATGGCTTCAAGGCGGGTCGATCCCAGCAAGCTGGTCAGCAAGGTCTTCCCCCTCTCCCAGTTCAAGGAAGCCTTTGAACTGGCCGGCAGCGGCAAGGCCCTGAAGGTCATCCTGGAGCCGGGGAAATAGGGTAGGGAAGGAGCCAACCTTGGAAAAAGGCTAGAAGGAGAATGCCGGAATAAGTTTACTGCCCGGGTTTTAAGAAAACCCGGGCAGTAGTTTTAGTCGGCCTGATAGATAAGCTTGTAACCCTCAGGGGTTATTTGGTATAACTTTTCGATATCAGCACTTATATAATTTCTTATGTCTGCCTCAAGCTCAAACTGGGCCGCCAGGCCGCAGTTGGAGCTCAGCTGGCGGGGAACCGGCATAATCTTGACCCCAATGTTATATTTCTCCAGCCACCGCCTGTATTTTACTGCCCCCGAGTGGGTAAAGAAGGTAGCGATGTACTGCATGGCAACCTACTTTGTTAGGGTCAGGAGATAATCGGCGCCCTGCTGGACAACTTCCACCCGGTAGCCGGAATTTTTGGCAAAGCGGGTAATGTTGTCCCGGGCCGTGGTGTTGTCGGCAAGGACCTGTATCCCTGCGGGATACTGCTCGAGGGCCTTTTTTGTCAGGAGTACCGGTTCCGGACAGGACCTGCCCCTGGTATCGACCTGCTTAAGCGTCAATTTCAACCTCACCCTCCATCTTTAATTCAAAAGTCCGGTCCATATTGAAATAGCCGATGGCGGCAACAATTACCAAACCCAGCAAAACGGCAATTTTGCCGTTGGCCGTCGGCCCCTCGGCCGAAGCGGCCAGTCCGAAGTTGTGGGCGGTGGCGGCCCCGGCGGCCATGCCCAAAACGGTGATCACAGAATCGATGTTGCCCTCGGCTGAGAGGATCAGCTGCCTTAAGGGGCAGCCCCCCAGGAGGACCGAGCCCACTCCCGCCAGTACCATCCCCAGGAAATTCCACAACCCGTCATTGTGGGCGATGGGCTGGCCGGTGAAACCCAGGTTGAAGGTGCCAAAGGCCAGGTTGGCGGCCAGGGCGGCGACGAAGATGGCCAAAAAGCCCGAGAGGAGATGCCAGTCCCTGAACATGACGAGGTCCCGGATCCCGCCTACCATGCAGAGCCTGTTCTTCTGGGCCAGGGCCCCCACCACCAGACCGGCGGCCAGGGAAGCGGCGATGGGCGCATGGCTGGCCCCCGGACCCGTTTCGCTGAAGAAGATGAAGGCCGGCCGGGCAATAAGGAGCATGAGGATCCCGGCACAGACCAGGGGAAAGAGGTAGCCTTCAACATTGGACAGGGCATAGGTCCGCTGTAGGGAAAAACCATTGTTCAGGAAATATATCCCTATACCGATACCCGTGGCAAAACCCAGGATGCCAAAGATGGCGTTCAGGTCTCCCCCGGCCAGCCGGAGAACCATCCTTAAAGGACAGCCTAAAAACATCAGGGCACCGACAATAACCAGGAAACCGAGGACAAACCGGGCAAAGGGGGACGACCCGCCCCGGGCACTGTATTCCTTTCCGGCCAGGGCCATAATAAAGGCTCCCAGTACGATGCCGATTACTTCCGGCCTTATGTACTGGACCGGCGCTGCCCGGTGAAAGCCCAGGGCCCCCACCGTATCCCTGATAAAACAGGCGATACACAGGCCGTAGTTCCCGGCATTGCCCAGCAGGACCAGGACTACAGCCAGGAGCCCGACAAGGGCACCACTTAGTATAATTCCAGCCTTACCCTTTATAAGAATCCCCTCCCCACAATTATTTATTTTCGTCCATCAGGCCTTTGTCCAGGGTTTATTCCCCGGTCAGTTCAAGCTTATTATACCGGGGGACATCTTCCCCTGTACAATAGACTTTTCCTATAGCTGGTTCAGTAGGTATAGAAGAATTCTATTATTGCGCAGGAAGATATTATTGTACAATGGATCTGGAGGTGAGGGGAATTGCAGGAGGTGTACCTGGACAATGGCGCCACTTCCTATCCTAAAGCTCCCGGAGTGGGGGAGGCGGTAAAACACTTTCTCGATGACATCGGGAGCAATGTCAACAGGAGCGGCTATGCCGCGTCCCTGGCCGCCGAGGAGATAGTCTTTGAAACCAGGGAAAGGCTGTGCCGCCTGTTCAACTTTGGGCAGCCGGAGAATGTCATCTTCACTTTGAATGTAACCCAGGCCCTCAATTATCTCATCAAGGGCCTTTTACAGCCGGGGGATCACTGCATAGTTTCCTCTATGGAACACAATGCCGTGATGCGGCCCCTGATGCAGTTGAAAAAAAGGGGAGTGGAATTCTCCCGCCTTCAGTGTGACGAAAGGGGCAGGTTGGACCCCGGGGACCTTTACCCCCTTATAAAAGCCAACACAAAGGCCGTCATCATAAACCACGCCTCCAATGTCTGCGGTACCGTCCTGCCCGTGGCAGAAATAGGGAAGATCTGCGCTGAGAGGGGCCTGAGATTTATAGTCGATACCGCCCAGACGGCGGGGATCCTGGACATAGATTTTCAAAAAATAAGGGCCGATGCCCTGGCCTTTACGGGCCACAAGGGCCTCCTGGGTCCCCAGGGGACAGGCGGCTTTCTTCTCAGCCCAGAATTAGCCCGGACTCTGGAACCCCTGATCAGCGGCGGCACCGGCAGCCTGTCGGAACAGGAAGAGCCGCCCCCCTATCTCCCCGATAAATTTGAAGCCGGCACCCTGAACCTGCCGGGCATCTTTGGCCTCCATGCAGCCCTGGCCTATATAGAAAAGACCGGCACCGGGGCCATAAGAAAAAAGGAGCTGGAACTGGCTGCCCTGCTCCTGGAGGGTCTCAGCGTCATTGGAGAGGCCCGGCTTGTCGGCCTGGAGGGTCTGGAGAACCGGACGGCGGTGGTCTCGGTGGATTTCCCGGGCTACGACAACGCCGAGATCGCCTATCTTTTGGACAGGGATTACGGCATCAAGACCAGGTGCGGCCTCCACTGCGCCCCTGCCGCCCACAAAACCCTGGGCACCTTTCCCCGGGGGACGGTCAGGCTCAGCCCCGGTCATTTTAACACCAGGGAAGAAATAGAATACACCCTTTCTTCTATACACAAAGTTCTCAAAGCCCTCTAGCACAGTAAAGCCGGGTGAATTCCTGGAAGGCCCTGCTGATGGGGTTCAGGACCCGGTTTTTATGATTGATGAAATAAAAATCCCGCGTAAGTTTCAGGTCGGCAATAGAAAATCCCAAAAGCAGGCCCAGCCCTATTTCTTCCTCCACTGCCTTTTCCGACATCACGGCCAGGCCCAATCCTTCCCGCACGCACTGGATGAGGGTTTCGGGGCTTTCCACCTCGGCAATTACCCTGAGGCTTTTCCCATCGACCCCTCTATCCTCCAGGGAGGAAAGGAAAAACCCCCTGGTGGCAGACCCCCTGGCCCGGAGGATAAAGCCCTCGTCCTTAATCTCTTCCCAGGTGATGGAGGCTTTGGGATAGCCGGCAAATTTCCCTTTAGGGGAGGCAATCAAAATCAGCCGGTCGGCAAAGATTTTTTCCATCTCCAGCTCCGGGTAAAGGGTGCTGGTGCCGACAAAACCAAAGTCCATGCTGCCAGAGATAATGGCATCGATGACCTTCTGGCTGTCAAACTGTTTTACCACAAACCGGATATGGGGGTACTGGCGGCTGAAGGCTGTCAATAGACGGGGCAGGAGGTATTTCTGGGGGACGGTGCTGGAGGCTATGGCCAGCTCCCCCTCCAGCTTACCCTTGTAACTGGCCAGGGAATAGAGGGCCTCTTCCCGCATGTTCAATATATTTACCGCATGGTGGTAGAGGAGCCGCCCGGCCCTGGTTAAGGTTACCCTCCGGCCCTGCCGGTTGAAGAGGACCGTGCCCAGTTCCTTTTCAAGGGCCTGGATATGGCCGGTGAGGGTGGGCTGGGTCAGGTACAGCTCCTCGGCCGCCCGGGTAAAGCTCTTGTACTTGGCAATGGCCACAAAGGATTCCAGCTGGCGAAAATCCATATCTTTCACCCCCGGGGGAGGAAGATTTCTTTTATTATATCATAAGGAAAAATCCGGAGCTTTTCCTCCGGATTTCTCCTTATCCTTCCCTATTTATCATGCCGGTTTTTTCCAGGCCCGCCCACACCAGGAGGGCCACCAGACCGCCCACCAGGGCAGTGATGAGCTGGGGAAACTGGAGGGCCTTGGCCACCGGGGGCGGGACCGACAGCAGGAACCGCACTGCCCCTGCTAAAACCAAGAGCTTTAAGACTGCAGCCACCACCAGGGCCAGGTACTGGTTAACCTTCCGTAAGCCCGCGAAGGTAAAAATGTAGGCCCAGTTGCCCAGGACGATAAAGGGTATGGCCGGACCCAGGGGTGGGGCCAGTATACCCCGCAGGAAGGCGATGACCGGGGTCAGCATCCCGATGAGGGCCGCCCCAAAGGGCCCCATGATCAGGGTGCTGAGGATTAGCATGGCATTTACTGCGGGTCCGGTAAAGGGCTGGGGCAGCCCCAGCATCTGGAAGGCCAGGGTTAGGGCCAGCAGGATGGCCAATTTCGTCAGATTACTGACAGTCAATTAACCTACCTCCCTTTTCTCGCTAGTATTGAGTGATAAAACTACTACTGGACTTCGACGACCAAAAAGGGTGCTGTCCAGGGTTGCCGAAGCCCAGTTGTCTTCTATTGATTAGTTGCCAAAGGGGTTGCGGGGCGTGTAGGTGGTGTGGAGCAGCTCGTGGGATTTTTCGCCCAGGGGTTCTCCCAGGAATTCCTTATACAGCTGCTGCACCGCCGGGTTTTCGTGGGATTTCCGCAAGGGGAGACTTTCGTCGGCCCGGTAGATGCCGTTGATGCGGGCCTGCCGTGCCTCCCTGTCCACAGGGATCGGCTGGCCGCCCCCGCCGATGCAGCCGCCGGGGCAGGCCATGATCTCGATGAAGTGATAATCGGCCTCTCCCGCTGCCAGTTTTTCCATGAGCTTCCGGGCATTGGCCAGGCCGTGGGCCACGGCCACCTTCAGCTGCAGGCCGTCCACGTCAATGGTGGCTTCCTTCACACCCTCCAGGCCCCGGACCTGGGTAAAGTTGATGTCCGCTAATTCTTTCTTGGTAATAACCTCCACGGCCGTCCGCAGGGCTGCTTCCATAACCCCGCCGGTGGCCCCGAAGATGACCCCGGCACCGGTGGAGATTCCCAGGGGATCGTCGTAATCTTCGTCGGGCAGGCGGTTGAAATCAACGCCGGCTTCCTTCAGCATCCTGCCCAATTCCCGGGTGGTCAGGACGGCATCGACATCGGGGATACCGTTCCGGCCCATCTCCGGCCGCTGGGCTTCAAATTTCTTGGCGGTACAGGGCATGATGGAGACGACATAGACCTTTTCCGGCGGCAGGCCGATCTTATCGGCGTAGTAGGTTTTGGCGACAGCCCCGAACATCTGCTGGGGAGATTTGCAGGTGGACAGGTGGGGCAGCAGCTGGGGGAAGTTGTGTTCGATAAACTTGATCCAGCCGGGGCTGCAGGAGGTGATCAGGGGCAGGGTGCCGCCCGTCTGCAGGCGGTGGATCAGTTCGTAGCCTTCTTCCATAATGGTGAGGTCGGCGGCGAAGTCGGTGTCAAAGACGGCGTCAAAGCCGAGGCGCCGCAGGCCGGCCACCAGCTTGCCTGTGGATACGGAACCGGGGGCCAGGCCGAATTCCTCACCGATGGCAACCCGTACCGCCGGTGCCGTCTGGACGATCACATGTTTTTCCGGATCGGCCAGGGCATTCCAGACCTCATCGACATAGCTCTTTTCCACTATGGCACCGGTGGGGCAGACGACACTGCACTGCCCGCAGAAGACACAGGCCGCATCCGCCAGGCCCCGGTCGTAGGCCGGGGCGACCAGGGTATCAAAGCCCCGGTAATTGTAATTGAGGGTGCCTACAGACTGTACTTCGTTGCAAACCCGAACACAGCGGCCGCAGAGGATGCATTTCTCGGGATCCCTGACCAGGGAGGGGCTGCTGGTGTCCTTCTCCCAGGAGCGCTTTTCTCCGGAATACCTGATTTCTCTGATCCCCAGATCATGGGCGATTCTCTGCAGTTCACAGTTGTTGTTCCGCTCACAGATGAGGCAGTCAGAGGGGTGGTTGGCCAGCATCAGTTCCACTATGGTGCGCCTGGCCTGGCGAACCCGGGGAGAATTGGTCTTAACCACCATCCCGTCGGCTGCCGGGTGGACACAGCTGGCCAGAAGGGTCCGGGCATTTTCCACTTCCACCACACAGACCCGGCAGGCTCCTTCGGGACGAAGTTCAGGATGGTGACAGAGGGTGGGGATATTAATCCCTGCTGCCTGGGCGGCTTCCAATATAGTGCTGCCGGTTTCTACTTGTACTTCCCTCCCGTCAATGGTAAGGTTAATCATTTGAAGACCTCCTTTTTTATTCATATTTTGCATCGATTGGGCGAGGTGCGAATCAGGGGCAGGCTGAGAGATTGCATTAACCTTCCCTTGCAAGCAAAGAAAAACCCAGCTCCCAGTTTAGGACTGGATGGCGTACACAGGAACCTAAAACGACAGGTTCTATTACCTGGAACCTGTTCCTGCGCATACTCCTTTCCAGAGGGGAGGCCTGAAAATTTCTTTTCAAACCCTGTCGGCTGGTTGCCATGGCAGTTAGGCTTTAGGCAATTCAGCTCGGAGTTTGCTAATATTGTTATTGTCGCGAGTTCTTTGTTTCTATTCAACATGTCTATTCAACATGGGGCAGAAAAATCCTTCCCCTGAGGGGAAAATATTTGTCGACTATTTTACAACAATTCATAATCGATGCTCCTGCTGTACCAGGTAATTTTCGGTCTTATGTTCAGGCTGCCTTTGTCCCCCGGTTTAGGGCTTCCTTTTCTGTCTTCCCGCGGGCAGGAAGGGAGGGTAAAGGGGAAGGGATGACGAAGTATTTACCCACTTTATTTGATTTAGGGGCTGGTTCTATGGGCACAAATGGGCGGGAAAAAGGAGCCGTTATTCCCGGCAGGCATATCTTCCTCTGGGGAAGCAGGCAGGAAAGGGAGGAATATCTGGGCCAATACCTGGTGACGGCCAGGGAACAGGGCCTGGTTCCGGAGCAGATCCTGCTGCTGACCTTCTACCAGGAAAGCCGGAACAGGCTGGGGCAGCTCTTGCGGGAGGTCTTTACCCGCCGGGGGGCCGGCTGCCAGTCCACTACCCTCCACAGCTTTTGCATGGAGCTCTTGAACCGGGAGGGTTACCGGATCGGCCTCGGGGACAGGCCGGAGCTGATGGGGGGCTGGCAGGAATTTATTGTTTTCAAGAACCTCTTGCCGGCCTTGACCCCCAGGGGCTATGATCCGATGCTCTGGGGCCGGAACGGCTTTATCCGCCACATCCTGGGTTTTTTCAACCACCTTCAGGGCCAGGGGATTACAGCGGAAAAATTGCAGCAGAAGCTGACCCCTTCCTCCCACCCTCAGCTCCTTGACCTGGCTGCCGCCTATACATACTATGACGATTTCTGCCGGCAGGAAGGTTATCTCCCCCTGGCGGCAGTGGCCCCGGCTGCCCTCCGCCTCTTCAAGGAATATCCTGAGCTGAAGGAACAGGTCCGGGGCGATCGAAGGCTATTAATTGTCGCCGACCTGGACCATATGGAGCCCGTCCAGCGGGAGCTCCTCCGGCTCCTGGTCGGGACCTTTCCCGCAGCCCTGGGCCTTGCTTACAAAAATTCCCCCCGGGCAGCAGGTTTGGCTGCCGGGGAATTGGTGGTGGAGGGCAGGGAAGGGGGGCGGCCACTTGTGGCGCGGGAATGCGAGAACTGGGAGGAGGAAGCCTGGGCCGTGGCCGGGGAGCTTGGCCGGCTCCTGGCAGCCGGGGAGGTGGAACCCTCGGAAGCCGCCATCTTCCTCGGTGACCCCTCCCACCGGCAGGCCTATGCCAGGGTCCTGGCGGCCGCCGGCATCCCCTGCCGGTCCGGCTCCGGGGAAGAGCTGCGCCGGGACCCGGTCCTGGGCTTCCTCCTCGCCTACCTGGAGGCCCTGGAAGAACCCGATGACAATGACCGGCAGCTGCGCTGGCTCTCCTCCCCCCTCCTGGGCCTGGACGGGGTCTGGCTGCGGCGCTGCTATTACCAGGCCCAGGGCTGGGGCCAGAAACTCCTCGATCCTTTGGCCGACTCCCAAATTAAGGAACTGTTGGAAGGTTTCCGGGGCCACCTGCAGGAACTCAGGGCCGGTACCAGCAGCCCCCTGGCCGTAATCGAAGGGCTCTGCAGCAGCCACCGCCTCTTTACCCGCTACCTGGACAGGCTGGAGACGGGGGAAGGCGGGCAGGAGGCCCTGGGGATCCTGGCCAACCTGGGGAAATTTCTCCAGCTGGCCCGGGAGTGTGACAGGCTCAGCCGCCTTTGGGGAGGGGAGCCGGGCCTCAAGTCATTCTTGGAGCAGATCCGGGGGGCCCTTCCCTATCTGGACACGGCTGTCAGGGCGGCAGCCCCCGGGCCGGGGGGTGTGGTCCTGGCCCCCCTGCGGGATGCCCACCGCTACAGCCCCCGGGCCGCCTTTCTGGTGGGTATGGCCGCGGGCCTTTACCCTCCCCAGCGCATCCCCTCCTCCCTCCTGGAAGAGGGGGGCTGGACAGAGCTGCAGACCCTTTTTCCCCATCTCACCCTGCCCGCCGCCCTGGATCCCCACCGCTTCCGGGAGGAGTACCGGGCCACCCTGCAGCAGGCCCTGGTCACCGGGGACCGGGTCTGGGTCAGCTGGGCCCGCGCCTATCCGGGACTGGAGGAAACGGGCCCCTCGGACCTCCTTCTGGAGGAGCTGGGGGAAGAAGGGCTGGAGGAAAGCTCTACAGACTTTCCCCTGGCCTGGCCGGAACCGGAACCGGGAGCAGCCACGGCCGGGCGGCTGGGAAGGTTTTACCTGGGCCAGGTGGGGCGGCTCGCCCCCGCCCTCCTTCCCCGGGCCCGGGAGGAGCTGGCCGGGCTGGGCATTGCTCCTGGCCAGCTCCCACTTCCGGCTGGGGGCGGAAAAGAGCCCGTGGCCGGACTGGACTACTATACCCCCTCGGCCATCAAGAACTACCTGGCCTGCCCCCGCCGCTACTACTACCAGAACATCCTGGGGCTGGATGTTCCGACCAGTCCCCGGACCCTTCTGGGCCTGGTCCTCCACCGGGTGCTGGAGGGTTTCCACCGCCGCTATCCCAGCCTGGCCGGGGTTCCGGTTGAAGAAGCCTGGGCCTTTTTACAGGAGCTCCTGACCCGGGCCTTTACTGAGGCGGAAGCGGTCCTGGGCCGGGGCCTGCTGGCAGCCCTTTTCCGCCAGGAGGCCGCGGCCATCTGCCGGGCTTACCTTGACCGGGAGCTGGCCGGCTGGGAGGAAGGGTGCTTGGCCCGGGTGGAGGAGACCCTGGACTTTCGTTTCGGCGGCTACCGGCTCCGGGGCCGCCTGGACCGGCTGGACCAGCTGCCCGATGGAGGCTGGGAGATCATTGACTACAAGACGGGTAAGGATAGGACCGAGGGACAGCGGAAACGGGAATTCCTGCCCCGGGAGGGGGAGGGGCCCCAGGATATGCAGCTCATCATCTACTGCCTGGGGGCCCGGAAGCGGGACCTGCCCCTTGCCCGCCTGACCTGGTACCAGCTCCGGGAGCTCTTGACCGGAGGCCGGGTGGAGCGGAGCCTGACCCTGGGAGAGGGTAAGCAGGCCCTCACCCCTGCCGAGCTGGCCGAGGCGGAAGAGATTCTGCGGGCAATCCTTGCCGAAATGGAAGCAGGGGAATACCCCCCGGCTCCCCGGGAGGAACGGGTCTGCCGCCACTGCCCCTTCAAGTTTCCCTGCCCCGGCCCCGGCTTAGAAGAGGAGGGTGGACAGGATGACTGATTATTTGGCGGAATTGAATGAGGAACAGAGGGCTGCCGTGACCTTTCCCCTGGACAGGCCCCTCAAGGTGGTGGCCGGGGCCGGCACCGGCAAAACCCGGGTCCTGACCACCCGCTATGTCCATATCCTGGCCCAGGATCCTGCCTGTGGGCCGGAAAACATCCTGGCCCTGACCTTCACCGACAAGGCGGCCAACGAGATGAAACAGCGGATCGGCGCCCTCTGCCGGCAGGTGGGGGTTGCCGCCGGGCCCCTGGCCCTGCAGGAGGCCTGGATCGGCACCTTCCACGCCTGCTGCCACCGCATCCTGCGGGGGCAGGCCCTGGCCGCCGGCCTGGATCCCGAGTTTACCGTCTATGACGAGGCTCAGTCCCGCCTCCTCTACCAACAGGTGGTGCGGGAGTTCCTGGCCGGACAGGGACAGGTACCGGCGGGCTTTGCCGTCACCGATCTTAACTTTTATGAAAGGGATATCTACTATCTCATCTGCCGGCTCAAGGACAACCTCATCTATCCCGACGACTTCCCGTCGGCGGCCGCCCGGGCGGGCCAGGACTATTATGACCGCTGGTGGCAGCTTCTGGACGCCCTGGGAGGCCTTCCCCTCCACGGGGCAACCAAAAAGGCCCTGGGCCGGCGGGGGGAGGAGGCCCTGGAACAGGTCGCCTGGGAGGAGGCCCTGATCCAGGTGGTGGCTGCCCTCTTTTCCGCCTATCAGGAGGCCCTGGTCGCCGCCAATGCCCTGGATTTTGCCGACCTCATCTATTACACCCACCGGCTCCTGAAGGAGAGGGAAGACCTGCGGCAGGGGTGGCGCCGGAAATTCCGCTATATCCTGGTCGATGAATTCCAGGATACCAACAGGGCCCAGTTTGCCCTCCTCCAGCTCCTGGCCCGGGATGGGCAGATGTCCAATGTGACGGTGGTGGGGGACGAGAAGCAGGCCATCTATGGCTGGCGCAACGCCCGGGTGGAGAACATCAGGGAATTTGCCGCCCGGGATTGGGGGGGCGGTGAGGTCAGGCTGACCACCAACTACCGCTCCTACCAGGAGATCCTGGATCTGGCCCACTTTGCCATCGGCCGGGACCCCTATTTTGCCGGCCAGGAGGGGCTGCAACTTCGGGCCCACCGGGGCTCTGCCCCCGGACCCTGTGTCAGCCTGTACCTGGCCCCGGACCAGGAGGAGGAAGGGGAGAGGGTGGCGGCGGCCATCGGGGAGCTCCTGGAGCAGGGGGTGCCGCCCCGGGACATGGTCATCCTCCTCCGGAGCCCCCGCCGGGCCAGGCCCTATGAAGATGCCCTGCGCCGCCGGGGTATTCCCTACCAGACCGTTGGGGGAGTGGGCTTCTACGACCGGGAGGAGATCAAAGACCTTTTGGCCTACCTGCGGTCTGTCACCAACCCCTACGACAACCTGGCCCTGGTCCGGGCCCTCCAGGCCCCGCCCTGCCTTATGAGCGACGCCGACCTGGCCCAAATCAGCCGCCTCCAGGAAGGGGAGGGCTGGGGCGGGGAGAAGCGGGTCTACCTCTATGATGCCCTGAAAGGGGCGGTGGCGGAAACCCGGCTGCCGGCGGCCCTGCGGGAGAAGGTGAAGGATTTCCTCGCCCTGTGGGAGGAGCTGGCTGGGCTGCGGGACCAGCTTCCCCTGCCGGCCTTCCTGGACCGGATCCTGGAAGCGACGGGTTACCTGGACCATGTCTACGCCAATCCGCCGGGGGAGGTCCGCCGCCGGGTGGCCAACATAAAAAAACTCTTTGCCCTGGCCGCCCGCCTGGCCGGGGAGACGGCCACGGTGGATCTGGATGAATTCATAGACTACACCACCTTCTTCCTGGACCAGGATCTCCGGGAAGGGGAGGGGGTGGCGGCCGGGGAAGATGCCGTGGCCATCATGAGCGTCCACCAGGCCAAGGGCCTGGAATTTCCCTATGTCTTTCTGCCCAACCTCACCGACACCAGCTTTCCCGTCTGGCCCCGCTACCCCAATCTGGACTACGACGAGGAGCTGGGCCTGGTCAGCAAGGAGGACCAGCAGGGGAGGACCACCGCCAAATATGATCCCTACAATTACAATAAGGACAACTACCGGGAACTATATAACCGGTTTGGCATTGCCAGTTTTAAGGACCGGCAGCGGGAGGAACAGCGGCAGGAGGAGCGGCGCCTCTTTTACGTGGCCCTAACCCGGGCCCAGGAGGGCCTGTATTTGAGCTGCCCCCGGCCCTTCCCCGAACGGCCCCGGGGCCCCCACTTCTTCCGGGAACTGTGGGAGGGCCTAGGTGCTCCTCCCTGGCTGCGGCGGATAGAAGCCGGGGAAGAAGATAGAGAAGGGCCTGCCTCGGCCGTTGCCGCCCGAACCGACTGGGGGCAGGCAGAGTTGGAAGAGTACTCCCGCCAGCTCTTTAACTGGTACCGGCAGCGAAGGAGTCTTCCCCCGGCCCGGGAAGGGCTGGAACCTATCAGCCTCAGTGCCAGCCGGGTGGAGGCCTACCGGCGCTGCGGCCGTCATTACTACCTTCAGTACCAGCTCCGGCTCCCGCCCGAAAGGGAAGAAGCCCCTGCACCTGCCCTTAACTATGACCCTGTCCTCCTGGGGGATCTGGTCCACCAGGTCCTGGAGGCCTACCACCGGGAAGGCTGGCGGCCGGAAGGGGCCGGGGAGCTTTTGGCAAGGGAAGCCCGGAGCCTGGGATTGGATCGAGTGGAGCACGGGGAATGCCTGGCCATGGCAGAAGAAATCCTGCAGAAATATCTAACTGGGCCCCTGGCAAATCTGCAGCCGGATCCGGCCCATCTGGAACGGAGTTTTTCCATATTCCTCGAGGGAGATGGGGTGGCGGTGGAGCTGGCAGGGGTTATAGACCGGATCGATCGAGATGAAGAGGGCCGGTGGCTGGTGGTGGATTATAAGACCAACCGCAGCATCAGCCCGGCCCAGTGGGAGGAATACTGCCTCCAGCTCCGCCTCTATGCCCTGGCCTTTCAAGAACTCTATCCCGACCGGGGAATTCCCTTCCTTTATATCTATCACCTCACAGAGGGTAAACTCCTCCCGGTGGCCTGCCAGCCCCACCGGCTGGAGGCAGCCAAACGAACCGTCCTGGAGACAGCTGCCGCCATCCAGGCCGGCCTTTTCCCCGCCCGCTCCGGCACCCACTGCCAGTGGTGCGGCTACCAGAAATACTGTGACCGGTGTGGGGATGAATAACAAAAACTCCCCAATAGCTGGGGAGGATTCGGAGGGAGTTTAAGTTTTCCTAGCGCCGGGCGTGTTCCAGGGCCTTCTCTAGAACCCAGGTGGCCGAAATCTCACCCTTTGAGGCCTATGCCCTGGTTCTGAAAACCTACCTGGATTTAATGGAGCAGAAGGCCCTCCGCCCCCAGGTGAAGGCCCTGATGGAGGACCGGGGGTACAAGGTGTACCGCTACCAGGAGGAGGCCGTGCAGCAGGCCCTGACGGTACTGGAAGAATACGGCGGTGTGATCCTGGCCGATGTGGTGGGGCTGGGGAAGTCGGTCATTGCAAGCTGGCTGGCCCGGGAGCGGGGCGGCCGCGGCCTTGTCATCTGCCCCCCGGCCCTCATCGGCGATCCCCGGACCAAAGCCACCGGCTGGTACAAATACCTGGGCGATTTTGGACTCTACGACTGGGAAGTGTATTCCCTGGGCGCCCTGGACAAGGTGCAGGAATACCTGGAACTGTACGGGGACGATATTACAACAATTATAGTGGACGAGGCTCACCGCTTTCGCAATGAAGATACCGAGGCCTATGAGCGCCTGAGCCAGATCTGTGCTAAGAGGGACGTTATCCTGCTCACGGCGACCCCCTTCAACAACGCGCCGGCCGATATCTTTGCCCTCCTCAAACTCTTCATCCCACCGGGCAAATCCACCCTGACCCTGGATGAAAAACTGTCGGCCCGCTTTGCCCGCTACAACAGTGAGTTTCGCAGGCTTTCCTATATCCTCCGCTACCACAGTGCCGGCGGCGAAAAACAGAAGCGGGCGGAAAGGTACTATAAAGATATTTTCGAATCCCTGCCCATAGACATAGCCCGCGCGAGGAGGCGGGTCCGGCAGATTGCCGACGAAATCCGGGCCGTTTTGGAACCGGTTATCATCCGCCGCAACCGGCTGGACTTAAAACGGGACCCGGTGTATGCCGGGGAAGTTACCCAGCTTTCCGAAGTTGCCGACCCCTGCGAGCTTTTTTACGAATTGACCCCCGAACAGTCGGCCTTCTACAACCAGGTGATCAACGAGTATTTCGGTGAAGAGGGTCAATTCCGCGGGGCAATTTACCAGCCCTACACCTACGAGCACCGCAGCCAACTGGCAGAACTTGAGGAAAAGGGCGACTTTACCTACCTGCAGCAGCGCAACCTGTACGAATTCATGCGCCGGCTGCTGGTCAAACGTTTCGAAAGCTCCTTTGGCGCCTTTGCCAAAAGCGTGGATAACTTTATCCGCATCCATACTATTGTCCTGGCCTTTATCGAAAGGACAGGTAAATATATCCTGGACCGGAAATTAATCGAAAAAATCTGGGAAGAGGACGAGGAGACCATTGAGGAGGCCCTGGAGCAATTTGCCGCAGGCCTGGCGGAGAGGGAGGACCTGGCCCCTCACCATGATCACATTTACGTCATCGAAGAATTCGATGCAGGGGAACAATTTATCCAGGATATTCACGCAGACCTGGAACTATTCCAGCATATAGCCCGGCGGGTAGAAGCCCTGGAGCTGGCGGTAAAGGATCCGAAGGGGAAGGGCCTTGTGGAAGCGGTACATAATATCCTCACAGCCTCGCCTAAAACCGGCGAACCCCGTCGCAAGGTGGTTATATTCAGCGAATACCAGGATACGGTCAGGCATATTGCTCCCCTCCTGGAGGCTGCCTTCCCCGGGCGGGTCCTGGTGGCTGAGGGTTCCCTCGGCAAGGGCTTTTTTGACGATCTGCTGGCCAATTTCGACGCCGGCCACCCGCCAAAAAGCCAGCGGGATGACTTCGATATCCTTGTGGCGACGGATAAGCTCTCCGAAGGGGTAAACTTGAACCGGGCTGGTGCCGTTATCAACTACGACATTCCCTGGAACCCCACCCGGGTAATCCAGCGGCTGGGCCGCATCAACCGCATTGGGCAAAGGGTCTTTGAAGCCCTTTATATCTATAATTTCTTTCCCACCGAGCAGGGGGCAGAAATAGTCAAGAGCCGGGAGATTGCCGCGCAAAAGATGTTCCTGATCCATAATACCTTGGGGGAAGACGCAAAAATCTTTGCTCCCGAGGAAACACCTACTCCGGCCGAGCTTTTCAAACGCATCAACCGCAATCCGGAGGAAGAGGAGGAGGAAAGCCTGCTCACGACCATCAGGAAGGAATTTTTCGCCATTTATGGACAATACCCAGATTTGGTCAGGGGACTGGTCGATTATCCGGCCCGGGTAAAGACGGCGAAGCTGGCCGATGATAACCAGCTGCTGGTCTTCCGCAGGAAGGGTTTGCAGCTTTTCATCCATCATGTACCTGATACGGCCGAGGAAAAGCCTGCGGTTCAACCTTTGCTTTTGGAAGAAGCACTGCCCCTGATCCGCTGCCGGCCGGAGACGCCGCGGGAGCCCCTCAGCCCCCACTTCTGGCCCGTCTATGAGGCTGTCAAGGCCTACCGGGAGGAAACACCCACGCCCCCCAGGGAACAATCCCTGCCGGTTAAGGCCGAAAACAACCTGCGCAGTGCCCTGGAAAGCCATGCTGCCGACCTGGGAGAATACCTGCCCTTTATCCAAACCCTGCTGCGGGATTTAAAGGAATATCAGACCTTGCCCAAGTACACCCTGCGCCGGCTGACCAGGGTTGAGATGACCGGGAAGGTTTCAAAAAGGAAGCTGGCCCGCTTTCGGGCTGAATTAGAGGCCCTCCGTCGCTTCCTGGGCGATGATTACCTGGAGCGCATCGAGAGTAGGGTCAAAGATATGGGGAGTGAAATAATCATTGCTGTGGAGAATATAAAGGGCGCTTCCCAGGGTTGAAATACTTTTATCATTCTCGCTTAAATTTGAGGCCGCTGTATAATATTTGCGGCCTCATACTATTTGGTTCCCTCTACCAAATGAAGGAAAGGTGTTATCCAAAGCAGGATGGGACTGGAAGACCGCCCTGTGTCACTTCTTAAATCAGGAAAAATTTCCCCTTATCCTGGCACTTCTGCCGATCCCAATCTTGACAAGCCTATCCGCCTGACCTAAAATAAAACAAGAGGAATATTTATACAATTACCCCAAATTATAATATAAAGGAAGGATGGAAG
>ERZ773359.1521-NODE-1521-length-31788-cov-69.353607_pt1 | contig 31788 bp, 33 predicted proteins | sample MGYA00374955_ERZ773359 | MGnify/ENA primary metagenome ERZ773359 (study PRJEB29098, sample SAMN04486028) | biogas fermenter metagenome | study: EMG produced TPA metagenomics assembly of the Biogas fermentation microbial communities from Germany - Plant 4 DNA1...
AATGGCTATATTCATGTGCAATTTTCAGAGAACAAGTTCTCTGAAATCTGGTGACTATGGCATAGAGGAAACACTCCTTCCCATTCCGAACAGGACAGTTAAGCTCTATAGCGTCGATGGTACTGCAGGGGAAGCCCTGTGGGAGAGTAGAACGTTGCCAGGTTATATATGCCTCGATAGCTCAGTCGGTAGAGCAGAGGACTGAAAATCCTCGTGTCACTGGTTCGATTCCAGTTCGAGGCACCATTTATGGCGCTATAGCCAAGTGGTAAGGCAGAGGTCTGCAAAACCTTTATCCCCGGTTCAAATCCGGGTGGCGCCTCCAAAAAAATCCTACAAGTTTTCTTGTAGGATTTTTTTATTCTTGAATTAATAAATATTTTTTTGAATCATATCTGAATTTAACTCCAATAGGCATGGTAATATTAGGATAATCGTGACCGAAAGGGAAATATTTTATTATAGGTATATTAAGAGGTAGTAATTTTTCTTCGATAATTTCTTCAATTGTAAGAGTATTTTTAGCACTAGTACAATCTGTAAAATGACCAAGAATTATAGCTTGTAGCTTATCAAGTTTTCTGCTGCATATAAGTTGAGATAACATTCTATCAATAACATAGGGACTTTCGTTAACTTCTTCTATTAATAGTATATTATTTTTAAATTTTATTTCATAAGGAGTTCCTATTGTAGAGCAAATAATAGATAAGTTACCGCCTACTAACCTTCCTTTGAAATCTCTTGAGTTATAAACTTTTAAATTATTATTACAAATACTTTTTAAATTGTAGGTTATTTTATTGTTGATGTTTTCTAATATATTTGTAAAGTAATGCTCTGTTATAGGATCATCAAAATCTGAATTAATCATTGGTCCATGAAAAGTTGGAAATTTACATTTTTTATTTATATAGTTTAGTAGTAAGGTAATATCACTATAACCACAAAAGATTTTAGGGTTTTTTTTGATGGTATTTAGGTCTAAATAATTAGCTATTCTAATAGATCCATATCCACCCCTATAACAAATAATAGCATCTACTTCTTTGTCAGCAAACATTCTATTAATATCATCTGCTCTTTCTTTATCAGTACCTGCTAGATATCCATAAGAATTGAATATGTTTTTTCCTAATTTTATTTTATAGCCAAGTTTTTTAAATAGAGTAATATTTTTATTTGCTTTTTCAATATCATCTGTAGAGGCTGGAGCTATAATTCCAATAGTCGAACTTTCTTTATTAATAGATTTTAGCTTAATCAAGGTTTCACCTACTTATATTATTTTATAATATTATATATTATAAAATAAAAAGGATATGTTCCTTTTTATGAAAACATATCCTTTTTGTAAAGAAGATAAGCTGTACCAATAGTTAAAAATAGTATTATGACACTAATTATCTCAAAGCCATAAGGATGATTTATTAGAGGCATTTTGTCAAAGTTCATACCAAATATTCCACCAAATATTTCTGGTATAGCCATTAATATAGTAACAGAGGCTAGAACCTTCATCACTATATTTAAATTATTAGATATAACAGAAGCAAAGAAATCCATTGTACTAGCTAATATATTGCTATATATCTCTGTCATTTCAATAGCTTGTTTATTTTCTATAATAACATCTTCCAAGACATCTTTATCTTCTTCATACTTTTGCATAATATCGAGTTTTAACATTTTTTCCAAAGTTATTTCATTAGCTTTTAGTGAAGTAGAAAAGTAAACTAAAGATTTTTCTAATGAATGTAATTGAATAAGCTCCCTGTTTTTCATTGATTTATGGAGACGCTTCTCTATCATTAAGCTTTTTTTATCTATTTGTCTTAAATAAAGTAAGTAATTTGATGCAATCTTACTTAATATTTGAAGAATAAATCTAGATTTTTTAAAGGTAAAAAAGGATTTAACTTTTCCGTTAATAAAATCTGATAATATTCTGCTGTTTTTTAAACAAACTGTTATTATTTGCTTGTCAGTATGTATTATTGCTAGAGGATAGGTATCATAGGTAAGTGAATTTTCCTCCATTTCAGTAAAGGGAATATCAACTACAACTAATAAGCAATTATCTTCTATATCTATACGAGAGGTTTCTTCGTCATCTAAAGGTGCTTTTAAAAATTCTAAAGGAACATTAGTCTTTTTAGAAATTAATATTAATTCTTCATCAGATGGAGCAACAATATTAATCCAGCAGCCATTCTCTATATTTTTTAATGTTTTTAAGGTTGGATTTTCCTCGCTTACACTTTTATAAATTTGAATCATATTTGACCTCCATATATGAATTACTCCTTTAATTATACTATAATATAAAATATTAAATAAGGGAAATGATTAATTTAATAATTATAATAAACAGTAAGGGGAAATATAAAAGTAGGCTCTAGTTTAAGAGCCTACTTATTGTAAAATTCATTTTTTACTTCTGCTAATAAATTTTCATTAACTATAATATCATATCCAGTAAAGGCAAGAGATAGAGCAGCTTTCATAGCTTCATTAAAGCCATGTTCAGAAATTGTAGCCTTTGCAAATTCTTTTGTTCCATATTTAATTGATTCATCTTTTATTATTGAGAAATATGGATGAATTGTAGGAACTTTTTTACTTACAATTCCAAGACTTAAACCTGATTTAATATCTCTAGGTGCTTGAATATTTATTATTCCATTTTCTTTAAGATTATGGCTAAACAACCTATTTAATGTTCTATTTGTACGTAATTCTTCGCTTTCTGGTTCGTATAATGATATAGAATATTGAATTCTAATCAGTTTTGATACATATATTACTATTTCTCTAATTTTATTTTCTACTACCCGTACTACATCCATTTCTTTTCCCCTAATATAAAATTTTGCTTCAGCTTCTGGAGGAACTAAAAGCGGGGTGTATCCTCCTTTAGATAATATTGAGTTTATTTCAATATCTTTGGGAAATCCTTTTTGTAAAGAATTTAGTATGTTAAAGGTTAATAAAATTCCGTCTAGAGAGTTATAATCTTCTTTATTTAAAAAACTAAATCCATTACTGCTTAAGAATTTAACTTGCATAGGAACTATTGCTGAAGAACTGCCGCTTTCAGAAGTAATTACATCTGGGTGCGATACTAAAACAGCATCTATATCATCAAAAACTCCTTGTTTTGTCATTATAGACTTTGTTCCACCTAAATATTCTCCTGGGCATCCAATTATTATTACAGAGCCATTAATTTTATGTATAATTTCTCCTAAAACAATAGCGGCAGCAATGGAGGTGGCGGTTAGGAGATTATGACCTGTTAAGTGACCTTCATTTAATACTGCATCATATTCACATAAAAAGCATATTTTTGGATGTCCATTTCCCTTAGAAGCAAAAAAGGATGTATTTAAATCTAAGAAGTTTTTTTCTATTTTAAAATTATGTTTACTTAAAAATTCACATATATAATTGCTGCTATTTACTTCTTTATAGCTGGCTTCCGGATTATTAAATAAAAATTCATTTAATGATTTAATATCTGTTTTAGATTTTTCTAAAGCAGAAATCATACAATTTTTCATATTACACTCCTCCTAACTTTCCATATATTTATTTTTCTTTAAATGATTATAAATATACCTAAGTGTCGAGAATAATAATAAATTTATGATTAGGAAGGGATTATAATATGGATTTATTAATTAAGGGAATAGATAATAACGAAAATAAATGTATAATTTGTGGAAAGGAAATATATAGTGATATAATTATTAATAAAAGTTTAGTATGTAATTCATGTTATGATAATATTTCTCTATTAAATGTAGATGATTTTGAATATAATTATTATAAAAATAAAATAAAAGTGTGGTTAAAAAGAAAATATAAAATAAACATATGAGGGAGATATAAATGAAAAAAGGAAAGTTTATAGCCTTTGAAGGTGGAGAAGGCTCAGGGAAAAGTACAATATTAGAGATGATTTATAATTATTTTATTGAAAATAATGTAGAGTGTATAAAAACAAGGGAACCTGGTGGAATTAAAATTTCAGAGGATATTAGAAAAATAATTCTTGATAAAAATAATACTCAAATGGATGCTAAAACAGAAGCTCTTTTATATGCAGCAGCAAGAAGACAGCATCTAGTAGAAAAAGTTATTAAAGAATTAGAGCAAGGAAAAATAGTTCTTTGTGATAGATTTGTTTACTCTTCATTGGTTTATCAAGGTTATGCTAGAGGATTGGGCATAGAAGAAATATATAATATTAATAAGTTTGCAATAGATGAGTACATGCCTGATTTAAATATTTTTTTTGATGTAAGTCCTGAGGTGGGACTAGCAAGAATAAATAAAAACAAAGATAGAGAAGTAAATAGACTGGATTTAGAAAAGATGGATTTTCATTATAAGGTGAGAGAAGGCTATATTAAACTATGTGAAGCAAATAAAGAAACTTTTATAAAAATTGATGCAGAAAAATCAATTGATGAAGTTTTTGAAAGTGTAAAAAGTAAAATAATTAAATTTATAAAATAAGATAGCATATTCAGGAAGTTTTTGCTGGCAATTAGATTATAAATTTTTGCTTAATTTATAATCTAATTATGATAAAATATAGATGATAGTATTATTTATGGAGGGTTATATATGAAATTAGTAATAGCCATAGTTCAAGATGATGATTCAGCAGAATTAATTGATTCTGTAACAGAAGCAGGTTTTAGGGTTACAAAACTAGCTACTACTGGGGGATTTTTAAAAGCTGGTAATACAACTTTAATTATTGGAGTTGAAGAAGAAAAGGTAAACTATGTTATTAGTTTGATAGAAGATACATGCAAAAAACGCAAGCAGATAATAAATACTACAACACCTATTACTGGTAATGTGGATATCTTTATGTCTTATCCTATAGAAGTTGAAGTAGGTGGAGCAACTATATTTGTTTTAGATGTAGATCAATTTATTAGGGTATAAATAAATTATTGGAGGATATCATGGGGGAATTTATTGGACATAGCAGAATATTAAATAATTTAAATTTAAGAATCAGCAGTGGAGAAATCTCCCATGCCCACATAATAGTTGGAGAAGACGGAATTGGAAAGAGCCCTTTAGCTATTATAACAGCTAAAAATATATTAGGGCTTAGGAATAATAGGGAATCTGTAGATATTATAAATTATAGATTAAAAAAAGCTTCTTTTGGGGTTGATGAAGCTAGGGAAATTATAAATGAGATTAATAAAAAGCCCTATGAGGGAGATAAGAAGATAATTATAATTCATGATGGAAATAAATTAACCGTTCAAGCTCAAAATGCTCTTTTAAAAACTATAGAGGAGCCTCCTAAGGGTGTTTATATTATTTTATTATGTGAGAGTTTAGAGCTGATTCTAGATACAATAAAATCTAGATGTGAAATACATAAGCTAACTCCTTTATCAAATGAAGAAGTGAATTTATATCTAAAAAATATAGGCATTTCTGAATATAAAGAAGAAGAAGTAAGCGCAGCTATTTCATATGCAGAAGGAATACCTGGAAAAGCTGAAGCTTTTTTAAAGGATTCATCATTAAAGAATTTACGGGATATATTGATTGATTTATTATATAAAATTGTAAAAGGTGATATTAGTAATTTATTAGAATTTGAAGATAAATTTTCATCATATAAAGAGAAAAAAGAAGAGATATTAAATATTTTATCATCCTTTGTAAGAGACATAATGGTTTTCAAAGAAATAAATAATGAAAAGGGAATAATAAACAAAGATAAAATAAATGATATTAAGCAATTAGCTATTGAAATGTCCTATAAGAAACTTACTAAGATTATTGATAAAATAGGAGAGTGTAGATACAATCTGTTAAAAAACTCTAATTTTTTATTAACCGTTAGAGTTATGCTTATAGGTTTTATGGAGGTTAAATAATGATAGAAGTTGTAGGTGTAAGATTTAAGAAGGCAGGTAAAATATATTATTTCGATCCAAATAATTTAGAAATAAATGCTGGGGATTTTGTCATAGTAGAAACTGCAAGAGGAATAGAATTTGGAGAATGTGTTATTGGAATTAAGGAAATACCTGAATCTGATATTGTAGCACCTTTAAAAAGCGTAATAAGAGTTGCAGAAAAAGAAGATATTAAAAAACATAAAGAAAATAAAGTTAAAGAAAAAGATGCTCTAGAAATTTGTTTAAAGAAAGTAGAAGAGCATGGATTAAATATGAAACTAATTGATGTAGAATATACATTTGATAATAATAAAGTAATATTTTATTTTACAGCAGATGGAAGAGTAGATTTTAGGGAATTAGTAAAGGATTTAGCTACTATCTTTAAAACTAGAATAGAGCTTAGACAAATTGGTGTAAGAGATGAGGCTAAGATGTTAGGCGGATTAGGAGCTTGTGGGAGAACTCTTTGCTGCTCAACATTTTTAGGAGATTTTGCATCGGTTTCTATAAAAATGGCTAAGGAACAAAATCTTTCATTAAATCCAACAAAAATATCTGGAATATGTGGAAGATTAATGTGCTGCTTAAATTATGAGCAAAGTACATATGAAGATATAAGACAAAGATTACCTAAAGTGGGGTCTATTGTGAGGATAGATGATATAGAGGGGGAAGTTGTATCTAATAGTACAGTAAAAGAAAGTGTAAAAGTAAAATATAAAAGGATAGACGAAGAAATAATAGAAGAATTTAAAATAGATAATATTGAATTAGTAGAAGGAAGTTATGAAGATGCTGTTGATGATACAGAAATAAAATTAGAAGTTGAGTCACCAGAAGATAAAAATTTACTTAAGGATCTTATAGAGTAAAATTAGGGGGAGAATAGATATGAAGTCCTTTTTAAAGGTTCCTAATATGAAAGATAATAAAGATGTTGCTATTATTAGAGAAGCAATAGCTAAAAATATTGGTGTAATAGCCTGTGAAATATTACTATCTAAAAAAGAAGTTACTATATTCTATGATGAATCTAGTATAACCTTAGATGATTTAATTTCTTCAATAGAAGATATGGGATATACGGTAATTTAAATTAAATATAAAACTTAACACTTTAAAATTTATAATCCCTATGTTAGAATAGTAATGAAATATTCTTATTTGTAGGAGGTGCTTTATATGGCATATAGAATAGAAGATTCATGCATAAGCTGTGGTGCATGCGCTGCAGAATGCCCTGTTGAAGCTATAACTCAAGGAGATACTCAATTCATCATTGATGAAGATACTTGCATAGATTGTGGAAACTGTGCAAATGTTTGTCCAGTAGGAGCTCCAGTAGAAGCTTAATTTAAATAAAGAACCGCTAGTAATAGCGGTTCTTTATTTTTGTTTTGATAACACTATTATAGTGCATGGTTCATCAAATAATAGCTCATCAGTATGTATTATATCTTTTTCTATTAAAGGAGTATTTTTCATTGATGATAGAAACTTATGAGGTCCATCAAGAAAAAAATAATCTGAAGAACTTTTATAAGCCATTGGAATTGCATATTTAGGATTAATATTCTTTGCTAGTTTAGCTGCTTGTAAACCATCTAAACAAAAGTGCCCGCCAATAGGAATAAATAAAAAATCACAGCCATATATTTTAGACAATAAATCAGCATCTAAACAATGGCCTAATGAACCCAAATGACACACTTTATAATCATCAATATTAAAGTAATATATAATATTTTCTCCTCTTTTATACCCATTTAGGTCATCTCTATAACTTTTATAGCCTTCAATTGTTATAAATTCATTAGTAAAGTTACAGGGAGAAGTTATAACAGTAGAATTATTATTTATAAAGTCATTAATAATTTCATTATTATGTAAATGACTAAAAGTAATTATATCTGGATTAAAATCATACTTTTCTATTAAAGGGTGAATTTGTATAGGATCTAAAAGAATTTTCTTGCCCAGAGAAGTTTTTATTAAGAAACTTGTGTTACCTATCCACTTAATCTCCATATTTTTATCACCTCAATTATAGTTTTGACAAAAGTTGATAGAATTAACAAATAGACAATTAAAAAATAATAATATATAATAAAAGTCAAAGAAGGTCAATAAAAATTTTAGTTTAAGAAGGTGAGAAAATGGCAAGAATTTCTGATGTAATAGAAAATTTTATAAAAGATATGATAAGTGAAGAGGAAAAAAGTATAGTTTCTATTCGTAGAAACGAATTAGCAGATAAATTTTCCTGTGCACCATCTCAAATTAATTATGTTTTATCAACAAGATTTACTTATGAGAAAGGATATGTTATAGAAAGTAAAAGAGGTGGTGGTGGATGCATTGTTATAAAGAGAATTAATTATCATGACAATAGAGAAAAATTAAAGTTAATAGGTGATTCAATTGGGAATAGCATCACCTATAATGGAGCTTTATCTATATTAAATCATTTAAAGGAAATAAATTTAATTACCAAAAGAGAATATGAAATAATGAAAATAACTTTAAATGATAGAACAATAGCATCCTCTGATTACAAGAATGAACTTAGAGCTGATATTCTTAAGGGAATGTTAGCTATTATCTTATCATAATTTATAAAATTTAATAGTGTAATAAAATAATGTGGATTGGAGGTATATATGGTTTTTGGGAATTTTACAGAGAGGTCTCAGCAGGTTTTAGTAGAAGCTCAAAGGGAATCACAATATTTTAAACATGGTTATATAGGAACAGAGCATATTCTTTTAGGGATATTAAAGGAAGGCGGATATGCAAAGGAAGTTCTTTATAATAATAAAATAACAATTGATGATGTTAGAAGGGTAATAGAAGATTATTTGGGATTTGGAGATATTGATATTTCTATTGGAGAGATGTTATTAAATCCCAAAACAAAAAAAGTTCTTGATGATAGCTTAATTAAAGCAAAAGCCTTTAATCACAACAATGTAAAACCAGAACATATTTTATTATCATTATTAGATGATAAAGAGGGAGTAGCTTATTATATTTTAGAAACTTTAAAGTTTAATTTTAACTTAGCAAAAAATAAATTGCAAACCTATCTTTATGAAAACAAATTAGGAGAAGCTAATATTGAAAATAAAGCTAAGAAAAAAAATTCTAAATTAGCAATGCTTAATCAATATGGGGTAAATCTTACTGAACTTGCAAGAGAAGGGAAACTTGATCCTGTAATTGGAAGAGAAAAAGAAAATCAAAGAATATTAGAAATATTATGCAGGAGAATAAAAAATAATCCTTGTCTTATTGGTGAACCGGGAGTAGGAAAAACAGCTGTTGTTGAAGGTCTAGCTCAAAGAATAGTTAATAATAATGTTCCTGATATTTTAATAGATAAGGAAATAATATCTTTAGACCTAACCTCTATGATTGCTGGAGCAAAATATAGAGGAGAATTTGAGGAAAGATTAAAACGAGTAATGGAAGAAATTAAAATGTCTCAAGATATTATAATTTTTATAGATGAAATACACACAATAGTAGGTGCTGGAGCAGCAGAAGGAGCCATAGACGCTTCTAATATTTTAAAGCCGGCTCTAGCAAGAGGTGAAATAAAATGTATTGGAGCCACTACTATAGATGAATATAGAAAGTATATAGAAAAAGATCCTGCCTTAGAGAGACGATTTCAGCAAGTAAGGATTGATGAACCAACAAAAAAAGATACACTTCTAATTCTTAAGGGTATAAGAGAGAAATATGAAATACACCATAATGTAAAGATAGAAGATGAAGCTTTAGAAGCTGCTGTAGAATTAGCAGATAGATATATTACAGATAGATACTTGCCAGATAAAGCAATTGATTTAATAGATGAAGCTTCAGCAAAAGTAAGAATAGAGAACTTAAATAATTCTGCAGATATTAAAAATATAGAAGATATAAAATTCGAAATAGAAAATATAGTTAAGGAAAAGGAAAATTCAATAATAAATCAAGATTTTGAAAAAGCAGCTTATTTAAGGGATAAAGAGCAGGAGTTAAGAGAGAGATTAAATAATTATAGAGTTAATTCAAATAATGAAATAAATTGTAATTATATAGTCAATAGAGAAAAAATAGCTAAGGTTGTATCTGCCTGGACAAAGGTTCCATTAGAAAAACTTACAGAGAAGGAATCTGAGAAGTTATTACGTCTAGAAGAAACTTTACAAAAAAGAGTAATAGGTCAAAAGGAAGCTATTTTAGCAGTTTCTAGAGCTATAAGAAGGGCAAGGGTTGGTTTAAAAGATCCTAACAGACCTATAGGAACATTTATATTCTGCGGACCAACAGGTGTTGGAAAAACTGAGTTATGTAATGCCTTAGCTGAAGCTATGTTTGGAAATAAAAGAAATTTAATAAGAATAGATATGTCTGAATATATGGAAAAACATTCTGTTTCAAGGCTTATTGGGGCTCCTCCAGGCTACGTTGGATATAATGAAGGGGGGCAGCTAACAGAAGCTGTAAGGAGAAATCCATACTCAGTAATATTACTTGATGAAATTGAAAAGGCCCATGAAGATATATATAATATATTGCTTCAGATAATGGAAGATGGACGATTAACAGATAATATGGGAAGAAATATCAACTTTAGAAATTCAATAATAATAATGACATCTAATATTGGAGCCCATAATATTAAGAAGCAAAGTTCTGTTGGTTTTTTAATTAGTAATGACTTAGAAAAAGATGAATATGAAAAAATGAAAAGAAATATTATGGAAGAAGTTAAAAAGAAATTTAAGCCAGAATTTCTAAATAGAGTTGATGATATAATAGTATTTCATAAGCTAAAAGAAAATGACATATTAAAAATAGTTAATTTAATGCTAAACAATACAATAAGTAAGCTTAAAGAGAGAGAAATAACCTTGAGTTTAGACGAGGAAAGTAAAAGGTTCTTAGTAAGTAAAGGTGTCGATACAACTTATGGGGCAAGGCCTTTAAGAAGGGTAATTACTAAGGAATTAGAAGATAAATTAAGTGAAGAAATGTTAAAGGGCTTTATAAAAGTTGGAGATAATTTAGAAGTTTATTGTGGAGAAAATGGACTTAAGTTTAAACACATCTCATAAACAATTACAATGGAGAATTGGCAATGGGCAATTAAGGAGGAACTTCAAATAAAAAAATTTAAAATTATTTTCAAGTTGTTTTTGGCTGTTACGCAGTTTTGTGTAACGGCTTATTTTTTAATAATAATTTGTTTATTAGTGAGAATAATAAAAATATAAAATGACTAATAAAATGAGAAAAAATATTAATTATTAGTTGCATTTTATATATAGTAACTATATAATGGAAATAAGATATACCCCTGGGGGGTAGAAAGAGGAGGGAATATGAGTAAGGAAGTTAGAAATAAAGATTTAGTAATCATAGGCGGCGGTCCAGCAGGATTAACAGCAGCCATATATGCAACTAGAGCAAAACTAGATATGATTTTATTAGAAGATCAAATAGTAGGCGGTCAAGTTAGAAATAGCTACACTATTGAAAATTATCCTGGATTTAAAGAGGTTTCAGGTTCAGAATTAGCTGATAAAATGCAGGAGCAAGCAGAGGCTCTTGGAGCTGAAATAGATGAGTTTGATATGATTGAAAAGGTAGATTTTAGTGTAGATCCCAAAATAATTGAGACTACTAATTATATATATAAAACAAAAGCAGTAATAATAGCTACTGGTGCAACTCCTAGAAAGCTACCTATACCAAATGAAGAGAGATTTTCAGGAAAGGGAGTACATTATTGCGCAGTATGTGATGGAGCAATGTATGAAAATAAAATAATAGGAGTTGTAGGTGGAGGAAATTCTGCTTTAGAAGAAGCCTTGTTTTTAAGTAAATTTGCTTCAAAGGTAGTTATGATAAGAAGATATGACTACTTTAGAGGAGAAAAATCTACTCTTGATGAGGTAATGAAAAATCCAAAAATAGAAATTCTATTTAATGAAGATTTAGTAGATGTAATGGGAGAAAATTTTGTTGAAAAGGCCTTAATTAGAAATGTAAAAAATAATACTGAAAAAGAAATTCCAATGGATGCTGTATTTGGATATATTGGAACAGAGCCTAAAACAGTACAATTTAAGGATTATATAAATTTAACCCCTAATGGTTATATTATAACTGATGAATTAATGAACACTAATATAAAGGGAGTTTATGCAGCAGGAGATGTTAGGGAAAAGCAGCATAGACAAATAACGACAGCTGTTGCTGATGGTACAATAGCAGCCCTTGAAGCAGAAAAATATATAGTAGAAAGTAAAAGAAAATAACTAAAATCTAGAGGTGATAAATATGATAAAAATTTATTCAACATCATGGTGCCCATCATGTATAAAAGCTAAAAAGTTTTTTAAAATGAAAGGATGGGATTATACAGAAATTAATGTTGCAGATGCAAAAGAAGATAGAGAAGAAGTGTTTAAGGTTTCTGGACAAAGAACAGTTCCAGTAATTGATATAGATGGCAAAGTAATAGTTGGCTTCGATCAAAAAGCTATAGAAGCAGCTATACAAAAATAAAGGGCAGGTGATAGTATGTTTAGTAATATTAAAGACCAGGAATTAATATTTAGAAATTTAATAAATGGTAACTGGACAAATAGTAAAAGTGGAAAGTTTATTGAAATATATTCACCAATAGACAATAGCCTTGTAGGTAAAGTTCCAGCTATGACTACAGAAGAAGTTGACTATACTTTTGAATGTGCTAGAAAGGCACAAGAGAATTGGAAAAATACACCTATAAATAAAAGAGCAGAAGTTCTTTATAAAGCAGCAGATATATTAGAAGATAAGGTTAAGGATTTAACTTATATAATGATGTTGGAAATAGGTAAGGATAATAAAAGCTGTGAATCAGAAATTTTAAGAACAGCAGATTTTATTAGATTTACTGCAGATGCATCAAAGAGTTTATCAGGAGAAAGTATCCCAGGAGATAGTTTCCCAGGATTTAAGAGAAATAAGATATCAGTGGTTACAAGAGAACCTTTAGGTGTAGTATTAGCGATATCTCCTTTTAACTATCCAATTAACTTAGCTGCATCTAAAATTGCCCCTGCAATAGTAGCAGGAAATACAGTAGTTTTAAAGCCTGCAACTCAAGGAAGTCTTTGTGGATTATATTTAGCAAAAGTTTTTGAAGAAGCAGGAGTTCCAGCAGGAGTTTTAAATACAGTTACAGGAAAAGGAAGCGAAATAGGAGACTATATAGTAACTCATAAAGATGTAGATTTTATTAACTTTACAGGTAGTACAGAAATAGGAACAAGAATCTCTAAGATAACATCAATGGTACCATTACTAATGGAATTAGGTGGTAAGGATGCTGCTATAGTATTAGAAGATGCAGATTTAGATTTAACAGCTTCTAATATAGTATCAGGTGCTTATTCTTATTCTGGTCAAAGATGTACAGCAGTTAAGAGAGTTTTAGTTGTTGATAAGGTTGCTGATGCTTTAGTTGAGAAGATAAAAGAAAAGGTTGAAAAATTATCAATTGGAAATCCTTTAGAGATTGATGATGTAAATATAGTTCCTTTAATTAATAGCAAAGCAGCAGATTTTGTAGTTGAACTTATAGAAGAAGCAAAAGAAAAAGGAGCTAAGTTATTAGTTGGAGGAAATAGAGAAGGAAATCTTGTTTATCCAACATTATTTGACTATGTAACTACAGATATGAGATTAGCTTGGGAAGAACCATTTGGTCCAGTATTACCAATAATAAGAGTAAAAGATAAAGATGAAGCTATAGCTATAGCAAATGAATCAAAATATGGTTTACAATCAGCAGTGTTTACAGAAAATATAAATGAAGCATTTTATGTAGCTGATAGGTTAGAAGTAGGTACTGTTCAAGTTAACAATAAAACTGAAAGAGGACCAGATCATTTCCCATTCTTAGGAGTTAAAGCTTCGGGTATTGGAACTCAAGGAATTAAATATTCAATAGAAGCAATGACTAGACCTAAGGCTACTATTATTAATTTAGTGGAAAGAAAATAATATGATAATATATTAAAGGTTTTTTTGTAAAAAAGAAGGTTGTTATCAATCTTCTTTTTTTATTATTGAGCCTTTATTACTTAATGTTCAAAACGATTACATATTTTATTTTTATATAAGTCATAGTATAATGAAATAAAAGTAAAGTTGACTAAAATTTAACAATATATTCAATAAGAACATATCTATAAAGTTTCTAACGTAATATATATTCTCCAATAAATATAAAACAGTCGAGTAGTATCTATAGTAAAGATTTGTTCGTTAATTAATAGACAAACAATATTTAAGGGGGAAGTTTAAATGAGTAGACTCAGTATTATTACCAAGGACAGAGCTCAGCAAACTATTGAAAATCTTTACAAAGACCTTGAAAGACGTATTGTAGCAAGTCCTCCGGGACTATGTCCTATAGACTTAACAGCATCATTTTTAAAGATGTGTCATGCTCAAACCTGTGGGAAATGTGTTCCTTGTAGAATTGGTTTGGGAAAATTAACTACTTTATTAGAAGATGTATTAGATGGTAAAGGGGATTTAAAAACTATTGACCTTATTGAAAAGACTGCAGAAACTATTTATTATTCAGCAGACTGTGCTATAGGTTATGAAGCAGCAAATTTAGTATTACAGGGAATTGAAGGCTTTAGGAAAGATTTTGAAGAACACATTTTGCGTGGTAGGTGTACTTGTGAATTGAAACAAGCAGTTCCTTGTGTATCTCTTTGTCCAGCTGGAGTGGATGTGCCAGGTTATATTGCATTGATAAAGGAAGGAAGATATGCAGATGCAGTTAGACTAATTAGAAAAGATAATCCTATGCCTGTTGTTTGTGCTTTAGTTTGTGAACATCCTTGCGAGAGAAGATGTAGAAGAAATATGATTGACGATGCTATTAATATTAGAGGTCTAAAACGTTATGCAGTAGAAAATGCAGGAGATGTTCCTGTTCCAAAAAGAGCAGCTTCTACAGGAAAGAAAATTGCTATCATAGGAGCAGGTCCAAGTGGATTAAGTGCAGGATATTATTTATCTTTAATGGGACATGATGTAGAGATATTTGAACAAAGAAAACATTTAGGCGGAATGTTAAGGTATGGCATACCTAATTATAGACTTCCTAGAGAAACCTTACAAAAAGAAATTGCTTCAATTCTTTCAACAGGAATTAAAGTTCATACAGAGGTTTCTGTAGGTAAAGATATATCTTTAGAAGAATTAAGGGATAAGTTTGATGCTGTTTATATAGCTATTGGAGCTCATATAGATAAAAAGATAAATCTTGGAGACGGAGAAACTAAAGGAATGATTTCTGCTGTTGAGTTACTAAGAAAGAGCGGAGATAATATACCTGTTAATTTAGAGGGTAAGAATGTTGTAGTAATAGGCGGTGGAAATGTAGCAATGGATGCAGCACGTTCTGCTGTTAGACTTGGAGCTAAAAAGGTAAGTATTGTATACCGTAGAAGAAAATTGGATATGACAGCAATGCCAGAAGAAGTAGAAGGAGCTATAGCTGAAGGTTGTGAAGTGTTTGATTTATATACTCCTGGAAAAGTTGAAAAAGATGAGAATAATAATATAACAGCTCTATGGGTTCAACCTCAAATAATTGGAAAGATATCTAAAGGTAGACCGGTTCCTAATGATGCATCAGTAGAAGCTATAAGAATTGAGTGTGATGTGCTAATTACAGCTGTAGGACAAGGAGTAGAATCTAAGAGTTTTGAAAAGTATGGAATTCCAGTAGTATGGGGAGTAATTGATGCACTAGAATGGAGTGGAGTAAGAGATGTTCCAGGCTTTTATGCAGGTGGTGACTGTGTATCAGGGCCTGCAACTGTAATAAGGGCTATAGCAGCAGGAAAAGTAGCAGCTGCCAATATTGATGAATATTTAGGCTTTAATCATATTATTGAATCTGATGTAGAAATACCAGCACCTAGATTAGATGATAGAATACCTTGTGGTCGTGTTAATTTAAGAGAAAGAGATGCAGCTGAAAGAGTTAGAGATTTTGAGCAAATTGAAATTGGCATGACAGATGAGGAAGCTAAACAAGAAGCCAATAGATGCTTAAGATGTGATCACTTTGGACTTGGAGTATTTAAGGGAGGTAGAACATTAAGATGGTAAGTTTGATTATTGATAATAAAAAAATAGAGGTGGCTGAAAATACAACAATTCTTGATGCTGCAAATGAAAATGGAATAAATATTCCAACCCTTTGTTATTTAAAAAATTTAAATGAGATAGGTGCTTGTAGAGTTTGTGTAGTTGAAGTAGAAGGAATTAATAGGCTTATTACAGCTTGCAATAATACAGTAAAAGAAGGAATGGTAGTTTATACAAATAGCCCAAAGGTTAGAGAAGCTAGAAGGACTAATGTAGAGTTAATACTTTCCGAGCATAATTCAAAATGCGCTGTATGTGTTAGAAGTGGAAATTGTAGTTTACAGGCAATATCAAATGATTTAGGAATAATTGACATCCCTTATGAAGAAAAGTTATCTCATAGAAAATGGTCCAAAGATTTTCCTTTAATTAGGGATTCGGAAAAATGTATTAAATGTATGAGATGCATTCAAGTCTGTGATAAAATTCAGGGCTTAAATGTATGGGATCTATCCTATACAGGTTCAAGAACCAATGTAGATGTTTCTCGTAATAGAAGAATTGAAGAGGCAGATTGCGCACTTTGCGGTCAATGTATTACTCATTGTCCAGTTGGAGCTTTACGTGAAAGAGATGATTTAGACAAGGTATTTAAAGCATTAGCTCAGAAGGATAAAATTACAGTTGTTCAAATTGCACCAGCTGTTAGAGCTGCTTGGGGAGAAACTTTAGGAATAGATAGAGAATATGCAACAGTGAATAGACTAGTTGCTGCATTAAGGCAAATTGGTTTCGATTATATATTTGATACTAATTTTGGAGCAGACCTTACTATTATGGAAGAAGGAAGTGAGTTCTTACAAAGATTTAAGAATAAGGAAAATGAGAAATGGCCAATGTTTACTTCTTGCTGTCCAGGCTGGGTACGATTTATTAAAACTCAATATCCAGATATGGTAGGTCAACTTTCAACTGCAAAATCACCTCAACAAATGTTTGGAGCAATATCAAAAAGCTATTATGCTGAATTACTTGGAGTCGATCCATCAAGAATATTTAATGTTTCAATAATGCCATGTACTGCTAAAAAATATGAAGCTGGAGTTTCAGTATTAAAAGATGCAGGAGTTGGTCAAGATATAGATGTTGTTTTAACAACTAGAGAAGTTGCTAGAATGATTCGTTCAGAGCATATTAATCTAGAGGGACTAGAAGAAGAGGAATTTGATATGCCTTTAGGTGTAAGTACAGGGGCTGCAGTTATATTTGGTGCAACAGGCGGAGTTATGGAAGCTGCCTTAAGATCAGCTTATTATTTAGCAACAAAAGAAAATCCAGATCCAGATGCATTTAAAGAGGTAAGAGGAAGAGATGGCTGGAGGGAAGCAAGCTTTGATTTGGCAGGTTCAAAAGTAAGGGTAGCTGTAGCAAGTGGGCTTGGTGATACTAGAAAATTGATTGAAGCAATTAGAGCAGGAAAGGTTCATTATGATTTTGTTGAAATCATGGCATGTCCTGGTGGATGTGCTGGCGGCGGTGGACAGCCTATTAAAGATGGTAGTGAATTAGCAGGAGAAAGAGCAGATGTATTATATGGATTAGATAAGATAAATAATCTTCGTTTTTCACATGAGAACCCATCTGTTATAAAATGTTATGAAGATTATTTAGGAGAACCACTATCACATAAATCTCATATATTACTTCATACTAATCAAAAGGATTGGTAATTAAAAGGTGCTGTCTTAAGACAGCACCTTTTAAATTAAAGCTTTAAAGCCTCATCTATAGCAGGCTTATCGAAACCAACAATGATTTTTCCGTTTATATCTAAAACAGGAACTCCCATTTGTTTTGATTTATTAATCATTTCTTCTCTTGCTTCCATATCATCTTGTACATTATATTCTTCAAATTCAATATTCATTGATTTTAAATAATTTTTAGCTTTCACACACCAAGGACATGAAGATGTACTATATACTTTAACCATTTAAATTCACTCCTTCAAAAGTAATTAATATTATTTAATATTAATTTTATACTAATTATTAGATATTTACAATACACATATTATGTTATCCGGAAATAAAAAAATTTTCTATCTTATTAAGTTATCATTATTTAGATTAGAATTTAAAATCATATTGCTTAAAAGGTCTGTTGAAGATATATTGTTAAGGTCTTTGGACAATATTTTTTTATCTTCTTCTCTAATAGTATTTTTAGGTGGAATATTTTTTAAATAATTTTTATTAATCATAGAATCATCTCCTTGTATAATAGAATCAAGTATATTTTTTGTAAAAATATTTTTTTTATAACAATAAATAAAATTTTACAACTGGTCTAGACATCTATAACAATTATGAGTATAATATGATTAGGAGGATTAATAAATGATAGACAAAAATAGTCCAATTCCCGTTTATTATCAATTAAAAAACGATTTAATTAAAAAAATATCTGAAGGATTATGGAAGCCTGGTGATTGTATAGCTAGTGAAAGGGAGTTATGTGAACTTTATGGAGTAAGCAGAATGACAATAAGGCAGGCTATAGGTGAGTTAGTACAAGAGAGCATCCTTATGAGGATAAAAGGCAAGGGTACCTTTGTATGTGACCAAACCTTAAAGCAACAGGATATTATGAGTTTTACAGATATAATTAAGAAAACTGGAAAGACTTTAGAATCAGAGGTTTTAGAATTTATTGAAATAGATACCCCTGAAAAATATCAATCAATATTTTCGTCAGATAAACTATTTAAAATTAAAAGAAAAAGAATAGTTGATAATGAATGTATAGCTTTAGAAACAGTTTATATTCCTAAGGAATACTGTGAAAAAATAGATAAAAGTATGTTAAAGAATTCTTTATTTAAAATTTTAGAGAGTTCTGGTTATAGTATTGAGTACTCAGAATCATCTATTGGAGCTATTTTAATGGATGATGAATTAGGAAGAATATTTAATGTAGAAAACATGGTACCAATGTTAAAAATATCAAGTAAGACATTTGACCAAAGGAATAAGATAATCTTTTTAGAAGAAGCTATTTATAGGTCAGATAAATTCTTATTAGAAGTTAATATATCAAGAAGAGAGGGAAAGATAACATGAGATTAATAATTACAAAAAATTATGATGAATTAAGCAAAAAGGCTGCTGAAATAATAGCAGAAACAATAAAGGAAAAACCAAATGCAGTATTAGGTTTAGCAACAGGTAGTTCACCAGTTGGTTTATATAAAGAATTAATAAAAATGCATAAAGATGGAGAAGTAGATTTTTCAAAGGTAACAACAGTTAACTTAGATGAATATGTAGGTCTATCCGGAGAACATCCTCAAAGTTACAGATACTTTATGAATGAAAATTTATTTAATCATGTTAATATTGATAAAAACAATACTTACGTTCCAAATGGTCTTGCAGAAGATGCAGAAGAAGAAGGAAGAAGATATGATGCTAAAATAGAAGAGCTTGGAGGAACAGATCTTCAATTATTAGGTATTGGGAATAATGGGCATATTGCCTTTAATGAACCTGCTGAAGAACTTGTTTTTGGAACACATTTAACAGATTTAACTGAAGAAACAATTAAGGCTAATTCAAGATTTTTTGCTTCAATTAAAGATGTACCAACTCAGGCATTTTCAATGGGAATCGGCGGAATAATGAAGGCTAAGAAAATATTACTAATTGCAAGTGGTGAAGAAAAAGCAGAAGCAGTAAAAGGTATGATAGAAGGAAATATTACTACTAAGCTTCCAGGATCACTTTTACAATTACATCATGATGTAATTGTTATAGTAGATGAAGCTGCAGCAAAATTACTTTCAAAATAATAATTAATTAGTAAAATAACAAAGATTAATATAAGATTAGCTAGAGATTAGATAATTAATAAGAATTGTCTAATCTCTTTTTATTGTAAAGATTATTTTTACATAAAAATTGGTATTAAAAAAATACTTATGGTATATTAAATATTAGTGTTAAATTTTGTACAAATAAGGTTATAATAATAAATAGCAATAAAAGTAAAAATATAAGATAGGTAGGTAGATAAAATGCCTAAAATAAAATCTGTATATGTTTGTCAGGAATGCGGATACGAGTCGGCAAAATGGCTTGGGAAATGCCCGGATTGTAATAATTGGAATACTTTGGTGGAGGAAGTTAGAGATAATAAAAAAGAACTAAAAAGTGCAATAAATACAGTAAGAATATTAGAAAATTCTCCTAAAAGCATAGGAGATATACAATCAGGTGAAAAGAAAAGATATAATACTGGATTAGAAGAATTAAATAGAGTGTTGGGAGGAGGACTTGTGAGAGGATCTTTAACCTTGATTTCAGGAGATCCCGGAATAGGTAAGTCAACACTTTTACTTCAAACATCAAATTATATTGCCAGCAATTATGGTAAAGTTTTATATGTATCAGGGGAGGAATCTGAGGAACAAATAAAAATTCGAGGCGATAGGCTTGGTGTTAATTCAAATAATTTATACATACTATCAGAAACAAACCTAGATTTAATAGAAGCACATATAGAAGAATTAAAACCTGTCTTTGTAATAATAGATTCGATACAAACAGTATATAAGGAAAGCATAACTTCAGCACCAGGAAGTGTATCTCAAGTAAGAGAATGTTCAAATGCAATAATGAGAATAGGAAAAAACAATAATATTCCTTTATTTATAGTTGCTCATGTAACAAAGCAGGGAGAACTTGCAGGGCCAAGGGTATTAGAGCATATAGTAGATACTGTATTGTATTTTGAAGGAGAACGTACTGAAGAATTTAGGGTTTTAAGAACAATGAAAAATAGGTTTGGTACAACTAGTGAAATTGGCGTCTTTGAAATGTCTGAGGAAGGTTTAGTGGAAATATACGATCCGTCAAAGATATTTTTAGAGGAAACAAATTTCAATCAGGAAGGTTCATCAGTTATAGGAATAATGGAAGGTACAAGACCTATTTTAGTAGAAATGCAGGCTTTAGCTACTGAAACTAAGATGAACATTCCAATAAGAACTGGTATAGGAATAGATTTTCAAAGGCTTAGACTAATAATAGCCGTTTTAGAAAAAAAGCTAAGAGTACCTTTTTATAAATACGATGTATATGCAAATGTTGTTGGTGGCCTTAGATTAGAAGGAACAACAGGTGATTTAGGGTTAGCATTATCTTTGATATCAAGTATTAAAAATAAACCTTTTAAATTAGAGAAAGTTTTAATAATAGGAGAAGTTGGACTTACTGGAGAAATTAGACCAGTTGCATCTTGTGATAGGCTTATAAGAGAAGCAGAAAAAATGGGTTTTAAACATGCTATTATTCCAGAGAGAAATAAAGATAAGGTAAAAAGTAAAACAATAAGCATAATTGGAGTAAATAATTTAACTGAGGCAATTAATAATATATTCTAAAAAAGATTAGGTGAGTATATGAGAATAAAAGATGATGAAAAAATGAAAGATATTTTGAAAATTATGAGTCCCGGTACACCATTAAGAGAAGGTTTAGAAAATATTTTAAGAGCTAAAACGGGAGGATTAATTTTAATTGGTGATAGTGAGGAAGTAATGAATTTAGTTGATGGCGGCTTTAAAATAGATGCAGACTATTCACCAGCTTATATATACGAATTAGCTAAAATGGATGGTGCCATTGTAATAAGTGAAGATTTAAAAAAGATTATAAGAGCTAACACTCATCTAGTTCCAGAGCATTCTATTACTACTTATGAAACAGGAACTAGACATAGAACTGCCCATAGAATGGCGAAGCAGACAGGAAAAATTGTAATTGCTATTTCTCAAAGAAGAAATATTATAACTGTCTATAAGGGAGATTTAAAATATGTCCTTCAAGATACTAGTGTTATTTTAAGTAGAGCTAATCAAGCCATTCAAACTTTAGAAAAGTATGTAAAAGTATTAGATAAAGTAATAAGTAATTTAGACATACTAGAATTTCAAGATTTAACAACTGTCTTTGATGTAGTTACAGCTATACAAAGAACAGAAATGGTAATGAGGATTGTAGAGGAAATTGAAAGGTATATTGTAGAACTTGGAAATGAAGGTAGACTTGTTTCTATGCAGTTAAATGAATCTATTAGATTTATAGAAAGAGATGGAATACTACTTATTAGAGATTATTGTAGGTCTGATTTAGATTATTGCGAAGTATATGAAGAAATACAAAAGTTAAGCTCAAGCGAATTATTAGACTTAGAGACAATAGCAAAGATTATAGGCAGACAGGGAACTTCCTTAGTGGATTCTTTAATATCTCCAAGGGGATACAGAATACTTTTCAAATTACAAAGAATTCCTATATCTGTTATAGAAAACTTAGTAAAGCATTTTAAAAAATTAAAATATGTATTAGAAGCCGATATTGAAGAATTAGATAATGTAGAAGGTATAGGAGAAGCAAGAGCTAAAATGATAAAAAGCGGCTTAAAAAGAATAAAGGAGCAAATCTACTTAAAAAGTGAAATTTGACAAAATTATGAATAATAACTAATAATATGGTTAATAATATGAAAGCAGGTTTAAAACCTGCTTATAATTTTATTCTAAATTAAATTTTCCAAGAATATTAAGTTTAGCAGATTCCTTTAGTAGAACATCATATAAACTAATATCTAATGTATTGCACAGAGCACTTAGATAAAATAGGCTATTTCCTATTTCAGCTTCTATAATTTCTCTGCAATTATCACATATTTTCCCCTTTAAGTGGCTTTCAAGGGAAAATCTAAAATCGTCTAAGTTTTCAGGTAATTCTTGTTTTTTTGCAGAGATTTTAATACAGCCGCAGTTAGTTACGGATTTAGCAACTGCCCTGTTTACCCTTGAAGAAGCTTCACTATATTTAGTTATAATATCCAAAATGCTTTTATGACGAAGTAGCAATTCATTTACATCATTTTGAAAAGCATCAAAAATTATGTCTTTCATAAGTTCCTATCTCCTTAATAAAAGAATTATTAGTTATATAAGTTAATTTATAAAATAAATAAGGTAAATAAATTTCTTTGTGGATTAGCTTAATATAATAATATAAAATAATCCTAATATTTTATAGGGGGTATTTTAAATTAATAAGATTTTAATAATTTATAAGTGTAGGGAATGGCTTTATATGGTATAATAATAAGGAATTTTATAGTTATTAATTATAAAAATAAATAGGAGGTGAAATTTATGCTAAAAAAGATTATAAGAGCTATATTTACTATTATAGGCTTAATAAGCGGCTATATTGTAAGTGGATTAATATCTGAAATTGCTGCTTTACAAGAAATATCTTTTTTATCTAAATCAATTGGAATTATATCTTTACGTATCTTTATAACTGTATTATTTGGAATTATGTTTTATATTATATCTCCACGTATATATAGCTCTATTCTAAAACTAATAGAATATGCTGAAAAAAGTGTTCAAAACTTCACAGTTGCGGAACTAATTTTTGGGGGAATAGGAGCTTTAATATCATTAATAATAACATCTTTAATAGCACTACCCTTAAATAGTATAGATTTATATGGGTTGGGGCCAATACTTTTTGTTTTAGTTAACCTGATTTTTGCAATAATATCAGCTAATATATTTATTGAAAAGAAAGATGATATTACAAATATTCTTAGTAATATGAAAAAAGGTACAAGTAATAAAGAAAAAAAAGGAAAAGCAAATATAAAAGGCATTCCTAAGGTGTTAGATACATCAGTAATAATAGATGGTAGAATTTTTGATATATGTCAAACAGGATTTATAGAAGGACCTCTTGTAATACCAAGTTTTGTATTAGATGAGCTTAGACATATTTCTGATTCAGCAGATGCCTTAAAAAGAAATAGAGGAAGAAGAGGTCTTGATATATTAAATAAAATTCAAAAGGAATTAGAGATAGAAACTCAAATTTGGGAAGGTGATTTCCCTGAAATTACAGAAGTAGATAGTAAATTATTGAAACTTGCTCAAAAACTAAAAGGAAAAGTTATAACAAATGATTTTAACTTAAATAAAGTGGCAGAATTTCAAGGAGTTCCAGTTCTTAATATTAATGAATTAGCCAATTCCATAAAACCAGTAGTTTTACCTGGCGAAGAAATGAAAGTTATAGTTGTAAAAGACGGAAAAGAAGCATCTCAAGGTATTGGCTATTTAGATGATGGAACTATGATAGTAGTTGAAGATGGAAGAAGGTTTATAGGAGATCAAATAGTAGTAATAGTTACATCTGTACTTCAAACTGCAGCAGGAAGAATGATATTTGCTAAACCAAAGGAATAGTTAGTAGGTGTTAAGATGGTAAGTGCTATAATTTTGGCAGGGGGAAAAGGTAAAAGAATGGGATCCAAGGTGAGTAAGCAATATATACAGTTAAAAGGAAAACCCATTTTATATTATACCCTAACAAAATTTATTAATTCTCATTATATAGATAAAATAATTTTAGTTTTACCAAAAGATGAAATAGAATATTGTAAAGAGAATGTTTTAGATAAGTATTCCTTGAAGATTGATAAAATAGTTGAAGGTGGAAAAGAGAGACAAGATTCTGTTTATAATGCCTTGAAGGAAGTTGATGATTCAGAAATTATTTTAATTCATGACGGTGCAAGACCTTTTACAAAAAACAGCATAATAGAAGATGGAATAAAATATGCAAGGCGATATGGGGCGGCAGCTCCAGGAGTTACGCCAAAGGATACTATTAAGATAATTGATGAAAATGGATTTTCTAAATTCACACCAGTAAGAAATACTTTAGTGGCTATACAAACTCCTCAGGTATTTAAGGCAGAAATAATAAAGGAATGTCATAAAAGAATAAAAGAAGAGGGCATATCCGTTACCGATGATACTATGGTTGTTGAAAGATATAACAATAAAGTATATTTATATGAAGGTGACTATGAAAATATAAAGGTTACTACTCCAGAAGACTTGATTTTAGCGGAAAAGCTAATATAATGGTAATAACTTTATTGACAAGATTTTTTGTAAAATATATAATAAATTAAGCTAAAAGTTAATATTACCAAAACGTTGAAGAAGAATAGTAGAATCCGATGTTCAGAGAGAAAATTCATAGGCTGAAAAATTTTCAATAGGGTTTGAACCAGCTTTGGAGTATAGGTAAAAACTATCGGTTTAATACCGTTATCATTTTAGAGAACAAATTTAGGTGGTACCGCGATACAAGTTCGCCCTAATGCATTAGGGTGAACTTTTTTTATTATACTGTATTTTAAATAAATGATTTAAATTTATATAAAAATATACATTAGGAGGAAGCAAATATGAAAATGTCCAATATGTTAATATCAACATTAAGAGAAGTTCCAGCAGAAGCAGAAATAGATAGTCATAAACTAATGCTAAGAGCTGGTATGATAAGAAAAATGGCTTCAGGAATATATAATTATATGCCATTAGGTTTAAAGGTTTTAAAGAATATTGAAGATATAATAAGGGAAGAAATGAATAATGCAGGAGCTCAAGAATTTTTAGCATCAGCAATTATTCCAGCAGAACTTTGGCAAGAATCAGGAAGATGGGGAGCTTATGGAGCAGAAATGTTTAGGTTAAAAGATAGAAATGATAGAGATTTTTGTCTTGGACCAACTCATGAAGAAGTATTTACTGATATAGCAAGAAATGAAATAAAATCCTATAAACAATTACCATTAAATCTTTATCAAATACAAACTAAATATAGAGATGAAAGAAGACCAAGATTTGGCGTTATGAGATCAAGAGAGTTTGTAATGAAGGATGCATATAGCTTTGATAAGGATCAAGATGGATTAGATATTTCTTACAATAAAATGAGAGATGCTTATATCAAAATTTTTGAAAGATGCGGAATAGTAGCTAAGCCAGTTGATGCTGATACAGGAGCTATTGGAGGATCTGGTTCTGCTGAATTTATGGTTAAATCAGAAGTTGGAGAAGATGATGTAGTGTTCTGTACAAATTGCGATTATGCAGCCAATATAGAAAAGGCACCATCAACTCCAGAAAAAGCTGAAAAGGAAGCTTATAAAGAAATAAACAAGATAGAAACACCTAATGTAAGAACTATAGAAGATTTAATTAAATTCTTTAATACAACAGAAAAGAAATTTGCTAAAACCTTGATATACAATGCAGATGGTAAAATAGTTGCAGTTATGGTTAGGGGAGACAGAGAAGTTAACGAAGTTAAGCTTTCTAATGCCTTAGGCGGAGTTGTTGATTTAAGTATGGCAAGTGCTGAAGAAGTTATGAAGGCCACAAGTGCACAAGTAGGATTTGCAGGCCCTATAAATTTAAAGGTTGATACTTTATTAGTAGATAAAGAAGTAGTTAATATGTATAATTTTATTGTAGGAGCTAATGAAACTGCATATCACTTTGAAAATGTTAACTATGGAAGAGATTTTGAAGGTATAGTTGGGGATTATAGAAATATAACAGAAGGTGAAAATTGTCCTGTTTGTGGTGGAAAAATAACAATATCAAAGGGAACAGAAGTTGGTCATATATTTAAGCTTGGAACAAAGTATTCTGAAGCCATGAATGCAAAGTTTATAGATGAAAATGGAAAGGAAGTTCCATTTGTAATGGGCTGCTATGGAATAGGTGTAACAAGAACAATGGCATCAATAATAGAACAAAATCATGATGAAAATGGAATAATATGGCCATTATCAGTAGCTCCATATCATGTTAATGTTATAGCAGTAAACATAAAAGATGAAATGCAGATGAAGGTTGCAAATGAAATATATGAAGAACTAAAGGCTTTAGGAGTAGATGTTATTTTTGATGATAGAAATGAAAGAGCTGGAGTAAAATTTAAAGATTCAGATCTTATGGGAATCCCAATGAGAATAACTGTTGGTAAGAAGGTAACAGAAGGTCAAGTAGAATTTAAATTAAGAACTTCAGAAGTTGAAAATATTAAGATAGAAGAAGTTGTAGCTAGGGTAAAAGAAGAGTTTGAGAAAAATAAAATATCTATTAGATAGGGGGTATTAAAAATGAAGATTTATAATAGTTTAACTAGAAAAAAAGAAGAGTTCGTCCCTATTACTCCAGGAGAAATAAAGATGTATGTTTGTGGCCCAACTGTATATAATTATTTTCATATAGGGAATGGAAGAACTTTTATAATTTTTGATACTATTAGAAGATATTTTGAGTATAGAGGTTATAAGGTTAAATATGTACAAAACTTTACTGATATTGATGATAAAATGATAAAGAGAGCAAATGAAGAAGGTACGACTGTAAAGGATGTTGGAGATAAATATATTCAGGAGTACTATAAAGATGCAGATGGCTTAAATATAAAGAGGGCTTCTATTAATCCTAGAGCAACAGAATTTGTAGAAGATATTATTGAATTTATTAGTGGTTTAATTGAAAAAGGCTATGCTTATGAAGTAGATGGAGATGTATATTTTAGAACTAATAAATTTGAAAGTTATGGTCAGTTAATAGGTCAAAATCTTGAAGATTTAAAAGTAGGAGCAAGAATTAATGTAGATGAAAGAAAAGAAGACCCAATGGATTTTGCATTATGGAAAGCTCAAAAGCCTGGTGAACCAGCTTGGGATAGTCCATGGGGAAAAGGAAGACCAGGATGGCATATAGAATGCTCCTGCATGGCAAAAAAATTATTAGGAGAAACTATAGATATTCATGCTGGAGGAGTAGATTTAACCTTCCCTCATCATGAAAATGAAATAGCTCAAAGTGAAGCTCTAACAGGTAAAAAGTTTGCAAACTACTGGATGCATGGTGCTTTCTTAAATATAAACAATCAAAAAATGTCTAAGTCTTTAAATAACTTTTTAACTGCAAGAGAAATATTAAAAGATTATAGTGCAGATGTTGTAAGATTTTTAATGTTATCAGGTCACTATAGATCACCTTTAAATTTTAGCGATGATCTTCTTGAATCAGCTAAATCATCAGTAGAGAGAATGTATAATGCTATAAGTAATTTAGAAAACCTAATAGATGAAGTTGAAAAAGAAAAAATGGATGATAATGAAAGAGAATATCTAAAATCTCTAGATGTATATAGACAAAAATATATAGAAAAGATGGACGATGATTTTAATACAGCAGATGCTATAACAGCCATTTTTGATTTAATTAAAGATATAAATACAAATATTTCAATCAATTCTTCAAAGGAACTTTGCCAAGAAGTGTTAAGCCTAATTAGAGAATTAGGATCTCCTCTTGGAATACTTCAAAACTCAACAAAATTAAGTTTAGAAGATGAAGTGGAGGAACTAATAAGACAAAGACAAGAAGCAAGAAAAAATAAAAATTTTGCTTTAGCTGATAAAATAAGAGATGATTTAAAAGCTAGAAATATAATTTTAGAAGATACTCCACAAGGAGTAAGATGGAAAATTATAAAGTAATGCTAAGAAGGCTGCAATATTGCAGCCTTTATTTAGAGGAGTGATAAAATGCTGGATGATTTAAGAACAAGAGAATTTACAAAAGAAGAAGCCAGGAGATTAAACCCCCTGCAGTTAGCTTTAATAGGAGATGCAGTTTTTGAAATCTTTATAAGGAATTATATCTTATCCAATAATGTAGAGTTATCTGTTCATAAAATTCATGTTAAGGCAATCCATTATGTTAAAGCTCAAGCTCAATCAAAGATAATTAAAACTATCGAAGAAAGCTTGGAGGAAGATGAATTATATATTTATAAAAGAGGAAGAAATACAAAATCAGCAACAATCCCCAAAAATGCAGATGTAATAGATTATAGAAATGCAACCGGTTTTGAAGCATTAATTGGATATCTTTATTTAAGTGGAAATAAAACAAGATTATCAGAAATATTAGAAAAAAGCTTGGAAATAATATAAGCAGATGAAAATAATATGAAGGAGTGATTATAATGACAAAAGGTAATAGAGAAGCTAGACTTAGGGCTAGAATGGAAAGAGAGCTTTCAGAAGGAAAGACAAAAGTGAAAGGTCAAAGAGGAAGAGATATAGAAAATCAATTTGATGATAATTTAACTTCAATAGATACAAGAGAAGATTTAGTAATTGGTAGAAATGCAGTTATGGAACTATTAAAGGGGAATAGAACTATAGAATGTATTTATATTGCTAGTGGAAATATGGAAGGTTCTATAAAAGCAATTATTAATATAGCAAAAGAAAAAAAGGTAGTATTAAAAGAAGTTGATAGGAAAAAGCTTGATGCAATGAGCAATGGAATGAGTCATCAAGGTGTTATAGCACAAGTTACTCCTTTTGTTTATTCTGAAGTAGAAGATATGATTAAGCTTGCAGAGAAAAGAAATGAGGATCCGTTTATAGTTATTCTAGATGAAATAGAAGATCCTCATAATTTAGGATCTATAATAAGAACTGCAGAATTATGCGGGGTTCATGGAATTATCATTCCAAAGAGAAGAAATGTAGGAATAACTGCAACAGTTTATAAATCTTCTGTTGGTGCTATTGAGCATATGAAAATAGCAAAGGTTACAAATATAAATTCTACAATTGATAAATTAAAGGAAAATGGACTTTGGATATATGGAGCAGATATAGAAGGAAAAGAATATAGTTATGAAGTAAACTTTTCAGGACCTTGCGCAGTAGTTATTGGAAGTGAAGGAAGAGGGATATCAAAACTTACCTTAAAAAAATGTGACAAACTTGTGAAAATCCCTATGATAGGAAAAATTAACTCTTTAAATGCTTCAGTTGCAGGTGGTATAATGATGTATGAAGTATTAAAAGGAAGATTATTAAATAAGTAAGGCAAAGAGGTAAACGTGAGAATTATATTTGTTGATGGTTATAACGTAATAAATAGTTGGCCGAATTTAAAAAAAGAAAAGAAATATAGCTTTGAGGGAGCAAGGCAAACTCTTATAGATATATTACATAACTATTCTGTATATGAAGAATGTAAAATAGTAATAGTTTTTGATGCCCATATGGTAGCTGGAAGCATTGAAAAAAAAGAAGAGATATATAAGAATGTCAGCGTAGTATTTACAAAGGATGGAGAAACAGCAGACTCATATATAGAAAGGGAAGTACATAATATTGGGAGAAAGTTTGAGGTATACGTAGTTACTTCGGATTGGCTTCAGCAGCAGATAATTTTTCAAAGAGGAGCTGTAAGAATATCATCTATAGAATTTTATAATGAAGTTTTAAAAACACAAAATAAAATTACTAGTGCAAAAGGCAGTTCTGAAAGCAATGTGAAAAATAATTTAAGTGATAATTTAGAGGAAGATATATTTAAAAAATTTGAAGCTTGGAGAAGAGGTAAATAATAAGATAATTAGTATATTGATATTACTTAATATTTATTATACTATTAGGTTATATCATAAGGGAGTAAGTGGGGTGACGAGGTATTGGGATATAAAAAAAGGAAACTTGGTTTATTTTCAGAATTTGAAAATAAAACTGATGAAGAAGTTGTTATAGAAGCTAAAACAGGAAATACTAGAGCACAGGAGTTTTTGATTTCTAAATATGAAAACTTCGTAAAGGCAAAATCAAAATCTTATTTTTTAATTGGAGCAGATAAAGAAGATATATATCAAGAAGGCATGATAGGTTTATACAAAGCAATACGAGATTTTAATCCTGATAAGTTAACAAGTTTTAAAGCTTTTGCAGAACTTTGCATAACAAGGCAGATAATAACTGCTATAAAAACAGCTACAAGACAAAAACATATTCCGTTAAATACTTACGTATCACTTAATAAACCTATTTACGAAGAAGAATCTGACAGAACTCTAATAGATGTGCTTTCAGAATTAAAAATTACGGATCCTGAGGAACTTATAATTGGAAAAGAACAGATTAAGCATATAGAAAATGAAATGAGTAAGGTCTTATCAGATTTAGAAATGGAAGTATTACAATCTTATCTGGATGGAAAATCCTATCAAGAAATTGCAAGTGATTTAGACAGACAGGCTAAATCTATAGATAATGCTTTACAAAGAGTTAAAAGAAAGCTTGAAAAGTGTCTTTATTCAGGGAAATAAGTCGCTAAATTTTTATTGACAAATTTTTTAGAAAATAGTAAACTTTATAATTGGTATATAAACATATATATAACTGCTCACGTAGCTCAGTAGGCAGAGCGTCGCCTTGGTAAGGCGGAGGTCGTCGGTTCAATCCCGATCGTGAGCTCCAATTAATATTACAAAACGCTAGGCAAAGTTTATTAAGAAAATAAAAGGAGGATTTACAATGGCAAAGTCAAAATTCGAAAGAAGTAAACCACACGTAAATATTGGTACAATTGGTCACGTAGACCACGGTAAGACAACATTAACAGCTGCAATAACAACTGTTTTATCAAAAAAAGGATATGCAGAAGCATTTGATTATGCATCAATCGATAAAGCACCAGAAGAAAAAGAAAGAGGAATCACAATAAATACATCTCACGTAGAATATCAAACAGACAACAGACACTATGCACACGTTGACTGTCCAGGACACGCTGACTACGTTAAGAACATGATTACTGGAGCTGCACAAATGGACGGAGCAATTCTAGTTGTATCAGCAGCAGACGGTCCAATGCCACAAACAAGAGAACACATACTACTAGCATCAA
>ERZ773359.1522-NODE-1522-length-31785-cov-12.478727_pt1 | contig 31785 bp, 28 predicted proteins | sample MGYA00374955_ERZ773359 | MGnify/ENA primary metagenome ERZ773359 (study PRJEB29098, sample SAMN04486028) | biogas fermenter metagenome | study: EMG produced TPA metagenomics assembly of the Biogas fermentation microbial communities from Germany - Plant 4 DNA1...
TCTTGGCCGATTTTGGTCTTGACGGTAGGTAATGCTTCGTGATATACTTGGTTTGTCTTAAGTAGAAGCCACCGCTTCTCACCTTGTAACGTGGGTGTTCACAAGGTTACACTGATTATCCTATCTGTATAGCTATGCACGCATGGGATTAACTTTGGTGTAAACAGCGGGTGGCTTATGCCATCCGCTTTTATTTTTGTGTATTTGGAGGGGTGACACCATTAGCAGGGAATCTAGAGTGAATGATGCAATCCGGGCCAAAGAGGTTCGGGTGATTGATGCCGACGGGGAGCAGTTGGGCATTATGAGTGTTCGCGATGCACTGCGGATAGCTGAAGAACGTGAACTTGATTTAGTCGAAGTTGCACCAAATGCCAAACCACCAGTCTGCCGCATCATGGACTATGGCAAGCACAGGTATGAACAGAGCAAACGCGAAAAACTTGCCCGCAAGAAACAGAAGGTTGTTACAGTTAAAGAAGTTCGGATGAGTCCCAAGATTGATGATCATGACTTTGAAGTGAAGGTGCGCGCGGCTGAACGGTTCCTCAAGGCCGGCGATAAAGTGAAGGTCTCTGTAAGATTTAGAGGCCGGGAAATTGTTCATGCTGATTTGGCCAAGTCAAAGCTGACCGAGTTAGCTGAGCTGCTCAAGGATATCGGCACAGTTGAGCGCCTGCCAAAACTCGAAGGCAGACAAATGATCACAGTCCTCGCTCCGAAAACAGAGAACAACACTAAAGAATAACCATGCATCGATGAGTTCAAGGAATCAGGAGGTCTATTTGTTATGCCAAAAATGAAAACGCACCGCGGTGCTGCTAAGCGGTTTAAGGTTACTGGCTCCGGCAAAGTTGTGAAAAACCGTGCTTATAAGAGTCATATCCTGGAGAAAAAATCGGCAAAGCGTAAGCGCAACCTGCGCCATTCCGCAGTAGTCAGCGACGCTGAAAGCAAACGGATCAAACGGCTTCTGCCATACAGCTAGAGGTATAATAGGAGGAGTTTAAGATGTCAAGAGTCAAGGGTAGATACGTAACCCGCAGACGGCGGAAGAGAGTTCTTAAGTTAGCCAAAGGCTATTTTGGAGATAAAAGCAAAAAGTACAGAGTAGCTAACCAAGCTGTAATGAAGTCCCTGGTGTACGCTTATCGGGACCGCAAACAGCGCAAGCGGGATTTCCGGAAACTGTGGATTACCCGCATTAACGCAGCTGCCCGTCTCAACGGACTGTCTTACAGCAAACTCATTGCCGGACTGAAGAGGAATGGCGTGAACATTAACCGCAAGGTTCTGGCTGACCTGGCCGTTAACGATGAAAAGGCTTTTGCGGAATTGGTAGCTATTGCTAAACAGTAATGACGAACTTGACCGGGAGCCTTGCCTCCCGGTTTTTGCTTGACTGCGAGGGTGGTTCATACGTGATCACAAGTAAGGGAAACCCCCAGATTAAGAAGGCCAAGACACTGCTGCGGCGCAGCGGGAGAGACAAAGAAGGGCTTTTTCTGGTCGAGGGCGTCCGTCTGACCGAGGAAGCTGTCAGCTCGGGCCTCGTCGAAGTAGCCTTTTATTCTCCAAAGCTTCTAGAAAGCCCAAGAGGAGAGGAACTGCTCGGAAAAGTTCAAGCCGCAGGCATTCAGGCGGTGGCCTGCAGTGCATCAGTGCTCGCTGAGATCAGTGATACAGTCACCTCTCAGGGAGTAGTGGCTGTAGTACGCAAGCCTACATGGAAATGGGAGCTATCGGGTTTGATTATTGTTGCCGACCAAATTCGCGATCCTGGTAACTTAGGGACCTTGTTTCGCACAGCTGTTGCTGCAGGTGCGAAGGGGATGCTCCTGACGACAGGCTGTGTCGATCCGTACAACAACAAGGTTGTCCGTGCCAGCATGGGAGGTATATTCCATCTTCCGCATGCGATCTTTGGGGGCGGCCAAGTCGTAAAGATGCTCCAGGAGGCAGGCTTTCAGATAGTCGTCGCCGATTTGACGGATAGCGAAACGTATTTTGCGGCCCACTATGCCCAAGATGTGGCACTGGTGATTGGGAACGAAGCCCATGGCCCCAGCTCGGAGCTTCGGCAGGCTGCGGACGTGCGAGTCAAGATTCCGCTTTTAGGTGAAATGGAGAGCCTTAATGCATCTGTGGCTGCCGGTATTTTGATGTACGAAATTGTCCGCCAACATCATTTATCACGTGAAGATTTGTTGTAAGGACAAATGCTGTATGGTATAATAGCGGCAACATCAAGCGGAAGCGCGGGGGGTTATTCCATGAGTCTCACTCCAAAGGTCGTCTGGCGGATCTTTGTAACCACCGGTTCCATCAATGCGTATTTGCTGTATAGGCAGCTGTTGGATCTAACCAACAGAACACTGCACTAAGAAATCTGAGAAGGACACTTCAATCACATAGATCAAAAGCTGTGACGGAGAGTAGTACATCCATGGAAGCCGACAGGGAGAAAGAACCAAAGACTGAGAGTTCTTTTAGGTGACAAGTGGCTGGAATTCGCTCCTGAGCTGCGGGCTGAAATGACAGTAGGCCTTGCCGGTCTCCGCCGTTACCGGGTTAGAGAGGGTTCTATCGTTAGAACCAACTAGGGTGGTACCGCGTGCTTCTTGCGTCCCTATGATGGGATGCAGGAAGTTTTTTTGTTTAATAGAGAAATTTGGAGGGATAACTGTGCAGGGAAAGATCGCTGAACTTCGCCTAGCAGCCTTGCAGAGTGTACAGGAGGCTGCCAGTGTCCAGGAACTGCGTGACGCTCGCATCCGCTTCTTGGGCAAGAAAGGTGAACTGACACAGCTCTTACGGAGTATGGGTAGTCTGTCTGCCGAAGAGCGGCCCGTCTTTGGTAAAATGGTGAATGAGGTTCGAGATGAGCTCGAAGCCATTTGGGATAAGCGCGAAGCTGAGCTATTTCGGCAGGAAGAAGAACAGCGTCTCAAGGCAGAGGCCATTGACTGGACGCTACCTGGCCGCAGGCCCAATATTGGCACACTGCATCCAATCACGCTCGTGATCAACGAAGCCAAAAGAATCTTTACCAGTATGGGTTATGAGGTTGTAGAAGGGCCAGAAGTAGAGTGGGATTACTACAACTTCGAGGCTCTGAATATTCCGCCTGATCATCCGGCGCGGGATATGCAGGATACATTCTTCTTCTCAGAAGAGCTTCTGCTTCGGAGTCAGACCTCGTCTGTGCAGATCCATGTGATGGAGAATCGCCAGCCGCCAATTCGCATAATTGCGCCTGGCAAGGTCTATCGGGCTGATGCGGACATGACCCATTCTCCCATGTTCCACCAAATCGAGGGGTTGGTCATTGACGAGGGCATCACCTTTGCAGACCTCAAGGGTACTTTACAGTTGTTTATAGAACGGATGTTTGGCCCAGACGCTAAGGCTAGATTCAGGCCGAGCTATTTCCCTTTTACTGAACCCAGTGCTGAAGTGGATATTTCGTGCATTATGTGCGGCGGAAGCGGATGCCGAGTCTGTAAGAGTACAGGCTGGCTTGAGATCTTGGGCTGCGGAATGGTCGACCCACGGGTACTTCGGGGAGTCGGCTACGATCCCAACAAGGTGAGTGGTTTTGCTTTTGGCATGGGAGTCGAACGGATCGCGATGCTCCGCTACGGCATCAATGATATACGTCTGCTCTTTGACAACGATGTCCGCTTCTTAAAGCAATTTGGAAGGTAGGGGGATGGACAGTGTTAGTAAGCTATAACTGGTTAAAAGAATATGTCGATATCCCGTGGAGTCCAGAGGAGCTTGCAGATCGCTTGACTATGGCGGGACTTGAGGTGGAGGGTGTTACCTCTCTCAATCCGGGTTTGGATAATGTGGTCGTCGGCCGCGTACTCGAAGTAGTACCTCATCCAAATGCAGACAAGCTGAACGTTTGTCAAGTGGATGTAGGAGAAGGGCAGCCCCGTCAGATTGTCTGCGGTGCACCGAATGTCTCTCAAGGGCAAACGGTGGCTGTAGCACTGCCAGGGGCGGTTCTACCCGGCGGATTTGAAATTGGATCCCGCGAGGTTAGGGGTGTGTCCTCAGCAGGCATGATCTGCTCCGAAGCCGAGCTGGGAATAGGAACAGATCATGATGGAATCATGGTTCTTCCTGACACACTGCAGGTGGGTGAAGCTTTGGCAGATGCTCTGTACTTAAACGACACAGTATTAGACATTTCCATTTACGCCAATCGCCCTGATTGCATGAGTGTAATCGGAATCGCACGCGAGGTAGCGGCTCTAGCAGGTGGACAGATCCGCTATCCGGCTCTTGAGTATGAGGCGATTGAAGAAAGCCTTACCGATCACACAGATGTGGAAGTACTTAAGCCTGAACTCTGCCCGCGCTATACCGCTCTGATGATTAAGGATATCCGCTTGGGTGAGTCGCCGCTGTGGATGCAGGCTCGTCTGAGAGCGGCAGGTATGCGCCCGATCAATAATGTCGTGGACATCACGAACTATGTCATGCTCGAAATGGGACAGCCCCTACATGCTTTTGACTACACCAGACTCGCAGGGGGACGGATTGTAGTCAGAACCGCGCAAGCGGGGGAGATACTGGTTACCTTAGATGGTGAAGAACGGGTACTGTCCGAAGATATGCTCATGATCTGTGACGCGGAGAAACCGGTCTGCGTTGCTGGCGTGATGGGTGGAGAAAACTCAGAGGTTACCGACTCTACCAACACTATCGTATTAGAATCCGCCAACTTCAACGCTGTTTCGGTTCGTAGAACGAGCAAGGCTCTAGGGATTTCCTCAGAGTCTGCAGCACGGTTCGAAAAGGGAATTGATCCCTCTGGAACGCTGATGGCGGCGAAGCGGGCTGCTTATCTCTTGGCTGAATACGCTTCGGGAAAGGTTCTCTCAGGGATAATTGATCGAGACACAGTTGACCATGCGCCTCGCACCGTGGCCTATCACCCGGTGAAGGCATGCGAACTTCTGGGTACAGATATTCCTGAGGAAGATATGGAAAGAACTCTGGTTTCTCTAGAGTTTGCCATAGAAAAGCAGGACGCTGTTTGGCAGGTCACAATACCGCCACATCGACGTGATATCGAACTCGAGGCAGACTTGGTAGAAGAAGTGGCTCGTATCTGGGGATACGATAGAATCCCGACCACTACTCCTTATGGTACTACAATGGTGGGTGGCCAAAGCAGAATGATGCAGCTCGAAGATGATCTGCGCGCACAGCTGGTTGGGTTTGGGCTGCAGGAGGCTCTGACCTACTCATTCATCCCTGGTGACAGTAATGAGCGTCTGCTTGCTGAAGAGAATGTGGAAATGCTCCGTATAGCAAATCCCATCTCAGAAGACCTTGCTTATATGCGTACCAGCCTTCTACCTGGTTTGTTGATGGCGGTCAGCACCAATGCTGCGCGTCAGCAGAGCCGAGCTGCCCTCTTTGAGGTTGGAGCGGTGTATCTAGCCGGCCAGGTTGATCCGCCTACTCAGCCTAAGGAAGCGCGCCACCTTGGTATAGTGCTCTATGGTGATCGCAGCGAACGTAACTGGGCGGTCCCCCATGCGGAATTTGACTTCTTTGATATCAAGGGGATCTTAGAAGCTGTTCTGCCAACGAGTGGGTTAGAATGGACAAAAGGTGCAAACCCCACTTTCCACCCATTCCGCCAGGGTAGAATCACTCTTGGCGGTAAGCCTCTCGCTGTCTTCGGCGAAATCCATCCGACCGTTGCTCGAAACTTCCGCATCGGCGGCAGCCGAGTGTATGCAGCTGAGGTAGATTTAGAGGTTCTCCTCGCACATCAGAAACAGCAGATCAGGTATAAAGAAATCTCGCGTTTCCCGAGAGTTGATCGAGATCTGGCTGTTCTTATTGGCCGTGAACAGCCGGTGGCTCAGCTGGTAGAACTAATCACAAAAGCGGGCGGAGATTTGCTCCAGGATGTACGTGTCTTTGATGTTTACCAGGGTAAGCCTGTTCCCGAAGACAAGAAGAGCGTTGCTTTTTCACTCCAGTTTCAGGGCCAGCGTACCCTCCAAGAGAAAGAGATCAATGATATCATGGAACAGATTATCACCCGCCTGAAGGAGGCCGTCGGTGCTGAGATTCGCTAGCAGAAGGAGAATAGACTTCTGAGGCGAAAACTATCAGCAGAAGCAGGATTGGAGGGATGTGTGTGTCCGTACGTGTAACTATTCTCGGTGAGGAGCATCTTATTAAAGGAGATGCCTCACCCGAGTACATCAAGAAATTGGCTCACTATGTGGATGCACATCTCAGGAAGATCCACAATCAAAATCCGACCCTCCCTCGACACAAAGCAGCGATTTTAGCCGCGCTTAATATCGCCGATGAACTAGAAAGACTGCGTAAGGAGCATGATGAGCTTCTGCAGCTCCTGGAGGAGGCCAACTAAGCATTTGGCGGAGTGAGTTTATTATGGCAAAATGGATCGACATAATCATCATGATTGTTGTGGGCTTGGCCTTGTTCAAGGGGTTTAGGCGTGGGTTGATCCGCGAGATTTTCAGTATTGTGGGAGCCATCTTGGCAGTGGCTTTGGCCTATCATTTCTACCAAGAGCTGTCACAGCATCTGGTACAGGTCTACCCTCTTGAACCGCTGCATGCTCAGGCAATTGCGTTTATCGCGATACTTGTAGGTATCTCTCTTTTGGCAGCGCTATCGGGCTGGGTCTGGTCCAAGGCTATCCGCCTCACACCCTTTGCTGTCCTTGATCACCTAGGCGGCGCCGCTTTTGGTGTTTTCAAGGTGGGTGTAGTCTTGATTGTCGCTGTGGCGATTCTCTCTAACTTGAATGTACCTCCAGTGGATGCGATTTTAGATGAATCTGCGGTCGTTCAGGAAGTCCGAGTCTTGATCCCCTTTGTCCAAGAACGCCTAGAGGTTTATTGGCCTCAGGACTGGGCCAAGCCTGATTGGCTGTTTGTTGGTAGAGCTGGATAGATACGTCTTCAGCGGTTGAAGTTACTTAAAGGTATGTTCCTCCCTGTCTGGAATAGTCCAAGCAGGGGGGAACATCTTTGAAATACAGCTTTTATTCCAGCATTTGGGCTACTATACTGATGCTTGTGATGTTCTTTATCTCCGGCCTTTTTGGCAGCGAGAAGACAACCAGTGGGAGAAGCTACAATCTGCCTTCTCGTGCCTTGGCGGGCCGTACTATCGTAGTTGATCCCGGCCATGGTGGTGCCGATCCTGGTACTGTCGGGGTGGGCAAGACCACTGAGGCAGACAACGTACTAGCTATAGCTTGGGAGTTGAAGCAGCTTCTAGAACAAGCTGGTGCCCGGGTGATTTTGACGCGGCAGGGCAATGTCAATCCTGCTGACGGTACTGCTTATTCAGGCCTGCCCAACAGTCAGCTGGCAGCACGGGTTGCCCAGGCGAATAGGTCTGAGGCGGACATTTTTGTTTCACTCCACAATGACTGGAGTGACGACCCGAATGCAGCAGGGAGTGCGTCATATTACTATAAAAGCCACGATTGGGCTTTGGCAGAGGCAGTTCAGCGTCGGCTGCCCGCACAGCTGAAGGCAAATGATCGGGGAGTAAGGCACGGAGACTTCTATGTACTGCGGAATACATCGATGCCAGCAGTACTAGTGGAAATTGGTTTTCTGAGTAATGCCCGTGAGGCCGAGCTGTTAAGTCAGCGATGGTATCGCTTAGAAGCCGCCCGCGGGGTTTTTTACGGTATTGTTGATTATTTTCAAGCGATGAGTTAGTTGTAGGAGGCAAAGCTATGGAACTGCTGGCCCCTGCGGGGTCGCCGGAAGCACTCAAAGCGGCTGTAGAGAATGGCGCTGATGCCGTTTATCTAGGTGGCCGTTCCTTCAGCGCCCGAGCGTCGGCAGTAAACTTCGATGATGCGGAAATGCAGGCCGCACTGGATTACTGTCATGTTCGCGGCGTCAAAGTCTACGTAACCGTTAACACGCTCTTGAACGATAGCGAAATAGATAGAGCTCTCCATTACCTTGCTCAGCTGTATCAGTGGGGAGCTGACGCAGTGATAGTGCAAGATGTCGGTTTAGCGCACGCGGCTGGGCTTATGATTCCCGAGTTAGAACTGCACGCAAGCACTCAGATGACAGTTCAGAGTGCAGCGGACATTCAGGCAGTTGAACAGCTCGGGTTTTCCCGCGTTGTTCTTGCACGCGAACTCAGTATTGATGAGATTTCTGCGATCAAACGCCGCACTAATTTAGAGTTAGAAGTATTCATCCATGGAGCAATCTGCATCTGCTATTCGGGGCAGTGTTTGATGAGCAGCCTTATTGGAGGGCGGAGCGGTAACAGGGGTCAGTGCGCCCAACCCTGTCGTCTGCCGTATAAAGTACATGGGCTACCCAACCAACAGGCGGGCCCTTATGTGCTATCACCGCGAGACTTGAAGCTTATAGAACTGCTGCCGGAACTGCGCACTGCAGGGGTGAGCAGCCTAAAAATCGAAGGCAGGCTCAAACGGCCTGACTATGTGGCGGTTGTAGTACGGACTTACAGAGCGGCTCTGGATGGGCAGCCATACAGCCCAGCCGACCTCGAAACGGTTTTCAGCCGTGGTTTTACTACTGCCTATGCCAGCGGCCATCCTGACCCCAAATTCATTACGTATCAGAAGGCGCAGACGGATCAGCACAACAATGCTGCTTTTACGCCTGGTCAGATCTTACGACGGGTGCGAGCAACCATGTATGCCTACGGTCAGATCGGGGAACCCCTACAGCTGACGCTGGTGGATGGCGATGGTTATAGTGCTTCTGTGGAAAGCTCTATCGTCTTAACGGAGGCCACTGCACATCCCCTAACAGAGGATGTGGTGAAGGAAAAACTGCTCCGGCTCGGTGATGAGCCGCTCGACATAGAAGAGCTGCATGTTCACCTTGGCGACAACACTTATCTGCCAGTAAGCGAGCTAAACCGCACTCGGCGGTGCCTGGTAGAAGAGTGGAAAGAGGCTCGCCTTGCCAGCTATAAGAGTCGTCAGCTGTCGAGCTCTCAACGGGTATTGCCACAGGTGCATACCGAAAAGCCTTCGCGAATGACCAAGAAGCCGCTGTTAGCTGTCACGGCAGCGGATATGGCGTCGGCACAAGCTGCACTCGAGGCGGGTGCTGACTTGATCTATTTTTCGGGTGCAGTGTTCCAGCGCACACCAGAATACCATCTGCATGAACTAGACGCTGCCTGGGACTTAGGGCAGTCCTATGGCGTGCCCGTCTTCGCACACATCGATCGTGTCATGGATGATAGACAGTTAGGGCAGCTGAAAAAGAGGCTGAAGAGTCAGTCGTTCGACGGCTTACTAGTCGGGAGTCTAGGCGCACTGCAGGTGTTGCGGGACGTCTCACAGGCGAAACCGATTCATACTGATCTGTGGTTGAATGTGTTCAACCATCACACCGCTCAATACTTGGCTGAGCAGGGTGTGAGCTGCGTTACCGCATCATTGGAACTGCGGCTGAGCCAGATTGGTGAAATAGCGGAGCGTTCAGGCGTTCCTATTGGCATGGTCGTTCATGGGCCAGTAGAGTCCATGGTAACGAAGCACTGTCTCTTGCGGGATCAAGGCTGCCAACTGCAGTGCCAGAAGGTTGGCACCATTGAGTTAGAGGACCCGAAGGGTTTTCATTTTCCGGTGATGTTTGACAGGTGGTGCCGGATGCATATTCTGAACTCACGCGAGCTGGCTCTTCTCGACAAGATAGATGTGGTGGAGAGGGCAGGAGTGTCTTTGATTCGCATCGAGGGCCGGTATAAGTCACCTGACTGGATACGCCATTGGGTAGGCATCTATAGGGAAGCTCTTGACCAGGGCCCGCACGAGTTTCAGCTGGGCCAAGAGTACACACGAGGGCACTACTTTAGGGGTGTGAAGTAGAGGAGTGGTGGAAATGAACGAACGCAGTCTGCGAGTTCTAGAATGGCCCAAGATCAAAGCTCAAGTTGCAGAACGGGCCAGCTTTTCCTTGGGAAAAGAACTAGTAGAAAACCTAACTCCGGCCGTGGACATAGACGAGGTCCGCGAGCGGCTCGCCATGACCAGTGAAGCGCTCGCTTTGATCTGGAAACACGGAGAACCACCCATGGGTGGTGCGAGTGATATCCGTGCGGTAGTAACGCGCGCTGCTTTGGGAGGTACTTTAGACGAAAGCCAGCTCCTGGCTGTGCAGGGCTTGCTTTATTGCACGGGCCGTCTCAGCAAGTATATGCAGGCTGCGGGGCCTAAGCTTTTTGAACTCAGCGCCGGGCTAACACCGCTATCTCGCCTTTCTGACGAGATTGTCCGCTGTATTGATGAAGACGGAACCGTGCGCGATCATGCTACACCCGAGTTGGCCCGCATTCGTCAAAAGCAGCGTACTATAGTAAACCGGCTCCGTGACCGTCTAGAGTCACTTATTCATTCTGCCAGTGCGCAGAAAATGCTGCAAGAACCCATCATTACCATTAGAGGCGGACGCTATGTGGTTCCGGTACGCAGTGAATACCGCAGCCAGTTCCAGGGGATCGTGCACGATCAGTCAGCAAGCGGTGCTACGGTATTTATGGAACCAGCATTTGCTGTGGAGCTAAATAATGAGCTGCGCGTGGCTGAGCAAGAAGAAAAAGTGGAAGTTGAGCGTATCCTGAGGTTGCTCAGCGAATCTGTCGCTGCTCACAAGGCCGAGCTTCTGCAGAATTTGACGATCATAGCCGAACTGGACGCCGTCTTTGCCCGTGCTAAGTATAGCCGAGCAATTGATGGTACTGAACCAGTTGTGAACGGACACGGTGTAGTCCGGATTAAGAAAGGGCGCCATCCCCTGCTAAAGGGGGACGTTGTCCCGATAGACATCTGGCTCGGTGAAGATTTCCACGTTCTGGTGATCACCGGGCCAAATACCGGTGGTAAGACAGTTACACTGAAGACAGTCGGCTTGTTCTGTATCATGGCTCAGGCAGGGCTTCACATCCCTGCGCAAGAAGGATCTCAGCTAGCTGTTTTTTCGGGGATTTATGCAGATATTGGCGATGAGCAGAGTATCGAGCAGAGCTTGAGTACGTTTTCGTCGCACATGACAAATATCGTGCAGATTCTCAGCGAGGTTACTCCCAATTGCTTGGTCCTGCTGGATGAACTAGGTGCGGGGACCGATCCGACCGAAGGTGCTGCACTAGCAACTGTTATCTTGGAACACCTGCGCCGAATGGGTGTGCGAACCATCGCCACCACCCATTATTCCGAACTCAAGAACTACGCCTATGCCCACCCTGATGTTGAGAATGCCAGTGTTGAGTTCGATCTAGAAACACTGCGGCCTACATACAAGCTATCCATCGGCGTTCCAGGCAAGAGCAACGCTTTTGCCATCTCGCTTCGGTTGGGATTGAGTAAAGAACTGGTGGAAGCGGCGCGGGCCCTTCTCAGTTCAGACCATGTGCGAGCCGAGGACCTCATAGGTGAGATTGAGACGGATCGGCGCCGAGCTGAAGAAGCTCGCCGCGAAGCTGAGGAGCTGCGCCGCAGATACGACAAACTGAGCCGAGAACTAGAGGAAAAGCTGCATCGCCTAGAACAGGAGAGGGATCTTATCTTGGCCCAGGCGAGAGCAGAGCAGGAGGAGCTCTTGAGAGAATCCCGAGCTCAGCTCGATCAGCTTTTAGGAGAAATGCGCCGTTTAGGAGCGGCTGAAGCTGAGGAAGCTATTAAGGCCGCTCGAGAGCAGATTGCAGAACAGCAGGAAAAGCTGAGCATGCAGGCGCCAGCGCCCAAAGCGAAAACTGGCCCGGTCGATTTGAAGCCAGGCGAACAGGTACGGATCAAGAGCTTACAGCAGCTTGCTTATGTGCTTGAACCGCCTACCAGCAGCGGTGATGTGTTGGTCCAAGCGGGAATTATGAAGATTTCCATCGGCTTACACGATCTAGAACGTGTCGAAGAGAAGAGTACCCAAGTGGTGCGGCGCAGCACCGGTGGGGGAAGAGGAAGTATCTCTAAGAGCTCGACGATCCGCAGTGAGCTGGATATCAGGGGTAAGACCGTCGAAGAAGGTCTGGCCCTTCTTGACAAATACCTTGATGATGCATTTCTTTCGTCCCTAAATCGAGTCAGGATTATCCACGGAAAAGGGACAGGTGCTCTAAGGGCAGCTGTGAAGGATTACCTAGCTGGCCACCCCTTTGTAAAGACCTTCCAGGACGGAGCTCCAAACGAGGGAGGCAGTGGCGTAACGGTGGCCGAACTAGACTCACATAAATAAGAAAAAGGCGCATCAGGGCGATGCGCCTTTCATATTACCAATTTAGTATAGACCGCCACCATGATTGAGGTTGGCAGCGAGGGCTGTACTCTGTTGGTTCGGTGCCTGCGATGAAGATCTCTGAGCGGATCTCTTCTTTGGGCAGATTGCAGTTCTCGGGGACTAGGAGGCCCGTCTTGGTATCGATCAAGATACCCTCGACAATGCCGGAAGGCTTCGGAAAGTCCGATACAGGAATCTTCTTTGCAGCTTCCAACATGAAGTCCTTCCAGATCGCTGCTGCGTTCCAAGAGCCATAGCGCACCCCAGAGTAAACCATTTGCCTAGGCGTGTCTTCTCCGAACCAGACCGCAGCTACGAGTTCAGGAATGTATCCCACGAACCATCCATCCTGATAATCTTGGGCAGTACCAGTTTTTCCGGCTGCGGGCCGGCCAATCTTGGCGTTTTGGCCCGTACCCCGCTCAATGGCACCCCGCAGCATATCTGTCATAATGTAACTGGTCTGCTCGCTCAACACTACCTGCTGGCGGGCACGGTTTTCCTCTAAGACATTGCCGTAAGCATCTGTGATCTTCAAGATGGAGATGGGTTCTACCTTGATACCTTGGTTAGCAAGAATGCCAAAGGCACTCGCCATCTCCAGGGGTGACACCCCTCTTGTTAAGCCACCGAGAGCCATAGGAGCCAAGCCTACGTCATTGACTCGCCCTTGTTCTACTAGTGTTGTGATGCCCATTTTTTTGGCATATTCCATAACTGTTTCGGGCCCGATTTCAGCGACGACCTTAGCAGCGATGATGTTGAGCGAACGTTCAAAGGCTTCTCTGACTGTCACTGGCCCGCTGTAGTCACCGTAGTAGTTCTGCGGTTCCCACACGTCCCCGTTCGGCAACGTAAACTGGGTAGGTTCATCTTCATAAATATCGGCGGGTGTGATTCCCTTATCAATGGCGGCCGTAAAGGCAAATGCCTTCATCACTGAGCCTGGTGAACGCAGTGCTTGAGTAGCGCGGTTGAAACTATCCTCGCCACGTCCTCCTACCATCGCTTTAATGTGCCCATTGCGTGGGTCGATGGCAATCAGAGCTCCTTGGGGCTGAGTTAGCTCACCGCCTGCGGTACGCGGATTTACTGGAAGGCCTTCTAACAGTGCCTTCTCGGCTGCCTCCTGGATATCCAAATCAAGGGTGGTGTAGATCCGCAGCCCTCCGCCGAACACTGCGGCCTCGCCATAGCGGTCTACAACTTGATTAATGATGTGATCCACGAAATAGCGAGCCTTTACCTGTCTCTTATGCCGCTCGATAACTCCGAGTGGTTCAGCTTGGGCAGCTCGGCATTCTTCTTCTGTAATGAATCCTTCCTCGTACATTCTTTCCAAGACGAAGTTGCGCCGATCCCGGGCTATATCCGGATTGACAAACGGGGAATAACGGCTCGGCCAACGGATGACTCCAGCAATCATAGCCGCTTCGCTCAAGGTCAGATCCTTTGCTTCTTTGCCAAAGAACAGACGGGCTCCTGCTTCAATCCCATACACACCGTGGTTCAAATAGAACACATTCAAGTATGCTTCTAAGATTTCATCCTTCGAGTACTTTCGTTCGATCTGCACGGCCCAGAGGAACTCCTCGAGCTTACGCATAATCGTCTTTTTCTGTGTCAAAAAGACATTGCGGGCCAGCTGCATCGTAATCGTGCCGCCGCCTTGAGTAAAATTCCAGGTTTTTAAGTTGACGAGAATTGCACGGCCAAAGGCGATAAAATTGATGCCGTGGTGATTATAAAACTGAGAATCTTCAATGGCTATTACCGCATTCTTTACATGATCGGGTAGTTTGGTCACATCGGTAGGAATCCTGTTTTCACGGTAAAGATCAGTAATTACCCTACCGTTGATGTCATATATGTAGGTGGTAAAGTCTTGTGTGATATTCACCTGATCCAAGGATGGTGCGCTGCTGAGATACGCTGTGATGAATCCTGCAGTGCCACCGAACAATATAGAACCAAGAATAACTGCGATGTATAGCCCAATGCGCTTTTTCTTGCTTGTTGCCATTAAGGCACCCCCCACGGAACAGTTCATCTAATTATTATACCATATTAGTCGCATCACAGCCCCAAACAATTAGGGTGTGCCTCCACAATAGCATTCCCTTGAGGGAGGTATGGCATTGTGATAAACTGGCGATGGCCTGATAATTCGCCGCGGCGTCCGCGCTGGATAACTTATCTTAGTCTACTTGTGTTGAGTTTGGTGCTTGCCAGTGTGGTCTTGCTCATGGTTGTGGAACACAGGTTGGCACCAGTGCTTCATGCCTGGGCCGAAACTCGCGCCATGAGTATTGCAACTCGGGCCATCAACGTAGCCGTTGAAGAAATGATGGCTACATCATTAAGTTCGACTGAACTGGCCACGGTCCTGCGGGATGGGGCTGGAAATATCCAGGCAATTCAGTACGACATGGGTGAGGTAAATCGCGTTTCCAGTTTGGCCACTCATAAGATTCTACAGACCCTGAACAACTTGGGGGAAGAGATCTTTCCGATTCCTCTCGGTCAGCTGACTGGCCTCGACTTCCTTGCTTCGTGGGGCCCGGGGATTCCTGTGCGGATGATTCCTGCTGGTGGGTTGACGACAACGCCCATCGCCACATTTGAGAGCGCTGGAATTAACCAGACCTGGCATCGGATTGCTTTGGATATCCAGGTAAACATGAGGGTTGTTGTACCCCTCTTGTCTCAGACCATTCCCGTCTCTACTCAAGTTCCGATTCTTGACGAAGTCTTTATCGGTCAAGTACCGATGTGGTATTTCGGCAGCCAGGGAAGTATGCAGCCGATTCCGATCGGAGTGGGTCAGAGTTCGGTCATTGAGATACCTTTGCAATAGGAGGCAGAGCAGTGCGTCGTTACAACTACCGACTCAGCGAACGCAGATGGTTAGAGAAATGGGCTAGTGATAGGTCAGTATCTACAGCGGTATATGCTGCAGCACTACTGCCGGAGCGGGGCAGAGGGCTTGGCTTAGAGAATGCTCGTCTCGTAATTCTGGCAGACGTGTTTCGCCGGTTCGCTGAACAGATGAATGGGCCTTTGTCTCTTGCTGTTTATGGCGCAGCACCAGAAATGCTGCAGCCTGCTCGGGCTTTAGGCTGTTTGGCGCTGGAGTTGGCACCGCCAGAAGCGTCTTTTTTGGTCGAAGCGCGGGACTTTGCACACTTAAGTAGAGAGGTAGCTCGAGACAGCACCCTTTCGTGCGGACGTTTATTTGGGGCCTCAGATGTTGAGCTTCACGAAATCCTGCCTGATGTGGGAGCTGATGCGCTGCGTTTGGCTCTTCTGTTCTTGGGGCCGCCTGGCAGAGACCTAGTTTTTAAGCATGAGACTGTAGCTTCGGCCTTTCGGTTTGTGCAGCGTTTCTGGCGCCTTGCTCAGAACACTGGGGAAGCGGACATGATCGGTTCCCCTGCGCTGGACGAGCTGGAAGGGCTGGAAGAGCGCGTCAAGCAGCGCATGGGCGAAGGTAAGCCCCATACGGCGCTTGCAGCGATCTTCGGTTACATAAATCGACTGAAGGAAGCAGACCGAATTACGGTGATCAGATTGGCCAGACTACTGCGCTCCTTTGCACCTTTTATAGCGAGCGACATTCTGTCCGATTTAGGAATGCCGGCGGGAGAGTATGATCATAGCAGGAATCGCGATGATGCAGATACCGAACGCTATGATCTGAGTCAACACAAAAGGCCCAATTAACTCGCTGTGCTGTCGAATAGAATCTAAGAAGAAACGCACCACAGAATGAGCCAGCAATACCCGCCAAAAAGCATAACCAGGATAGCGCGGGTTTTTGGCCCATCGCCAAGCAAAGGGCAGGATAATCAATGAAGCGGCTACTTCATAGAGCTGCACCGGATGGACGGGTCCGGGTAGGTGGGGAAATTGTACGCCCCAGGGCAGATCTGTGGGTGGCCCGTAGAGTTCTCCGTTAAGGAAGTTCCCCGTTCGGATGAAAATATGGGCAACAGGGATGATTGGAGCTGCTATGTCGGCAATCGCCCAGTACGACAGGTTCTCTCGCCGAACCGTAAATATTCCTAGGATCATTGCGGCTGCGATGGCACCATGGGAGGCCATGCCGCCTCTTCCCACAATTTCCAAAGGATGGGCCAGGTAATAATCTAGGTTAACCACGACTACACCGAGGCGCCCTCCCACGATTGCTGCCACGTAGGTAGAGAAAAAGAGTCTGTCTAGAGAATCTTGACTGATGCCCTTCAGTTTGCAGAAGTAACGGGCAATCAGATAGGAACTGACGAGCGTGCAGGCCATCAGAATTCCGTACCAATGAATATCAGTTGATCCAATGGAAAACGCAATAGGATGCATAGTTCATTCTCCATTCCAGTTTTATTGGGTCATTCCGGGAGGTTAGGATAGTGAAACGACTTGTCTTGACAGGGGGCGGTACCGCCGGTCACGTTACACCGCACTTAGCGCTAATTCCCTTTCTTGAGGAAGAAGGTTATGAGCTGCATTATATTGGCACTCGTGATGGTATCGAACGGAGCTTGATTCCTGAGCGAATCCCGTATTATTCAATAGCAGCCGGGAAGCTGCGCCGTTACCTTGATTGGAAGAACCTAACAGATCCGTTTCGAGTTCTCCAGGGGATCGGACAGGCATGGAAGATCCTGCGCAAGATCCGTCCGAATGCCATCTTCAGCAAGGGAGGATTTGTTACCGTACCGGTAGCAATTGCAGGTTGGCTCCTGGGCATACCTGTGATCTTGCATGAGTCAGATTACACTCCCGGATTGGCAAACCGCATCAGCTTGCGCTTTGCGAAGAAGATTTGTCTTACCTTTCCTGAGACTATGCGGTACGTCCCGCAGGATAAGGCTGTAGTGACAGGTACGCCAATTCGTGCTGAACTGGCTCGGGGTTCGAGGGAACGGGGGCTAAAGCTTTGCGGCCTTTCTCGTTCTCGGCCGACACTGCTTGTAATGGGCGGCAGCCTCGGCTCTAAAGCGATCAACGAGGTAGTACGAACCGCTCTGCCTAAGGTTCTCTCAAAATACCAGGTAATTCATCTATGCGGTAGGGGTAACAAGGATGAAAGCATTAATCGGCCTGGATACTGCCAAATTGAATATGCCACCGATGAGCTTCCTGATCTCTTGGCTGCAGCCGATTATGTGATTTCTCGCGCTGGGGCTAACTCCATTTATGAGCTGTGCAGTCTTCATAAGCCCCATATCTTAGTGCCTCTCTCGCTGCAGGCCAGCCGGGGTGATCAAATTCTTAATGCCCAGTCCTTTGCTCGCCAGGGGTTCAGTCTCGTGGTAGCCGAAGAGGACTTCAATGTTGAGTCCCTTCTCGATGCGCTTACGGCACTTGAGTCCAACCGAGAAAGCTTTGTCACAGCGATGGAGCGTTCAGAACTTGCTGATGGAACGGCTAATGTACTTCGAGAAATCCGAGAGATTACGGGTTAGGGAAAAGGGAGCGGTAATACTCTGGCCGCTCCCTTTTTTGCTACCCAGTTAGATCTAACCGCGCCGTACCTCGATTTTCTTCGCGCTTTCCCAGAGCCCATGGATGTTACAGTAGCTCAGTGCCAGGAGAGTGCCCGATTCTTTCAGCCTGATCTGGACAGTCCCGAAAGGCTCGGTATAAACAGGGCCTTGGTCAGCACCCTTCACGCTTTCTCCATGGGCGGTAAACTGCCAATCAGCGACTTCGTAAGTAAACCCTTCGTCTGGCTGGAATAGGAGTTTGATCCAGCGAATATGATGCTCAGTGGTGTTTGGATGAGGGATATCTTCTCCTACCGAAACATTTACGGTAAACACCTTGTCCGCTTCTACGGCGTCAGGAGCCTGAATTACCGGAACGTGTTTCTCACTTTTCCAATCGCCACTTCTCAAGACATCGCCGATCTTTGCCATGTCACATCCTCCTTTTACCATAAATATACTGTTGTGAGTAGTATATTACACCACACTATGGGAATGTCCTGCATGAACTTTTCCAGCTATAAAATACCCACTAACGGCACAATCTAGGAACAACCCAAGATTTAAGAGGAGGTTGCCGCGGTGGTTCTGTGCCCTTTCTGCAATCAGCCGATGGAAGGAATCGATCCTGATGAATATAACGGTTATTCCGACATCTATATCTGTGGTGCCTGCCAGGTAGAACAGGCGATTTTTTGGGACAGTGGTGAACGGGTCTTACTAGAAAAGGATGATTCGACAGAACTCGAACAGTAGAGGATGAGACCAATGCCCTATATCATTCTGGCCGCTGTACTGCCTGGCTTATTCTGGGTATGGTATTTTCAGCGCAGAGATCCGTATGACAGAGAGCCTTGGCCGATGCTGTTGAAAGCGGGGGTATTCGGTGCGGTTGCTGTCCTGCCGGCGATCGCCCTTGAATATCCCTTTCGCTCTTTCTTACAGGGAGAAGTGAGTTGGCTGACAGCCTTTTGGGTCTCGTTTGGCGTGGTTGGCGTGGGCGAAGAGCTTGTGAAGATGGTTGCAGTATACGCCGCATCTTACTCTTCGGAGCATTTCAACGAGCCGGTGGACGGGATCATATATGCTGTTACCGCGGGACTGGGTTTTTCGGTCGTCGAGAATGTACTATACATTTCATCGTTCGGCCTTTCTATTGCTCCCCTACGGGCAGTAGTGGCTTCGCTCGCCCATGCTTCTTTCAGCGGGATTGCCGGTTATTATGTAGGCAGAGCTAAGTTTTCTCCCAACCCGTGGGGTGAGCTGGCTTTGGGACTTTTCTGGTCTGCAATACTGCACGGTGTATATGATTTCGTACTGATTACTCAGCTTGTTTCGCCGTTGTGGATTGTTGTTGGGGTGGGGGGTTCTCATTATTTTCTGCTGCGTCTCATTGCGCATCAGCTTCCCAAGACGCGCATTCGCCTATAACGATAGTTGGCAACCACTACTCTGGTGTGCTAGAATATGGGCGAAAGGATGTGACGCTCGTGGCAGGACATTCGAAGTGGGCAAACATAAAACACAAAAAGGCCAAAGAAGACGCCAAACGGGGCCAGATGTTCACCAAGATGGCCCGTCAGATCACTCTTGCGGTTAAGGAGGGCGGGCCTGACCCAGACTCCAACTTCAAGCTCCGTCTTGCTATAGACGCCGCACGCGGCATTAACATGCCCAACGACAACATCGAGCGGGCAATTCAGCGTGGTATAGGTGGTCTTGATGGCGATAATTTCGAAGAAGTAACATATGAAGGCTATGGGCCTGGTGGAGTGGCAATCATGCTGACAGCCCTCACCGACAACCGCAACCGCACTGCGGGTGAAGTACGCCACAGGTTCTCCAAGTATGGTGGTAACTTGGGTGAGAGCGGTTGTGTAGCCTGGATGTTTGACCGTAAAGGCCTCTTGGTCTTGGAACGGGAAGGCTATGACGAAGACGCAGTTATGCTCCAGGTCTTGGAGGCAGGAGCTGAAGATATGATGGTTAGCGAAGACGTCTTCGAGATTACCACCGATCCAACGGAGTTTGCCCAAGTCAAGCAAGCCCTTGAGGCTGAGGGCATGAAGTTCTTAGGTGCAGAAATCAGCTGGATTCCGAAGAATACTGTCTCAATCAGTCCAGAGGCCCAAGAGGCGATTGAAAAACTGATTGATGCCCTTGAGGAGTTGGACGAAGTCCAAGACGTTTATGCCAACTACGAGGTAGCCGAGTAGTCAGCATAAATTTGGATTTTCTTGGATATGCTCCCCGTAAGGGGGGTGATTTTCTGGATTGGCGTACGATTGTAGTAGTGATTCTCGCGATCATCTGCTTTGTCCTCAGTTTTGTAATTGTCTATCGGGTATTTCAGAGTCATGAATCAAGTGCACCATCCGAAGTAGTCCAAGTTCAGAGCCGCTTGTGGAGAGCAAGCGGCTTTTTTATGCAAGGAGTTATTTCCCTTACTGTCGAATATTCCCCAGGATGGGATGTGATATAATGGTCATATTGGGGATTGATCCCGGTACCGCAATTACCGGTTATGGAGTCGTGCGGCGCGACAGCCCCAATAGGTTTTCGGTATTAGGCTATGGAGCGATTATTACGCCATCAAATCAAGAGATGGCTGGGCGCCTAAAGACGATCTACGGAGAAGTCTGTCGTCTCATAGAGGAGTTTCACCCCGATTGCTTAGCTATCGAACAGCTGTTTTTCAATACGAACGTGACAACGGCTATTACTGTGGGCCAGGCCAGGGGAGTGGCGATTTTGGCAGGCGCCCACAGCGGACTCCCCATTGCCGAATATACACCTCTTCAGGTTAAGCAGGCCGTTACCGGCAACGGCAGAGCGGCGAAAGAACAGGTAGGTTACATGGTGAAGGTGCTCTTGGGTTTGGATGATATCCCTCGGCCGGATGACGTGGCCGATGCCCTGGCCATTTGTCTCTGTCATGGGTACAACTGTCGGAAATGGGGAGATATGCATGATTGTAATGCTCACAGGTAAACTCCTGGCCAGCGATGAGAGTTCAATTGTACTAGATGTGAACGGTGTGGGTTTCCAGGTGCTGGTAACACAGGAGGTTCTGCGCCATATACCAGGCATAGGTCAGGAGATGCGCGTGTATACCCACTTTCATGTTCGTGATGATGCTTTTGTATTGTATGGCTTTGCTACTGAAGATGAACGTCTGCTCTTCCAGCAGCTTATCGGAGTATCAGGTATTGGCCCAAAGACCGCGTTGGGTATTCTGTCAGCGGTTACCCCAGCTGAGTTTACACGGGCCATTCACCAGCAGCAGATCAGTATTCTAACCAGTCTGCCTGGGGTAGGTAAGAAAACAGCGGAAAGGCTGATGTTGGAACTTAAGGACAAACTTATGGATGTTTACGCCCCTGAACCAGAAGAAGACTGGCCGATTGTTCCCGGCGGGGGGCTTGGCGATGCGGTCGAAGCTCTAATGGCTTTGGGGTATGCAGCTCAGGAGGCAGAGCGGATGGTGCAGGACGCGTATACCCGGTTAGGGGATGATAGTGATCTGCAGGCTCTCCTGAAACTAGCTCTGGCCAGCAGTATACCACAGAAAGGAGACCGTGGATGGAGGCGGAACGAGTAGTCAGCGGATGGAGACGTCCCGACGATTGGGATATTGAGCTTTCTTTGCGCCCGCGCACATTTGCAGATTACATCGGTCAGACGAAGGTAAAGGAACACATGGAGCTGTTCATTACCGCCGCGAAGCAGAGGGGAGAAGCTCTAGACCATGTCCTCTTGTATGGGCCGCCGGGATTAGGAAAAACCAGCCTTGCGTATGTGATCTCTAACGAGTTAGGAGTTGGCATTCACACCACTTCAGGGCCTGCGATTGAGAGGCAGGGCGATCTGGTAGCGATGCTTACTAATCTGGAGCCCCGTGATGTGCTGTTCATTGACGAGATCCACCGCTTGAGCCGTGCAGTTGAGGAAGTCCTCTACCCAGCCATGGAAGATAATGCAGTCGACATAGTGATTGGCAAAGGGCCGGGCGCTCGGTCTGTCCGAATCGATTTGCCGCCCTTTACGCTCATCGGAGCAACAACGCGGGCAGGTATGCTTACTTCTCCCCTGCGGGATCGCTTCGGTGTCATGAGCCGGTTGGAACTGTACGGCGAAGAAGAGCTGACAGCCATAGTTCTGCGCGCAGCATCAATTCTGCGAGTGGAGATTGACGAATCAGGAGCCCAGGAAATTGCTAAGCGGTCGAGGGGCACGCCACGCATAGCGAATCGTCTCCTCAAGCGGGTACGTGACTATGCTCAGGTTAAGGCCGATAATTTCATCTCCCATGCAGTGGCCGCCGATGCTCTGGCCATGTTTGATATCGACGAGTATGGCCTTGATCATATAGACAGGCGCATATTAGAGACGATAGTGTCTGTCTTTGGGGGAGGCCCAGTAGGCGTTGAAAGCCTGGCGGCAGCGATTGGAGAAGAGGCCGAGACTATCGAAGATGTGTACGAACCATTTCTGATTCAGTTGGGATTTGTGCAGCGAACCGCCAGAGGAAGATGTATTACTAAACTAGGGTGTGAATATCTTGGGGTGCCCTTTGTTGAAGGCTAGGGGCAGCAGAGGTGACTTGAGTGTCTTATAGAGTAGAAGGAATTGTGATCAGGGTGCGGAATCTGGGCGAGGCGGACCGGATCGTCACCGTTTTTACCGCCACTCATGGGAAGCTCAGAGCAACGGCTCGAGGGGCGAGGCGTATACGCAATCGCCTGCTCAGCCCCACTCAGATTTTTACCCACGGACGCTATCTAATTTTTCCTGGGAAGGAGCTCCACAACCTCAGCCAAGCAGAAATCGTTCAATCGAATCAGCAGCTGCGCGATGACCTAGAGATGATGGCTTATGCTTCCTACCTCTGCGAGCTTCTTGATAGATTCGTAGACGAAGAGCTTCCCGTTCCTGACGTATTTCTTCTGCTCACCACCGTGTTTGCCCTTGGGTCGCAGGGGCGTTTCCCCTTAGCCGCTCGTGCCTTTGAAGTCAGGCTTATGCACGCCCTAGGATATTCGCCTCAGCTTTATCACTGCATTGGCTGCGGCGAGGCCGTGACAGATAACTTGCTTTTCACCGCTGAGGGCGGCCTTGTATGCCGCTCTTGTTCAAGTGATTACACGAATGTGATGCCTTTGAGCAACGGCACCTGGGAACTCATGAAGCGTCTGATTGAATGGGATGTGAATCGCATCGGAATTCTGCATCCCACCCCAGGAGCTCTAGCTGAACTGAAAGCCCTGATGCGTAAGTACATAGATTTTCGGCTAGACTATCCTTTGAAGTCGCTGGATTTTCTGGAGACGATCAAGTCTGATTGACAATTACAGGCATATTTGGTATAAAGAAAGTGCTGTTGATCCTCTGAAAGCGACCTTTCGTCCCCTCATTCAGGGATGGGGGGTTTTTTTGAATGAGAGGGAGGAGTTAAATGAGCAGTGTTCCCCTAAACCTGCAGGATATTATTTTTAAGCTCCAACAATATTGGGCTGAGCACAACTGCATTATTTACCAGCCTTACGACATGGAAGTGGGTGCCGGTACAATGGCCCCAGGCACGTTCTTAAAAGCTTTAGGACCCGAGCCATGGCGGGTCGCGTATGTACAGCCTTGTCGAAGGCCGACTGATGGGCGTTACGGAGAGAACCCCAACAGGGTTCAACATTATTATCAGTATCAGGTTATCCTTAAGCCCTCTCCTGACAATGTGCAGGAGCTTTACTTGGGCAGTCTCGAAGCGCTAGGTATTGATCTTTCTAAACACGATGTACGTTTTGTCGAAGATGACTGGGAATCCCCCACTCTCGGTGCATGGGGGCTTGGTTGGGAAGTATGGCTGGACGGTATGGAGATTACCCAATTCACCTACTTCCAACAGGTAGGCGGCATAGATGTCAAACCTGTAGCCGCAGAGATCACCTACGGAGTTGAGCGTTTGGCAATGTTTATTCAAGGCATTGACAACATGCTCGAGCTCAAGTGGGTGGGCGACATTACCTATGGCGATGTATTCTACCAGAACGAAGTTGAATACTCGCGCTATAACTTTGAAGAATCAGATCCTGAGCAGCTCTTTACTTTATTCGATATGTATGAAAGCGAAGCAGTTCGCCTTTTGGATATGGATCTGGTTCTGCCTGCCTATGATTATATTCTAAAATGCTCTCATACCTTTAACCTCCTTGATGCCCGCGGGGCGATCAGCGTCAGCGAAAGAACTCGCTTTATTGGACGCGTCCGTAATCTGGCCCGTAGGGCTGCCCAGGGGTATCTAGCGAGCAGGGAAAAGTTAGGTTTCCCGCTGCTGAAAAGGGGGTCAAACAATGCGTGACTTATTATTAGAAGTGGGTTTTGAGGAGCTGCCAGCTCGCTTCGTTGATACGGCTGCCAAACAGCTAGCTGACAATATCGCCGTGCGGTTAGCACAAGTTCATCTAGCTCATGGTGAGATAGTAATCTACTCCACGCCTAGACGACTTGCTGTTAAAGTGGCAGATCTGGTTGAAATCCAGCCCGATCGTGTCAGTGAAATCAAGGGCCCGCCCAGGAACATCGCCTATGACGATCAGGGCCAACTGACAAAAGCTGGTGCGGGTTTTGCCAGATCACAAGGTGTTTCGGAGGAAGAGTTGTTTATAAAAGAGGTTCAGGGCGTGGAGTATCTTTTTGCCAAGAAACACTTTATAGGCCAGCCTGCCTCTGATTTACTACCTGAGGTATTGAATTCTGCAGTCTTGGGTCTTAGTTTCCCCAAGAATATGCGTTGGGGCGACTATGATCTGCGCTTCGCGCGTCCCCTGCGGTGGCTTGTAGCGCTATTTGGTGAAGAAGTAGTGCCATTTTCTGTCGGCCCTGTCTCATCCGGCCGCACAACATATGGCCACCGTCAGCTTTGTGCTGAGCCCATTGAGTTGGCAAATCCTGATGAATACGAATCACGCCTTGCTGCTGGTTATGTGATCGCAGACGCGTCCTTACGGCGCAAGATGATAAGAGAACAGGTCGAGTCTACAGCGCAGGCAAATGGTGGAGAGGCGCTGCTCGATGATCAGCTCCTCGATGAAGTAACCAATTTAGTCGAGTATCCTACTGCCTTTTGCGGCCGCTTCCAAAAAGAGTATCTTGATGTGCCTGCAGAAGTCCTGATCACATCAATGAAAGAGCATCAGCGGTATTTCCCTGTAACGGGATCGGATGGGAAGCTTCTCCCTATGTTTATCGGGGTGCGTAATGGTGCGGACAACCATTTAGAAAACGTCATTTTAGGAAATGAAAAGGTACTCGAAGCGCGTCTTTCTGATGCGAAGTTTTTCTATGATGAAGATCGCAAGCAGAGCCTAGAGGACAATCTCAAGAAGCTGCAGGGCGTCGTCTTTCAAGAGGGCCTCGGTACCGTTTATGACAAGGTTCAGCGTCTCATGGAGCTTGCACCTGCACTAGCTCTCGAACTCGGGTTAAGCGACCACAGTGACACTGTCAAGCGAACCGCTCAATTGTGCAAAGCGGATCTAGTTACGCAGATGGTCTATGAGTTCCCAGAGCTGCAGGGCACCATGGGAGAGAAATACGCTCTCTTGAGCGGAGAGCTCGCTGATGTAGCCCGAGGAATTGCGGAACACTACAAGCCGCGCTTTGCTGGCGATACTCTTCCTGACACGATCGAAGGCAAGTTGACGGCCTTAGCTGATAAACTTGACACCCTAGTGGGATACTTTGCTTTGGGTAAGATTCCCACAGGATCGCAGGATCCTTTTGCCCTGCGCCGTCAAGCCCAGGGTGTAGTTCACATACTGCTTGCCAATGGCTATCGTGTACCCCTCGATAAGCTGATCAACCTTACCGAACAGTACTATAAAAACGTGGCCCTTGAAGAAGAGAAACGCCAGGCATTACTAGAGTTCCTCCTGGCAAGGCTCAGGGTATATCTGCTCGATGAGGCTTATGCATATGACAGCGTTGATGCGGTTCTGGCATCCGGGGATCTCAGGGTACCAGAGCTTGTGGCTAAGCTCGATGCTTTAGAAGAGTTCCGCAAGACAGAGCAGTTTGCGGATCTCTACACTGCCTTTGAACGGGCTGCCAATCTAGCAGCGAAGACCGATGGAATTAGGTACCACGAAGATGCTTTCACACCTGCCGATCGTGAGTTCTTTAGCTGTCTGTCCGAGCTAAAAGATGCTGTAGCCGGAAAAATGGAGGAACGCGCCTACGGTTCGGTTTTGACGCTGCTGGCTGAGTTCAGGCCGGCCGTTGATCGGTTCTTTGACCAGGTCATGATCATGGATAAAGACGACAAGGCCCGCGAAAACCGCTTGAGCATGCTTTACGAGACAGCGGCAGTCTTCCGAGGCTTCGCCGATTTCCAGACAATTGTTGTTTCGATGTGAAGAAATCCCTTCCTGGAAGGATATTGTAGGACAATCCCGAATAGTTAGTTTTGGTGTTAAACCCATAATAGGGAAAACATAGCATTTTGAAGCGAAGGAGGATAAATTGATGAGTACAAAATGGGTGTACTTTTTCGGCAACGGTCAGACCGATGGCCAGGAAGGCAATCGTAATCTGGTCGGCGGAAAAGGTGCTAACTTGGCAGAAATGGTATCGCTGAACATTCCTGTTCCAGCTGGATTTACCATCACCACCGAAGCTTGTACTACATTCTACGCCAACAACGAGCAGTGGCCTGAGGGCCTTGAGGATCAGGTAAAAGAAAACCTGGCCCGCTTAGAAGAAGCCATGGGTGCCAAATTTGGTGACACCAACAATCCTCTGCTCGTGTCTGTTCGCTCAGGCGCAAGAGTTTCGATGCCTGGTATGATGGACACCGTTCTCAACCTGGGCTTGAATGATGCGACTGTAACGGGTCTTGCAGCTAAGACCAACAATCCCCGCTTTGCGTGGGACTCTTATCGTCGTTTCATCCAGATGTACGGCGACGTAGTTATGGGTGTAGATCATGACTTCTTTGAGGAAGCTCTTCAGGCTGTAAAGGATGAACAGGGCGTTAAGCTGGACAATGAGCTCAGCGCTGAAGCTCTGCAGGAAGTAGTACGCCGCTACAAAGAGATTATCTCCAGAGAAGCTGGCCGCCTCTTCCCAGACGATCCCTTTGAGCAGCTCAAGGGCGCGATCAACGCCGTCTTCAAGTCCTGGAACAACGATCGCGCGATCCGCTATCGCCAGATCAACGGCATCCCTGGCGAATGGGGTACCGCTGTAAACGTTCAGGCGATGGTCTTCGGTAACATGGGCGCAAACTCCGGTACTGGTGTAGCCTTTACCCGTGACCCATCTACTGGTGAGAATGTCTTCTACGGCGAGTATCTGATGGATGCTCAGGGTGAAGACGTAGTAGCCGGTATCCGCACACCTCATCCTATTTCCAAGTTGAAGGAAGAAATGCCTGAGGTTTATGCAGAACTCGAGGCTATCTACAAGAAGCTTGAAAACCACTACCGGGATATGCAGGACATCGAGTTCACCATTCAAGAAGGTAAACTCTACATGCTCCAGACCCGGACCGGAAAACGGACCGCTACCGCTGCTGTCCGCATTGCTGTAGAAATGGTACATGAAGGCCTGATCGACAAGAAGGAAGCTGTACTGCGGGTTGACCCTGCACAGATCGACCAGCTTCTCCACCCAATGATCGATCCTAAGGCTAAGTACACAGCACTGGCTAAAGGTCTGCCAGCATCTCCTGGCGCTGCTGTTGGCCGCTTAGTATTTACTGCTCACGAAGCGGAAGAATGGGCTAACCGCGGTGAAAAGGTAATCCTGGCTCGGACCGAAACCTCCCCTGAAGATATCGGCGGTATGGACGTAGCTGAAGGTATCCTCACCGCTCGTGGCGGTATGACCTCTCACGCAGCCGTAGTTGCTAGAGGTATGGGTAAGTGCTGCGTTGCCGGTGTAGGCGCTGCCAAGATTGATGAGGTTGCTAAGACCCTTACCGTTGGCGATACAGTATTAAGAGAAGGCGACTGGGTCACCCTCAACGGTACAACTGGTGAGTTAATCGTTGGTAAGCTCGACCTGGTCGATGCCGAAGTGTCCGGATACTTCGGAGAACTCATGGCATGGGCCGACGAGTTTAGAGCTCTAGGTATCCGCACCAACGCTGATACTCCACACGATGCTGAAGTTGCGAAGAACTTCGGTGCCGAGGGTATTGGCCTATGCCGTACCGAGCACATGTTCTTTGAAGGCGATCGCATCAAGGCTGTCCGTCAGATGATTCTGGCTAAGGATAAGGCTGGCCGCGAGGTTGCTCTCGCTAAGCTGCTTCCTTACCAGAAAGGTGACTTCAAGGCCATCTTCGAGGTCATGGACGGTATGCCTGTGACTATTCGTCTGCTCGACCCACCTCTGCATGAGTTCCTGCCGCATGAAGATGCTCAGATCAAGGAACTGGCTGCAGAAATGGGCGTCAGCTTCGAAGAACTCAAGCAGACCATCAATGCTCTCAGCGAGCTCAATCCGATGCTCGGTCATCGCGGCTGCCGCTTAGGCGTAACCTATCCAGAGATCTATGCAATGCAGGCTCGGGCTATCTTTGAGGCTGCTGCAGAGCTCACAAAGGAAGGCAAAGAAGTCCTTCCTGAGGTCATGATTCCTCTCGTAGGTACCGACCGTGAGCTTAAACTGATGAAAGATGTCTGTGTGAAGGTCGCTGAAGAAGTCATGAAGGAAACGGGCGTTGAGTTCAAGTACCATATCGGTACCATGATCGAGATTCCAAGGGCATGTGTAGTGGCAGATGCCATCGCCAAGGACGCTGAGTTCTTCTCCTTCGGAACCAACGACCTGACTCAGATGACCTTTGGTTACAGCCGTGACGATGCTGGCAAGTTCCTCCAGGATTACCTCGACAACGAAATCCTGGCTAAGGATCCATTCCAGACTCTGGATCAGACCGGCGTAGGCGCTCTAGTACAGATGGGTGTGGAACGAGGCCGTTCAACCAGACCTGATCTGAAGATCGGAATCTGTGGAGAACATGGCGGCGATCCTGCATCTATCGACTTCTGCCATCGTGTAGGCCTGAACTACGTCAGCTGCTCGCCATTCCGGGTACCTGTAGCTCGCTTGGTTGCTGCTCAAGCCAACATCCGCAACCCCAGGTAAGGCGGAGCACCAGAACCTTCGTTCGAAAAGCGGGCGGCATTTAGAAGGAAATAGCCGCCCGATGGGGAACCCATACTAACACAGTGTGGGTTCCTTTTGGTTTGTTTAGCGGATGGGGGGATTAGGTTGTATCTGTGGGAACGCACTTTGCAGTGGGAAAAAGACTATCTGTCTCCTTATGCCCAGCTAACGGCAGAGACAAGGGGGAGGCTCTATCCTGAATCAGAATGTGAGATCCGCACTCCATACCAGCGTGATCGGGATCGCATTCTGCACTCCAAGGCGTTTCGCCGGCTGCGTTCGAAGACACAGGTTTTTATCTATCCCTTTGGCGATCATTATCGCACAAGACTGACACATGTGCTTGAGGTAGCGCAGATCAGCCGCACTATCGCTAGGGCGCTGGACCTCAATGAAGACTTAACTGAAGCTATTGCATTAGGGCATGACCTAGGGCATACTCCTTTTGGCCACGCTGGCGAGGCTGCACTGGCTCAGCTAGTAGGACATTTTCGCCATAACGAACAGAGCCTGAGAGTTGTGGACGTCTTAGAAAAGCACTCGCCGGATTATCCGGGGCTCAACCTAACGTTTGAAGTTCGGGACGGTATTCTAAACCATACCGGCCCCCAGATGCCTGCTGCTTTGGAGGGGCAGGTAGTTAAGTTGGGCGACCGGATCGCTTATCTTAACCATGACGTGGAAGACGCAGTACGGGCTGGGATCCTGACTGAAGCAGACCTGCCGAGCTGTGTTCCTAAGGTGTTGGGGAGTACGAGAGCTGAACGCATAGATACGATGGTCAAATCAGTGATTGCTGCCAGCCGAGGAAAGCCTCAGGTTGTGATGACTGATGAGGTAGCCAGAGTCACAGATGAGCTGCGAGAGTTTCTCTTTGCGAATGTGTATATTGGATCAGAAGCGAAGCGCGAAGAAGAAAAGGTATACGGTGTGATCGCACAGCTCTTTAACTACTACGTGGACCATAAACACATACTGGAAGAACGGGTAGGTCATGCGATTAACGAATCGGAGCTGGTGCGGACGGCCTGCGATTATATAGCAGGCATGAGTGACAGCTACGCGATTGCAGAGTTTGAACGACTGTTTTTGCCGGCAAGTTGGAACGGCTAGAAGGGTGGGATTCCAATAGCACATTTTTCTGACGACTGGATTGAGCAGGTCAAGACTAGCGTAGATATAGTGAGTGTTATTGGAAAACACGTCGCGTTAAAGCAGACTGGACGCAACTTCATGGGCCTGTGTCCTTTCCACAGTGAAAAGACGCCCTCTTTCTCGGTAAATCCGGAAAAACGCTTCTTTTACTGTTTTGGCTGTGGAACAGGTGGGAATGTCATCAATTTTGTGATGAAGATTGAGAACCTGTCGTTTACGGAAGCCGTGATTAAGCTAGCGCAGGAAGCTGGAATTCCGGTGCCTGAGGTGTCTCCAGAGAGGCAGCGTATTCAGGAAAAACGTCAGCGCCTCATGGAACTTAACCAGCTTGCGGCCCGTTTTTACTACCGCAACTTGCGTTCCTCTTTCGGCAGTCAGGCCCGGAAGTACTTAACCGGCAGAGGAATAGATGAGCAGCTTGCTAGGACTTTTTTCATTGGATATGCTCCTCCTGGCTGGGACAACTTGGTCAACTTCTTCGAATCTCAAGACATTGATCTGACGGAGGCCGCTGAAGCTGGACTGGTTTCTCCGGGGAGGCGGGGCTATGTTGATCGTTTTCGAGACCGCATTATTTTCCCAATTTGTGATCATCTAGGCAGGTTCATTGGGTTCGGAGGGCGAATAATAGGAGACGGTCATCCTAAATACTTAAATACTGCTGAAACTCCCGTCTTTCAAAAGGGCCGCATCTTCTACGGCCTCAATTGGTCTAAAGACGCAATTAAGAATGCAGATCAGGCTGTTGTGGTAGAAGGCTACACCGACTTGATCTCCCTATATGCTAAAGGGGTTCAGAATGTCGTTGCATCGCTAGGAACGGCCTTTACTGCAGAACATGCCCGTCTTTTGGAACGCTATACCAAAAACATCGTCATTGCCTTCGACTCGGATGCTGCCGGCGAGCGGGCAGTGCAGCGTGGGATGAAGCTTCTGCGAAGCGCTGGGATGAAAGTTTGGGTGGCAAGACTGCCAGAAGGTGAGGACCCAGATGGCTTTGCTCGACGCCACAGTGCTGCCGATGTCCAGGTATGGCTGGGACAGGCTCTACCGTTGGTGGAGTACCTGATTACCGAAGCGCTTAACCGCCACAATATCCACACTAGAGAAGGAAAGTTTGCCGCATCCCACGAAATAATTGATGTTCTAGCGGAGCTTGAGAATGCTGTAGAGCGGGATGAGTATATACGTTATGCTGCAAACAAGTTGCAGATCAACGAGGCAGCTCTGCGGGTAGATGTAGGGAAGAGGCAGACAGAAGAGGGCGGCTTCAGGCCGAAACCACATATCATGCCCAAAAACAGGCATACTATAAGACGTGTGCAGATTCCTGAAGTATCTCACGAAGAGTTGGTGGAAAGAGATATTCTGCGCTGGGTACTGCATCAACCTGAGCTTCTCGATGATTTTAAAGCTAAAGGCTTTTCCGCCGATGACTTTAGTGCAGCCCAGTATCAGCATCTTTTTAATCTGCTAGCCCAAGGAGAGTGGGATGAAGAGGGAGCTGCCGTGGCTGGTGAGCTTCTAGCTCTTGACCAGCCGAATGGTAAGTGGACTGAGTATATTAATCAATTCCAGGAGATTGCTTGGAAGCGAACGTTGACCGAAATAGAGGAAAAGCTTTCATCCTTGGAGAATGAAAGAAAAGGTTTTGATATTCATATGGA
>ERZ773359.1523-NODE-1523-length-31772-cov-111.895356_pt1 | contig 31772 bp, 18 predicted proteins | sample MGYA00374955_ERZ773359 | MGnify/ENA primary metagenome ERZ773359 (study PRJEB29098, sample SAMN04486028) | biogas fermenter metagenome | study: EMG produced TPA metagenomics assembly of the Biogas fermentation microbial communities from Germany - Plant 4 DNA1...
ATTCTCCGTTTTTATTGGCCAATTTTTCTCCCTTTTATTTTACCGTTCACAATCTCTTCTTCAGTATATATTAAATGAGGGTTTGTTGCTTCTAGACATACTAACGACACTGGCTAATGTAACCCTTCGGGAATTACATCGAAAAGCTGCATCGCAACCCTCTTGGCAGATATTATCTGAATTGTTTTTTTCACTTCTAGTTTATCATATTACCGCTTTGTTAACATCATATATTTATGTTAACATTGGTAACTACAATGTTAACATGGTTTAATTTTGCGTTAATGCCTATATTGCAGCGTTAACATTGAATTATTGTTGTTAACATTAGCTATATGTGGTATTCTTAATTTGCGAAAATGAATTTAGGGGGACATGCTCATTTATGTCTGACGCAAGCTGGGGAGTGCGAATAAGTCGCGAAACCAAAGAATATGTGCAGCAGCTAATTGCCGAATCAGGATTATCTTCAAGGGAGTTCTTTGAGCAACTTCTTGCAGTCTGGGTAGCTAACAGAGCAGATACGTCATTTTCTATTCAAAGTGAAGAACTCAATCAGTTCGAACAATTAATCGGACAAATAACGGGCATGTTTAAACATGTCCTGTCGAGGGAACGCAGTGAAATCGAACGGTTGAACAACGAACTGAATGCCCTCCAAGAGGCTTTAAACAAATCTCGTTCTGAAATCGAAACACTTACTCTCGAAAAGGAAAATGCTGTTTCAAAATTGAAGAGCCAGATTGAGGTCCTCAACGAAATGTTGGTTAGGTACCAGGGATACGAGTCTGCCAATCGTGAATTGGAGAAAGCTGTAATGGATTTAACGGCCAAACTCGAAAAAACTTCTTCAGAGTGCGACCGATTAAAGGCGCAGATGGCCAGTATGCGGGACAGACATCAGCGGGAAATCGAGCAACTGAAAAAAGAAGCATCCAGGGAGCTTGCAATATCTGAAGAAAGACACAATCGGCTAAAAGAGAAAGAAATCCTTAAAATTAGACTGGATTATGAAGCCAAGTTGGAAGCCATAAATAAGGAATACGCGGCCATTATTCGCGGTCAATCTCGAAAGAATCTCCACGCTACATAGAAATTTATGCGGCGGAAACCCCGGAATTCATACCGGGGGGGCAGTTGCCCCGGCGTATTCAAACGGCAGGAAAAAACTTGTGCGCATGTTGATTGCATACAACTTGTCATGTATGCATGCAATAGTGTAAAATAAAGTAAAGGGCCAACCTGTTGCCGCAGGTTGGTCCAGGTGAACGGTGTAGCGTTACTTGTTTGAATAATCTCGAAAGAATAACTGGGTTTCCCGGTTATTCTTTCTTTTTACGGCTCATTAACGAGATGATTCCGAGAATCACTATTGGAGCGATAGTTAGGTATAGATCCCCGAATTGTATTTCCGCTGTAAAGCTCCCTGGGTTATCCCAGGGAGCTTTACTATACATTCAAAGCCATTTGCTGTTGTTTTCTGAAGGGTTTCATCTCTTAACTCTGGCTACCCCTGGATGCTGCTTCAGATAGGCAAGATAGATATACCTGAGACAGTGAATAGAAAATGCTTCTTTGTCCTCCGGTTAAAGCTCAGCCTTCGAGAAATTAAAAAGCCAAACTATTATGCCAGTCCCTGATGAAAAACTTCCCTAATTAGTTAAACTCGAGTTACCCGAGTTATGAGCTGTTACTGCTAACCCATACTGTCCAGCAATAGACGGCGTTAATCGACCAAAAGGTGACGGATATAGTGTCCAACAAACGTTGCCCCTTAGGGGCCAGGGAGAACTAAACCAGCTCTCCCTGGATGACCAACTTGACCATGTGATCGTCAATAATTCTCCGCTTGTTCTGCGCACCATATGTCAATGGCCAATTAGAAACCAGCATTTGGGGGTGCGGACAAAATCTTGGACAACTTAGGCCGTCAATCTAGGCTCTGGCGGTATTCCACTGGACTCATCGCACCTAACGATAACTTGATCCTTTCCTCGTTATACCAGACAAGGTATTCATCAAGGATATCAATAAACTCCTTTATGCTGACCCCATTCCAAGAACGGTTATAGAACATCTCGTTCTTAACCAGACCGAAAAACCCCTCACAGGCTGCGTTATCCTGGGGGCAGCCCTTTCGGGACATTGATTGCTTAAGACCCGCTTTAGCTACCCGCGATACCCACCCTAGCCACCGGTAATGGCCGCCGCGGTCCGAATGAATCAGTGGGTGTTCCCCGTCTTTAAGAGTCTTCGTTGCACGGTCAAGCATGCTGTTGACTAGTTCGGCATTAGGACTCGTTCCTATTGACCAACTAACCACTAAGCCATCAAAACAATCCACTATTGGAGAAAGATACAACTTTCCCGCTGGAATTGAGAACTCTGCTATATCGGTAAGCCATTTTATGTTTGGCTTATCCGCGTGAAAATCACGCTCAAGAAGGTTATCCGCAGCAGGTGCAACTTCGCCCAGGTACGCATTGTACTTGCGTTTCCTTTTCATAACAACTAATAGGTCACATTCCAACATTATGCGCCGAACAACCTTTTCGGAAACACGTGTCCCTTCCCGCGCTAACAGGGCATGAATTCGGCGATATCCATATCGTCCCTTGTTTTTATGAAATAGCTCAATAACGCGGTGCCGCAGCTTTTCGTACTTGTCTGGCAATGATGCAATTTTACGATGATAGAAGTAGCTGCTACGTGCTAGTTTGAGGTAGACCAGCAATTCCTTCAAAGGGTGCTCACTTCTCAGGGCGTCGACCAGAATGGTTTTCTCTTTGTTTGTCAGATTTTCCGGATCGACGCCCGGGTCTTTTTTTAAGATTTCCGCCGTCCCTTCTAGAACGGCCTTCTCAAGCTGAAGACTCTTTATCTGACGTTTCAGTGTTTCTATTTCAGATAAAAGGGCTTCCTTGTCATCAGGTAGCGGCTTGTCTGTTTTGATAGGCATTATTGTATTTCCACCCCCAGGAAACAGATCATTTTTCCAATTATACAATGTTTCCCGGGTGACGCCGTACTTTTTCGCTACATCTTTCGCGGTGCAAGTTCGGGTGCATAGCGCAAATACTGCTTCTTTTTTCTGCTCCGAGGTAAAGCTTATACCGCCGACACGCCTTTTACGCCGCTCCGGCAACAACTCATCGCACCATGATCTAAGTGTTTCCCGTGAAGGGTATCCCAGTGCTCTAATTGTCCGTAAAATATTGCAGCCGTGTTCAAGGTAGTACTCTACCGCAGCCTTCTTCTGCTCAGGTGAATATTTAGGACGTCTTGAATACTGGTTCCAAAACATCCCGGTCTCTAAATATGTCTTGTACCATCTGGTTAACGTTTTTCGATCCGGATAACCAAGCTCGCGAATTACATCTGCTGCGCATTTGTCATACTTGATGTACAGCTTAATTGCCTTTTCACGTTTTTCTTTTGAATACATGCGGATTCCTCCTGTCTACTTTAGAGTCCAAGATTTTGTCCGCATGTCCTTTTTGGCCACTAGAAAATCGTCATTTTCGGTCACCAAAAGTCGTCAACTAAATTCTTCCAAGTACTTCTATCACCCCTTTACCTCAGTTGGCTTGGGTGGCACTAAACGGTTGCGCACCCGGTAGCTGTCACCACGAAGCGTAATCACGTGAGCGTGGTGGAGCAGCCGATCGAGTAGTGCTGCAGCTGTGCCGGGGCCGGCAAACAAAGTGCCCCATTCGCTGAAATCCAGGTTACTCGTGACAATCAGCGCTACGTTTTCATAAGCCTTGCTCACAAGCTGGAACAAGTGATCCGAAGCTGTCTTGTCCAGGGTTAAGTAACCCACCTCATCCAGGATGATTAACTGGTTGCGCAGAAGACTACGCATATATTGCGGGAGGCTGCCATCGGCTAGAGAAGCGTACATTCTGGCGGCCAACTCGTCCATGGTCGTAAACAGGGTTCTGTACCCGGCGTTAACCGCCTCAATACCCAGAGCGATGGCCAGATGGCTTTTCCCTACTCCCGGAGGACCCAGTAGGACCAGATTTTCCCGGTTTTCAATAAACTCCAGGGTAGCCAGATCCCGTATTGTTTGTCGGCTCACTGAAGTTTGGAACGAGAAATCAAAGTCATCCAATGTCCGCCAGGCCGGGAAGCGGGCGGCCTTCAGACGCCGTTGCCTTTGGGTGGCTTCCCGCCCGGCGATCTCCTTTTGTACCAGATAAGCCAGGAAGTCCAGATACGAGGGTTCTTCCGCAAGGGCTACCTCGTTGATGGCATCCAAGCTGTCCCGCACATGCCGTAGTTTTAAACGCTTTAGGTTTTGTTCCAGGGTTTTGCGATCGGCGGTGCCGATGGTTCGGATCATCATGTCACCCCCAACGCTCCGTAGTAGCTTAGGTCGCGCTTCTCAACACCCATATTCAGTTCTGTAGGAAGGGGCTCGGTTGTGACATCGACAATATCGGGCAGGCTATCTGGTGCTGCCTCATAGCGTATTAGAATGCCCTTTAGGGTGCCATATCCGAAAGCCCCATACTCCAGTGCCCTTTGCATGGCCCAGCTTACAGCAGCAGGGGAGTGGGTCTCGGCCAAGGCGATGATCTTTTCCATCTGGTTTCGTAAGCCCCCTACCCGGCTTCGGCTTAGACCCTGAAGATAGGCTGCAGCCTCCGGAGCCAGACCTTCAAACTTGGCCTGCAAGGGGTTAGCAGCGGTTCTGCGCTGCCGGGCTTGTTCGTGTGCCGGGTAGTGTTCGTCTCGGATGATACGCTTGCCACGGCCGTGCTCGAGCCAGATGGTGTCTACTACCTCCTGACCGTCCAACAGTTCCAGATGGCTTTCATAGCGCCGGAAGCGCACCCGCTTACGCGCCCAGCGGGACGGCACGGAGTACTGATTGCCTTCCACCGAAATCAAGCTGGTGCGTGTAGCCTGGCGGTCTTCCAACACGAAAGGTTGCGCGGATACGGACAGGGGGCGCAGGTAATTCCGCTCATCATTTAACCGCTGCCAGGGGATGGCACCGGTGGTGCCATGTACTCGGGTATTAGCCTTGTGGTCGCACCAGTTAATTGCCTGGCGGTTCAGATCCGCGAGATCATTAAATTTGCGGCCGTAAAAGAAGCTCCGGCGCACGTACTTAACTACCGATTCCACCTTGCCCTTGGACTCCGCGTCGTAGGTCCAGCAGGCCTTCGGTGTAAAGCCACAGGCCAAGGCAAAGTGCAAAAGATTTTCGTTGAACCGTACGATCTTGCCCACTCGTTCGGAAACCACAACCTTGGCGTTGTCAAACACGATCTCCCGGGGAACGCCGCCGACGTACTTTAAGGCCCGCTGTAAACACGAAAGAAAAGTAGCTGTGTCGCCACGGATGATAAACTCAACGTAGCTCACCCGCGACCAGCACAGGGTGAACACAAACGCGTATAGCTTGTAGGTGGCTCCCTCTACTACGATGGTTCCGAAATGGCCCCAGTCAACCTGGGCCTGCTCCCCGGGCAGGGTTTCAAAAGGCTTGTACTCACGTTGTTTGTGGGGGCGGATGGCTGCGACATGGCGGCGCACGGTCCGCTCGGAACCCTCAAAACCCATTTCCTTGATTTCGTCATACAATTGATGCGCGGAAAGTTCGGGATACTCATTGAGCCGGCGTGTGATATACTCTTCGTAAGGGTCAATCAGTTTCGGTCGTGGGCCGTAGCTACCTGTTTCTAATTGCACACAGTTCCAGTACTTACGAACCGTATCCCGACTGATTCCCAACCTTTTGGCTACTGCATTTTTTGATAGGCCCTGTTGCTTTAATCGTAAAATGTCCACAATCGTCGCCACCTCCGTCAATTTTGGGCTCACTCCCTCGCTCTGGTTTGTTGTGCTTCCATCAGAGCGTCAATTAGGGGGTGAGCCTTGTCTTACCTTCTCTGTCAGTTGAAGGTTGACGACTTTTCGTGGCCTTTTATGCCGATTTTATACTGGCCATTGATTTGATAAGAAAAAATAATGGAAAGTATGCTTCGACTGCAAATAGTATACAATAATGTAAAGCATGATTTACATTATATATTGGAAGAGACTCATGAAGAAAATTAGACTGTTTTTTTTCTGATGCTCTTAATTAATCTACTTGCAGGATGCGGATTACTTTCGTATTTTAACAGTGAGGAGATTTTGAGTGAGCAAGGAACGCAGAATGTTGAGGTGCAGTCTGCGCAAGATCCAGATCATCAAGCATCATCAAGTTCAGGCGAAACGTCGTCAGATAAAACCGAGTCCAAAAACGAGCCAGAAGGTATATTCAAAACTGATACAGGGGTCTATCAGGGGCAGATAGATAGCAACTTCATCGAAATAGCCATTTCAGGTGTCCCAAAAGAAAAAGCAATTAAGGTATTTATGTTGTCTGATGATATCAAGAAAGAATTCGACGGTATGGAACTTAGTATCGGCGAAGTTATTAAGTTTCAGTACTTTAACAATGAAAGCGAGCAGAACGTGATTGTGAAAATCGAAAAAATGAAATAGGTTGGAGGTGAGAATATGTCTAATAAAAAGTCCGTAAAAACGCTATTACCCGCGTTAGGCATTGTATTCGGTTCCGGAGTTGGAGCGCTGGCTTCGATATTGTACAGCTTCCATATCGCGGCCGGTATGATCGGGGGCGCGGTTGCGGGTTTGCTGATCGGCCTTATTGCGTCAATGCTGTTCGGTAAGGGAAGCGGCTCAAAGGGCGGAGAATGAGTATAAAAAAGAAATGGATCAAGCATATAGGGATTTTTCTTTGCGTTTTTGCTATATGTGCTATTGCATTATATGGAGCATGGCGGATATGGTTTGATCCTTATCGGGGGACGGTAAGCACCTTTGAGAAATCCGAAGAGCTTGATACCGTCCTTACCGGGATGCAAGCTGCGGAGGATTTAAAGTTTATTGTCAATCGCCTGCGGGAGCGCCATCCGGCTTGTATATCCGACCTGCCTTCAGCAGTTCAGAAGGCATATGAGCGGGAGTATGCAGAGCTTTCCGAATCGACAGAGGTTACGGTCCTGTCACTGTGGCAAAGTGCATCTCGGGTTCTTGCACGCCTTGAAGATGCCCATACCATGGTACGGGCGTACTATGAGGATACAAAGTTTCTACCGTTATTATTTTCATGGGAAGGGCAACGCTTGGTTTGTTCAGGCGGCGAATATGACGGATATACTGTTAATAAGATAGGTGGTGTTTCGGTTACCCAGCTTTATGAACGATTCCAGGAGAAGTTTTCCTATGAGCTTGACGCCTGGGCTCGCCATGCCTTTGCCTCACGCATCAATCGCAGCGATTATCTGGCTTTTGTAGGCATAAATACTGGGCGGGAGATTGAAATTTCGCTGGAGCGGCAAAATGACGGAAGCTCCATCAATAAAGCCTTTGCGCTGCAGGAGAATGCGATAGCTATGCCGATAGGAACGGAGCCCTTCTACGACTATTCGGTAGATGGGGCGTCCGGTGTAGGAATTTTCATACTTCGTCAATGCATCTATGACAAGACATACAAGACTGCACTGAAAGATTTCTTTACATCTGTGCGTGATGAGGGAGTCCACAGTGTTATCGTGGACTTGCGAGGCAATCCCGGCGGAAATTCACTGGTCGCTAACGAGTTTCTTCGTTACCTTCCAGTGGAGAACTATGAGGTTGGAAGCTCCACAGTGCGTTTTGGTCCGGTTATATGGAAAAACCAGCCTGGGCGACAGAAAAATCAGCAAGCGGAGTATGTGTTTTCGGGAGATGTATATGTGCTGACTAGTACAGACAGCTTTAGCGCAGCTATGGACTTTGCGACACTGCTTTCAGATAACGGGCTGTGTATGGTGGTTGGAGAGATTCCTGGAAATATGCCCTCTTCCTACGGAGATATCCTGTATTTTCAGACGCCGAATGCACTGCTTGCCTTCACTGTGTCCTATAAGTATTTTATACGACCAGATGCATCTAAGTCCAATTTGCCACTTCTTCCTGATATACAGGTTCCCGCTCATGACGCTATGGAGGAAACATTGTGGCTGTCACCCTGAAGGGTTCATGGCCTTCGTATTCAATGGTGATTTCCTCCTTTGTCAGGTTTCAGCATGAGTCTATCCCATGTCCATTACGGACAGAATGCAAAACGGGTATGTGGCCAAAGATTTAGATTTGCTATCGGTCGGACAATTCTCGCCAGCCATCCCGGGGCATCTCCAACATGATGCCATATTCTCTGGAGCTTGGACTTCGGAAGTAGGGATGCATCGTTCACAGATTCATTGCCATATCTGATCTTGATTGATTCCAGGCAGCCTTGAAAGTAATCAGCCAGGTTGTTAAACCAGTGTCGCCAACGGCTTAGGGTTGCTTCATCAGCTGGTATGCTTAATTCAGACTCTCCGGTTACCACTGCTTCGATACTCTCACTAACGTGGCGCTTGTATGGAACAAGTATGTCGGGGAGCTCGTGATGTATACGTCTGCACTCTATACATCGCAATCTGCGGATGACAAGGCACATTTTTTGTCCCTATCATTAATGCAGGTTCGCTTCCTGCTGCCGATCACTTTTAGACTTCCATTACAGCATGGGCAATAATTCTGCTCCTCGCTCCTAACAAAAAACACCCTTTTCGGGGTTTTCTATTAGCTCATAATTTAATACAATGACCATGCTTTGAGTGGGACGTCCTTGGTGCTTCTGTTTGCTCCAGCAGCACATTAACAGGGACGTCTTTTCCTTTCTTAATCTTTGGCCATTATATCCAGCAACTCCCGGCCAGGCAATTCCATCAGCTTTCAGTCAGTTTAGAGTGGCAGTAACACTATAACTTGTACGAGACTTATAGTGAAGCAATTACCTCTATAGAGGCTTACATAGATTTCTATAACAACAACCGTATCCATTCAGCTCTGGGATATTTGACTCCGGCTGAATATTACCAGCAAAGTATTCTACAGAATGTTGCCTAACTGTGTTGACAAAATGGGGGGCAGTACAGATTCGACAGCAAAAGGTCTCATATGAGGTTTTATCGCCACGCAATTGTCAGTTGCTTGTTTTAATCTAAAAATATGTTGTGGTACTCATGTTTGTTGTCAGATACGCAAAAGACTTAACAATCGGGCTTTGTTCTGATTGTATTTTGGTACCCCGCAGGAGGAAAATGTTGCAGTTTGTGGAAATATTGAACTAATAAATTAATCTAATACTGTAATCCGGACACTAATCAGGTAACAAGGTTTATCTTAATTACATCCTCGTTTGACTTCCGATTAAGAGTTAGAATAAGGGATAACATAAGCAGTTCTTGCATGAACACAATGGGAAGGATTGAGATTAAGGTGCAACAGCTATATTCCAGTGTCGATGAATACATAAATCAAGGTTCGATGGGAAGGCACGAGACCTTTACTCCCCGGTATGGTTGGCTGAAAAAGGGCTTTGATGCGGTACTTAAAGACCCCAATATCTTTAAAGCTGTGGATGCTATTGAACGCCTGGGAGTAGGCAAAAACATGGTTAGTTCTATCCGTTTTTGGTGTCAGGCTTTCAAACTGATTCGACCCAATCGTGAAGGCGGCTATGAGCCTACGAAACTTGGAGAAAAACTGCTAGGTGAATCTGGATGGGACAGATACTTGGAAGATGAAGCCTCCTTGTGGTTATTGCATTGGCAGCTCTTCCTGCCAAGCCTGGAAGGGGTCAGCTGGTCTCTGGCCTTTAACAAGTGTAACCTGTTAAGTTTTAATATTAAGGAACTAGCCCGAGTCATAAAGAATCATGCCCAAAAGTATCATCGGTTTGCCACGGTTTCAGAAAAATCATTTGAACGGGATGCATCTTGCATCATTCGGATGTATTACGGCTCCTCTGATAAAGATTCAGAGATTGACTGTCCGTTTACCCAACTTGGCCTCATCCGAAAAGCAGATGAAAAGAACTATGTTAGTTTTAACACAGCCGACAAAGCAACGATCCCACCGTTGATCTTTGCGGCGGTTTGCTTTTCGTATTTGGCTAATTATGTTTCTTCTGGGCAGAAAACCATTTTGTTGAGCCGCCTCACCTACGATTTCAATTCACCAGGAGCTGTTTTTAAACTACCGGAAAGCACAGTGGGCAATTACTTGAGCCGAGCCCTGGATGAACTCAACATCGATGGGGTCACTATTACCGATTCCTTGGGTAGTCAGTTGCATTTCACTGGTGTGGCCGAGGACCTGTACTGGCTGGCGTTAAAAAAATACTATGAGGAGCAATAAAATGGCCAAATTATCAGAGATTATATACCCAGATATGAAAATTACCAGGTCGATCAATATTGAACGAGATCGTGGGAATATCTCTCAACTCAAGGAATATCATCTTACCGTTAAGACGTTGGAAATACTGGAACGGTTTGCTGATGCTCTAGAGGGGGAAAGGGTGACTGCTTGGTCGTTGACGGGCCCTTATGGAATGGGCAAGTCGGCATTTGCTAATTATTTTCTAAGCTTAACAGGTGAAGATCAACGGGCAGCCGAAAAAGCAACCGAAAAACTCAGAAAATCTGATCCTGAACTGTATCAGCGGATACTGTCAGGCATGGATCGTATGAATGCCGCCAATGGATTTTTCCAGGTAGCGGTCACCGCTGCCTATGAGCCAGTTAATGTCACATTGGCGCGCGGGTTGAGGGATGCGATTTCAAATTCGAGTTTGAAGAATAAAAAAGTGCTTTTACGGTCACTGGGGAGTCATCAGAACATCGAATCCCAGGAAATACTCGATGCGTTTAAGTCAATACAAGACCTGGTTGCCAAGCCGGTAATAGTGGTGATAGATGAATTCGGCAAGAACTTGGATTATATGGCGCACCACAATATACGGGGCGACCTATTCATTGTTCAGCAACTCGCCGAAATGAACTCATTTTACATATGGGTCTGTCTCCACCAGGCCTTCGATGATTATGCATCCGGGTTGTCCGCGGTTCAGAGACGTGAATGGAGTAAGGTTCATGGCCGGTTTGAGGATATTTCATTTATTGAGTCTCCGACTCAAATGATTAATCTTATTAAGAAATCCCTCAAAAACCGGATGAAAGCCGATCAAAAACAGCTTTTACATAAATGGGCCGATAAGGCGTTCCAGTTCGCCATCCAAAGGCAGGTTGATATTACTAAACTTGGTCTGAACCGTGAGACTATTGCCTCCATATATCCACTACACCCGATATCCGCCCTGGCTCTCATTGAGTTATGCAAGCAGTATGCCCAAAACGACCGTACTCTTCTTTCGTTTTTATGTAGTGGTGACGTTTATGGATTACCGGCGTACTTGGAACGTACCAATATAGAAAAGGATAACAAGTTGCCGTCCATGAGTCTTGAGGTTCTGTACGATTACTTCCTCAATTTAACCACTGCCACTTACATAAGCCGGGCTGAATCACAGCGTTGGACTGAGATTCACAACAAAATACAAGACACCTTCTCCCTTTCATTAAGTGATCAAATATTGTTAAAGAATATAGGCGTGCTTAACCTTCTGTCTAATAAGATAGGCTTTAAAGCTGATGTCGATACTTTAGCAGCGGTAATGGGGTTATCTTCTGAAAGTGATAGAAACAAGCTTAAGGCATTATTAGACAATCACGTGAAGCAGCATACGCTTTTGTACCGGGAGTATTCTGGAGAGTACCTGCTGTGGGAGGGTTCCGATTTTGATATAAATGGTTCTATCGAAACAGCAAAATCCCGAATAGCTTTAAATGCCCTGGATTCTATTTTACAGGAATACCTGCCCCTTACACCGGTTATTGCTTCTCGGCATGCTTACGAGACAGGGACTGTCCGCCGTTTTGAAAGACGCTGGCTTGATGCGGAGTCATTGGACACGGCCCTGAGACCTACCAAAGGATTCGATGGGCTCCTAGTCTATTGTTTCGGCAGCTTGCCAAAGCCTGCATTTGTCCCTAGTGAATGTGCGGATAAACGACCGCTGGTTGTAGCATATGTTCCGGCTCGGGCTACTCTTAACGAGCTGGCACTGGAGGCGGCAGCAACACGCTCCGTATTGGAGGATGCTCCAGAGGTAAAACGTGACAGTGTCGCGCGCAAAGAATTAGCGTTTCGGGTGCAGATTGCTGAGCAACGTTTTTATGAGTATGTTACGGCATTATTCCAGGCTGAAAATGAGGAACTCCGCTGGTATGTAAATGGAAAACCAAATCCTAATGTTAAGCCTGGGACGATATCAACCATATTGTCCGATTTGTGTGATGTTTGTTATAACCAATCACCGAAGATCGGCAATGAAATGATCAGTTATGAAAGGCTTTCATCGGCAGCTGCCAAGGCCCGCCGTGAACTGGTGGAAGCGATGGTCAGTAATGCCAGTCAGGAGAACCTGGGTTTAAAAGGATTTGGCCCGGAAGTAGCCATGTATCGGTCCCTATTACTGGCTCCCGGGCTACACCGACAGGATCCAGAAACCGGCCTCTGGAATTTTGTTCTAGAAGGTAATGATACATCGCTACAGGGATTATGGGATTATCTTGACACCACCATAACTAAGGCTGGCGAACAAGGGATCCGGGTATCGGAAGTTTTAGCCGAGCTCCAAGAGCCCCCGTTTGGTATGCGTCAGGGGCCGGCTCCGATTTATGTGTGTTTATATCTATTGGTACGTGCTGAAGAGGTTGCAGTTTTCAAAGAGGATACTTATCGACCCTATTTGAATGCGGCGGATATATCACTGCTGGTTAAGCGCCCTGATTTATATGTTCTCAAGAGATTTGTTTCCAATCATATCGAACGGCAAGTATTTGATGCCTATCAAGGAGTCATAAAACTTGCCCGGATTCAAAATCCACCAGGATTACGAAATGCAACAATGCTGGGAGTAGCCGGTCCGTTGATAAAATTTGTTAGCCAACTCCCATCCTACTCGCAAAAGACACGGCAGATTACGCCAGCAGCCCAAAGGGTTCGCTCTGTGATCCTGAGTTCTACTGATCCTATCAAATTGCTGTTTGAAGATATACCTCTCTCGTTAGACATCAACATCAGTGACAATACCGACCCATCCGTGTGGATTGATGAACTAACTCTAAGGCTTCAGTCCGTATTGCAGGAATTAGCAGACGCATATCCTGCCTTAAATAGTCGGGTGCAGCAGATAATGATGAAAGTGTTTGGTCACGACAATCTTTCCGAACTATATGAAGAACAGCGTATGCGGGCAGCTAATCTTCTTGAAATCTGTGATGATTCAGAACTGCTTTCAGTAATGCAGGCCTTTGCACGTGAGCATAACGACCCTGCTGATTGGGTCAGGGGAATTGCAGGAGCTATAACCAGAAAGCACATTGATTCCTGGAGGGATAACGACTTCGATCCCTTTGCGGCGCGCTTAAGAGATTATGCGGAAAGGATTAACCAACTGGAGATATTAGCTTCAATCAATGGAATAATGCCGAGAGAGCAAGTCCGCCTGTTGACTCTGCTGACTCCAAATGGTCAGATGCGGAGAGCAGCTATAACTCTCAACGGTAATGACCTTGATGTGAAAACTTACGTAGAGAAGATTATGGAACTGCCATTAGAGAAGTCAAGAGCCGTTCTTGGTGCTTTGGCTGGAAGGCTAATGGAGGAAACGGGTAATGAGCAATAATGGGAACGCTGCGATAGCGGAAAAAAGAGAACGTCACATTTTGGCTCTTTCAGGGGGCAAAGATAGTGCAGCTCTAGCTGTTTATATGCGCAATAAATACCCGGAATTGGAACTTGAATATGTCTTTACCGATAGCGGGTGTGAGCTTCCAGAAACCTATGACTACCTGAATAGGATACGTGCGGTGTTAAATATAGAGATAACAGTGATTAAGTCGGATAAGAGTTGGGAGGATTACTGGCGTTTTTACAAATGCAAACACACGCCATTTGGAACATTTACCTATTTGCCCTCACCCAAAGAACGATGGTGTACTGAAGTATTAAAACTAATTCCATACCGAAATTGGCTGGAAAAAAATTATTCAGATTATGTTATTCATAGTTATGTCGGATTACGAGCTGACGAAAAGCACCACAGAAAAGGCTTTTTGGCACCTTCTACGAATATAGTCTCTCACTTTCCTTTTATTGAGGATGATCTAGTCTACGAAGATATAATACAAATACTCTTTGAGTCGGGATTAGGATTGCCAGGCTATTATCATTGGCGTAAGCGTTCAGGTTGCTATTTTTGTTTTTATCAAACAAAACAAGAGTGGATCGGCTTGCTCAAGCATCATCCTGAATTATATATGAAAGCAATGCAATATGAAACGGTGATGGATAACGTAGACATTCGTTTTACATGGTGTGATGATATAAGTCTAAAAGAACTATTGGAGAAATCGAGGGAAATACTCGATGATGAGAAGCATTCAAATAAAGCAAATTATGCTTTCATTGACGAAAGTGATTGCATTCGCGGAAAAAAGCTTAATGAGATACTAAGAGATATATTCTAATCTTAGGAGTTGATCTCTTGGAACTTAATAATTTTTGGGATTTTATAGAGCAAATTGGTAATCGGGCGACGTTTAAGCCGCATCGATTATTAATGCTGCTAGCTGTAATAGACTTGCTGGAAGAAGAGCCAGTCAACAGAATCTATTTTGATGAACGTCTTAAAAAAAAATTTACTAAGTATTTCAATGAATATGGTGCACCCGGTGACAGCAACCGACCACATACACCATTTTTTCATTTACAGTCTTCAGGCTTTTGGTTTTTACAACCAAAAAAAGGGAGGTCGAAGATTCTCAACTCGTTGAAAACAGTAGGCAGCCCGTCGGAACTAATTGACAACGTTGAGTATGCTTTTTTGAGTGAATCGGTTTTTAATTTATTAACAAACCAGGAATACGCCAACAGAGTCAAAACTATGATAAAAAGTTATCTAGCAGATAGATTAGACCTATCTAAAGCAGATCATGTTAAAGAAGAAAAGCAGGAGTATAAGCGAGGGCTCGATCATTCCTTATTTCATCACGAGGAGATTTCTTTAAGGATTATATCTCAAGGATTAAAATCGAGTATGAAATTATTAAACAACATCCTAATCCTTGAAGAGCAATCAAAAACTTACCTGGAATATGATGTTATAATTGTAGCCCGATCGGGAATATATGTGGTTGAGCTTAAGCACTGGTCGGGGCATATCGAGATTGCCCCCTACAACTGGATTGTTAACGGCACTTCGTACCGGGCAGACCCGCACCGACTTAATGAATTCAAGTGCAAAGTCCTTAAGGGCATCTATCAGCATCAATTTCGCACATATCCCAATGTCTGGGTTGAATCTATCGTGGTTCTAACAAACCCCGAGGCCATAATCGAAAACGCTGACACTCCATCAAAGTATAAAGAAGGGCAACGAAGTCATACTTTTGCCTCCTTAGGGGAATTTATTACATATCTGAAACGCCGAGATGCAGAGCCACCCATATTAACCTCGAAGCAAATAGAAGCTGTTGCCCAGTATATTAGTTCCCTTAACCAACCACGTAAAAGTATCTATTATACCGTACCGGGATATGAAACCATTGAATACCGTTACCAGAGTGCAGAATACATTGAGCTTCTAGCCCGTCCCAAGGGAGGCCAGGCTCAGGGATTGTACCGGTTTCGAATTTTTCGACCTTCGGCGGTTCATTCCTTTTCCGAACGGCAGCGTTTTCAGGCAAAAGCGTTGGCCACACTGAAGTCAATCGAATTAATTGGGGAACATCCCAACATCCACCGGGTATGGATTAATGAGAGTTACGATGGTGACATAATTGAAGGATCAAGGTGGTCGGAAAGCGGGACCGTGAGAGACCTGATTCATCGGCAAGAGCAAGGTTTTTCTTTACATGAAGCATTCAGAATATGCCGTGGCATAACCCTAGGTCTGATTAAAGCCCATCATACTGACATCATTCATCGTGCGGTTCGGCCGGAAAATGTTTTGGTAATAAACGGTGAACCCCGTCTGATGAACTTTGACCTGTCTTACCACCTGGAAGATAATCGTATAACAGTTATGCCGGAGCTCACTAAATTAAAGGATGATGGCTACACTGCTCCTGAGATTTTAGATGGAAATGATATTGACGAAACAACCGACTTTTTTGGCTTGGGTATAATAGCCTGCGAATTGCTGGCTTCCCAACGACCGTTTCACACAGTAAAACAGTTGCGTGCCCAGGGAGGAGAGCTATCACCCCAGTTCCTCGCCATTCTTCAGGATAAAGGAGTTCCGCAGAATACCATCGAGGTCTTAAGCGGGCTTACTGTTGCAGACCGCAACAAACGGCTCAATGATGCCGACCGTATCCTCGAGGCCTTTGCCTTGGAGACCGATAATAGGAAATCAGTTGTTGACCATGAAGAAATGAATCCAATTCTCAAACCAGGGTGTATGCATGACGGCTACGAAATTCTTGAGACTATTGAAACTGGAAATAGAGCTCAGATATATAAAGCACGTACCATCCGTGGTAACATTGTCGCCATAAAATTGTTCAACCGCGAGGTTCCCCGTGAGCACATTTTGCATGAAGCTGAGGTAGGAGAACGGATTAACTCGGATTATGTATGCCGCGTTATGAATATCGGCTACTGGGAACAGGACCGCTATTACATTGTAATGGACTATATCGAAGGCGATTCCCTGCGGAAAAAGATTGATAGCGGAACCCGTCCCGACAAGGAGACGTTTATCAGTGTCACGCGCTGGTTAATTGAGGCGTTACAAGCTTTTCATGGGCATACAGATGAAAACGGAGAACCTAGGCCTTTTGTTCATGGGGATATCAAACCGGAGAATATATTGCTTACCTCCGATAACAAGCCGGTTCTGATCGATTTCGGAGTTTCCGGCGAACCACGGGTTGATCTGTTTCAAGGAACAGTTGGTTATGTTTCTCCCGACAGTATTAAAGGTTCTGATAGACAGTTTTCAGAAAGTGGGGACATTTTTGCACTAGGAGTGGTTCTGTGGGAATGGTTGTTTGGTTCAAGGCCTTATGAACACCCGGCAGTCGGCGATCAACCTTTTATAAACGATAGTATGGAGCAAATTGCTGGCTCAAGATTATTAAAGTGGTTACAAAAATCCATAGCTACAGACAGGGCTGAAAGGTTCGAGTCAGTAAACGCGATGCAGCATGAATTGGAGGAAGCCCTGCGCGTTCCTGAACAGCAGACTGCAGTTGTTGAAGAACCTGATTCAGTTGAGCAAAGTCTGATGGTTGAAGATGAGGACTTATCTACCGATAATAACAAGCCTTTGAACATGCCCCAAAATAACACTTTTGTTACATATCTCAATTCGCTGTCAAATACCTCAGCTGGTAACGAAAACGCTACTGCCGAAGCACAAATAGGAAATGCTTTTTTTGATTCCATCAGGGTGGATCACCCTCTTACCGATTTCATAGCTGAGAGATTAAGAGTACAGAATGTGATACTGACCGGCAATGCAGGAGATGGCAAGACAACTATCGCGTCCGAGATAGTAAAAAGACTGACTGGAGATTACATTCCACTGAAACAACGTGTAGAACTTCCCAACTTAATAATAATTAAAGACCTGAGTGAGATCCCGGAGGGGGAGCGGAATCAAGTTTTTGTTGAGGCACTGCAAAACCCACAAAAGCGCTTTCTCATCGTCTCCAATACCGGGACCCTTATAAATAATATGAAGGGTTTAACCGCAGGTACGGTAACAGTTGATGATAGCGTCCTGTTGAAGGTTCTCGAATCTGACCGGCCTGAGAATATTGCCGGAGATAGTTTTATGGTAGTAAACCTTGGGCAAATTAACAACATTCCGCTGGCGATGCGGATCTTTCGTAAGATGTTAAACGCAGAAAACTGGAGTGTCTGTCAAGCTTGCAGTTGCGCCGAAAGTTGCCCCATTAATTTTAATGTTAGGTTCCTACGGGAAATAGAGGAGGTTGTACAGGAGCGTACCGAACTGCTCTATCAACGCATGTATGAATACGGCACCCGCTTAACCATGAGGCAAATGACTGGACACCTCGCGTTTGCCGTTACCGGTGGTCGGAACTGCCAGCAGATCACGTCCATGTCCAGTATAGCCCGGCAAGAATTGCTTTACAAAGCATTGTTTCACAATCTCCTTTTTGGAGATGAGGGCAATAATGAAGTACCGGAGGCTATGCAGCTGGTACCGGTGTTACAGATAAGGCAAGTGGAATTTGGAATGGTACTTGATCCGTATTTCGAAAGAACTATGTGGAGCAAGAGCGGGAACCAGATTGTACTATATGGCGAGACAACATCAAGGATTTTGGCGCATCTAAAGGAACGCCTTTATAGCGCGAACAGGAATCAGATTAGACGGTTAGTATTCTTCGGGGCTGATTTGAGTGATGAGTGGGGACGAAGCTATCTGCAAACATTCCTACGCTCACCGCTGTTACTTGATTATCTGGATTATACTCAGAAATCGAAGTCTATTCCTATTCTGAGGGAGTCGCAGCTTCGTGCTTATGTATTGCACGTCTTACAGGAGTTTTTTATTGGAGTCAGATTACCCGAAGGCGAATGGCGTTCTCACGAACTGTATATCACCCTGAGACCGGGGGTCAGTAAGTCTGCATCACAGATGATCATTGCCAGCGTTCCATCTGACAAATTCAAGGTTAATGTCTTTAAACGTTACTCAATTGGAGAAATTGAAAGCTGTTCACTTGGATTAGTCGCCTCTGACAGTGAAGTCAAGCTGACTTTGGAACTGCCCTTCCTCGATTATGTGATCCGTCGGTTTGAAGGTGAGGTTGCAGAATCGCTAACGGCTTTCTATGCTCATAGATTGGAAAGATTTAAAGCCCGCCTGCTTGACTGTTATGCTGTTAGCTCATTGAGCGATAATAGTTTGCGATTGCTCCGAATAGGAAAAGGAAGAGGCTACCAGTTGATGAAAGTTATCTTTTCCGGTGATCAATTGGAGGTGGTCTTGTGAGCTTGCCGGTTCCATTTCCGGAAATTACCGTTGTTGAGGATTATAATCCCGGCATTCGTTTATTTGGAAAACGATTTATCAGCGAACAGACAATTCTGGAGTTGGTAGCAGAGTTTCTAGCCGTAGTTTTTTCACCAAAATGGTTAGGTGGGGAAAAGCTTGATCAGGCACTGCCTTCAATGCAGCAACTCCGATCATGGACCGACGAAACGCTGAGATACAAGCCGGGAATCAGGTTAAATCTAAAACTATTTGCCCTCTTGGGTAACTCTCGGGTTGATGGAAGGCATGAAGTTCATCGTATTCAGTATCGAAAGCTAACTGAAAAAATGAAAACTAGAATAAATGTTAGCAACGGTGACCCAGACGAGGTTTTAGAGTGCCTGGAGGAATTCCTGGGTGGATTTCAAGGTGCCGGCTTTGACCGGACATGGTGCGCCCAATCATTTTTTCCAATATCGCCAGGGTTGATAAACCAGGAAACAATCTGGAATGAAACAATTGCTAAACGAGATCAACCACATTCATGGGGAGAATCTATTGAGAGATTCCATAAATATTATAGCGTTTCCAAGCATCGGTTTATGGCTAGAGGTGGCGAAGTCTTATACCTCCAACTATGTAACGCGCTACGCCAAGATCAGACTCTACTTGATAATCACTTTCACCGGGCAAATTCTATAACAAAAAATGAGTTAAACCCATATACCTTACATAGTTGTCTACAGGATGCGCTATATACTATCAGGGGACAGTATACGCACGGCCTTGAAAGTCTGGCTACTTATATAGAATCAATGGACCGCCAGACTCAGGAAAAAGTAAATAATGAAAGTGAGGTTTTGGACTGTCAATGGTGTCCTGCAGAAAGCTGGCCAGAGGGATACCTTTTTGCTGTGGAACTTAACCGGCTTCTTCATGCCCGGCTTGATCCAACAGAAAGGATTGAATTGATGATGACTGGTTGCGCTTTGCAGGTTTTACGCAGTCTATGCGCTCAAGCTGTGCGTTATGCCGATCTACCGGTTCGGGATGGTTGTGGCGGGGTACTGCACTATGCATGGATCTTTTCCACTGCCGATTCTACGGGTCAACAACGTAAAGCATCCCATCGCAGTCTGCAATTCATCCAGAGCATGATTCAAAAAGCTCTGCGTCATAAGGATCTGGAAGAGAACGCTCGGCAATCCAACAAGGATCTTTATAAAGAGGCAGATACAAAGTACGGCCATAAGTTCTTTTTATCGTTGGGCAAGAAACTTGAAGTGATTATTCCTTTTAGAGGTCCAGGAGCCAGATTTATCATGACTGATCGGCTTATGCGGTATCTTGTGGCAGTGCTCCTACCCCCTGGCGAGCGCTGTACTTATGAAGAATTCCTGCACCGATTGTACCAGCACTATGGGATTGCTGTAGAGGGCGAATACCTTACTGATGCAGCAATCTGGACCGGGTTGCCAGCCAATAGTTCTATTCAGCCGGAGAACGGTTCATCACTGAAGGAAATGCTACGGGCTGGCGGATTTTTAACTGATCTGTCGGATGCTTACTCCATAGTACATAATCCCTTTGGTGATGAAGAGTAGAAAGGAAGGGACTAACCCGTGAAATACCTGGCGAATACCCTAACTAACCACATTCTGCGCGAAGCTTCGATCCCTGAATCGACTCTGAAGTTCGTGCTGCCATCGTATCCGGCAACCTTGCTTTTCAAAATAGGTATCGATGTGCGAGAACAGTTAAATCGCATGGTAGGGCGTAAAGTTGTCTTTCGATACGGTATAGCCAAAGAATTGGGGGAGTCATGGAGTCGTCTATCCGGAATTGAATATCAGGCCTTTCAGGATATTTGTAGCGAGGGTTGGTATAACAAAACCAATAATCTGACCCGGCTGAGAAATGAGGTACGAACGCCCGACGTTGATTGCTTGGTAATACTGCTGGCGGGTTATGAACATATTACCGACCAGGCTAGTTTGCGTGACTTCTATCACCTGGATCGGACTGCGGTCTGGCGGATCTGTTTGAAAAAATCGTTTGTGTCCTGGGTGGAAGCAGTTTTTGGCAGTATGTTCGATCTGGATGACAGTAAAAAAGAGATACAGGCTATTGACAGCATTTTCAAGGCTCTATATGAGGAAGGCCGGGCGGATCCTCTACAGATCAGTAATTTTCTGGAATCTCTCGACTGTTCAGGAGTCATGAGCGGTAGGGATGCTTATCACCTGGTCCTGGATAATCTCACCTGGTTTAAGGTCCCCCGTATGGGTAGTCTTATCAAGTACTCAGGGAAAAAAGGATTTAAGCGATTCTTGAATGCAGCTCTGGATTTTTATGATTACTCAGCCTTCCGCGACATCAAAGATCGTGACAAGGCCTTAAAAAAGTTGGAAGAATTCCGCGCCGATAAACGCCATCCAACTCCAGACAGCCCTGAGTTAGGTGAGTTTGATGACCTAGATGAAATGCTGGATACTCTGCAGGAATACATTCAATCCAATTCCGAGGAAGCCAGGCAGCGGCTGTTAAGTGCTGACTTTATCTTTTTGTATGAAAAAATATTGGGGTACAAACCAAAAAAGGATATTGATGATGAAAACGGGCGAAAAAAGATACAACGGGTGACTGGGTTACCGCCAGAGGTATTTCTGCATGCTGTCTGGCTAACCCTCGGTGATTACAAAAAATATGTCAAGTCCAGGAATGCTGTAATGAAAGAAGAGATTAAGAGCATCAAGGTTGAAAGTATACTGTTCAAGTTTGATCTGGGCGAAGATGATGATGCTCAAAATACCGGTGCCCGGAGGTTCCTACAGTTGGTGCTGGGAGGAATCGACGACTTTATAACCCAGCGCATAGACATTAAGATTGACGAGGAGCGTGGAAATCTAGACTTTGAGTCAAAGTTGTCGCCCGAGCGGAACCCTGAGCTCTCCTTTAATAAATCCGGACGGACCGTTCCAAGTCTGAAGTTCAGCGTTGCAATTACCGGTGACACTCTGGGAACACTTCAACGTCAGTTCGAATGGGTTATGCCGCTAAACCATCCGATTCGAGTGTTATTTAATCTATATGAATGGGCTTATGGTGAGTTTAGCCGGTCAACGCGCGGGGAGATGCTACCCGCTTTTGCTATTCCTTACATGAGCGAAATCTTCATGGGCCGTGATGCCGAGGAGGTACACCGTCTGGTAGAAATCGCTTTAGGGAAGAGTGATTGCCGTGTTATAGATCTTCTGGATGCTCCCGGGCTGGATAACATGGATCTGCTAAAAATGCCCTTGGTTGAACTTTCCATGCGGTATCAAAACTTTCTTAGGACTTTTCAAGAGGAAGGTTTCTTTAACGCCCTTCTAAAGGATTTTGACAATCTACGAGTGGCTTTTACCACAGCCTATGAAAGATATCTGCGTGAAGGCGAAATCAGCACATTAGGACCGCTGTTGCTTAAAGCTTTTATGTTGGTCAATAATCAACAGGCGACGCGCGATGGTTGGGCTTGGGATAGCTATTTACCTAATGCTATTGTTACCCCTCTGCATCCCGCGCTTATGCAAATGATCCTCTATCAATCTAATTTTTTGTGTGAGAGTTTTTCTATCTATGTCACGGAAGGGCTGGGGCGGAGCACGGAGGTGGTTTTCGCCGAACGTTATTGGGAACGGGTAGTGGATCTGGCGCGCATACAGCGGCCAGTTAACGGTACTTTGCGTGACGGTAACCACGTTCTTGATACAAATGTAAGAAGTTTTGAGTACCTACACCTGGTCGGACGGGCTAGTGAGTCGGTTTCATTTACTAATTCACGACTCCTGTTGGATTACGATGAGGAAGACGATGACGATATAACCGATGCGGAGCTATTTCATGAAACTCAGTGTTCCCGACTGATTTCTCAGGTCTTAAGGGATTTTCGTAAGCTTCACCCTTATGCCGAAGACGGCTTAAGCATTGGGGCTTACTCTGGGGGAGAGATCCAACCTATCATTTCAGGGATTGATGCTTATATTAAACGATTTGTAAATGAAGAGACACCACGACCCTATGCACTCAACTTAACCATTTTTTCGGACAGTAAAGATGATTCATCGGTTATGCGCTGGGTTAATGCTTGGAAACATCGATGGCAACAGGCTGCGCTATCAACGGGTATGGAGCATTACACCAATTGCCGGGTTTCAATATCTTATCGTGTGGTATCCCGGTCTAATGATGCTCAACACTTCCGCAGCTTATTGAGCAAGACTGAATTTGATGTCATATTCTTTACTAATTTTATCGATGCTGGCGAGAGCAGATTCCAGGAATTGCGGGACTTTTCGTTGGTTGAGGATAATTACGCTACATTTCCAATTTTGGAAAAGGTTTGTTGCTTGTTAAAGGGTGCGGGGCAGGATTTAAAGCGCGAAAGGGTTTTGAGCAATTTCCGTTTTCAGCTCAGTACATTACACAGTAATGTTATGGCTCGTCTAAAACAGGGTACTTTGGACCCGAACAAGAAATACGCGGTTATCAGTAAAAGTGATTTTTCTCCCTGGAGTAAGGTCATCGATGTGGCTCATGAGCATTCTACCTGGGTAGTCTGTATAGATCCTTCGGTTGATCAACAGCTGTTATTAACCCAAAACCCGGATGGGGCATTGTCGCGCGAAATTATTGCCTTTGGAAGCGGAGTTGGATCTCTCGGAAAAAACAACTACACTATATCGACGCAGCAGTTTTTTTTAACCGATATTGAAGGGCGGATAAGCACCCAGATTTCGAGCCTACTAAATCCTCTTTCACACAATGATGCCAACGCGATTGCTAAGAGTCTCATTCACGAGACGAAACATATCGCGGGGTTATCTCTCATAAATGCGACTGGCCCTGAGAGATATGTGCGGGAATTTATCGCCAATGCCATGGTTCGCAAGCTACTGGTTAGGGATGAAAATACCTTCTGTGATGAGCTGATATCCTTGGATGCATTTTTGCACTGGTTTGACGATCCCGAGGATGAACGTCGTCCAGACTTGCTAAGGCTAAAGACGAAAATTGTTGATGGTTATTGCGTAATCGATGCCCAAATAATCGAATGTAAACTGGCGCAACAGTCTGAGGGATTTGTGGAAAAGGCGAGGCAGCAGGTGATGAGCGGTCTACGTCAGCTAGTCCCGCGGTTTCGCCCCCGGGTTGAGAAAGAACGGGGATTTTCAGGCAGTCCTGATCAGCGATACTGGTGGATGCAGTTACACAGGTTGATTGCGAGCAAAGGGGAAACCGCTATGCCCCATTACCGCAAGACTCTTCTGGCTCTGGAGCGTTTAAGCGAGGGTTATTTCTCCATTAATTGGGAAGCAGCCATCATGGCATTTTGGACGGATATCGATAGCAGTGAATTTACTAGTGATCAGGCTTACTTATTTGAGATTGAGGGCCAAAAAATGCACATTTATGTGGCTAAAGCGGGAAGAGCCTTTATCCGTGATGCGTGCTTAAATGGGACTACTGCTTGGATATTTCGGGGGGATTCGAAGCTAGTCTTCAATGTGCCAGCAGTTGATCCACGATACATTTCCGAAAAGGAAACTGTTATGTCGGAGCATCAGTCTAGCGAAGACGCAGTGGTTACATCTATCGAAGTTGCTTCTCAGGAGAGCCTGGGCCAGAAAACAGCAACGGAGACCGAAGGAGAAAGGGAAAGACCTTCACATGTGGCAGTTGTTTCTCAGCTACCCGAACGAATCCTGCTTGGTTCTTTGCTCCAGGGAGGACGTCAGGTTTTTTGGGAGTTCGGCCATCCCGAGCTGACCAATCGCCACCTCTTGGTTTTTGGTTCTTCAGGAACGGGAAAAACGTACACCATACAGGCATTACTATGTGAATTAGCAAAGTACGGGCAGAACAGTTTAATTGTTGACTATACCAATGGCTTTACCAATAAACAACTGGAACCGCAGGTAATAGAAAAGTTAAGACCCACTCAGCATATTGTTCGAAAAGAACCTCTACCAGTAAACCCTTTCCGGCAGCAGCGTGAAATTATTGACGACATTGAATTAGAGGAGGATCCTACCACAACCGCTCATAGAGTTAGCGGCGTTTTTTCCGGGGTCTACCGGCTCGGGGAACAGCAAAAAGCAGTTTTGTACAATGCAGTACGTGAAGGGATTATAAGTTACAAGTCGATGAACCTTACGGGATTAATGAGGCGTTTGGATGAGATCCGCAGCGAAGGAGGGCCGGTGGCTAATTCAGCGGCAACGGTAATGAATAAGATTCAGCCGCTTGTAGATATGCATCCGTTCGGACCCGAGGATCCGGAAGCTTGGGAACGTCTGTTTACGGAACGGGAGTCAAGATGTCACATCATTCAACTCATGGGCTTTGTAAAGGATTCTGCGCAACTCATAACGGAATTTGCTCTGCTTGATCTTTACTGGTATTACCGTTCTTGTGGCAGTAAAGACAACCCAAAAGTAATCGTACTCGATGAGGTGCAGAATCTGGATCATGGCGATAAGAGCCCGCTCGGCACTATGTTGACCGAAGGACGGAAGTTCGGGATATCCCTAATCCTGGCTACTCAAACACTTAGCAATTTAAACAGAGACGAACAGGATCGGTTGTTTCAAGCTAGTCATAAGTTGTTTTTTAAACCGGCGGATACGGAGCTAAGACGTTTTGCTCAGATTCTATCAGATGTTTCCGGTGAAAAACCCGAAGAGTGGGTAAATCGGCTGGCTTCGCTCCAACGTGGTGAATGCTACTCATTGGGCCCCGTTTTGAATAGCTCAACAGGAAGCTTAGTAGTGAACAAGCCATTTAAAATCAGAATTCAAGCATTGGAGGATAGGAAATAGAAGGTGAAATTATGTTGCCGATAAACTTCCACAAGACCTTTACTCCGGAAAGACATCTGCTTTCCGCTTTAGTAGAATATGCGGCTTTAGGCAAGGAGGGCAATTTTCGGGAGATTTCCGTCGCAACCGGAATCCCTATGGGCGAATCGTCGGGCAAGGTTCCGGCGATTCTTGATTATGGACGTGGTATGGGATTGATTGAACTGGTTGAACCATCCGCTCGCGGTGCAAAGAAACCTATACTTACCACATTTGGACGGACGATTTATCTAGAAGACAGGACTCTTAGCGAAGAGTTAACCCAATGGCTGCTTCATATGAAATTATGTCGGAACAACATGGGGGCGGCGGCGTGGAACATGGTATTTGCAGAAGGCAGAAATATTTTAGGCTCGGTTTTTAAGAGACAACAGTTGGAGGAGTACTTAGTCAGCCGGTTTGGTCCCGGTAATAATCGTACTGGTCCGTTGGTTATGACCTACACTGAGGATTCAGCCTTAGGCATGGCCGATATTCTCATTGTGAACGGTGATGAAATAACCATAAAGAAAGCTCCTATACGCGATGTTTATGCTAAAGGTTATACTGCTTACGTTTTATCGTTGCTGGAACAGTATTTTCCCGGGCAGGGACAGGTTACATTCGATGATTTTAACCGAGATACCCAATGGTTTGATATCTGTCGGTGGAACTCGGCTGATATAGAACGAGTTTTTGAGTCTATTGAAAAAACCGGGTACATTACTGTTGATCGTCAAATGAAACCCTGGATTATTGAAAGACGAGCTGTTTCTGAGGAAGTGTGGCCATTGATTTTTGACGATATTGCCTAGCGGGAGGGAGATGACGGTGAAGCTTGCTGATATTGTTTCATTCCGTAAAGACTTGCTGTTTCAGGGCGCGGTTCAGATCGGGTGGTTTGAAACGGATCAAGCCTTGGCTAATAAGGCCGCTGAGAATTTTGCGTTTCATGGTCCGGAGTATCATGGCGCCAGGAGGGATGATCTTGAAAGCAGTGTTAGTCCGGTTGTGGACACCGCAAGTTTCACGGCAGATATCATAGATCGTATAACTGGTGAAATCGAAGATGATCCAATGATTACAGCCATTGCGGGTTATGGAACCGGGAAGTCTCATTTGGGGATAACCATTGCTACTTTGTTGAGCAAACCAAATACCGAGGTCGCACAGCGGATTCTGGCCAACTTGGAATTGGCTGATAGAGCTATAGCTTCAAGGGTCAGAAATAAGCTTAAACTACTTGACCAGCCATTTTTAGTAGTAACTATTAATGGTATGCAGGATTTCGACTTAAGCAATGAAATAATCAGACAGGTTCTCATTGCCTTAAATCGAGATGGCCTGGATATCTCACCAATTGAAAACCTGCGTCCCCGCTTTAAGACTGCTCAAATTTTCACCCAATCTTTTTTTGATTCATTGCGCGATGACTATTTTGACGTATTCGGCCCAATCGAACTTGAAGATATTCTGAAAGGCCTTCAAGCTCAGGATGATGAAACCTTTTCACGAGTAAACAGGATATATGAACAGAAAATGGGTTCCCCCATTTATGCCGTAGGACGGGAGTCCTTGCATGAGTTTATCCGTGTCACTAAAGAAACCTATTGTGGACAAGGTAAGCCGTATCGGAAGCTATTAATTATATTTGACGAGTTTGGCCGCTATTTAGAGTTTGCTGTGCAAAAACCTTATGTTGCTGGTTCAGGGTCCCTCCAGCAGTTGTTTGAGGGTGTACAGGAGAATAGTGATGGAGTTTTCTTGATTTGTTTTATCCAATATGAGCTAAAGGCTTACATATCTCGTATTGCCCCTGAACTAAGAGATGATCTCAAAAAGTACGTTACCAGATATGACTCGGTTCGCAAGGTTCGATTGTCAACCAACCTTGAAACCTTAATTGCTAACCTGTTAGAAAAGAAGAATCCCCGAGAATTACAACACCGTCTGCAAGCCCAAGATGAACCGGCAGCAGTAATCCAAAGTGCCATCCGTAAATGGTTCCCAGATTCCAGCAATTATCAAGTATGGAGCAACCTTGACAGTTTCGAGAAAGTCATCTGGGAAGGGTGTTGGCCTCTCCACCCATCTACAACCTGGATGCTTTACAAGATGTCCTCGGTCGGCAAATCTTTACAGCAACGTTCAGCGTTGTCACTTTTGGCGGAGGTTTATTCGGCATTCGAAGATCTTGAAATAGAGGATCAGACTGACATTAGACCGGTCAATCTATGCAATGAATCACTGATAGCCGAGTTTCTTGCCTCGGAACAGTATGGACTGCAGGGAGTATCGGCCCATGGCTATGAAACCGTCATGCATCGTTACCAGTACGAGCTTACGCCGGAGGAGATCAAAGCTTTAAAAGCAGTTTTGCTATCCGGCAAAATCGGGGTTAAGGTTACCTCAAAGCCAGACTACTTGAATGCTTTGGCCATGTTTACCGGTATGGATATTGAAACGGTAATACAGGCAGTAAGAACGCTGGAAGCCGAATATGGGGTTTTGGAATGGAACGAACAGCTAAATCAATATTTGATTGTTGGTGAGGCAGCTCCGCGCAGGGCATTCATAGCGTACCTCAAATCCAAGATAGAACAGATTTCATCGGAAAACCGGGCGAACATTTTTTCTCAGAATTATGGTCGCTGGAGCCAAAAAGAGTTGTTAGATATTGACTTTGAAAAGCAGGCCATAATAACCAGAGATTATACTTTTCGGATTTACTATGCAAGCGTTGCTATGTTGAAAGGGCAGATCCGATATGCCCTGCGCAACTGGCATGACGCTACTGCGGTTGATGAATCCAAAGGGCAGTATATTTACTGCTATGTTGGACCTAACAGTAATTTAGAATCTATCCAGAACATTGCTCGGGATATTATAAGTTCAACTCTTGAAGAGTTGGGTTGTGATAAAGATCCTGGAGCTCCGGTAGCCTTGCATTTTTTGTATGATGCAGATGGCAGCTTCGGAGAAAAAATTGCGGAATATTGGGTATTGCAGGAACAGATGAATGATAGCGAGGCTGCCCAATTCTCCAACTTTATTATGGATAGGCAAGAAGGCGCTTTTCAAGAGATGGAAAACCTGTTCTCTGAACTGGAGAGATCCCGCCATTTGATTTTTGCTACAGAAAGAGAGATTACAAAGGCTCGCATTAGGAATATGTTAACGCAACTATTTGATCAGGTTTACAGTCAACGGATTCCTTTTCCCTTCGATGGCTTTGCTAAGGCGAGAGGAAATGCCGCCCAGGATAGTAGAGAGTTCACCCGGGCTATGTTTCTAGGAAATTTTGATAGAGCATACATTCAGGGACTGGGATCCCGCCTTAAGAATCGCGCAATTGCTGTCTTTGATGATTCGTGGGGTATTTTGGATAATGACGGCTCCTTGCGCAGCCTTCCTCATAATAACAAGGTCCGGGATATTATTACCCTGATGGAGGAGAAATTAAGTAATAATGATGGAGCCAATGCGATGATCAATATTGGGGCGATGCTACGTATTCTTTGTGCTCCTCCATATGGATGTAACATAGCCTCGGTCGGACTACTGCTTGCGTTGTTTTTTGGGCGTAGAAGAAAGGATCTTAACCTTATTTACAACGGCCAAGTTATTAGTATTGAAAACTGGCTTAATGAAGCCATAATCGGCAATTATCTTAGCCTTCCGGTATGTGATGCGACTACTATTGTTCGCGTATCCGCCGAGAGTGTTTCAGAATGGGAGAGGTTGCTCGATGAATGGGGACTAGAGACTACCTTTCTAGGCAAAGTAGAGTATCTAAGAAAAGCCCAAGAACTACAAAAGAGGGTTCCCGTGCCTCAGGCCCTTCACTACAAAGTAGAGCTTTTGGAACAGAAGGCCCGTGTAGCCCAACAATCCCTACGCAGCTTTGATGAGGAGATTAGCAAATCAATCGAGCTCATCGACAGAGGTAAGGAGCGGGATAATGCAGGACTGGTATTGCGTGGCGCAGCTAAGCTTGCCATGTGGTCGAAAAAGATGGAACTTGAACATGACTTTTGGAGGGATAGCCAGAAGAGGATTGTTAAAGAGCAACTGGCGGCGGGGCGTACGTTGACTCAACAGTTGTTTCCTGCATGGCTGAATTCACAGATTGTCTATCATGTGGAGCAGTTGAATGAATTCCAGAGAACAATGAGCAGTGCCGAAAGAAATCTGAACAATTTGGGCCTGAACTCCGAGGCTGAGCAACTTAGGGTTCATGTACAGGAGATCGAGCAGCACGTCCGGCATATTGCGGAGGTTAAACGAGTCATCGCCGATATTGATAATATGATCCGTGCCAATAAAGTTACAAATTCAACAAGAGTAGTGGATATTCAGGCATGGCTTAATCAGATTCAAGATTATGCTCAGAAACTGGTTGAAGCCGAGCAGCGTACCCAAATAGTGAGAGGAGATATAGGACATGCTCGTGAATCGTTAGTAAAATTTCAGGAAGCGTGTCAAAGCCAGCTAGCAAAATATCGGGAACGTATCGAGGCAGTCTATAACACCGAACAAATCACATCGTTGAATGATATTGCCAGCCTGAGAAATGAGGTGGCTGCGTTACTGTCTGTTTACGACGGTCGAGAAACGGATGTACAGGACTTGAAGTTGATTCAAAAACAGCTGGACCTGGTCGAGACTCATTATCACTGGCTACAGGATAAAAGCTTAAGTGAGGAGGCTTTTGAAGAAGTCTATCAAAAATGTGTTACCGAAACCGAAAACGCATTTGATGGTGATGTGCCACCCCTTGATAACGAAATGATATACGCCAGCATTCGTCAATTAACATTACAAAATCGAGTACTCTTAGCATCTAATTGGATGGAGAGCAACATTCCATCGTTGAAAGAAGTAACGAGTATGGAGGCTCAATCGGTAATAAATTTAAAATCACGGTTGGTTAATATGCCTGCATACCTCTCTGCTAACCAGCAGCAACAGGTCATGCAGGTCATAGAGGTCTGTAATAAACGACTAAATGAACTGGAGGTAGAGGGTCTTATTGCGCAATTTGAGGTAATGAGTGAGGACAACAAAAGAACATTTATCGCCAGTCTTATAAGTTATATCAAAACCCTTATTAAAGAAGGGTTCTTAGATGTTTCAGCATAGATAAGGTAAGTAAACTACGTTGGGGGGATGAAGTTGAAGCTAAGGGAGTTGTTTGAGAAAACAGATAACGACAAACTGGTATTGCCTGATTTTCAACGTGACTTCGAATGGGATGCTGATAAAGTTGCCAAGTTAATCAGCTCATTCCTGGTGAAATTACCGATTGGCAGTTTTCTTATACTTTTCAAAGAAGGCCAATGATCTCATCAGCAGTAAAAGTCCGCAACATTACTTGGGCTACATGAATCAATTATCAATATGGGGACATGCGATTCCAAGTCCCCTCAGTAATCTAAACATAATTCCTGGGGAATCAATGGATGACTATTACGAGCGAGTTCTCACCAAACGTTATGAAGAAATTAAAAAGATGCTCTTACAGGAGTTGGCGACACTTACATCGATCTAACCGTTCTTTAAAAGCGACAGGACCAACAACTCTTATCCGAGAAAGGAGGCTCATAATGCCCCTGAGAATAGTCCGGAATGACATAACCAAAATGCAGGTTGACGCTATCGTCAACGCGGCGAACACTGCGCTGCGAATGGGTGGCGGGGTATGCGGTGCGATTTTTTCGGCCGCCGGGGCTGATGAACTGCAGGTGGAATGCAACCGCATTGGAGGCTGTAAGGTTGGGGAAGCCGTCATCACCGGCGGATATCGCCTGTCGGCCAAGTACATAATACATACAATCATGACGGCCATGGCTATCAGAATGGCACCTTCTCTTATTCACCACCCCGATGCGTTCGAGGAGTTACTCTAG